>ERZ772991.1612-NODE-1612-length-18893-cov-24.605425_pt1 | contig 18893 bp, 17 predicted proteins | sample MGYA00511128_ERZ772991 | MGnify/ENA primary metagenome ERZ772991 (study PRJEB29015, sample SAMEA2737655) | human gut metagenome | biome: human gut; feature: human-associated habitat; material: faeces | place: China | collected 2012 ... | reverse complement strand
CCGGGGCTATTTGATTAATTGTTTAACTCGTCCCATTTTAACGGGACACTAATGATCTCGATTATTAGATTTACTTGACAAACGCATTGCTACCCAAAACAAAATCATTGAGGATTTGAAAAAACTAAAGTCCGCAATTAGTTTAAAAATGCTCCACTCTGATTCTTGGGAACAATTTAGTATTAAAGATATAGCCATAATAGGACGTGGTAGGGTTATTAGCTCTGTTGAAATTAGTCAACAAAAGAATCCTACATATCCTGTATATTCTTCTCAAACATCAAACGAGGGTATTATGGGCTATCTTGATGATTATATGTTTGAGGGTGAATACATCAGTTGGACAACTGATGGTGCAAATGCAGGAACAGTATTTTATCGTAATGGAAAATTTAATTGCACAAATGTTTGTGGCTTATTAAAACTTAAAAAAGGCTTTGATACTCATTTTGTTTCTTTGGTTTTAGCTGAAGTAACAAAGAAATATGTTTCGATAAACTTAGCGAATCCCAAACTAATGAATAATACAATGGGAAAAATTCAAATTCGTTTGCCTAAGTTAGAAGAACAAAAAAGAACATCCCTTGTTTTCAGAAGATTACATAAACTATTAGCCACACATAATAGTTTACTCACAGAGTATTCGAAACAAAAGCAGTATTTGCTCTCACAGATGTTTATATAAACATTTGCGAGAGCAAGTATCGTTTTTTAGCCTCATATCTTGCCTCTGCTTTTTCTTTAAGAGCCAATTTATTATCCAATGAAGTCATTAGATTGGCAATTATGTTTTGCTTTTCTTTTGAGGGTAGTTCAATAACAAGTGATGCTATTTCTGAAATATAATGTCTTTTGTGTTCTTCGGATTTAAGTCCTAAAAACGATAAATATTCAAACATAAACCGAAGATTTACATTAGGTTTTGCTGTAAGTATCTTTATTGCTGATGATTTTACCTTGAAAGGGAATGACACATACTTTGCATCCATTGTAAAATCATCAAAGATTATACACTCACCCTTTTGATATATACCAGAGTCCTCGTCCGTATATCCCAAAACAAAGCCTTTATTAGCAGTTAAAACAGGAGTTAAAGTCGTATCTGTAGAGTATTCATTATTGGCAACGATATATGCAGTAGGCTGTTCATAAGCTAACAGTTGATTAATCTCGCAACTTTCTGTATGTTCATTTTTCAATGAAGTGAATACCCTTTTTCTAATTGCGGACATTAAGGTATTGGTTTCCGAAAGAAAAGCTATATTTTTGAAAAAAAATAAGTCATGATAACAAATGAATTTCATGTTTTTGATCCATTAAAGGATGACGTAAATACAGTACCTGCTTTATCAGGAAATTACATTTTCGCATTACGAAAAAATAGTAAACTTCCAGATATTGGTATTCCTATAACATATACTAAGTTTGAGGATTATGAAGTTATTTATGTAGGTTTAGCCAGTAATAACCTTAAAGATAGAGATGTAAAGAAGCACTTCAATGGAAATGCAGGAAGCTCAACTTTGAGGAAAAGTCTTGGTTGTTTGTTTGGATATAATTTAATACCACGAGATTCACATTATAACAGTAATGGGAAAACAAAGTTTAGTGCAGCTGATGAAAATAAACTATCAGATTGGATAAGAACTAATCTGCTACTTTTTTATTATCCAAATAAAGATTTTGTCAATGTCGAATCTGATTTAATTCAAAGCCTAAATCCTCCATTAAATTTAGATAAGAATGATAATGCTATTAATTCAGAATTTAGAAAACATCTTTCTAAACTGAGAAATAAAAAAAATGTGCTTTCTTATGGTGATATGGGCGAAATTATGAATCAAAGAAATTTAGGGAAAGATTTATATGTTCAAATATGGCAAGATTATTTACCGGAAATTTTGTATGCTATAACTTCTACAACTAAAACAATGAAGCTTAACCGTTCTTTATTTGAATCCGTTGGAAATAGAAAAAAATCAGGATATACTTTCCGTTTAGAAATAGTTGATGGTATAGTACCAAGAAAAAAAGGCTCTGCTGTTGCACGTGATTTGAAAAAAGTATTGGATAAAAGTATTGAATTTAAAACACTTGCCAATAAAAAGAGTATAACAATCAGTTTAAATACTAACTTTGAACTGGTTGTGCAAGTAATATAGAGAAAATTAAACCTTAATTAAGGGGATTGCACAGAATGTTGTTCGCAGCAGCAAGCCAAATGTTCAATTATCAGAATGCTTAGAATGTAATTCTTCCACCTTACAGGAAAGTGATGTCTATGAGAATGGAACATATCCCGTATATGGTGCAAATGGAATCGTTGGCTACCTTGACAATTATAACACAGAGGATGAAGCTGTCTATATTATTAAAGATGGTTCAGGTGTAGGAACTGTCTCTTATGTTATCGGCAAATGTTCCGCAACAGGAACATTGAATATCTTGCAAGCTAAAAATGGCTATTCGCTTCAATACCTTTACTATATACTGAAAGTATTCAATTTTGAACCTTACAAAACAGGCATGGCTATACCTCATATATATTTCAAAGATTATGGTAAAGCCAAGATATTTTGCCCTTTATATACAGAACAACTCAAATATGCGATGTTATTGTCAGCAATAGACAACAAACTATTGGCAGAGCAGGAAACCTTAACAAATCTCAGTTTGCAGAAGCAATATTTGCTCCATCAGATGTTCATATAAACATCTGACGAAGCAGATACTGCTTTTGGGTATTATACAAGCCAAGTAGATTTTTCTCAGTTCCTATTTTACTGACAAGATGCTTCAATATTGAATAGATCCGCTTTTGGTTTTCCAAAGAGGGCAGTTTGATACTTGCCTTTTCAAAATCGGCCTTACAAAGGTTAAACCTCGTACTCCCTTGTGCATAGGGATAGATGAATTTTCGGAATGGCGTTGACGACACATAGTAAGATAGATATGGAGAATAAGCCACTTCCGTATTTGTGATATGGATACCAAAACAAAAGCTATTCAGATAGACTTTTTCCTTACCAAGATATACAGAACCTATACCAACTTCTTCAGGTGTTTCCGATGACAGCGTGAATAATACATCACCATATTCAACAACATTTTGTTTCTCATTATCTCTGATTGCCACAAATTGGAAATCTTTTTCATTGATGACATTGTTAGAATACACATTCAAGTAAGTTATGAATGGTTTTCCAGAACCAAAGTCTTGTGCTGATTTACCCGATAAACCAGAGTATGAAGAGCCGATATTTGCAAAAGAAGTTTTAACCTCATTACCATATTGAGCATATAAAGAGTCATTTAGCCCCTTAATTAGGGACTGTAATTTGTCAATGATTTTGTTTTGGGTGGTGATGCGTTCGTCAAGCAATGACAAAAGCTTCGCTATTTTCTTTTGTTCTTCAATAGACGGCAATCCAATTTCATAGGTTTTCATCTGTTCCTTATCTCCTCTTGGCATTTTTACGCCCTTTGCTCCACTCATCGCAAAGTTGATGAACCTATCATTTGCTATGATATAATGAAGGAAGTCGGGAATGCAAGCAGAAAGAGCCTTGAATACAAACACATCAGCAGAGCAACCGCCATTTTTGTCAGCGAACCAAACCTTCTTCAGATATGGACGGATATTTGAAAGCAATACATCACCCTTATTAAATTTTATGACATTAGTATTTGTGGGAACACTCGATGCCTCAATAATTCCTTGATAATCGTGAAGCATATTCTCGGTGGCAACATAATTATCTGAGGACAGATTTTGAGTGTTCATTCGTTCTTTTGAAAACTCAGATACATCCTCCAGAGTACGTTTCTCCCACTCCCCACTGAACTCCGGAAATCTCAAAGGGGGAACATTAAGGTTCTTCGAACCTTTTATCTTCTCACACTCGGCAGAGCAAGCAACCTCGTTCTGCTCTCGCTCAATCGAAGATTTGAGGACCTTTTTATCTTTATTATCTATTGCCATAGTTATCATTCTTTTGTAGGATTCAAATCAAATGGAAGCAATGGAGTTTCATCATTACCCTCATTAAAACGATCAAAATCAGATATGTATGATTTATCTTGAATCAGTTTATATTTTTCGTATTCTCTATAAGCCTTATCTCTTGCTTCTTCTTGTGTCACTCTCCCGGCTGTATCGCACAGCTCGTAATCCATCGTTGCAAGATATTGTTGAAGGAACTTTTTCCAATCATCCATAGTTGAAACGATATGACGTGCAGCACGTGATTCTGCCATATCAAGAAATGCAGTTGTGATAAGATTCAACTGGGACAATTCAGAATCTGACAGGTAATTTTTTGCGACGATGGTATCAGACTTTTGCACTCTTCCGTCAGGAGCTTTCTTCCACGTGGTAAGTCCCATGTAAGGTTGCTCGGAATCAGCCCGTTGATAGATAATTTCCGCAGCCGTATGATGGGTAACGGCAAGGTGCATCATATTCTGTACCATCTTGAAGAACAACTTTGTATCTTCTGATTTCGGGTCATAATCCGCACTACATTCTGCATAAATGTCTGTTATCTTTTGGTAATATCTGCGCTCTGAGGTGCGTATCTCACGAATACGCTCAAGCAAATCATCAAAATAGTCTTTCCCAAAATGTTTACCCTGTTTCAGTCTCTCATCATCAAGGGTATATCCTTTAATGATAAACTCTTTCAGCACTGAAGTAGCCCAAATACGGAATTGAGTAGCTTGATAGCTATTTACTCTATACCCCACTGCAACAATAGCATCGAGATTGTAAAATAGCGGCATACGTTCCACTTCCCGGTCTCCTTCTGTTTGAACTATCCCAATTTTTCGGATAGTTGCCTCTTTGGAGAGTTCTCCTGTTTCGTAAATTTGGCCGAGATGATAATTTATGGTTCTGACATCAACCCCAAACAAGTCCGCCATCCTTTTTTGTGACATCCAGAATGTTTCGCTATTGAAAATGACTTCTACACGTGCCTCTCCTTGTGCTGTTTTATACAACAATATATTAGAACTTAGCGAATTATGCATAAATTCAGCCATTGAGACAGATTGTGAGAAAAAGCCTCGTGCCTGTTGGACGAGCAACTTTTTGCCATCTGCATTTTCCGCAATAATCATACATGCCATACGAGAGAGTCGGAATATATTTACCTTGCGAAATGATCCGTTTCCTATCTTGACCATATCAACCGCTTGGTTGAAATGCTCGTCCACATTCATTCCTTTTTCTCCGGCTACTTTAATGGCTTTATCTATGACTCGTTGAAATTTCCAATAAGCAGAATAACCCATCGCACCACAAAGGTCACGAGAACTCCAGTATTCATTCCCGTTTTCATCCTTGCGGCATATATTCTCAAATGAAGGTGTCATCTGAGGTATGTTGTCATTTTCACCCATTGCTATTACTTTTCTGAACTATTCTACCAGTCCCAATTCTTTCAGATACACTTCAATCTCTTTGTCGAGTTCAGCACGTTTGGCTTCCAACTCCTTTATCTCTGCCATTACAGCCTTTATGTCGATAGGTTCTTCCTCTTCAAAGGTATCAACGTAACGGGGAATATTCAGATTGTAATCATTCTCGGCTATTTCTTGAAGAGAGGCAAGGTGACTATACTTTTCTATTTCCTTGCGGTCACGATAAGTCTCGACAATCTTTTGGATATGCTGCTCGCGGAGCTTGTTCTGAGTCTTTACCTTTTCAAACTCCTTGCTTGCATCAATAAACAGAATATTGTCATCTTCTTTACGGCACTTCTTAAAAACAAGAATACAAGTCGGAATACTTGTGCCATAGAAAATATTTGCAGGTAATCCTATAATAGCATCCACATAGTTTTTCTTTTCTATAAGGAAACGCCGGATAACGCCCTCCGCATTTCCTCGGAATAGTACACCATGCGGAGCAACACAAGCCATTGTACCGCCCTCGTTCAAGTGATAAATCATGTGCAGGATAAAAGCATAATCGGCAGTCTTACGTGGTGCAAGCCTTCCTGCTTTGCTGAAACGATCATCAGTATTGAATTTGTCGGCAGCACTCCATTCTGCAGAGAACGGAGGATTTGCAACTACAGCATCAAACTGAGTATCACCAAACGCATCCCATTCAAGTGTATCACCATTCTCAATCTTGAAGTTGCTGAATCTGATGCCATGAAGCAACATATTCATTCGGGCAAGGTTATAAGTTGTAGGATTCTTTTCCTGTCCATAAATATCAACTGCATTTCCGATATTGGCAGCACGAAGAAGCAACGAGCCACTACCGCAAGTAGGGTCATATACATTGCGCAAACGCTGGTGTCCGATGGAAACAATTTCTGCTAAGATACGGCTGACCTCCTGCGGAGTATAGAACTCTCCAGCCTTTTTCCCGGCTCCTGCGGCAAATTGCGAAATCATATATTCGTAAGCATCACCCAAAATATCAATCTCCTGCGATGCCTCTACTCCGAAGTCTATATCATCTAATGCAAGAAGAACGTTACTAACGAGCGTGTTTTTATCGTCAGCTGTCTTGCCCAATTTAGGAGATGCCAAGTCTATATCCGAAAACAATCCGCCAAAATCCTCTTCACTATCCTGTCCCAACGTACTGTCTTCAATACGCTTCAATGAACGTTCGAGCATAGGCAAGATATTTTCTTTACGCTTGATAGCCTCAATTACTGACGAAAACAAAAATTTTGGTTCTATGAAATAACCAATATTCTCCAAGCATTGATTTTTCGCTTCTTCTTGTAGTTCAACCGCATCTGTATCATCCATTTCCCACAATTCCTTAAAGGTTATTTCATCATCCACCAAGGCATTGTTGGCATACTTCTCTATTTTCTCCGACAAGTACTTATAGAAGATGAAACCTAATGTAAAATACATAAAGTCGCTTGCCGACATATTACCACGCAAACGATTTGCAACCTCCCAAAGTTGGTCACGGAGTTTCTGCTGTAATTCTTCGCTCATATTATTTTAGTATTTCTTTTACTACTTGTTTGATTTTTACACACATATCACAAAGCCATGCACATCCATTATCCCAATTATCTTTATCATTCATATCCCCCATAGGATGAAGAATAAGGAAACGACTCGCCTTTTTATTTTCATCTAGTCGCCATTCTATTTCATTTGGATTTATAATCCCTAATATTTTAGATACTAATTCTTCATTTGACTTAAATCGGGTAATGATATCCTTATCCTCATTAACATACAGTCCTGCTGACAAACAATTATTTTTAGTATTTAATGTCATACAAAGATGATATGCTGATAATCCTAAACCAAGGTCATACCAATGCTGAGCTTGTGGTTTACGCAGTTTAAATTCCCTCATAAAGGCGGAGTGTTTTGGAGCTTCGTTGTTGAACTTTTCCCAAAATGCCAATTTCAAGTTTTCTGTTTCTGAAAGAGCTGCTGTCTTTTTCATTGCCTTTGCCCAAGTATTAGGTCGTTCTACAATGCTGAACTTAGGTGCAGGTTCTGAATCATTGATTTTCCACAATTCTATTTCTATTAAGAAAAACTCAAACTTGTCATCTGTATGCTGATTTAACCATTCTATTGCCTGCTTATGCTCGTCACGTGCTTTTCTGACAATCCAAATTATTACTTCAGCTTCTTTACCTGAAGCATACGTTATGATTTTGCCAAGATGGTCATGATTTGTTTCTTCTAACAGATTCTCAATGATTATTCGTCGTCCCGTCCCCTCTTCAGTCGCAAATAAATCAACACTGAAATCGCCGACATTAGATTCTTGTTCTTCAACGACTATATCAATACCTACAGCCTCGCTGAGAATTTCCAAATTCTCTTCTTTTGCAAGCCAAGGGGTAAAATCTTTGGCTTCATGTTTCCAGACAGAACGAAGGTCTGTTATCTGCTCCAGCTTACCTAATTTCATCATTGAATAACTTTTGATTATTCCCAATTAAACGTTTTTATAATACTACGCAGTCTTTCCATTATTCTCGTCAAAGCCTTTCGGGTTTTGATAAGACCAAGATGTTTCTCTTTCAATGCCTTATGTATAATCTCCGGCTGCTCTTTTTGTAAATAGTCATACTCCTTCATATAATGATTAAGCACCTCAGCTGAAATCTGTTCTTCAGCAGCCAAATCACTCACTGCCTTATTACGTTCTGACACAATATATTGGTTCAGACGTTCCTCTAATTCATTTGTTCCATCGGCTCTATTGCGCCCATTCATGAAGTTTTCCTTGTCTTCATCTACATTCTTTTGAATAAAGCCGTCAATGAGTTTTGCTTTGCCTCGCATTCCGGCATCCTTAATCATTGTATCAAGGATATGCTTCCGTTTTTCTGAATAATCATCACTATATGGGTCTAGTTCCGCAATGAGTTCCAGAATATACGCCACATTAATAATGTCACTATGTAAGAGTTCAAGACAGAAATCAATATCTTCCAATCCTTGGTTATTCCCGTATGGAACAGGATCTTCCGCAACAGTTGACGGTACAGCAGGTGGATCAATAAACCCGACTGTAATATCAAGATATTTACTCTTATAATCGTTAAACTGTTGTTCAGTCATGCCGAGGTCTTCAGCATCCTCGCTGTAATCTTCGTATATCTGTATTTCTGCATGTTTACGGATAATGTCTCGAAATGCAAGCACAAAATTCTTCTTGTCATTTTCACTTTGCAGAAAGTCAATACTACTTGGTGTTGGATATTTTTGCAGAAAATCAGTTGCCAAACTCTCGTACTCCTGCTTTACTTTTTCAAACGGAGGACGTACTATATCTTCAGGATTATCAGAGTTGCTGAACAATTTAATAGCCGTATCAACATTGTTTTTCAAATCTCTGAAACAAATTATTTTACCAAAACGTTTCTTCTCGTTCAATACTCGATTGGTTCGGCTGAACGCTTGCAGCAAACCATGATATTCCATGTTCTTGTCCACATAGAGCGTATTCAGCTTTTTACTGTCAAAGCCTGTAAGGAACATACCCACAACAAGACAAAGATCAAGCGATTTCATATCCGCCTTCTTCTTTTTCATGCGCAGATTGATGTCATCATAGTAAGCACGGAAGTTCTCCGTGGTAAAAGATGTGCCGAAGTTTTCATTATAATCGTTCATAATGGCTTGCAGTTCATCCGCTTCACCCACACTCTCTTTTGCATAATGCCCTGTACCCATGCCGGTCTGTTCGTCATCCTGACTATTGTTAGCTGCGTATGTAAATACTGCACCTATACGGATTTTAGGATTCAATGATTTGAAAATCTTATAATAGTGTATAAGCATCGGCACGGATTGCACGGCAAACAAAGCATCAAACTCTCCGTCTAATGTAGATTTGTTAAAATTGTTAAGGATAAATTTGGCGATTTCCTCCATACGAGCTTGATTGTCGTTGTCAACCACTTCGTTGCCGTGATAATACTCCACAAGGAAGCCAAGCACGTTTTCATCCGCTATTGCATCTTTAATAAGATATTTATGGAGACAGTTTCCAAATATTTCCTTCGTGGTATGTCCATCAACAGCATTCTCGGTGAAAATAGGTGTTCCAGTAAAACCGAATATTTGGGCATTGCCAAAAAACTTCATTATCTTCTTATGACTATCCCCAAAATGACTGCGATGGCACTCATCAAATATCATAACGATACGTGAATGACGGATAGCATCAATCTTGCTGCTATACCACGTCTTACTAACTGCCGCATTAAGTTTTTGAATGGTGGTTATGATAATTTTGGAATTGCTTTGAAGCCGTTTCACTAATTCATCCGTATTATCAGTACTATCTACAGCCCCTGGTTCAAACGCTTCGTATTCCGATTGAGTCTGGGTATCAAGGTCGTGTCGATCAACAACAAACATAACCTTATCCACATCGTCCAATTCTGACACAAGTTGTGCGGCCTTGAACGAAGTCAATGTCTTTCCTGCACCTGTAGTATGCCAGATATAGCCGTTATCGTTGGAGTTCTGCACACGATCCAGAATCTTCTCCACTGCATAGAACTGGTAAGGACGAAGTACCATCAAGCACTTGTCGCCCTCATGCAGCACAATATACTTTCCTATGATTTTGCCAAGCGTACATTTTTCCAAGAAGAATATGGCAAACTTATCCAATTCATTGAACGGATGATTGGCAGCATCTGTCCAGTTGAATGTGAACTTATACCCACTATTTGGATTATTGGCAAAATAGCGAGTATTAACACCGTTGGATATGACAAACAGTTGGATATAATCAAACAATCCGTGAAACGAAGTCTTGTGATAACGCTGTATTTGGTTGTATGCCTGTTTAAGTTCCACGCCACGACGTTTCAATTCAATCTGCACAAGTGGCAAACCATTGATTAGAATCGTCACATCATAGCGGCATTTTTTACGTCCTTCCACCGTAATCTGGTTGGAAACCTGAAATTCATTCTGACACCACTGCTGCCTATTTAGAAATTCCACCCATATACGCTGTCCATCAGCCGTATCAAGCGGATATAAGTCACGGAGTTTCTTTGCCTTTTCAAAGCGAGTACCACCTTCAAGGTATATGAGAATCTTCTCAAACTCTTCTGCCGTAAACTCAGTACGTCCGTGCTCTTCCAATCGTTTGCGGTTGTGAATCTCCAACTGCCGCTTGAAATTGGCATAAAGATTATCTTCCTCGACAATCTGGACATACTCGTAGTCCATTTGTCGGAGTGTAGCTATCAGTCCGGCTTCCAATGCCGCTTCGCTTTGTGTTGACATATTCTTGTCCTAATGAGTGGTTAGTTTATTTTTATATTGTTATTCAGTATTTTGACATCCAATGTTTTTTCAATCTTGCACAGAGTTTCCAATGACATATTCTCCCGTCCTTTTAGCACTTTGGAAATATACTGCTGCGAACAATTCATCTTCATAGCCAACGCCTTTTGAGTCATACCGAGCAGCTCCATTCGATTCGACATAGCTGCAGCTATAGCCTGTGAATGGCAAACCCAATCTTCTCTTTTGTTTTCCATTATATTTTTTACTTCTCCTAAAGCGTTGTCTATCTTTTCTTCAGCCATTGTATGAATCAAAAATACCTTTGTCCTATTTTGTAGGCAAAGGTACTATAAATAATTGAGATAGCACAACTTTCAGGTTGTTAATCAACGAATGGGCTCTTAGATTATTACCTTAAGGCACAGTCAATTTTTGCATCATAATCAATTATGAACAAACAAACCTCCTTGAGATTCCAAATCTATGAAATTGATATTGGTTAAATCGTTAATATCTATTTTTTCAGTAAACTTATTATCTATCACAATGAATTGAAAATTCCATTCTTTTGTATCACAATATTTTGCAAAAGCATCTATAGTTCCTAAAGCAACTTTATCTTCCGCAACAATCTTATCTCCATACTTTGTACAAAGAGGTGAATCAATAATAAGAAGACGAGAAAAAGCACGTTCTTGATTATAACAATAATCTAACAATGCAATCATTACTGCAGTAAAAGTTATAGAACGATTCCCTTTTCCGTAACTAGAACGATGACGTTCACCGATAAGAATATCGAATTTTCTATAATCAAAATTAACTTCAGTATCCTTATCGATAAAATTCCACAACACAAGATTTTCTTGTATTAGAGAAAGAAATTCTGGAGAAATATCCCGCCGTTGCTCTTTATTATCACTCTTAATCTCCTTTAAATCTTCTTGAAGCTTATTTATTAATTGTTTTTTAGTTTTAATATCTTCCTCTAATTCCGTGTGCATAAATTTTTTACTTAAATTCACTTCCGCTCGTGACAAAATTTCTTTTAGTTCTTCTATGTTCGGATGAAGAGAGGATATAGACATATCAACTATATGTATCTTGGCATAATATTCTTCAATATTAGCAGATATAGATTCTATCTCTTTTTCCTTTTCTGATATTAAAACATTTAGATCTTGATGCTTAAAATATATTTCATTGTATTCATTTCGTATTGCTTCAGCATATTCTGATGATGAAATATTGGCAATCATGTGATGCGCTATTGTTGAACCGCATAATGGACAATCTACATCCTTCAGCTGAGACACCAAAGAATTTCCAGCATTAATAAATTGCAACCGACTCATTTCATCTTCGTAATCAGATTTTAAATTATTCAGCCTTGATATAAGATGAAGTAACTTCTTTTTTTCCGTCTCATATATCCTAACCTCTTCTAAAATTTGTTCTCGCTTATTATACAAAGCTTCCTCCTCCGAAGCAACCTCTGACAATTTCTTTCTATAAACATCAATAAAGCTATCATCAGTTAATGAAATATATCCAACATCGCCCAAAGATTCCAATTTTAATTCTGCCTCTTTAAGAGTTTGAGTCAAATACTCAATTTTCCCATTTATGCGAGATTTTTTATCTTTAGGATCTTCATTTGGTCTAAATTCACTATCATCAACGCCTGTCATCAAATATGCAATAAGGTTTTTCTCAACCCATTGCTGATTCGGAACAGAGTTATAGACTAATGGAGATTTGTCTTTTGCTGCAACTCTTGTTTCATCTATCATACATAAGTGACGAATAGCTGGATATGATATTTTCGTCGGATTCTTTCTCTCCGAAGATTTAGAATATATGGTTGGGACATTAGAAATTGACAACAAAAAATCAGACAAACTAATATTTGAAGAACCTTGACAACTATATTCAGTTTCTTTGTGCTGTCCATCATATTCACTTAACAAACATGGAGAAACATATACAGACATTGAATTTATGCTTCTCCTCAATGTATATACTCTTTCATCGTAAGTATGAATTTCAAGTAAGAAATCTGTATAACCATCCCCCTCTGGAGGTAAGGTCAAATCTATACTTCCTTTACCTAATACAAACTCAATTATTGAATATAATGTCGTTTTTCCTGTGTCTGATTTTCCTAGAACAACATTACACCCTTTCTGAAAAGTCAACTTCGATGTTGATACATTTTCCCCACGAGCCTCAAACTCTTTTATATATAATCCATTGTTATTCATCATGAATCTCAAATTTGGCTATTAATATATGACAGCAATTGCTCTTTCGCAATATCATGCAAGATGATATCAGTTTGGTGTATTGCTTTATATAGTTTTACTGCATATACTTCTGTTGCCAACTCTGTAACCAAAGCATTTCCTATATTACTCAGCAAATACATATTTTCATTTTGATTTATTTTGCAAACTATTAATTGTTTAGCCAACAGCAGATGCAAAGAATCATTGATTGTTTTTTGAAGTCCAACATACGTAAACTGATGATTCTTCCAATCATTATTACATGACACATAGTCGTATACAACAATACGTTCTTTTTCCATCGATTTATTATATACCGACAATATAAATAACACCCTCAAAGAGACATCCAAGACGCCATCAAGTATCTTTATTCGTTTACAGTCCATTTTATTCTATTTTCATTTGAAAGTTGATGACACACACCAACACATACATTACTATCTACTAAATGAGAAATCAGCATTGATGTCGGCATATTATAAGTTCCTGCCTTTTTTTCAACTGATTTTACTTTTGTAAAACCATCAGGATAATCATCATCCAGTTCATTGCCAATATATCGTTCTATAGATGTTACTAAATCATTAAATTCATCAGAATCTGGAGCAGTGGATTTTCTACTTGCAATCTTTACTTCTTCCGATTCATAAAACGATATTCTAGCTCTATCCAAATGTTTTCGATATTTACTTACAACTGCATTATCATCATCTATAACATTTATAATATGACCCGCATGTTCGGAATAGGCATCATTAAGATTCTGAATATAATTACGTTCTGTGTTTATTGGAGAATGTGGTACTTGAAGAGGAGTACGTTTAATCATATTAAATCCACCTCCAAAATAATAGAAATAATAAGGACTTTGACGTATCTCATCAATAAACTTTATCGGCTCTATTTTCTTTATAATATTAAAATTAAATTCATCAATATAAGTAGATAATTCCTCATTTAATGCTACCCAGTTAGTACCAACTTTTTTATTTATCACAGTTTCCCAGTCGTTTTTCAGCTTAATTTTAAGATTTTTTCCATTATTGCTAAGCAAATCAACGAAAGACTGACTAACATCTTTGGGACAAAGAATATAATAATTCTGTGGTATCGGATAGGTGTTATTAAAAGTATATATCAATAATTTGCCCATTTCTCCACACAGGTCACTATAGGTTAGTGCTGATTTATATTGTTTACATTGATATAAGTCAAATGCGCCTTTTACCCTATCATAATATGCCAAAACATCACGCCCTTTATCCCCAGCCTGACCGACTCGGTATACTTCAGTATATCCTTTATTGCCCAAACAGGAATATGCCCATACGCATACCAGTTCTTCATATGTATCTTCATCAATACTATAAAGTCTTTGTAATGGAGTCATATTACAAAGAACCCTATCTTCATTACTTAACATATTTGGGGTGTTTGATAAAGGTTGCTCAATAGGCTCAAGTACTAATGAATCCAAATTACTCATATAGGCATAAATAAAAATTAAACTTGATATTTCAGTTAATTTATTTCTATCCTCTATTTCCTTAAAGAGAACCTATCACTTTCCATTGCCCACCTTTATCTGGACCAACACGTTGAATCAATCCTTCATCCACAAGTGTTTTTAAGCGACGTTTTACACTACTATCATGAAGCCCTGTCTTTTCAGATATTTCAGTTCTGCTTATACTAGGATTCGACTTTATCAATTCAAGTATAATTCTCATCTGGTCGCTTTTCTGGTCGCTTTCTGGTCGCTTCTGGTCGGACTTGGTAGTTTCTTGCCATTCCTCCAAAACATTGGCGCATACAGTCGCTTTCATGATGAAGGCAACCAAGTTGTATTGCGGCTCTTTGACACCTAATGCCGACAACTCACGGCACATACGGTCAACTCCCTCTCCGAACTCTTTTACATAGTCATATGCTTTGAGGAATTCCGCAATTTTCGGATTGCGAGAGAAATGGGTATGACGAATATTGTCAGTGCGAACAATGCCCGGCAACTTGCCTGGTGTTTCGAACACAAGACGGTCGTCGAACATCTTTATCTGAATTTCCGTGCCCTTAATACTGTAATCGCGATGGCAAACGGAGTTCACCACCATCTCTTGTATTACAAACTTGGGGTATTCGCGGTCGGTTTTGAAGATGCCGTCCTCTCCGAGATAGGAATGCTCCTTGACCTGCGTTTCAAGATATTCGACAGTTTTCTGGATCTGTTCAAGAATACGACCATCGAAAGTAACATCTTTGATGACATTCATTTCACGTCCCACCTTTTCCTCTGTGCCGAAATATTTGATAAAACGCACTCTTGCACGAGGAAAGAATGTCTGAGGATGCTTGCCAAAAAGCAATATACAAGCTGCACTGACTTGCGGCACATCACCTTTATAGGTCACAAAACCTTTGTTCTCTTGCAGATATTCCATTGCAGACTTGCCATAGCCAATCCGTTTCATGTAGGCTTTGACTGCATCCATATCTATATCATCAAGCGTGGCATCGTATGCTGTGGAATCCTCGTAATAGCGTTCTCCTTTGTCGTACATAAGTTGCAAACGCTCATCAAAAGTCAGTTTGCGTGATTTGTCTCCTACACGCCAAAACACTTCATCGGCTTGATTCGCATGAAGTCGCGGACTTGCAGGGATGTGCATCAACAATACACGGTTATCACGTCCCTCAGCATCCGTACAAGGCACATAATCCGTAGTGACAGAAACTGATGGAACACAAAAGTCCAAAGGTGTCCGCAATATATCATTGAGATGTTCCTTGTCCTGGTTAACACCCTCTATTCTGCGAGTCTTATCGGATATACCCACAGCAATCATTCCACCATCTGCATTCGCCATAGCGACTATGATAGTGGCAAGGTGTTTAGGCTCAATTAGGATACTTTTACAGTCAAAAGTCTGACCTTCCTGCATCTGCCGTATTTCTTCTATTGTATATTTCATATCCTCTATTTTTCTTTTGTATGGCAAATCAATCTGTGAATATCCACATCCAGCACTTCTGCTATCCGCGCCAATGTGTATAAATCAGGTTGCGAATGATTGTTGCACCACTTTGACACCGTTGCCGGATCTTTCTGCAAAGTTTTAGCAAGCCACTTACTCATAATGCCTTTCTCAGCTAATACAGCCTTTATACAGTTCAAATTCGCCATATTATATTCAATTATAAATTGCGTCAAATGCAAAGCTACATATTTTATTTGGTTTGCGAGCATGATTGAAAAATAAAATCCTATATCATAGTGTTTTGGCAAAAGAATTTAATGAAAAGTGATGTGAGAATGGAATTTATTTGCTAATTTTGCATTGCTTTTAAGACAATAAAACATTAACAATGCAAAGAAACAGAATGAACATATTTTCAATAACAACCACAATTCAGAGCAACAAACGCACTGAATCCGTGTCGAGTGTTCATGTTTCATGCATTGAACCTCGTAGAGCAAATACTTTCCAGCGAACATAACGAGTACATTATTGTACTATGAGAGAAAAGAAACTGAATAGTTGGAGAGTCCTTACCAAACTTTCCAACTATTCAGTTTGTATGCCCATTTGTGACAGTCGCCTTTGTGATGCTCTTCTGCCATTTCCGTCTGATGGGCTGTTGGTAACCGGATTATTAACGTGCAGTGATGCACACAAATTGCAAAGAAATGAACTATAAATTTGATGGCAGTAAGGTGTTCTTTACATCCGATACCCATTTTTATCATGGGAATATCATTCGTTTCTGCAACAGACCGTTTAAGGATGTGGAAGTGATGAATGAGACTATAATCTCCAATTGGAATAATACAGTCGGGCAGGATGATATCGTGTTTCATCTGGGAGATTTCTGTCTTGGCGGTTCAGCCGAATGGACTAAAATCCTTGACAGGTTGAACGGAAAGATATATCTGATTATGGGTAATCACGATTTGAAGAATATACGCCAAGGCTACATTGACAGATTTGAACATGTGGCAATGCAGATGCACATAGAAATTGGCAAACAGAGGATATATTTGAATCATTATCCCTTTCTATGCTTTGATGGAGGATATAAAGATGTGTGGCAACTATTCGGACACGTTCACACAAGAAAGAACAACACCGGAATAGATGCTGCCCGGCTTCAGTATCTCTATCCAACGCAATATGATGTGGGAGTAGATAACAACAACTTTACCCCTGTTTCATTTCAACAAGTGAAGAGAATAATTGAAAATCAAGTGGGACAATTTAATAAGAATAAATGATAAGGAAGATTAACAATGAGTGAATATACTACCATTTATTTAAGATGCAAGGAGATACCTTTGTTGAAGTACAAAGAGCATCCTTCGTATGAGGAATATCAAAAGTTATCTAAGGAAGATTTAATGAAAGTTAATCGAGAGATTGATGAATATAACAAACAAGTCACCAAGTCTTTGGGATGTAAATTGTTTTATCTTAGCACTACTCCAAGCCGAGAGTTGACGATACTTCCATGGAGTCCTTCTCCGAGTATACTAACCAAAGGCCTGCTTGATGAGATTCTTTATTTCTACCAAGAAGAGATTGATAATTACAAAAATGCTATTGCTAAAAATAAAGAAGATATAGCCAAGTTGGAAGTCCGTATATCCAAAGCAAATGTCAATTTGTACGGTAGAATCAGCAAGGAGATAGACGAATGCTATGAAAGAATAAATTTTGAAGAAGAAGAACTCGAACACTACCAATACTTGTACAACAAATTTGCTTTCTGTAGCAGTATCATAAACAACGAATCAAATTCAGAGTATTATGAACTGATTTACACAAAAAGTTAATAACATAAATAGATTATGAAGATACAATATATGAGTGACCTGCATTTGGAGTTCAGCGACAACAGCAGGTGGTTGAAGCATAATGAATTGCCTGCGACGGGCGATGTTCTGGTTCTTGCCGGAGATATATTCTATTTGAAAAACAAGGTCGCGCCTTTGGCTAACTTTTGGAAATGGGCATCTGCGAATTATCGTCAGGTGCTCATTGTGCCCGGAAACCATGAGTATTACAATTATTGTGATGTAATGGACAAGGGATTGCAATGGAAATGGCTGTTCAAGAACAATGTAGGATATTATCAGAATCAAGTAGTGCGGATTGATGATACCGACTTTATCATGAGCACTTTGTGGTCTCGAATATCTCCATCTGACGAGTATTTTGTGTGGAAGGGCATGAACGACTTTCGGCAGATAATGTATAATGGCAAATTGCTCCAAACAGAGGAATTCAATCAGATGCACAACTTCTGTTTGGATTTCATCAAGCAAAGTCTGGTGGAAACCACCGCCAAACACATTGTGGTAATAACGCATCATCTTCCCACATTGGAGGTTGTTGCATCTCACCATAAAGGTTCTGTGTTGAATAGTGCATTTGCAACTGAACTGAGTAGGCTTATCGCCGACAGTCGCATTGATGCATGGATTTATGGGCATTCACATACCAACATTGATGCTGAGATAAACGGAACAAAGGTAGTTTGCAATCAGATGGGATATGTTTTTGAGAACGAACATATCGCCAATGGTTTTAATCCGGGCAAGTGCCTTGTCTTGTAAAAGGCATGAACTCGTCAGCAATACGCTAAAGCCTCAATATATCATATAGTAACTAAAAATGCTCCTTTTTGTATATTATATGATATGTTGGGGCTTTAAAAATTCAGTTATTCGAAAATTTCCAATAACTGAATTTTTGCTTGCCAAAAGAAAAAGATATGTCTCCACTCTCAACTTGACTTTAATGACCGTTATTATATACACGGGCAATAAAGTTAAGTCAA
>ERZ772991.1604-NODE-1604-length-18981-cov-36.481771_pt1 | contig 18981 bp, 17 predicted proteins | sample MGYA00511128_ERZ772991 | MGnify/ENA primary metagenome ERZ772991 (study PRJEB29015, sample SAMEA2737655) | human gut metagenome | biome: human gut; feature: human-associated habitat; material: faeces | place: China | collected 2012 ... | reverse complement strand
ATGATGAGAAGAATATCTTGCAGCAGTATGAGTTTATGATTGATATTGCGTTTGTTGATGATTTTGGATTTTAGAAAAAAGAAGGTGAATCAATGGATAATTGGAATGAGTTTATCAAGTTATATAATAGTTTTCAGTATCAAGGAATAGAAAAATGCCATGGAACAATATATCACTATACGAGTCCAGAGAGTTTACAAGGAATATTTGAAACAAATTCTTTGTTTGCAACAGATATGTATTTTCTTAATGATGCAAGTGAGGGAATGTATGTAATTGAGCTTATTCAAGATAATATAAAGCAATTATGTCAGAACAATGAAACTTTAATTAAGTATGTGGAAAGGGAATTAGGCCTTTCGAAAATAGGAAAGTGGACAGAACTAGTACATAAATATACTATCTCATTTAGTATGAATGGTGATTCGCTGGAAATGTGGAATTACTATACGAAAGGAAATTCTATTCAAGGGTATAATATTGGTTTTGATATAGATAAATTGGCATCGACTATTCAAATTGAGATTTTAAATGATGGAGGGCAACAAACACCAAGAAATTATGATAAACATCTAGTATTGTTTCAGGGAAAAGTTATATATGATAAGAAAAGGCAATTGGAACTTATAGAATCAATATTTAATAAATTCTATAGTAGATATGTCGAATTAGGCGACGAACAAATGTTACCAATAGTTGCAAATTATATGGTTAATAAAGCAATGGATTATGGTCTATTTTTTAAATCAAAAGAATTTGAAGTTGAAGATGAATATCGTTTTATTTTTTCAACATATTTGTTAGAGGGTAAAGATAATTCTGAAAAGGGAATACCTTGTAAAGAAAAGTTTAGAATACATGGAGGATGCATAATACCATATCAGAAATGTTTATTTGATGTGGATAGTATTTTAGGAGTGACATTTTCTCCTTCGTTATTCAATGATATGACGGAAGCAGGATTAAATCGCTTATTAGAGCAGTATGGAATAAATGGTGATAATAGAATAAAAAAATCGAGTATTCCGCTAAGATTTTAATAGAATGTGAGGAAGATATCATGCAGGAAATAAGTGAATACAACAGTATATCAGAAACCGACGATAGACGAGAAATCATAAAGCAAAAACTTCGCCAATATTATGACGGACGTATTGTACGCAAGGATTTAACAAAGTCAATCCGAGAAGGATCAAATGTTCCGGTATATGTACTGGAATATCTTCTCGGACAGTATTGTAATTCGGATGATCAGGAGATTATTGACGAGGGAGTAGACAATGTGAAACGTATTTTGCGTGATAACTATGTTCGCCCAGATGAAGCACAGAAGATATTGTCACTTCTTCGAGAGAGAGGAAGCTATACAGTTATTGATAGAATTACTGTAGTGCTTAATACCAAGGAAGACAGATACGAGGCAACATTCTCTAACCTTGGAATTAAGAATATTCCTATCAGTGCTGATTACGTGAAGGATTTTGACCGCCTGCTTTGTGGTGGTATCTGGTGTATTCTCCAGCTTGATTATGAGTTTATTGAGGAAGATAAGAAGAATACACAGCCTATCCGTATCAGAAAGCTGACACCGATTCAGATGCCTCATGTTGATATGGATGAGGTAAAGAATGGTCGTAAGGCATTTACTAAGGAAGAATGGATGGATATTCTGCTTCGTTCTACTGGTATGGAGCCGGACAAGCTTTCTGACAGAGCTAAATGGTTATTGATTGCCCGTATGATTCCGCTTGTTGAGAACAACTTTAATATGTGTGAATTAGGACCACGTTCTACAGGTAAATCATACATATATGAGCAGATTTCTCCAAACAGTATTCTTGTTGCCGGAGGACAGACTACAGTTGCCAATCTGTTTTATAACATGTCTAATAATACAGTAGGTCTTGTTGGAATGTGGGATGTTGTAGCATTTGACGAGGTTGCAGGTATCAAGTTTAAGGATAAAGATGGCATCCAGATTATGAAGGGATATATGGCATCAGGTGCATTTTCTCGTGGCAAGGCTGAGATACAGGCAAAGGCATCAATGGTCTTTGTAGGTAATATCAATCAGAGTGTTGAGACATTGCAGAAGACATCAAGCCTGTTTGATCCATTTCCTCCTGAAATGGGTACAGATACTGCTTTCCTTGACCGTTTCCATGCATATATACCGGGCTGGGAGATTCCTAAGTACAGACCGGATTCATTTACAAATGATTATGGATTTATCACAGATTATCTGTCAGAGTTCATGCGTGAACTTCGTAAGGATAATTACAGCAATATAGCAGAGAAGTATTTCAAATTAGGAAATAATTTAAATCAGAGAGATGCAATTGCTGTTCGTAAGCTGATTTCCGGATTTATTAAATTGATTTATCCGGATGGAGAAGTCAGCAAGGAAGAAGTTGCAGAGATCATGGATATTTCACTTGAACTTCGTAGACGAGTAAAAGAACAGCTTAAGAAGATTGGTGGAATGGAGTTCTATGATGTGAATTTCTCATACATAGACAATGACAGTTTTGATGAGCATTTTGTATCCGTACCGGAGCAGGGAAGCGGAAAGATGATTCCTGAAGGTATGGGCAAACCGGGATGCTTATATACAGTATCAAAGTCAAAGACTGGAATGATAGGCTGTTATCGTCTGGAAACTCAGATGATGCCGGGAAATGGAAAATTGACTTGCACAGGTATTGGTTCAGGTAAGGAGCCGAAGGAAGCCACTAATACGGCATTTAATTATCTAAAAGCTAATGGTAATGCAATATCGGGTTCAATCAGTACAACAACCAAGGATTACATCATCAATTATCAGGATATGCAGGGGCTTGGAATGACGGGAAATCTTGCACTTCCCACACTGATTGCTATTTCATCGGCAGCACTTAGTAAGCCTCCAATTAGCAGTCTTGCAGTACTTGGTGAGATTAGTATCGGTGGAACACTTATTAAGGTAGAAGATTTAGCAAGTACATTGCAGGTGTGCCTTGATAGTGGAGCTAAGAAAGTACTTCTTCCAATCACATCGGCAGCAGATCTTGGAACCGTACCATCTGACTTAGTTGGAGCGTTCAGTCTGATATTCTATTCTTCTCCGGAAGAAGCTGTATATAAAGCTTTGGGCGTAGAGTAAAGAAGGTGATGAGTTATTTTTGAGCAGGATTTTGAAGCAATGCTTCGACAGTATGAAAATTCAATAGATGATAAGCGACAGTTTACTGCTTTGGTGAAAGATATATTTCCGGAAGATGCAAAGAATATCAATCTGATTCTCATGGCATACAACATGGGAATTGCACAGGATATTCAGAAGGCGAATCTGCTCAATAATACATTTGCTTTCCGGTATGTCAAGCAGTTGATGGATGATTATGGCATCAGCAGAGTTAATGCGGACTGGATCGTGTCAGTATGGTGTTCTTGTTATGGTAATAAAGTGCTTGGAAAAGCCTGTGACATTTCAGTGCAGAAGCAGGGTGGTGGTCCGGCGATAAAAGATAATAAGTCATCTTCGGGAAAATCATATGGAGATTTATTTGTATATGAGAAAAGTCGCAGAGGCAATGGACTGGCTGTAACAGGATTCCGTGGAGACAAGAACCAGACGATTATATTTTAAAATAGGTCTGGCAATGAAAATGTTATAGAGATTGCGGATAACAGTTTTAGCAAATCTTCTATAGAAGAGGCAATTCTGACGGAAGGCTTTAAATACATAGGGCTAAATGCTTTTTCTGACTGTGAGAAATTACATCAGGTGGTATTGCCGGTCAGCGTAGAAGAGATTGAAAACTCAGCTTTTGAAAATTGTAACAGTTTAAAATCAATCTCTTTGCCAATGTTGCTTAAGACAATCGGAGATGCAGCCTTTAAAGGGACAGGTTTACGGACACTTAATATTCAAAAGAGTGTATTTTGGATAGGTGATGATTTATTGGCAGAGTGCCAATCGCTGGAGCATATTAAGATACCGGATAACATTGCAAGGATAACTGATCGGATGTTTATGAATTGCAGTAGACTTAAAAAAGTAGAATTGCATGAGAAATTGAACTCTATCGGTGAACGGGCATTTTTCGGCTGCTCCAATCTGGATTTTATTATAATTCCGGATAGTGTACAGCAGATTGGCCAGGATGCTTTTACGGGAACGGATGATATGTTTATTGTGCAATGCTCCTTTGGTTCTTTTGCAGAGCAGTATTGCAGGAAGAATAAGATTAAGTATCAGCTGGTGTAATGTCGCCAGCGATGCGACACATAAAGTATGAAATTACGATAGAATACAGGAAAGAGGTGATATGTATGGGCTTATTGGATGCAATATTTGGCAATAATCAGCCACCTAAGATAAATTCCATACTTCCTATAGCTGCGAAGAACGAGATCCGTGCAGGAAGATTACCGATATTGAATACAGACAGCTTATTTCTCAAGCGTGGTGAGAAAATCCATTATATTGATAAAGCAATCAATCTTGAAATCAAGGTAGTAAAACAATACCGGCATGTGGGACACAGTACACCGGGATTATTAAAAGGCAATCGTTGGAATGTGGGTGTGGCGAAGCCTATTGAGCATGGTGAGCTTGTACAGCATAGGGGAATCCTGTATGTGACTAATCAGAGAATTGTATTTCAAGCTTCTGAAAAGGGGTTTGATAAAACATATAGATATCTAACAGCGGTAACTCCGTATGTAGATGCCTGTGAACTACAGTTTGGCAGTAAAACATACAATATGTATGTTGATGATGGAAATCTATTATATGAGGTATTACAGCTTGTGAAGCAAAGGAGGCAGATTCCATAATGGAGGGACAGTTAAAAAACGGAGCAATACTTACTTCGGAAAGTGGAAATAAGTATACGGTAGTGAATCTTCTGGGTGCTGGTGGACAAGGTGAAGTCTATGATGTGGAATGTGATGGAAAGCATTATGCATTGAAGTGGTATTTCAAGGGAAGTGCTACAGCACGGCAGAAGAAATTATTAGAAGAGATTATTGCAAAAGGAGCACCGGATAGTTCGTTTCTCTGGCCGATGGAACTGATTGTTCCGTCGCAGGGAAACTTGTTTGGATATATCATGCCGCTTCGTCCAAAGAATTATAAGAGCATAGTGGACTTGATGAAGAATCGTGTAAATCCTTCATTTTATGTTATATGCAGGACGGCATTTAATCTTACAAAAGGCTATCGAAATTTACATATTGCCGGGGCAAAGTATCAGGATATTTCATTTGGAAATCTGTTCTTTAATCCGGATAATGGAGATGTCTTGATTTGCGACAATGATAATGTATCATATGGCAACAGCAAGCTGGGAGGAGTTCTTGGTACACCGGGATTTATGGCACCTGAGATTGTAAGAGGTGAAGCGAGACCATCAAGGGATACGGACAGATATTCATTAGCGGTATTGCTGTTTTACCTTTTCATGGTAAATCACCCATTGGAGGGGAAGCAGGAAGCAAGCATCAAGTGTATGGATATGGCAGCCAGAGTAAAGCTCTATGGAACGGATCCTATTTTTATATTTGATCCGGATAATAAGACAAATAGACCAGTACCGGGAATCCATGATAACGCCAATATTTATTGGCCGTTATATCCGGAACAGCTGCGCCAGCTGTTTATCAAATCTTTTACAGTCGGACTTAATATAATCCAAGCAAGCGTGTAACGGAGCCTGAATGGATGAATCTGTTTGCAAATATGATGAGTGGTTTGATGAAATGCATCTGTGGTGCAAGTGTTTTCTATGATGAAAGCCTAGAAGCAAATGGTGTGGCACATACATGTTGGAATTGTCAGCAGACAGTGAAAGTACCAACCAGGATTGTGATTGGAAAGAATACTGTGGTACTAAATCAGAACAGTAAGCTGTTACATCATCACATTTATAGTGATTTTGATATGGAAACAGTAGTTGGAGAAGTAGTTCAGAATCCAAAGAATCCGGCATTATGGGGAATCCACAATGAAGATAAATTAAACTGGACTTATGAAAAAGCGGATGGAACACAGATTCCTGTTGAAGTAGGAAAGACAGCAGGTATTGCAGCAGGCGTGAAAATACATTTCTCCGAGTCAGTCGGAGAGTTCAAGTAAAAGGAGGAAATTGTTATGGCAGATTTACAAAGACCAGGTGGAGAATTGGCAAGCAGACCGATTCATTTCTTTTGGGTAGTGGATTGTTCAGGTTCAATGTCTTATGACGGAAAGATGGAAGTGGTGAATACAGCTATTGAGGAGTGTATTCCGGAGATGGCATCAGCTGCGGATAATAACCCGAATGCACAGCTGCTTATCAGGGCACTTCAGTTTTCATCCGGGGCAAGCTGGCTTACTGCAAAGCCTGTACCGGTTGAGGATTATTCATGGAATCCGTTGGAAGCAAATGGTGTAACAGAGATGGGAAAGGCATTTGAATTATTGGCAGCACAGCTTTCTATTCCGCCAATGCCAACACGAGCATTACCACCGGTAATTGTTTTATTGTCTGATGGACAGCCAACAGATTCTTACAAGGATGGACTGAATAAGTTAAAAGCACTTCCTTGGTTCAAGAAAGCAGTTAAGATTGCGATTTCTATTGGTTCGGATGCAGATGATGATGTGCTTGAAGACTTCACAGGTAACAAGGAACTGATATTACAGGCAAACAATGCAGCTGCACTTGCAAAGATGATTAAATGGGCATCTACAACTGCATCTATGGTATCCGCTCCGGCAAGCAAACCTATGAATGCTGACGCAGTATTTACACCTGCAGGCAGTGGAGATCCTTTTGCACCTGCAAATGGAGGAGCACCACTTGTTATAGATATGAGTAATATTCCTAGTCCAGATGACTTTGACGATGGAGCAGTTTGGTAAAAAGGAGGGATTTCATGAAGCGTTATGTATTTGGCAAAAGTGTAAAAGGCGCTACTCACGAAAAGAATGGATTACCTCTTCAGGATAACTGCAAGATAGAAGAAATTTCAGATAAGATCACGATTATAGCTGTAGCAGATGGACATGGCAGCTCAAAGTGCCCCAGAAGCGACAGAGGTTCTTTGATTGCGGTAAATACTTTCTGCACAGTAATGAAAAACTATCTGCTCAATTATGGAAAAGAAAAGGATGGTCTTACGAATCTGGTAACATTTCTGAACAGAGAAGGCGATATGCGCTTCGCACAGGATATATGTGAAGAATGGCAGGCAAGAGTAAAACAATCATTTTATAAGAACAAAGATGGCAGCGTATTAGACAAAGAAGGTAATACCGACTGGAAAAAGGTTTACTCTCTGTATGGAACTACACTTTTGGGTATGCTTATTACAGATACCTTTGTATTCTCATTTCAGATAGGTGATGGCGACATCAACTATATTACAGGTGATGAGATTTCTCCATTGGTAGAGCCAGAAAAATTTCTTGGCACAGAGACACATTCTTTATCCAAACTGGATGCATGGAGAAAAGCGGTAGCATCCGTAAGGAGAAAGAATGCAGCAGATGATGTGCCATATTTATATATGCTTTCGACAGATGGATTTTCCAACAGTTTTGTGAGCGAAGAGGAGTTTCATAAAACCTGTAGAGAGTATTATAAAATGATTGGCGAGCATGGATACGAGGCAGTAAAAGATAATCTTGAAAAGTGGCTCAAGGAGACGAGTGAGCTTGGATGCGGTGATGATGTCACTGTGGTTATGGCTTATGTAGACAAGTAAAGGAGGAAGCGGATGTGATTGTAGACCGCTACTATTATGCACAACTGAATAAGCAGGAACAGGCGGTTTACAAGGCTTTCTATAATGGACTGATGGCTCATGAGGATGTCATTCCAATTCCAATCAAGGGACAGTTATCAAAAGAAGTATTCAACAAAATATTTCGGGCAATGACGAGAGATAATCCATTGATATACTATGTCAATCAATCTGCGTGTAATTGGGCGACGGATGCATTTGGTCATACAGCAATCTGTCCACAGTTTTTTTACAGCAGGGAAACTGTTCGAAAGTATAACCGTAACATAGAAAACGCAGTAAATAATCTGGCTGCACAGTTAAAACTGACAGAAGGCACAGATTATGAGAAAGAAATAAGAGTCCATGACTGGTTCTGTAAAAATGTGAAATATGATTTTAAAGGCTCAGACATGGATGAACCGGCTAGAGTAGTTCTCTCACATAACATTGTAGGAGTTTTTGCAAAGCAGAAAGCCCAGTGTGAGGGAATTGCTAAAGCTGTAAAAGTATTGCTGAATGCGGTGGATATCAAGTGTATTGTGGCTACCGGGGAAGCAGAGGCAAATGGTAAGAAAGAACACCATGCTTGGAATGTTATTGATATTGATGAGAGTCCATATCAGGTGGATGTGACATGGGATATTGGAGCTTCCAAGGGTAGAATTGCATATGATTATTTCAATGTAACAGATGAGATTATAAGCAGAACACATAGCTTTGAAGATGAGATGCCGAAATGCATTTCATTAAAGGATAATTATTTTGAAAGAAACAGACTGACATTTAGAAGTAGAAGTCAGCTGATAGCATATATAACACAAGAGATAGAGCAAGGTCGAAATAAATTATATTTTCGGCTAGATGGTTTATTTCCGAAACTAAGACGGTCAGAGCTTGCAGGTATGGTTGCAAAGATTGCAGCAGAAGGACAGAGCAGAGCAGTTAAAGTCCAACAGATTCCAAATGAGAAGGTGGGAACTTACTGGATTAGAATATATTGAAAAATGATACTAGTGAAATTACATTAGATGGAGGCGATAGAGAAGATGGAATACTGTGTTTTGGAAAAAGATAATATAACCGGTAAATCTGCAGAACAGGTCATAACATTAATGTTGCATGAGTATTCTCGTCAGTTATATGGATTTACGCGTGCGGAGTTTGATAGCATAGTGGAATATGATGTACTAAATATTATGGCATCTTTCTATACTAAGATAAATGCACAGCAGAAAAAGGTAATTATAAGTGCTTTACAGGAAGAGTTTAGCCTTTGTGATTTGGAAAGTGTTTTAGAAAATTTGGCAATGTATATAGATGACAAATTATATATGCCACTATCCTGTAGGCTGATTGATAAACTAGGCGATAGCAGAGTGACAACAGTTATATATGAAACTTTATTTAAGTGTTGTTCAAATATGCTAAATGGATATTGGAATCAAAGTAATTCGTATTCCAACTATTTAGTTCTGCTTAATGTTGGCTTTTTTAATGCTATAGCATATAAATTACATTTAAGAGATAGTTATTCGGTTTCTATGGAAAATCTTTATGGCCAGACAGGATATGATGAATTTGTAGAGTCATTGTATGAAAAGCATCTGGATGATATTGGATGGGATGCAGATGTGGAACTGGATGTTATAGATGAGCTGATTAATGATAGTAAAATAAATAGTACTTTTGATAGCGGAACTCAAGAAGAATACATGCATGCTGTTGAATCAATGAAGAATATTTGCAGAGATCATGTGGTTACTATACATAAAGAAAATGAAGCAGAGGGTTTTACTCGTATTGTACAGAAGACTGGTATTCGTGAGCTGAAGAGTATGGATATTCAAGGATTTGAATGTCATTTTTGTGAGGCAAAATTTAGTGATGAAAAATACATTATTGTATATCAGAAGAAAACTCATATTAATGAAATCATTGATAAAGAGGATGAATGGAGCAAGTTTCAAAAGGAATTATATTATGATGATATACGTCAGGATAATAGCAAGGCGATGGTATATATCGTCTATATTTTAGATGATAATTCTGACAATATTCCAATTCAGATTATTGAGAGTAACAAGACTTACGGAAGAAAGTATGTATTTTCTGAGGATGAAACAATTACATTTATTAATGGAATTGTGAAAACATCCAATGAAGAAGTTGGAGCCTCTCCGGTGCAAGAATGGGACCGTATTTTAAGAGAAGAACATTTAACAGCATGTTTAACCGAATCATATGCTGCAAAGAAAGTAGAGAATTACTTGTCGGGTCAGAGATTTGATGCAGATTATGTGCAGGATGATGATTATTCTAGTATGAATCATTCTAAGGTTCCGCAGATAAAGTGGGTTAAATCTTTGGATACAACGGGATTTAGAGATTTTTGTTTTGATAAAAAGAACATGACATTTGGTCAGATTAATCTATTCTATGGTGCGAATGGTTCGGGAAAAACATCAGTATTGGAAGCTATTGAGTATGCACTTACATCAGAAGTGCGACGGGTGAAGGATTTTAAAGTTAAAATGCCAACGGATAGTTATCCTGAGTTACATGTATATGATACAGAGGCTGGGGTGCGCACATTTACACCTGGGTTCTCAAAGAAGAATAATAAAGAAATAGAGCGTGTGTGGTATGGTGTTCCAATTGGAAGGACGAAATCCAATCTGAATGAAAATTTTAATCGTTTTAATGCATTTGATTCGGAAGCAGCTTATAAGTTTATCCATGAGTCTGATAACAGTGAGGATAGTTTTGCTTCAATGTTTGGAAATCTCATGTTTGGTGAAACTGTTGTTGATCATGAGAAGAAATGGCAAAGATTTAAAAGAGCATTTAACGAACGATATACAGAACTGAGAAGTGAATTAAGTGAAGCTCGGAATATGGCGCAGTTCTATGAGGATAGTCTTGCAAATAAAACAGATAATTCTAAGTCGGAAGAGATAGAAAAAGGAATTATTACTCTGCAAATGCGTGGTCGTGCATGTTTACCAAAAGGAGCATTTGATAGATATTCTAGGATTCTAGAAGAGATGAAATCAATTCGTAAATATGTGGATGTATTATCGGCACATAACTTGGAAGAGATGACTTTTGAGAGTATTGCTATGCAGACAGCTGAGACAAAGAAAAGGAATCTTATTTATACAAGACAACGCAAGGATAAATCTGAGAAAATTACAAAGCTCACAGAAGAAAATGGACTTATAAAAAAGAAGATTTTTGATGAAAATGAGAAGCAGACTGAAATTCAGCAGAGAATAGATCGTGTTAATATAGATATTAATAACTGGACAATTGTTCAAAATGTGCTAAGCCATAAAGAGACTATTGAATTAGTAAACGAGCTTTTAAGCGAATTAACACAGATTGAAAAGGAAATGTATTATATTTCTAAAATTGAACAGAAACCTGTCATTATTAAATTTTTAAAGCTTGACGATTATGAAGAATTGTCAGATGAACAAAAACAAAAGTATGAGGAGGAACTGAACGAGACTAAAGAAAAAAGACACCAGATTGAAAATAGATACAATGAAGAGAAAAAAGCATTTGGTGAAAAAGAACAGCAAGCAATTGAACTTAGAAAAATCGGTAAAACCCTTGTGACCGATGCAAAATGTCCTCTTTGCGGTCAGGAGTACGATAGCACACAGCAACTGCTTAATATCATTGACAGTGCTGTAGTTATTGATGATAAGATGGATGCATTAATTAGTGAAATTCAAGAACTAAGTACGCATATTATCAAATTAGAGAAAATTCTAGATCGACAGCAATTGATTGATAAAGCGAAAAAAGAACTGTTGGAACTGGAAATTGTCGTGCCAATGGTAGAAAAATGTGGCTCAGACTATAATAGATTGTATGACTATGTGACATCTAGGGCTGAGAAAGAGAAAAGAAAAGAAGAAATTATTGAGCAACAGACAGCTCTTGATAATCAAGGCTTTTCAGTAAAGAACATAAATGCATGTAGGGAGTACACGAGTACAGATTCTACATACCTCGAATATAAAAAAGAGGGGAAAGGTACCTACGTAGATTTTCTTCAGAGCAGATTACAGCAAATTCAGAAAGAATTAGCATTATCTGAGGCGACTATTAAAGAACAGAAAAAGAAGATTCAACAGAATGAGCAAGCAGAAGAACTTTTTAGAAATGAGATTCATACTTTAGAATCACAAATAGAAGCGCTTGATGTGGATAAGAATCGGGATATTGAGCAGGCACTGGAAACAATAAAAACAAAATATGAATTAATGGATGAAGAGATTTTTGACAGTTGGCTATCTATATATCATTCAGTATATGACAAGTGTGAATTAGAGGTAGAACGTCTGGAATCTGAAAGTTCAATTGCATTTGAAAGACAGTTGTTAAAAGAGTATAAGGATACAATCAAGAAAACTGAGCCTATGGTTGAACGTTGTGCAAGTGCAGTACAAGCGTTTGAAAAAATGCCTTCTCTAAGTTCATTCGTAGAAAAAGGTATTCGTAGCAATATTCAACAAATTAGCAAATTCTTTAAATGGATGCATCATTCTGGGGAGTTTGAAAAGTTAGATATCGACGATAAGGGAATTTATGCAGTTCGTGGCTTAAATAAACAGGAGGTAAGAACATATGAAATGAGCACAGGGCAGAGATCTACTATTGCTATGGCTGTAATGTTTGCATTACATATGGCAGCTCCGAATGCACCACAGTTCTTACTTTTGGATGAGCCATTGGCAACAATGGATGATACACAGGTATTAAATGTCTTAGATATTTTGAAATCTATGGCAGAACAAAACACACAGATTTTCTTTACTACTGCGAATGGTATAATGATTAATCTGTTTAAAGAGTGTTTTAAGAATACTACATTTGATTATAAGGAATATCAATTTGTAAAAAGGGTAAATCGTCCTTCTGAGATTAAAGAAAGCAGTATTAATGATACAAAATCTATTGAAGAACTTACTTTAGATGATCTTACACTTGATTTCCATCAATTTGAACAGATTAGAAATATCCTTCGTAAAAATCAGGAAAAACTGGTTGCACGTGAAGATTGGGAAGAGCTTCAAGAAGAGACTGATGTGGTTAGTGAGACTGACTCACAGGTACAGCCACAGATAATTCAAGAAAAACAGGAAAACTTCTATATGATTTTAGAGAGTGAGGAAAGAAGAGTTCTGGATGTACTGGTAGCAGATCAGCCTGAGAGTGTAGCAACATTTTTGAAGTTAGTTTCTCCATTCCCCAATTATAAAATAATTTTGGAACACATCAATGAAAAAGCTTTGGACTTCTATGAGGAAACAGTCATTAATACAGATGAAATATTGCCTTATGTAGAGGAAGATTATCTAGCAGAGTTAAAAGAACAGCATGATGTTTATTATAATAAAAATAAGGCTGATCTGATGATTGAAGAACAGCGTCGTTTTGCTGAAGAAAAAAGTGCTCAATTGGAAGATAAATTGAAAAAGTCCGAGACAGAAAGGCAGAGGCTTGAAGAAGAACACCGTGTCGCAGAAGCACGTCGAGAGTTGGAAGAAACAGAACGTACAAAAGCAACTGAGGCACAAAAGCGTGCAGAAGAACAGAGTCTCCGATTAGAAGATGAACTTAAAAAGGCAGATACCGCCCGTCAGCAACTTGAAGCCGAAAGGAAAAAAGAGGAAGAGTTAAGAAAGGCAGAAGAGGAACGTAGCTCTCAGTTGGAAGAAAAACTGAGAAAAACCATAGAAAAATCTCGTCAAGAAGAGGAAAAGCGTAAAGCAGAGGAAGTACGAAAATTAGAAGAATTGCAACAGGCAGAATTAGCTAAGGCTAAGCAGGAGGCTGAAAAACAGAAGATGCATTATAGAAAGATGAATGTTTGCCAGTATTGTGGTGGCTCATTCATCGGATTATTTAGTAAAAAATGCAAGGTTTGCGGAAGACCAAAAGATTATAAGTAAAAGAGGTGTATTTTGATATGGAAAGGCATATACCTAAAAAAACATATAGAAACATCATGAACTCTCTTGGGGGCGGTACTGTCCCTCGAGAGGGATTAGGTTATATTGCTGTGGGAAGAGAACAAGAAATTGAGTCTCTTCTTCGTGATACAGAGATTATTCAAGATGGTGGAGCTACATTTCGCTTTGTAGTAGGTGATTATGGTAGTGGGAAAACTTTCTTGCTCCAGACAATAAAGGAATATTGTGTAAAAAATGATTTTATTGTTGCAGAAGCAGATTTATCTCCTGATAGGGCATTGATTGGCAATTCTACAAAGAAAAAAGGACTAGCTACATACCGAGAATTAATGTCAAATGTATCTAATAAGACAAATCAGTCGGGACGAGCGTTGACAAAGGTGCTGGAATCTTGGGTAAATAATATGTTCGCACGTGCCGCAGCTCAAATGACTCAGAATCCTTATGGTGAAACAAATATCGAACATATAGCAGAAACACTTATGCTGGAAGACTGTGCAAAATTACAAACTTTAACATATGGATATGAGTTTACAATGGGATTGAGACTATTTTGGAAAGCAAGCAGAACTTCAGATATTAATGAAAAGATGACTGGTCAAGAAAATGTTCTCAGATGGTTTAGGGGGGAATTTAAGACAAATCAGGAAGCAAAAAAAGAATTGGGAATAAATGCAATAGTAGAGGACGGAAATTGGTTTGATTATATTATGCTGTGGTCGCAATTCTTTGTCCTTGCAGGATATAAAGGGTTCATTATCCTGATAGATGAACTTGCATATATTTGTAATACTGCAAATGGTATAACTCGCCAGAACAATTATGAAAAAATCTTAATGATGTATAATGCTGCACTTCAAGGTAAGGCAGAGTATCTTGGAATAATAATGGGTGGTATTCCGAAGAGTATCTATGATAAGAAAAAAGGTGTTTTTAGTTATGAAGCAATGCGTTCACGTTTGTCTACAGGTTCTTATCAAGATACGGGAATCATAAATATGATGACTCCGATTATAAAAGTACTTCCTCTGACTAAAGAAGAAATGTATGTACTTTTGGAAAAACTTGCCAAAATACATGCCCAGTTGTATGAGTATGAGAAAGTGATTACAGAAGATGAAATGATTGATTTCGTGAAACTGGCATATCTGAAAAGAGAGACGACATTTATTACACCACGAACAATGATACGAGATTTTATTCAAATTTTAGATGTGAAACGTCAAAATCCGGATAAAGGAATTAGGGATATTCTTTCTGCATATAAGTTTGCAGTTGATGAAGAACAGACCTATGAAGACAATGATTGAAAGAAGGTGTGCATATGAAAATTGCAGATTTAAATATATCAGCAAGAGCGAAAAGTTGCTTGTTAAGGGCAGGCTATTCGGATATTGAGGATTTGCAAGGAATAAGCAATGATAAACTTTTGAATATTAAGAATATAAATTTGAATTGTGTATCTGAAATTCGCAATGCTATAGATAGTCTACAGTCTATGAAGGACAATGAGGAATTAAGATATTTAACTGATAATAGTGATTTATATATGCATCAAATAAACGATAAGCAATCAGTAACAATTTTAGAGAAACAATCTTCTACAATATGTGCGCTTAAAGAGTTGCTTATTAAAAAAGAATACAAATTACCATTTAGAATTAAAAGTATGTTAGATGACAATACATATTATGAATTGCAGACAATTAAAGATGGATTTGTATACGCAGAGATATTTAGAGATGGAAAGTCTGCAGATTACTGCAGATTTAACATATACGATACACAAAAATTTATTATAATGGAGGATTAAAAATGAATTTACCAGAAATGTATGGATTAAGAAAACGTATGGATGCACTTTGTGTTCTATGTGACACTTTAGAAGAAAAAGGTTTATGGTTAGGAACGGGAAGGATACCATTCAGAGAAGCATTTAGACTTGATTTGGCACAGTTTTGTATGTATTTGTCAGCTTCAGATGGAAAAATAAATGGTGGGGAAGTTCTATTTTTTAAAGTAGCATTGGGGTTTGATACTTCGATTGATGAGTTAATAGGCACGATTAAGGAAGAAGGAATATATTCTGAAGCGTATGAGAACCAAGTACCTTTTACGATAAAAACACTATTGGAAATGGAAAATAAATTAGTAGACAATGGAATCGATGTAGCTGGTATTACAGATAATTTTATTGATTTCTATTATGATTTAGGGTGTGGAATAATCCAGGCGGATGGAGATATAGATGATAATGAATTGAGAGACCTGAATATATATATGTCAACTATATATAATTATGCAGGCAGTTCTAATCGTAGAGTAGCAGAAAGAAGAGATTGCGATAATGGATATGGCAACAATGAAAACAGAACGGGAAAGATACTACCAAATCTAGATTTTGAGACAGTAAAGGTAAATGGATTTGGTAATAAAGTTTTGCCTGACATTGAATTACCTAGTTGTGCGATGTTTGTAACGGCAAAACATGAAATGGGAAGTAGTAACTTCTGGGCACATTATTACGACGGAGAAGGAAATAAATCAAGAGCATTTGTGAATGAAATAGGTGACTATGAAGGGACAACACTTTTTAATAATTCAAATGCTAATACAGGAAGTGGGATTCTAGAAGTTGAGGCTGATGGAAAGTGGTCATTAGAGTTTATGGCAATTCCTAGAACAGTTGGACTTGAGGGAAGTTCGAATGTAAAAGGACATGGGAATACAGTTTGTGATGCATTTATTGGTAATGGAAAACCTAATATAGTAAAGTTCATGCATGATGGCACAAGCAATTTTTGTGTTAGAATAATATCAGAAGAAGGAGAAAATAATCTACTTGTAAATGAAATTGGGTTTTATAGTGGAGAAAAAGTATTTAAATTGGAGAAAGGAATGAGATATTTCTTGATTATAGAAGCAGATGGAAATTGGACAGTTGATTTTGGAATGGGTGATGCACAGAAATATTGTTCAATTAAAGAAAATATTTAATGTGTTATAAATTTTGATGTATATAAGCGAATGATAACATCTATAACATAAAAGAGATTGCACAAGGTCAGATCGAACTTAATAAACTAAGTATTGGAGAGTGAACATTATGTGGCATACAGCAGAAATGATTAAGATATTTGAGAAAATGACAGAAGGATACGATATATATCGGAATAGAAACTGTGTGTCACATTATGCAATGATTTATTTGCTGATTATTCAAGTAGAAAAGAATATTATGAAGATGCTTTTTTAGGCTGGGCTTGGAGAGGCTATAAAGGGAGTCCCATTTAAGAGTGAAAGAGAGCTTAAAATGGGACTTCCTAATATCGAGAAGTTTTTAATGGCGCAGGCGATTGAGAGTAGAATCAGGGATGATGTATTTGATGTAATTGTGGACATTTCTTGAAACCGGACGAAATCTGAGAGAAGGTGGTAATTTATGTTGGAGACAATATTGTATGCAGTAGGATTTTTTATATTTACTATTTTCCTTCAGTGGCTGTTACATAAGGTCAGAAAAAACCATAATCAGGGGAAATCTGCAATATGGGTAGGCAATGGAGCAATTATTGTTATTTGTGTAATGGGCTTGATGACTAAGAATATCAACTATTTTTCTGCATTGCTTGGATTTGTTGTGGGGGATGAAGTCGGTAAACAGGCAGGATGGCAGTAGCGACACATTGTAAATTGAGGAAGCCGGGTGATAGCATGGTAGAAAATAATAGATTATCTGATACACCGTGGCATGTATGAAATCGTTGTCTTGTGTGTGATGAACACCAGTATAAAGAAAAATGAATGTAAGGAGCAAATAAAAAGAGATTGATACAGAATAGAACGAATAAACCTATTTATTTGACAATGCAGAATATTGATGAAATATCGGAACATGATATTATTGCTTGGACTTTTGCTCATCCTGGAGCAATGGGGAGCCCAGGTGAGATTACGATTATAACGATTCATGGGAACGCCATGTGGCTATATAGATTCAGTTATATACAGAATGAAAACTTAGAGGTAGAGGCAAGAAGAAGATTTCCAAATACAATAACAAAAGAACCCAAAGAGATGAAATGCATAGGTATGGGTATGGGAAATCGTTTATATTTAAAAGAAGTACTTGTTTCAGAATTTGAAAGAAGATTAAAAGAATCTGGTAAGCACATCTATTCAAGTCATGTTAGGTTAATCTATGAAACTGTTTCAGGTATGAATGATAAAGATCAAAGGAAAAACGTATTGTGTGATTTGGTTATTAAATATCCTGACGTATTGTCAGATATCAGGTTGTTTAAGGCGCTGATATTAGATTATATTCCAAATGACAAATTAAAGAGAAATTTACTTATTGATTGTTTGGAAGAAGATATACCACAGGAGATAAGTTCAATCAAGGATATATCTTCACAACAGATGTACAGATTTGAAGAAAAACTGGCAAAAGCATATGGATGTAACCATATGATTGCTAATGAAGTTATTGAGATGTGGTATGAGGCATTGAAATGTAAAGTCAAGGAGAAGAAAATGTACTTGGTCAAGACGATAAAAGGTGATATAACGAAAGTAACAGATGTGCAGGCAATCGTAAATGCAGCAAACAATTCACTTCTTGGCGGAGGCGGTGTAGATGGTGCAATTCACAGAGCAGCAGGACCGGAGCTTCTGGCGGAGTGCAGGACACTTCACGGATGTGATACGGGAGAGGCTAAAATCACTAAGGCATATAATCTGCCATGTGATGATGTTATACATACTGTCGGACCGATATGGAATGGTGGAAGAAATAGAGAAGAGGAACTTCTTGTTAACTGCTATTTTAATTCTATGAAGTTGGCAATGGATAATGGAATAAGGTCTATTGCATTTCCTTCCATATCAACGGGAGCATATGGTTTTCCGGTTGAGTTGGCAGCAAAGATTGCAGTACATACAGTAAACAGGTTCTTGCAAGATAATCCGGACAGCTTCGATTTGGTGGAATGGGTGCTGTTTGATACTCAGACTGAATCGGTGTATGAAGCCGAGGTTGATAAATTATACGACAAATAATTGGATTAATTATAGCAGACTTTATATATGACAGATATTTGAGACACATACGCCATTAAAAATAGAATATAAGGATGCGTAAGGAACGATAAAATGAATTCATGCGGGAAAGGCATGGATTCTTTTTTTGGCTTCGAACGGAAGTCCTATCTGTAAAAAATATTTAAGTATATTAGAA
>ERZ772991.1597-NODE-1597-length-19067-cov-2.961656_pt1 | contig 19067 bp, 14 predicted proteins | sample MGYA00511128_ERZ772991 | MGnify/ENA primary metagenome ERZ772991 (study PRJEB29015, sample SAMEA2737655) | human gut metagenome | biome: human gut; feature: human-associated habitat; material: faeces | place: China | collected 2012 ... | reverse complement strand
GATGTCTGCTTATTATGTAGGAAAATAATAAAATGAATTTTAGCATTTTCCTATTATTAACTTTTTGAATATATATATAAGCAAAAATTGCTGCAGACAGCATAGAATGTTTTCTATCACAATTATTTTTTTCAAAATATTTATTTTCCATAGCACTATATTGAAATCCTGGATTAGATTTTCCTATATCGTGTAAATAAATAGCATTAATAAACATATCGAAAACAAAATTTATATTTTTATCTGTTTTCTCTATATTAGACTTTTCAAATAAATTTGATATTATATTAATAACTTTTTCTTTTATATTGTTTTCTTTATCTATAATAGAAAAATACTTTAATACACGCTTTGAATGTTCTTCTAAAGTTTCATAATCAACTATACCTCCAATATACTTTCTATGTGCGTATATTTTCTCTGGATTTTTTACCAGCATATTTATATCTTCTAAATTGTACATTTAACCCTCCTAAAAACAACAAAGGAGTTGTTGCAAACTTTATTTACAACAACTCCTTTTACATTAGAAAAAGAATAACCTATATTTACCGTCACTGTATACCATATCAATAGTATCTCTATCATATTCCAAATTTGTATAAAAAGATTTTTTATAAATAGCAGAATTATACAATGAATCCATAGCTACAGGTACTGTTTCTTTCACTAGGTACTCTGCTTCCATACCTTCTATTTCTTCACCATATTTTACATTATCTCCAACAACAATAGAGTCTATATACTCACTTTCACTACTTTCCACATCTACGATAGTAGTTTCTGTAATTTGTGCTGTATGGTCATTTTTTCCTAAATACGGAATATAAAAAGCCTTGCCTTCCAGCAAAAATTCTTTAAGTTTATTATATTCCTGACTTCCATCATCTAAAATATAAATATACCAGCATGGATTTTCAAGCCATTGCTCTCTTACAACTAAATTTCCACCATCTTCAAATGAGGCGTAACCAACACTATTATTAAATACCTGTATTTTTTTAGAAAAAACACCATAATTATTATTTACAGGAACAATACTAACCTTGATTTCATTTAGCCTTTGATAATATTCTGGATATGTGTCTTCTTCTTTTTGTTGAGAGTATCCACCATATCCTAATATAGCACCCAACATTCCAAGTAAAGCTGGTTTATGGATATTGTTATATGTAAAATAGGTATAGGAATTAAATTCTGCTCGCCTAAAGCAAGCTGTCCTTCCACTTAGCTTAAATCTTAAAGCCTTCATAAATCATCACTCTTTCAGATTAATAAAAAATATCCTTTACTTCACAATTAAGTTTACCAGTTTTTACTTCTACACTAAATTTATTTGCATAAATTTCAATTGACTCAATGTCTTCCTTAAAATTCTCTAAAAATTCTCCAAGTTCAGTTAAATCGTAAACTATCTTATCTGATTTTTCAAACTTTATATATTTTGTCAAGCTAGGTAAATACTTATAAGAATTTTCCTTTAACTTAACAAATAAAGCAAATTCATTTTCACAGCCAGCTTTGCTATTTGTATTAAGAGCTGTAGCACCTATACAACATCCCTTTTTAAAATTTTCATAAGCTTCTACTGTGTAGCCCTCAAAATCATCAATAATATCATTATATATATCATAATTCTGTGGATTAACAGAAAATCCATATAAATAATGTGCCTCATTTACTGTAATTTTCTTACCCAAAGAAGATGCTTCTGCTTCATCCTTATTAGAATTTCTAAATGGAGATAAAATATCTTGAACTTCGATATCTGTACTTTCATCTATATTTTCCCCTTGCATAACCTGTACAGCCCCAGTAATACTTATATTTTGTTTCTTCGCTGCAAATGTAGCACCAAAATTAAGTATATCTTCAGCTGAAAAAAGATTTTTTAAAACCTCTTTTGAATCAGCTTTATCGCTTAATTCATTTTTAAATAATTCCTTATATTTTTCAATAGGTTCAACTGGTTGTAATTTTCCTTTTTCATTTTTATATGACTTAATATACATTACTTTTTTACCTTCATTTTCCCATAACTTCTTTATAGGATATTTAAAGGCCTTGTCACTACCAAAAATTTGACCTGTACTTAATGTTTTTGGATTTCCTGTAAAATCAGCATTCCAATTTGAATTTATACAGCTAATAGCAGATACCCCATAAACCCTATTTCTAAACTTCATAACTTATTCCTCCTCTTTCTTTGTATATATAACATTATTAGTAGTCAATCCACATATTATCATATCAACATTTGATTTTTTTGTAGGTTCATAACCCATAATCATACTAAATAGATTATTGAATTTTAAGTTAGCATTTCCTATTTTGTAATTATATACCTTATATAAATGTTTTAAAATATCTTTAATTTTCTTACTACTTTGTGCCTTAATTATACTATTATACATATTTTGATTTTTTGATTTAGCCTCACTTAGACTACATAAATAATAAGTCAACTGCCCGATGCAATAATAAAATTCATCATCACTCCCAATAGGTATAAACTCTTTAGCTTTAACCTTTGTTTTTACATCCTCCATAACTTTAGTTAAAATATCGCCCATATTTTTTTTACCTCCTATCTCAAAATACCTCAATAAATTTAACCTTAAATTTTCTTTGCAAGCTATACTATACTTAGTTACATTTTCATCATTTAAACTGCTTTCAATTATCCCTAATGTAATTTTATCAATAACTGAGTTTAAACTATCTTCAATTCCCAATCTAAAATAATTTTTCATAGGAATTTTCATTATTGTCATTGCATTTGAGCAATAAGTATTAAGCCCTTTTGGTTTATACTCATCATTATAATAAACTATTTTCATTTGATTTTTGAAAAAAACCTTATCAACATAACCTTCAAGGACATATCGTTCTTTACATCCAGCCATCTCATCTTTATCATAATCTAAATAATTTTTATATTCAAAATATTTATTCAAATTTTTAATATTTCTAGGAATAAAATCATTTTCAATTATTTGACATCCTGTTTTAGTTTTTATTGTTTCAAAACAAATTCCTACATCACAGTTATCATCAGGCTTACTACTCAAATCATTATCCCAGTTTAAATTAAAATTGCTAATTATCTTTCCATTTTCATCTCTTGCATTTTCTATCCACTGTATTATTTTATGATTTTTAATTGCCTGTTCGAGAGAAATTTTAAAAGGTACTTTAAATTTTGTACTTTTTAATTCTAAATATGGCTTTTTGTTATTTAACACCATATTTTCATTGCTAAGGCCATATATTTTACCTTTAATATTCTTATTGTAATCATTACAATTAAATATCTTCAAATCTATATATCGGTTACTTTCTTTGATATAATTCTTTATGTCCACATCTTCATTTGTATCGCTTTCTATAAATAGCTTAACATAATCATTTTTTGATGTAAAACCACTGTTCTTATCTAAATTTTTGATAAATTTTATAGTTTCTCTTATTGCTTTAAGCATGATATTCTTACAAAATTCTAAATCGTCTATATTGATAACCTCTATATTGGCTATTTCTAAAATTTCTTTTTCCCTTTTATCATATTCTCTATTAATCCTATCATAATAGCCATCAAAAATTTCCTCTAACTGGTTATAATTAAGTTGTTTATCTTCTCCAACTTCTGGTAAATTTTGACACTTTATAAATATTGTATACATATTATTGCTATGTATCTTCTTTTTAGTATCTACTGATTTATTCATTTCTAATAAACTAGAATAATAATCTCTGTCCCTAAACCACCAATATGTATTTCCTATAGTTGAAGTTTCTTTATTAACAATTAAATTATCTTTTATATTTCCTTCCCTATCAATCCTCACATATAATCCATTTTTCATTTGATGCCTATCTAAAATTATTCTTTCCGGATTTTCAGCATTTGACATCATATCCGATAATTCAAAAAGCATTATAATCCCCTCCTATAATCACAATACCTTACAATAACCCATTCCTATAGCAGAACATTTTTCGCCTAAGCCCATAGCTGCTACTACCCCAGCTAATAATTGAGAAGTTTCATCACTTTTAACTTTTATCTCAAATTTATTACCTGCTACATAGCCACCCTTATATGGAACTAAAATTAATCTGTTATTCTTTTGTTTTATTTCTTCTATAAAATTAGTACCTTCTTCTATTTTAATTTTTCCATAGTAAGCCTTTAACTTTTTTTCTGCGTTACTACTAAGCTGTTTACAAAGCTCATCTGTCCCACATTCTTTAGTCCAATATTTCTGGTCTTTTCTTGTTACTACAACAGGTGTTAAAGATATAATTTTTTCTATTTTATCAAACACATAACTTTTAAAATCTTTTCCCTCTAAAGTAAACTCGTTACAGTTTCTTTCTAAAACGCGACCAATTCTCATAATAACTTCTCTACTAATACTTCTCACATTAAAAGCATATAGCTTGTCCTTTTTATAAATTTTCTCTTTTTCTATAGGATATGGCAACCCAAATGTATAAAATTTAAAACAATTTGTCTCATGTACCCTTTTCATTTTGCTATCGTTTAACAATGATTTATTAATATATTTACTAAGTACTGAATACATTTCATCGCTTTTAATATCTTCGTTCATTTTAATAAAAACTTTTATTTCTGAATATTCCATACTACCCACACCCCTCTTAATTTCATATTTTATAATTTATTATACACCTATTTGTTATTTATTGTCAATATATGTAATATTATAAAACATATTAATAGATTGATATAATTTGTCGAATTATGTCAAATTAACACACCTAATTGTTTTATAGCACAAAAAAGGTGCGAACCCACACAGGAATTCGCACCTTTTTAATAGTGAATCGGAAAAACAAATCCGACGGTTAAATATTAAACTAAACTATTGCTTAAAACATCATTCATCTGTTCTGCAAGAACAAACTCAATATTTTCCTTACCGTACTCTGGAATTTCTTCAAGGTCAGGAGCATTTTCTACAGGAATAATAATCTTCTTTACACCTGCTCTCTTTGCAGCAAGAACCTTTTCCTTTAAGCCACCAATAGGCATTACCTTACCTCTGATGCTTATTTCGCCTGTCATAGCAATATCAGAACGCACAGGCACTTTCTTCATAGCAGAAACCATAGCAGTTGCCATAGTTATACCGGCTGATGGACCATCCTTTGGAGTCGCACCCTCTGGGATATGAATATGGACATCAGTATGTTCAAAATCTATATCCACACCAAGTTCTTCTGCATTTGCTCTAATATAACTTAAAGCAGCATTATAACTTTCTTCCATAACCTTACCGACATTACCGGTAATCTTGAAGTTACCCTTACCTTTGAGAATATTAACTTCTACACTAAGAGTACAACCACCTACACTTGTCCAAGCAAGTCCTCTACAAATACCAACTTCATCCTTGGCATTTATAGTTTCTGGTTTAAATCTTCTTCTACCGAGATAATCTGTAATATTCTTCTTAGTAATTGTCACAAGTTTAGTTGAATGTATTCTTTCCTTTACTACCTTTCGGCATACAGCACCAACTAATCTCTCTAAACTTCTTACACCAGCCTCACGAGTATAACTCTCAATCATATCAGCTACAGCATCTTTCTTAAATCTAAGCTGAGATTTTGTAAGACCATTTGCTTTTAACTGCTTTGGAATAAGGAATTCCTCTGCAATATGCTGTTTTTCTTCTGCTGTATAGCTAGAAAGTTCAACAATCTCCAATCTATCTCTAAGTGGACCAGGAATTGTATCAAGGCTATTAGCTGTACAAATAAAGAGAACCTTGCTTAAATCATAAGGCATTTCAAGATAATTATCTCTAAAGTTTACATTCTGCTCTGCATCTAATACTTCAAGGAACGCAGCAGCAGGGTCGCCCTTATAATCCTTACCAATTTTATCTATTTCATCTAAAAGAATAAGTGGATTTGATGCACCAGCCTGACGCATAGCAGCTATAATTCTACCAGGCATTGCTCCCAAATAAGTTCTTCTATGGCCTCTGATTTCGGCCTCATCACTTATACCACCTAAACTCATTCTTACATACTCTCTGCCTAATGCTCTAGCCATTGACTTTGCAATAGAAGTTTTACCTACACCAGGAGGTCCTACAAGGCAAAGGATAGGAGCATTGATATTATCTGTTGCTGCCTTTACAGCAAGGAATTCTACAATTCTTTCCTTAACCTTTTCAAGTCCATAATGGTCCTTGTTAAGTATTCTTTCAGCTTTCTTTAAATCTTTGCTTTCCTTTGAGTAAATACCCCAAGGAAGTGATAACACATTGTCAATATAGTCCCTAATAACAGAACCTTCCTGTGCACCCTGCTGACTTCTTTTAAGTCTTTCAAATTCCTTTTCAAGCTTATCAACAGCGTACTGTGGCATATTGAGTTTTTTCATTTTTTCTCTGTAGCCATTAATTTCTTCGCCTACGCCACTTTTATCGCCTAACTCTTCATTAATAGCCTTTAATTCTTCTCTAAGGCAGTATTCTTTCTGAGCTTCTTCCATATTGGCTCTAGCTCTGTTCATTATTTCGTTCTTTACATTAGCTCTTTCTATTTCCTTTTCCATAAAGGCAATAGTAACTACTGTTCTTTCGTAAATATCAGTTTCTTCTAATATTTTACGCTTGTCATCAAAGGCCCTAACAACCTTATCACCTAAAACATCACAAAGCTGACCAACATCTTCAGCCTCTTTTACTAACTTTGAAGTCAATGGCTGAACAGGTATTTCTGCTCTAAAGTTATTAAATAAATCCATTAATATATCCTTAGACACATCAGCTCTTTCAACATCACTATTTATTTCAGTAATAGAGTCCACCTGACATAATGTAAAATCAGAATGTTTCTGAATACTGTTTATAAAGCCTCTTTCACTTGTAGAAACAGTAATCTTCAACACACCATCAAGGATACGCATAGCACCCTCAATTTTACCTACTACACCTATTCTATATATATTGCCTTCAACAATGCCCTCGTCAAATTTTTTAGCATTGGCAATAAGTATTTTATTATCCATACCTAAGGCAGCTTTTACTCCCTCTATGAGGGATTCTTGCTCAACACTAAAGGTATATTTACTATTTGGAAATGGCACAACACCGTCTATTAACAGTATTGGCATAAATCTACTGTTGTTATCCATACACAAACACCTCATTTAATATTCAAGCCATTATACCACGAAAAAAGCTGTCTTTCAACATATACTAATTTCTAAATTATTTGCTTTCTGCTAAAAGTTCCATAATTTTGTTACTTCTAGCTACAAAAGCTGTCATTGCCTCCATTGATAATGGCTTGTGACTCATTATAGCAAGGTCATAAATCTGCTTACAAAGCATCTTTGTTTCCTCGCCTTTATTACTATCATTCTTTAAATCCAATAAAAGCTGAACAACTTTGTTGTTTGAATTAAGCACAAGTGTTTCATCCTTTGTGCTATCAAAACTATTTTCCATACCATACATTTTGCTCATTTCCTGCATTCTTCTTGCTTGTTCATCAAGCTCAATCATACCAGAAACATCTTCGCTCTTTAATGCTTCAACTTTTATCTTTATATTATCATTTTCAAGATTAGCCTTGAAAAGTTCTTCAATAGCAGTTGTATCAAGCTTTACACTTTCCTCGCCCTTTAAAATTTCAGATACATCTGAATCTATTCTAGCAAACTTAGTACCACCACAATTAGCCTCTAAGAAACCTACATAAGGTACATCAAGTCTTGTATCAAGTACAACAGCCTCAACACCATTGTCCTTAAACAACTTAATATACTGTGCCTGTTGCTGTTTATCATTTACATAGAATACCTTTGAACTATCCTTAGCCTTAGCCTTGTATTCATCAAGAGTTTCATATTCTCCATCAGTATTTACAAATAAGAGGCTATCCTTTACCTTGTCATAGAAATCGTGTTCTCTCATACAACCATACTTAATAAATGGGCTAATATCGTTCCAGAAACTTTCATACTGTTTTCTGTCTTTCTTGAACATAGAATTAAGCTTGTCAGCTACTTTCTTTGTAATATACTTGCTCATTTTTGTAACATAACCGTCATTCTGTAAGAAACTACGGCTTACATTAAGTGGTAAGTCTGGGCAGTCAATAGTACCCTTTAATAAAAGTAAGAACTCAGGAATAACTTCCTTGAGATTATCGGCAATAAATACCTGATTGTTATACAACTTAACCTGACCTTCTACTGAATCAAGCTCATGCTTTAACTTAGGGAAGTATAAAATACCCTTTAATCTAAATGGATAATCCATACTTAAATGAATCCAGAAAAGTGGGTCGTTAAAGTCAGTAAATACTTTGTGGTAGAAACTAATATATTCTTCATCAGTACATTCACTAGGTTTCTTGAGCCAAAGTGGAGTAGTATCGTTTACAGGCTTTGGAGCTTCTTCTACTGGAGCAGTATCTGGATTTTCGGCAAGTTTCTTTGCTCTTTCTTCTTCTGCTTTCTTTACTTCTTCCACATCTTCGAAGTAAATTTCAGTAGGCATAAAGTAACAATACTTAGCTAAAATTTCTTTTAACTTCCAAGAATTTAAAAATTCCTTGCCTTCTTCTCCTACATGGAGTGTAATAATTGTACCCCTTGTTGGCTTTTTACCCTCGTCAATTTCATATTCAATACCGCCGTCACAAACCCATTTAACAGCCTTAGCATCTTTCTTGTAGCTTAAAGTATCAATTTCAACTTTATCAGCAACCATAAATGCTGAATAAAAACCAAGACCAAAGTGACCAATAATATCATTACCATTTTCAAACTGGTCCTGATACTTGCTTATGAAGTCTGTTGCCCCTGAAAAGGCAATCTGAGTAATATATTCTTTGACTTCATCTTCAGTCATACCAATACCATTATCCTCTATTTCAATTAAGCTGTTTTTCTCATCAAGTCTAACAGTAACCTTATATGGACTATTGCTTTCTTCAGCCTCGCCCATAGAAACTAATTTCTTATACTTAGCAATAGCATCACAACCATTACTTACAAGTTCTCTAAGAAAAATATCTGTATCAGAATAAAGCCACTTTTTTATAATTGGAAAAATATTTTCGCTGTTAATTGATAAATTACCTTTTTGCATTTTATAAACATCTCCTAAAAGTATATCATTCTAAAATCTTCTACTATAATAATATTATAGTTACTGTACTATAAAATGTCAAGATTTTTTTAGCACTCATTTAATGTGAGTGCTAACAATTAATAATTTTGTAATAAATATATATTTTTGGAAACTAAAAAGTCCTTGAAAAATTTTATACTCAAGGACTTTCTTTTTATTCATTTTGATTATTCCAGTATTCTAACAACTGATTTTTAACCTTTTTTATTGTATTTATGCTTATAGGTAAACTTTGCATATTTTTCATCATTAAGTTATAGCCCTCAACATATTTTGTATTTTTCATATTTACAATAGTACCTTTATTTATGAAAATAAAATCTTCTGACTTTACATTATCCATAAAAGTATGTAAATGCTTTCTTTCTCTCTTAACTTCTCCATTTTTCATATGATAACTTATGTACTTAGCCCTATAATCAATATACATAATATCTGACAATAAAATCTTATCTTTTTTAACATTAGACATTTCATAGAAATCTTTATCTTGGCTTAACTCATTTACATATTCTTCAATGGTGGATAAAATTTTATCTTTCATATTTTCTTTTGGTATAAACCTAAAAGCCTCTATTTCAAAGGCATTATAAACATAATCCGTATAACTTGTCAAAAAGATAATAACAGGATTTTTTATATGTTCTTTTATAACTTTAGCTAACTCCATACCATCTAAATTTGGCATTTCTATGTCAAGTATAAACAAATCGTAATATTCGCCATTTTCAATTTCCTTAGCCAATTTAGTACTATCTTCAAATAAAGATATGGATAAATAAGATAAATCTTTAATTTCATTATCAACTGCTCTCAAATATATCTCTTGGTCATCACAAACTGCTACTTTCATAAATCCTCCAAAGTCTAAAAAAAGCCCCTAAATTGAAAACAATTTAAGGACTTTGAGCTATGCCGGTGGCGGGACTCGAACCCGCACGTAGTCACCTACAACAGATTTTGAGTCTGCCTCGTCTGCCAGTTCCGACACACCGGCTCATAACAGATTTATTTTAATATATTTTCATAAATTTGTCAAGATATTTTTAAGCTATTCTCCCTTTAAAACAGCCTCTCCACATTTTAAACCATCTGTAGCAGCAGACATTATTCCTCCGGCATAACCACAACCTTCTCCACAAGGATATAACCCCTTTATGGATACAGAATTATAATCTTCTTTTCTCACTATTCTAACAGGTGATGATGAACGACTTTCCACCGCTGTCATAACGGCATTATCCTGTGCAAAACCTTTAATCTGTTTATCAAAAACTTTTATGCCTTCTTGTAAAGCCTTGTACATAAAATCAGGGAATATATTTTTAAAATCTGACGGTGTAACAGTCGGTCTATAGCTAGGTTTTATATCTCCTAATTCTAAAGTTTTCTGAGATTTAAGGAAATCCCCTACTTTTTGAACCGGAGCATTGTAATTTTTTCCACCTTCTACATATGCACTGTGTTCAATTTTTCTCTGTAACTCTACTCCACCCAGTACATCATCAGTGCCAAAATCCTCAGGCTGTATAGATACCAATAGTGCTGAATTTGCATTTTCCTTATCTCTTGCAAAATAACTCATACCATTTACAGCTAATCTTTCTTCTTCTGATGATGCTGCTACTACAACTCCACCTGGGCACATACAAAATGTGTAAACATTTCTTCCATTAGGCAAATGAGCTACTAACTTATAGCTTGCCGGTGGCAAATATTTTGCAAATTTCCCATACTGGCTTTCGCTAATAAAATCCTGTTTATGCTCAATTCTTACACCCATAGCAAAAGGCTTTTGTTCCATTTTTATATTTTGCTCCTTTAAGGCATAAAAAGTATCCCTTGCCGAATGTCCTATAGCAAGAATAAGAGAATTAGTTTTTATTTCTTTTTCAGCACCGTTACTAATGTACTTAACACCAGTCAATGTACCATTTTCAGAAATCACTTCAGTCATTTTACTGTCAAAAAGCACAGTACCACCTAATCTTATAACTTCTTCTCTTATATTTTTTACAACCTTTATAAGATAATCTGTGCCAATATGTGCTTTTGCTTCATAGAGTATTTCTTCCGGTGCTCCAAATTCTACAAATGTTTTCAATATAAAGCTATGACGAAAATCTTTTGTGTTAGTAGTCAATTTTCCGTCTGAAAAAGTACCTGCACCACCTTCACCAAATTGAACATTGGATTCAATATTAAGTACTCCTGTTTCAAAGAACTTATTAATATCAGCCTGTCTGTCTTCAACAGCCTTACCTCTTTCAAGTACAATAGGCTTTGCTCCAGCTCTCGCTAATAAAAGTGATGCAAACATACCTGCCGGACCAAAACCGACTACAACCGGAGAATTAATACACTTGTTTTCAGGAATTGCATATGAAATTTCCTTGTATTTTGAAACATCTTTTAATTTCAAATATCTATCCTCATTTTCAATATCAACCTTTAATGAAAATAAATAAAATACATTTTCCTTATCTCTGGCATCAATAGATTTTTTTACAATACTTAAATCTTTAATAGCATTGGCAGATACTCTTAATATCTTTGCCACTTTTTTAGCTAAAATCTCTTTATTAACTTTTACATCAGCTTTAATTTTAACATTTGAAATTTTAAGCATATTAACCCTTTCTAAAACTCTCTACAGCACTTCTGCCGGCAAGTCTGCCACTACTCCATGCCCACTGTAAGTTGTAGCCACCGCAGTCGCCATAAATATCTAAAACTTCGCCACAGGCATAAAGTCCATCTACAATATAAGATTCCATAGTTCTGTCATTAAAATCTTCTGTAAGTATGCCACCGGCTGTAACCTGTGCATTTGTAAAGCCTTTTGTACCAGTAACCTGAATTTGATAATCTTTAATATATGATGCCATAGACCATAAAAGCTGATTATCTAACTTGTTAACAGGAAATGACAATTTTTCAATGCCAGCTCGTCTAGCAATTAAATTTCCTATTCGCTTATTTAAAAGACCTACAAAATAATTTTCCATAGTCAAGTGACCTAAAGCATCTTTTCTGCTTTCCAATATGTCAAATATTTCCTTAGGAGAATACTCAACCATAAAATCCAAAGCAATAGTTAAGTTCTTTTTAAAAGCAACTTTTGTGGAAATCTGGAATATAGGTGGACCTGAAAGTCCATAATCTGTAAACAAAACTTCACCATATTCACTGGCAATCTCCCTATCTTTGTGGATAAGTGACACTCCACCAGTAAATTTTATACCTTGTAAACTTTTAACTTCTCTTGGTTCTGTTTTAATTTGCACTAAAGCCGGTGCAGTATTAGTCATACCATGTCCCAAGTTTTTGAGCAAATCAAAAGCTGAACCGTCAGAGCCAAGAGCTGGCTGTGCACAGCCACCGCCAGCAACTATAACTCTATCTCCTCTTACAACTTCTCCATCTTTTGATGTAATTTTGAAAGACTTCTTATTTCTTGAAATATCGGCAACATAAAAACCTGTTTTTATTTCTATGCTAAGTCTGGCAATTTCATTTCTTAAAGCATCAGAAACTGCACTTGCCTGTTCAGAAAATGGATATAACTTTCCCTCATTTTCTTCTTTTGGAAAAACCCCCATTTGATTAAAAAAGTTTACCGTATCATTTACGGTAAACTCCTTTAAACTATAGGCTGTGAAACTGCTGTCTTTTCCATAATAATTTTTAACAGAGGCATTGAGATTGCTATAATTACATCTGCCATTGCCTGTGGCAAGAATTTTCTTACCTACTCTGTCCAGTCTTTCTAATATTAAAATTTCAACTTTTTCATCAGTGTGTGCTGCCTCAATAGCCGCAGCCATTCCGGCAGCACCGCCTCCTATAATAATTATTTTCATTACTCACCTGTACCAATAACAACAACCATATCGTACTCTGAAGCAACTGTTGGGTCTGTAACAACTTCACAGCCATCAAAAGACTTTTTAAGCTGTTGTCCCATACCGTCTTCTTTTACATAAATTCTTGTTTTACTTATCTTTTCGCCACTATATGTTCCAATAGAAGATACATTATAGCCTTCCCCTTCAAGTTCCTGCTTAACCTTAGTAGCCATACCATTTGCATAACCACCATTGAGAACCTGAATAGTTAACTCGGCATCATTGTAATTTCCAGCATTTGCCTCTGCATTCTGCTGTGACTCTCTTTCAGCAATTATTTCATTACTTGGTCTTGAGAATATGTCATAAGCAAGTTTATTTGTTTCTTCCTCGTCCATAACATATCCGCCTACAAAACCGTACATTGAGCCGATTTCGCCCGGTAAAGTATATGTATTTACCTTATTGCTATCAAACTGCTTTAATACGTTTATATACTTTATAGCATCAGTAATCTTCATATCTGTTGTAATATATTTAAAGAAAGTATTAATATAAGCAGATGGATTAGAGAATATAGTATCTGCATTCATAACTTGCTTTAAGAACTCTTTAATAAAGTTCTGCTGTGTTTCAACACGACCTATATCCTGATTGTCATAACCCTTTCTGAATCTTACAAGACCTTCTGCCTGTTTACCATTAAGTTTCTGAGGACCAGCCTTTAAGTGAATTGCAAGGTCCTGACCAGGGTCATCATAGTCCATATCAATTGGAACATTGTACTCAATACCACCAATGGAATCAACAAGGTAATCAAATGCCTCAAAACTAACTTTAACATAAAAGTCAATATTAGTATCAAACATAGTATTAAGCTGTTTTTCCAAAAGCTCCATACCATATTTATCGCCACCATAGTGATGAATAGCATTTATCTTCATACCATGCTGTCCAGGTTCAGGGAATTCTTCATTCATCTTATTAAAAGTATCATCATCAACTCTTACAAGAGTATCTCTCGGTACTGAAATAAGATTTAATTCTCCTAAAACCGAATTATAACAACCTACAATAATTGTATCCGTTCTTGTTCCGTCATCATCAACACCGACAATAAGGAAAGTTGTTCTTTCTGGAAGCTTTGGTGTTACCATTTCAGAAATCTTTGTAACTGGTGTTTCCACCATACCGTCATCATCAGGATTATCATTAATGTATGTCCATCCAAAATAGCCGAGAACGGCAACACAATAAAGACCTAAAACAGCTGCCAAAATCATAAAGAATTTAGCCTTTAAAGTTCTCTTTTTCCTAGGTTTGTTAGGCTTATCTTTAGTAGCCTTAACCTTTTCCTTTACAACTTTTGCCTTTTTTTCCTTCTTTTTTCTTCGCCCGCTGTTTCTACTTCTTCTGCGGCTGGGAGTTTCCTCGAAGTCGTAGTCGTCGTAATCGTCATATCTGTTTTTACTCATTTCTTCCTCCTAAATAAGCCTACAAATTATTTGTTTGGCTTAAAAGAACTCTTAAGTGAAACAATACGGTTAAACACAAGATGTTCTTCTGTACAATGCTTGCTATCAGCAACAAAATATCCGTTTCTCATAAACTGGAATCTATCCATAGGCTTAACACCCTTTATAGATGGCTCAATATAAGCCTTTACAGTAGTAAGTGAATTAGGATTCATACTGTATCCGTTTTCTGAATTTTCATCTGGTACTACAAGATTTTCGTATAAGTTTACATCAGCAGTAACAGCAGTTGCTGCATCTACCCAATGAACTGTACCCTTAACTTTTCTTGCTGTAAAATCAAGACCGCTCTTTGTAGCTGGGTCATAAGTACCATGAATTTCAACTACCTTACCGTTTTCGTCTTTTACAAAATCAGTACAAGTAACAAAGTATGCACCCTTTAATCTTACTTCATTACCAACAGCAAATCTAAAGTATTTCTTAGGAGGTTCTTCCATAAAGTCAGAAGCCTCAATATAAAGTTCTCTTGAGAAAGGAACTTCTCTTTTACCCATTTCTTCATTCTTAGGATGATTTTCAACTTCAAGCATTTCAGTCTGACCCTCTGGATAATTTGTAATAACCAACTTAATAGGGTCTAAAACTGCCATAACTACAGGAACTTTTGGCTGTAAATCTTCTCTGATACAATATTCAAGCTGTGCTAAATCAACAACTGAATTAGCCTTTGAAACACCAACCATATTACAGAAATTTCTTATTGATTCTGGAGTATAGCCTCGTCTTCTGATACCAGAAAGTGTTACAAGTCTAGGGTCGTCCCAACCATCAACCTGCTTTGTTTCAACAAGGTTTCTTAAATATCTCTTACCCATAATAGTGTCTGCAAGATTAAGTTTAGCAAACTCTACCTGTCTAGGCTTTGTAGCCTTAGGAAGTGTAATATTATTTACAACCCAGTCATATAAAGGTCTGTGGTCTTCAAATTCCATTGTACAAATAGAATGTGTAATACCTTCAATAGCATCTTCAACAGGATGCGCAAAATCGTACATCGGATAAATGCACCACTTATCTCCTGTAGTATGATGATGTATATGAGCAATTCTGTAAATAACAGGGTCACGCATATTAATATTAGGTGATGCCATATCAATTTTAGCTCTTAAAGTCTTTTCGCCATCTCCAAATTCGCCATTTCTCATTCTCTGGAAAAGGTCAAGGTTTTCTTCAATACTTCTGTTTCTGTAAGGACTTTCCTTACCAGGTTCAGTAAGTGTACCTCTTGCCTGACGAATTTCCTCTGCATTCATATCACAAACGAAGGCAAGACCTTTCTTAATAAGTTCTACGGCAAAATCGTACATCTGTTCAAAGTAGCTTGAAGCAAAAAACAATCTATCTTCCCAATCAAAACCAAGCCACTTAATGTCATTTTTAATTGATTCAACAAATTCTGTATCCTCTTTAGCAGGATTTGTATCATCAAATCTTAAATTGCACTTACCACCGTAATATTCTGCTAATCCAAAGTTAAGGCAAACGCTTTTTGCATGACCTATGTGAAGATAGCCATTAGGCTCTGGTGGGAATCGTGTAATTATTTTTGAGCAATCATCGCCTAAATCTTCCTGAATAAGGCTGTGAATAAAATTGCCTGTACCACCTAAGCCATTTTCTTTGTTATTATCTTCCATTATTTTGTCCTCCTAAAAATTCTTAGTTTGGAAATCTCTGTGGCAAAAACCTTTTCCACAGTGGGGACAAACCCCTATTTTCAATATTTCATCCCCTGTTTCCACAGAAAGTGTATAGTCAAGCATTACCTTCGTATGCTCTCCCTTTTCAGGGCAATTATGAAAAGTGTAATAGAAACTTGTTGTTTCCTCAAAGTCCTTTACACCTTGAAAACTTTTTAGTGTTTGAAGTAAATCCAAATATATCACCCACATTTTGCATTACTAATTCATTTATTATAATATATCTTGTTGAAATATGCAAGTTATGTTATTATTAATTGTGAATATTTTTCTAATTTAGGAGATGTAAAAGTGTATAATTTCAATATAGAACCATCACAAATTAAGCTTTTTATGAACAAATTGCTTATTGAAAATTGCTTTGATGATTTTGAACTTAGAGAATGTACTATTGCAACAAAGGCTACATTTTCAATAGACGGCAAATTTAACAAGGATTGGAACGAAAATGAAAATAAAGTTTTCTGTAACTGGAGTGAAATTCGTCCTCTTGCTTTTGAAATTATAAAAGGAAAACAAAAACCCCTTTATATGAAATATGTCTTTGCATATTCTGACGAAAAAGCTCTTACATTCCACCCTAACGCAAAAGCTTGTTTTGTAAATATAGTTTTCAAAAACGATGTTGTAACTGTAAGCACAGGTACAGCACAAATTGAATTTTCAATGAATCACGACCTTGACCAGGTTTGGGATAGTTTTGTATCTGAGTTTTTCAAGGCTTTAGGTATTACTGAAGTAAAGTAAATTTATTTTTCCTACACTTAATTATACCATCTTTTTGCAGTTTTCCTATTTCAGTTGACAAGGCACTTCTGTCAACTGAAAGATAATCTGCAAGCTGTTGGCGATTAAATGGTATTTCAAAAGTTAGTGAATTATTTTTCATTGACTCCCCTGATAGATAGGAAAGCAACTTATCCCTTATAGTTTTCTTTTTAATATGCTCTATTTTTCTTGTAAAATTCAAATTTTTTTTTGCTAAATTCACAAGCATATTTCTTATTATTTTTCTCTGACAATCTTCTCTTTTTATATTTCCCTCAAGTATTTTTTCAACATTAAAGAACATTACTTCTGTTTTTTCCAACGCCTCTACACTTATTTCAGCTGTACTGTTTTTAAGGCAAGCAAAAGTTTCTGCAAAAATATCTCCTGAAAGAAGCTCCGAAATAACACTTCTATTTCCCCAAAAATCTTCTTTTATAACTATAGCTTTTCCGGAAATCATAATCCCAAAAGATTTTATAATATCCCCATTTCTTATTATAAAATTTCCTTTTTCATAACTTAATTTTTTAGGAGTTAAGTCAATTAAGGTTGCTCTTATTTCCTCATCACTTAAACCATTAAATATAATTGATTTTTTCAGCACATTTATATATTTATCCAAACTAAATTCTCCTTTTTTTAAAAATGTTGTAATTACAACAGAATTAGTTTTTTAAGTATATTATAATTTATCCATAAATTCAAGAAAAGAAAAGGAGATTTACAATATGGAAAATAAAATGTTTTGCTTTCAATGTGAACAGACAGCAGGTTGTTCAGGCTGTACTGGTAAAGCCGGTGTATGTGGAAAATCTGCATTAACAGCTAAACTTCAAGACCAATTAACAGGTGCATTAATTTCCCTTGCTAAAAAGAATGAAATTAATGAAGTAAACACAAAAGCCATAATTGAAGGTCTTTTCACTACAGTAACGAATGTTAGTTTTAATGATGAAACTCTTAAACAGCTTATAGACAAAGTCCACTCTCTAAGTGGCAACACATCAGACTACGATATGTCTAATCTTTGGAACGAAAACGAAGATATTCGCTCATTAAAATCTCTCATACTTTTTGGTATAAGAGGTATGGCTGCCTATGCTTACCACGCTATGGTCTGTAACTATACTGATAATGATGTAAATGAATTTTTCTACACTTCACTTTCAGCAATAGGTAGTGATTTATCACAAGAAGAACTTTTACCTCTTGTATTAAAAACAGGAGAAATTAACCTTAAATGTATGGCATTATTAGATAAAGCTAATACTGAAACTTTCGGCAATCCAGAGCCTACAAAGGTTACCCTTGAGATAGAAAAAGGACCTTTTATTGTAATTACAGGTCACGACCTCTATGACTTAAAACAGCTTTTGGAACAGACAAAAGATAAAGGAATTAACATTTATACTCATGGAGAAATGTTACCAGCTCATGGCTATCCAGAACTTAAAAAATATCCTCACTTAAAGGGAAACTTCGGTACAGCATGGCAAAACCAGCAAAAGGAATTTGACAATCTTCCTGCTCCTATTCTCTACACAACAAATTGTCTTATGCCAGTAAAGCCAAGTTATTCCGACAGAGTTTTTACAACTGAAATGGTTTCTTATCCAGAAATGGTACACATTGGCGATGATAAGGACTTTACTCCTGTTATAGAAAAAGCTCTTGAATTAGGTGGTTATGCTGAAAATCAGATACGAACTGGTATTAATGGTGGTTCAAGTGTTATGACTGGCTTTGGTCACAATACAGTATTATCTGTAGCAGATAAAGTTGTTGATGCTGTCAAGAATGGGGATATTAGTCACTTCTTCCTTGTTGGTGGCTGTGACGGTGCAAGAGTTGGTAGAAATTATTATACTGAATTTGTAAAGCAAACACCTAAAGATAGCATTATTTTAACTCTTGCCTGTGGCAAATTTAGATTTAATGATTTGGATTTAGGCACAATAGACGGACTTCCTAGAATTATGGATATGGGACAGTGTAATGATGCCTATAGTGCGATAAAGGTAGCAA
>ERZ772991.1593-NODE-1593-length-19095-cov-8.910137_pt1 | contig 19095 bp, 19 predicted proteins | sample MGYA00511128_ERZ772991 | MGnify/ENA primary metagenome ERZ772991 (study PRJEB29015, sample SAMEA2737655) | human gut metagenome | biome: human gut; feature: human-associated habitat; material: faeces | place: China | collected 2012 ... | reverse complement strand
CCGTATCGTCAAATCCGAGGAAATAATATCTCAGGATAACGTCACGTTTCTTTCCGTCCAGATTTTCCAACGCTTCTGCTAACAGGCTGTTTTCAATGCGGACAGTAAATCCATCCATTTCAAAAGTATGGAAATAGGATGGATAGGTGTCTTCGGAAGAAAACAGATTGACGGCGTAATCGTCCATATCACAAAACAGGGTTTCCCGTTTGCACTGCCTGGACAACGCTTTGAGATAGTCTTTGCGTTCATCTTCCATAGCGACTTTACAAATGTAATCAAACTGGTTCTCTATGGTTGTCTGAAATTCAGATGGTTTCATCATTGCTCACCCCCTTTCCAGCCTTGAAAGGGAGCGAGTTGGTAGAAATTTCTGCTTCTTCCCCCCTTTTCGCTCTTAGTCCCGACAGGACAGGGGGTGTAGTTGCATTTTTGAATAAAAAAATACACCCATTTTAAAATAAAAATGAGTGCATGAGAAATAACAGTAGAATAAATATGACTTGTCAGTTCATATTCAAAGTCGGACTTCCACAGTGGAGGAGCTATACTTTTTTTAATGAATGTAACCTATGTATGCTGTACAGCAACAAAGAAATCCCCATAGTGGCAATCCTCCTAAATGCCACTACTCATCATTCTGTGTTATTATTGGTTCAAGAATAGACAAAAAGAAGCGGCAGCTCTAAAAATCAAAGCCACCGCTTCAAAGGTGCGTGAAAATCTATCTGCGATACGACGGCTTTTTTTTCTTTTGCCGTCGTCTGGCAGAAAATTATTCAATATTCATTTCTATTTTTCCGGTAAAATCTTCACATTCAATACCGATATAATTTCCACCATCGGGAAGTGTAATAGTATCGCTGTATGTTCCCGTTGTTTCAAGTAAAGTTACTGCTTCGTCAGCCCCCGAAATCCAAAATACTTTTGCAGTACCACTTGAAACTTCCAACGTACAAGTGACTGATATATCTTTTCCGGCTTCCCTTTTTATTGAAGTTCCTCCGAACAAATACTCCGTATTTGAAAAATTTTCATAATCAGCTTGATAGGTTCCTGTATAGTCATCAATTCCTTTTTCTTTTTTGCCTTGTAGGGACAATTTCCCTGTAAGCTCTATGGAACCCGCAGACTGAACAACATTATTATAATGGTTGAGAATTTCATCTTTTGTGCAGCCGGAAAGCATGAACGCTCCCAAAAGAATTAGTACCAATGATAAAACTGTTTTTTTCATGGAAATTCCTACCACCCTTTCTTTGGTGCTGTCTTTTTTGCTTTTTTCTTTGCTTGTTTTTGTTCCTTCTCTTTCATGCAAAGAACTAATACAACGGAAATAGAAACAACAACTGTAAGACTGCAAATACAAGTTATGATGTTCCAGTTGACTGCGGTATCATAACTACGATAACCAATCATTCCAAGACTTGCCGTAATCGGATAAAGATTTGCTAATGTCATATTTCCTGCGGCAAACATACCTCCATACCCATAAACAAAGGCAATAATAACACCGACTAAAAAGCTGCCTGCCTTATGACAGGTAATTACGATAATCGGTAAAACCGCAAGATATAAAAAGAAATTAACTACGGTTATTTGCAATGTTGCTTTTAAGGCTAAAGCCATTTGAAAACCCGGAAATCCTACAATCATTTCTGCTACGATTGTAAACAAACTGCATATCAAACCAAAGGCAATGGATAGTACACCACATACAATCAATTTTCCGGTCAGCAACCGCTTAAATGAAACCGGTACAGTTAAAATATTTTTCAATGTATCGTCTGTTTGCTCGCGTGAAATCATATATCCGGCAATCAAGCTAATGCACATAGGGAAAATCATGGACATATTATTTTTGATAACTTGTTCTGTGAGATAGGTAAAATCCCATACAGAGCCGTCATTTGCCATAGATGTAAATAAAGTCAGCAAAACAGATAGAAGCATGAGTGCAACTCCCGCCCAAAGGATATGATACCTTTTTAGTTTGTAAAATTCTGTTTTCACGATACGAACCATAATTATTCCCCCCTTTGTTTGTATAATCTATCAATCAACCAAAATGAAACAATCGACATAATTCCAAGTATCAGCACGACTTGAAATGTTGAGGGAATAAGTCCCGTCATTTGTTCCAAATCCATTTTTATTCCATGTGCAGCCATATCCCCGGCACTCCAAAATGTAGTCAGTGGTGTAGGTAGTAACCACAATATTGTTTTGGGAAGTGCGTCAAACAATGCAGTTGCACTCATGTTTAATACGCTATAAAAAACACATAGCAGGATTGAAAATACATAAGTCTTACTAAAAAAGACAACAAGCACAATCAGCGGTAATGTACCTGCCGTAATAAAAATTCCCGTTTCAACGGCTAAAAATAATTTATAGCCAATTCCGTAAACCTCTAATGTTCCAAAACCGCAAAGAATAGTCGCAATCGTGGACGCCACACAAAAGATAACACCAAATAAAAATAGTACAAGTATTTTAGCAAGTACCATTTGGGTACTGGTTACAGGAATGGTGCGAAGATTTTTGAATGTATCATTGTCCCGTTCCATAAAAAACAGCATAGCTGCAATGACACCGATAATACAGGGAAGCAGAAATTGTATGCCATACCCAAGTACCATATTGAAAAGTCCGTCAAATGCGTCTGCTTTATCGGTATATCGTTCCATAATAGACGGAGTTGTCATTAAATAAGTCAGTGGGATAGGGAATATAAAGGCTGATAAGATAACCAGTGGGATAAACTTTTTCCGTTTCAATTTCAAAAATTCACATTTTATCAATTTAAGCAATTCCCTCGCCTCCCGTCACTCGCTTGAAATAATCTTCAAGACTTTCTTCGCAGGTATGGGCTTCTGATACCTCCAATCCATTTTCCACAAAGGCGGTTACAATTTTTCCTACGGATAAGTCAAGGTTATGTAAACGTAAGTTATGGTCGTCCTGTATAGAAAAATGGCTTTCGTGGAAAGTGCGTTCCAAAATTCTTGCTGCCTGTGCAGTATCAGAAAGAGTAAAACGGATATGCTTACTACTTTTTTGTTCCAGCTCTGCAAGACTTTCTTCTTCCAATAGTGCGCCATGGTCGATAATACCAATATCATCAGCCAGTAATGCAATTTCGGAAAGAATATGACTGGAAATTAAAATTGTTTTTCCTCTTGCGTCACAAAGCTCACGAATAAAAGAACGAACTTCCGCAATACCGATAGGGTCAAGCCCGTTGATAGGTTCGTCTAAAATTAAAAGCTCCGGGTCGTGCATGATAGCAAGTGCAATAGCAAGGCGCTGTTTCATACCAAGCGAATACTGAGAAAACAGTTTTTTGTCCTTATAAGGCAATCCTACTAAATCCAACGCGTCTTTAATTGCATGATTGTTTGGTACGCCCCGTAAGGTTGCAAAGATACGCAAATTTTCCGTAGCAGTCAGATTAGGATAAAAACCGGGGGACTCAATCAAGCTACCGATACGGGGCAAAAGTTTCTTTTCATTCCCCTGCAAAGCCTTTCCCCATATTTTGACTTCGCCGGAAGTAGGCTTTGTCAATCCAAGCAACATTTTCATAGTAGTTGTTTTTCCGGCTCCATTTCTTCCAAGTAGTCCATAAATTCTTCCTCTCTGTACATGGATATTTAAGTCAGCCACACTCTTTTGTGAGCCGTACTGCTTTGTAAGATTTTTTGTTTCAATGATATAATTTTTGTCCATATTCAAACCTCCTGTTCTGTAAAGTATTCTATCACTCCAATCTTGCATTAACCTTGCAACAACCTTGCATTAACCTTGCAATTTCAAGTACAGTTTCTGAAAGCAATTAAGGCTCCTGCCATAAAGACAGAAAAGCCTTAATCTACCAAAGGAAAAAGCAAAATAAATTCAGTTCCTTTTCCATGCACACTTTTTGCTGTTATTGTACCATTCATTTTTTCTACGAGTTGGTGAGTAATAGACAGTCCAAGACCACTGCCTTTTTCAGAACGACCTTTATCGCATTTATAAAGTCGCTCAAAAATATGCTTCAAATCTTCTTTTTCAATGCCTATTCCATTGTCTGATAACCGGATTTGCATATTTTTTTCCTGCTTTGACAGGATTATTTCTATTTTATCTGCATGACTATGAGAAATTACATTCTGAATAAGATTGTTTAATATTCGCATATAGCCATCCATATCAAGTTTTACATGAAAAGGCTGTTCGGGAATATCAATGTTGTAATCTATTTGCTTATCTTCAAATATGGGTATCCAGTCAATCAAGATATTTCGTGTTAGTTCCGCAGCTTCAATAGTATTTATATCCATAGCAAACTCATTAGAGTTTAATTTGAACCAGTCAAAAAGAACATCTATATATTCTTTCAAATCGTGAGCTTTGCGGCGTGCAGTTTCAATATAGTCGTCTTTGTCTTTTCCTGTAACAATTTCTTTATGTGCGGCGTCAAGATACCCAATAAGTGTTGTAAGTGGTGTCCGAACATCATGGGAAAGGCTTGTCATAAGCTGTCGATTTGTTTCTTCTGTCTGCCGGATAGCAGATAGCCTTTTCTCATAAGACACAATAATTTCATTGATTTCATAGGCAAGAGGAGCTACCAGTTCATTTGTTGCTGATAAAATCCGCCTGTTTCCATTCCCATTTTTCACATCAGCCAATGCGTCTGTTATTTCTGCTATCTGCTTTTTGACACGCCGGATAACAAAGCAGGAAACAAAAATAGAAAAAAGTGTAATAATGATTGATAGAAAAATAATCGCTTCCATAGAAAATCAAACCTCCTTGTTAAAACGATAGCCAATCCCTTTAATAGTCTGAATGTATTTGGGGTTTCCTGAATCAACTTCTAATTTTTTACGAAGCCGGCTGATAATCGCCATAATGTTACTATCATCATAAAAATATTCTTCTCCCCATACTTCCTCATAAATCTGTTGCTTTGTCAAAATTTTTCCTTGGTGTTTTGCACAGTATAAAAGCAAGTCAAATTCCTTTGGGGGCAGTTCAAATGTTCCGTTTTCCGTAGTAATAGAACGATTTTCTAGGTCTATTCTCAATCCGTCAAATTCAAGCTGCTGTGTCATTCCGTCTGTTTGATTGAAACGGGTATAACGCCGTATAAGAGAAATAATACGGGCTATTAGTTCGTCCATGTCAAAAGGCTTTGTTAAATAGTCATCGGCTCCTGCGCGTAAGCCGCGCACTTTGGAAGCGCTGTCATTTTTAGAGGTAAACATCAAAATCGGCAGACTGTTTTCTTTTCTGATTTCTTCCAATGTTTCAAATCCGTCCATACCGGGCATCATAACGTCCAGTATCACAAGTTGATATTCTTTTTCTTTTAATTTTTGTAGTCCCTCTTTTCCTGTGTTACAAAAATCAGCTTCTATATCTTCTGATAAAACGCTTCGCTTAATCAGCACACAAAGCTCTTTATCATCATCTATAATCAAAACTTTATTCATGGTGTAGCTCCTTTCCTTGTTTTGTTCTCCCGTCAATCGGTTTTTCCGCGTCCTTTGGTATCAGCCACATATACCCAAGTTTTGAAACACCGGGGATGCGGTTCTCTCTGCATAGTATCTGTACACGCCGTTCAGAAATCCCCCATTTCTTCGCTGCTTCGGGGCAAGACATATATTCCATAACACCCAAGTCCTTTCTACAAATCATATCAGTATAATTATAGTCGGACATACGAATAATAGCAAGTACAAGTATATGAATTATTATGGCTATAAATAGGAACTGTATAGACGTATTCAGTATGAAAGAGGAACAGTAGAATGTATATGGGTGAATAAATATGGCAAAAAGACCAACAGCTAAATATGACTTTAAGGCTTTCGGACAAGCTATCAAAGCAGCGAGAACCGAACGAAAAGAGAGCCGTAAAAAAGTAAGTGATGAAATGTATATCTCACCACGTTATCTTGCTAATATTGAGAATAAAGGACAACAGCCGAGTTTACAAATTTTTTATGAGCTTGTAACACGCTATGATATATCCGTAGACCAATTCTTTTTCCCAGATAAATCAGCGGAAAAAGATACACAACGTAGGCAGCTTGATACACTGCTTGATAGTATGAGCGAGAAAGGAATACGGGTAGTCACCGCCACAGCAAAAGAGATAGCCGAAGTCGAAACAGAGGACAGGGGAATGTCCAGAACAGAATTTTAACGAGAAGACACATTGTAATCTTTCAAGAAATACAATGTGTCTTCTGCTTTATATAACTCTATTTCACAATCTTCCAGTTTTCCCCGTTCTTTTCCAGTACAAGGTCAAACTGTGATACCTGTGTTGTCATGGTCTGGTTATCCAGATATTTCACTGCTAGGGAAGCCGTCACCTGATTTCCGCTTCGGTTGTAGACTGGATTCACCAGTTCGGAGAAAATATATTCTTTCCCCACAGGTTTCAGCACACCATCATTTACATAATAGGTTAGCTCCTTTGCAGTTGCCGTAGGGTACAGCTTAAAAAAGGTGGTGAGAAATTCGTTGATTTCCTCCGTAGTGATAGAATCCACCGTACCGTCACTTTGTACCGCTTTTGGCGTATAGCCGGATTTTACGGGAACGCTGGTAATGGTTGGATTCTGGATAATCGTCAGGTTTCCAGAGCCGTCCACATAGACTGTCACCTGATAGGCGGAACGGACGGTTTTACCGGATTCCCCCTCTGTGATACGCTGTTCCACCGTATAGGTCACTTGATAATGCTGCTCCTTTTCTTCTGTGATTTCCCATATCTGAAAATCGGTCAGGGCAGACGATACGGGGATGTCTTTTCGGACAGTATCTACATTCAGGGCTTGCAGTTCTCCGGTGAGATACCCTTTTAAAGCATTTGTCCGGTTATCAATGGAAGCGGCGGACTGTTCCCATGAATAGTAGACTTCTGCGAAATTCTCCACAAAGTTTTCTATCTTGTGGGTGTCGAGGATTTGTTCCTCAATCACTTTGGTTTCATGGACAGTATGAATGTCTATCGCCGTGAAATTCTTATAGACGGCAAACAGGAAGCTCACTGCCAGCAGCACCCACAGGGCAATCACGGTTTTTTTGTGGGTATTGACTTTGTAAACTTTCAGTTTCTTTTCTTTCTGCTTTTTCTGGTTATCCTCTTTTCTAATCTGAATCATATCGGTTCATCCTTTCTTATTGTTTGATTCGTCCGGCTCCGGCAAGGTGCTGTTGCCAGTAGGAGCCTGTCAGGTCTGCGTAACCAATGGGATTTCCGGCATGGTACATCCGGTTATTTCCCACATACAGCCCCACATGGGTGATGTAGGTTCCGGCGTTGTAGGTGGAGTGGAAAAAGACCAAATCCCCTGCTTTTGCTTCGGACAGGGGGATGTGCTGCGTTACATTGTACTGTTCCTGTGCTGTCCGTGGCAGGGCGATTCCTGCCTTGCCATAGCACCACTGCACCAGTCCCGAACAGTCAAAGGAAGTGGAGGGAGAATCACCCCCGTACACATACGTCCATCCCTCATACTTTAAGGCTTCCTCCATGATAGCCTGCACCGTTTCATCATCAAACTGTGCCACGGTCAGGTATTGCGATACCAAGAGGACATAGAACATATTTCCGTAGGAATACCGCCAGCCCCCATTTTTCTCTACCGCAACAGGGTTGGTGTAGGTGACTTTCTTTCCGCCGGATTTGTCCCTTGCGAAGCTCTCTGCCAGTTCAAAGGTGTATTTTTTCCCGTGTCCTGCCACATAGTCTAGGAAACCGCCGCCGTAGTTGTAGGATTGAATCACACTGTTTAAGTCACAGCCCTTTGTTTCTGCCGCTGCGAGCAGTTCCGAGAAATACTTGCAGCCCTGTTTGATGGATTCCTCTGTACTAAGGGAGTTCGGGGGAAGCCCCAGAGATTCCGAGGACTGCATAACGTCTTCCAGTGTGCCGCCGGATTCCACCTGAATGATGGCGAGCAGCACATTTAAGTATTCCTCTATGCCATATTCCCTTGCATACTTTTCCAGCATAGGCTTATGGGCGAGGACTTCCTGTGATATGCTCACGCCCCCATAGATAAGGTTTCCGCCGCTTCCTCCGTCTTCCTCATCCGAGAAGACAATCACCACCAAAAGGAGCAGGGAGAACATCATCACGAACACGCCGGAACAGGCAAAGAAAAGGTGTCTTAACTTCATGGTTTCTCCCCTTTCTTTTGTTTGGCAGCCGCTTTTACCGTTTTTGTCCACTCCTTTCTGGCGGTGGTACGCCGGATGGTAAAGTTCGATTCTTTTACCACAGGGGCAGCCCGTTTTCTTTCCGGTATCACAGGAGCCGTATCATTCTTGACAGGTCTTGCCGGACGGGGAGCAGCCGGTGTGATAGTGGGAGCCGCCTTTTGTCTTTCATCCGACTGGGATAGGGAAGCAGATGGGACTATCTGGCGTTCTGTCCTTACAGGCGGTGTTTGTTTATGGTGGATGGAAGCCGCTTTTACCACCGGAACCGAAGCCCGTTCCGCCACAGTTCCCCCATAAGGAACCTGTCCCCGTTCCCTGATGGATGGGGAAGCAGGCTGCATGGCTGGTTTTCCTGCATGATGTTGGAAATCTTCTGGCTGCTTTTCAGTAACAGGGCGTTTATGGACAGGAGCCGCCCCTTTGGGGGCTTCGGAAGCTCTTTGTTGCGGCTGTTTTGCCTGTTCCAGTTCCGCCCTGCGTTCTGCAATGGTCTGTCTGCGGCTTTCTGCCTGTGCGTTCCGCTGTTCGGCTCTGGCAGTTCGGGTCTGGGTCACGCTGGAAGTAAAATCCCGTACTCCCTCTGATACCTGTGTTTTCCCGTGGTAAAGGGCGTACTTTGCATTGACGGGCAAATCCTTTGCCTGCTCCCGAAGCTGTCCGGCAGTATCACTTATCTTATCTTTGGTATCTGCCACCGTACCTACCGCAGAGCCAGCCCGTTTCCATACGGATTCCTTTTCCGGTGCTGCCTGTCCGTCTGGTCTGCTGTGGTCTGCCTGTGTGCGTTTGGAAGAGCCGAAGTGGGAAGCATTTCTATGGTCTGAGCCAGCCTGTTTTCCTGCGTGGTATGCAGCCGTTCCAGTTCCAAAAGCCGCCACAGAACGTCCTAACTTATGCTGTAAACGGTGCATATGGGCGTGCATGAGCATACGGGGTCTTCGCATGATACGGCTCCCCATGCTTTGGGAATCCCCACTCTGTAAGGAGAACATCCCCATCAAATCCCCCAGCTTGAAATAAATTCCGGCAAAGGTCACTATCTGTAAGAACGCCGTCAGGAAGAACGGATATTCCCCAGACAGGTTGTAGAGCATGGTGGAAATACTGAACGCTACCGTGATAATCAGGGTGATTCCGGCTCTGGTAAGGATGGTGTTGAACAGTTTTGTAATGGCACGTTTTGACATCCCCTCAAAAGAGGGAACCATGCTAAGGAGAAAGCTCACAGGCAGGAACATGGCGTAGATGATAAAAAGCACCTGTGAGAAAATCATTATCCCCGTGAGCAGGAATACAAAAACAGAGATACCGATATTGAACATGAACAGGAAGAAGACGGTTCCCAAGCGGTTGATGGTCTTTGTGATGGTAAGGTTGGTATTTTCCCTGTCTTCGATTTCCTCCACCACGATTTCTTCCCTGTCCTGCCCGTTGTTTTCGTTTGGGCTGGTTGAGAGCAGGTTTTCCACACGGTCAGCCCCAATGCTTTCCACATCCGAGTTGCCGTATTGCAGCAGGAGCCACGGCTGCTTGACCTGAATGGAAAACAGGCTGTCCCGTATCAAATCCACGCTGTCTTTTCCTTGACTTTCCGAGTTCGGCAGCACAATCTTTGTACCAAGGGTCAGGCTGGCATTGCTGATGTCTGCGGAAAATTCATTGATTTTCCCGATATAATCAGGGGCATAGGCGATAAAGGCAGCGGACAGCACGAACACCACCACGAAATTGACAACGGCATGGATGGCTTTTGTGGTTTCCCGTTTGATAAGCCCTGTGTAGGCAACGTAAATCCCCACCACCAGAATGAGAATCAGCAGGAACCCGATATAAAATCCCTCCGAGGACAAGCCGCCTGTGGTAACGCCTGCAAGGGTCTGCATATTTTTCCCAATGGAATCCGCCGTAGAGGAAATGAAGTCCAGCGAGTAGGCTTCCTGAATCAGATACCCCGTGGCGTTGGAAAGGTACAGGCTGATTGTCCAGATAAAATTTGTGATGGCATACAGCCCGTACATCACCTGTTTTCCGATACCGTCCAGCCAGTTCCACGGGAGCCAGTCCCATCCGCTGTCCACATAAAAATCAAGCTGGTAGTTGTCCAGAGGATATTTGCTGTATTCGTTGGCAGCGTCCACCGTATCATCCACCAGTCCGGCAGCGTGGGCGGCTGTGCCGAAGACTGCAAGCAGCAGGAGGATGAGCAGGAGTGCCAGAAGCACCCTGCCAATCACTTTTCCTGCTATTTTCCAAGACAAGCCCTTTTTTGCTGAATAGGGAACAGGGAGCTGCTGCCCGTTGGAAGTTCTATGTATCACCATCATTCCACCTCTTTTCTTACGGGCGGTCTGGTATCAAAGGCATGGAACAGGTCTTCAAAGATAGGATGGAACTGTATCACTCCCACACGCCCGTACAAATCACTGATAAGGCACTGTCCGTTTTCCAAGTCACGGAGCCGCTTCTGGTTGTTTTCATCTTCGGAATCCACCCCGAAAAAGGCGAGGGTCTTCCTGATTTCGTTGATGTCTGTGGAACGGAACGCAAATTTCAAGCCCAGATTGTTTTTCAGCTTTTCATCCAGCAAATCGTCCGTGTTCTGGGTGACAAAGTAAACGCCTGCGTTCATGGCACGTCCGGCACGAACCAGCTTCATAGAGAGGGTCTTGCCCTGTGCCACCTGTAAGAAGCTCCATGCTTCATCCAAATCCACAATCTTAAACACGCTGCGGTCGGTGTGGATGAAGTCGAGGGCAAAGGTGCTGATTACAATGAGCATTGCCACGGAAAGCAGCTCCATTGTGGTGTATTCTTCAAACGAGGTTTCCTTATCCGGCAGCACCAAATCCGCCACCTGAATGATGTTGAGCTGCTTTTCAAGGCTGATGGACTGTGTGACATCCCCATCCGAAAAGAGCAGGTGTGCAAAGTCATAGTCCGTAAAGGATTCAATATGGTCTGCTATGCTGGTGCTGATGGTGGTTCCCTCCGCCCGTAGTTCCTCAATCACTTTGAAAAGCCCCCGTTCTTCACTGTTTGTTACTGCACGAATAGCTTTCCGAAGAACAGGGAACTTTTCCCCGTCACGGCTGGAAATGCCCGTTAAAAAAGTCAGGATGTCGATTGCCAGTGATTCGGAATCCTTTGGGTTCTCCATAATCACATACGGGTCAAGTAAGCCCCTGTTCTGTTCCTCCGAAGTCAGGTTTACGATATTGATTTCATGGGCGATTTCCGGCAGGGTTTCTTTCCAGCGTCCCCGTTCCGCTTTCGGGTCAACAATGAGAGCCTGTGCCCCAAATAATACGGAATAATAGACAATCATGTTGTTGCTGAATGATTTTCCACCGCCGAGGGAGCCGACAAAAGCGGCAGCAAGGGCGTTGGTGACGGAGCCTTTTACCCCTTGACTGGCAAGGGCAGGCTTTAAGTACACGTTTCTTCCCGTATCAAGGCTGTACCCGATATAAATGCCCTCCGGTTCCCCCAACATCTGGGTTGCCCCGAAGCCAAGACCAGCGAGGAAGTCGCTGGTGACATACTGGATGTAATCGTTCAGATACCGTTTACTGGCAGGGAGAAATTCCCCATGCAGCCCCAGCATATCCCCAAAGGGGCGAACCAGCTTCACGTTCAAATCGTCATAAAAATCTTTCACCTCATTGCAGCGGCGTTTCAGTTCTTCCAAGTCGGGAGCCGTCACACGCACCACATAGGACAGCTTGTACATGGATTCCTTGCTCTGGTCTAAGGTGGATTCCAGCTCATTCACGCTGTCTAAAGCGTCCACCACATTTGTACTGGTTTCGCTGTCATTCTGCCATGCGTGGTTGTCCAAATCTTTCAGCTCTTTTTTCTTGTTCCGCACCGTGGAGAGGGCTTTCCGGTTTGTGACAATCTCCACATTCATAGAGGTATCAATGGGAAAGGTGAATTGCTGCTGTTGATAATAAAAGATTTCCGAGGATGGGAAGTCCAGTTCCCCCACAATGCTGTTGATGGTAAAGTAGGCGGCATACACTGTCCCGTCTTCCTGTTCGATTTTCAGATACCGCTGGTTTTCCTCTATCAGACAACGGGTGGGTTTGATGAGGTCATAGTATTTCACCAGCGTTTCCTCCTGAAACCGTTTCTTCGGAAGATAATACTCATAATCTTCGTAGGCGGTTCCGGTCTGCCCGTATAAATGCTCAATCAGATAGCCAAAATCGTCCTTGTTAAGCCGCCGGACTTTGAAGCGGCGTGAGATTTTATTCTCCAACAGTTTTTCCATCTTCTGAAACCGCCAGATTTCCTCATTGCTCATGGAAACAAAATCCCCCATGAGTTTGTGGTTGACTTCATGGAGGAAATCGGAAACGGCGGTCTTTGCTTCCCTGCGAAACTGCTTCATGGTGACTTCCTGCTCATTGACAAGCAGCTTGAAGCCGATAAAAAAGCGGTAGTCCACCTGATTTTCCCCTATCATGGAAATGAGGGCTTCGGTCTGTGCGTCAATCTTTGCACAGGCAACGTACTTTAGCTTGCCTGTCACTTCCTGTTTGGAGCGTTCCTGTGCCGCCCGTATGCTGGATTCGGTGCTGATTTGCAGGGCGTGAATCTTCCCGTCCCTGTTCTGGGCGATAAGCTGCCGGAACGAATCGTGTACCTGATATTTCTGTTCAGGGCTTAAAAAGGAATAGTTGTAGGGAAGCAGCTCATAGTAAGCGAAGCACTCCCCGTCATGGTTGAACACAAGGTTATTTTCGATATACTTAATCGGATATGCCATAAATATCACTCCTTACTGCCGTGATGGGCTGTGCCGGATATTCCTTTTCCAGCTTCACGGGCTTTCCTGCATAGGTCAGTTTCGGGCGTACCAGATATGCCAGTACGGATTTCAGGAAGCCGTAAGGCTTCTTCCCGTCAAAGGTCTTCTGGCACATGAACCAAGTGAGGGCAAAGGGTACGCCGAAATATTTCAAAAATGCCCCGTCAATGAACGAAAGTGGAGGGAGGTTCCCCAAGAGCATAACTGCAAACACCGACACCACGAACCACGCCATCTGTGTGAACGTGATGGGGAATGGCAGCTTAAAATCATTGATGGAATAGAGTACCTTTTCCACCGACCAGATACTGGTATAGCTTCGTATTTTCTTCATGTTGTCCGTCCTTTCTAAAAGATGGGGGCAGCAAAAGAGCCGCCCCTGAATCAAAAAATCCGCCTGCATTTCCTGAAAGAGATACAGACGGGTCTACCGTAAGATTTCATATACGCCGTGGTTCGTGACAACAAAGGTTCCCTCCAATTCCATGTCACGCCCATAGGCAGCATAGTCGATATAGTTTTGTAAGTGTGCCGGAAGTTCCCCAAGCTGTCCGCTTTCTTCCAGATAGTAGCGAGCCACATCCGCCATATCGTCACAGCCGGAATGGCAGATAATATCGTCTTCATGCTCACAGAGTTCTTCGATACTGCCAAAGTAGGATTGCAGCTCTGATAGTTCCTCCTGAATGTACTCCGGTAAGTCCTCCACCATTTCACACAGGCGGTTGACTTCCTCAATGGGGGTATATTCGTCAATCTCAAAGGGCAGCTCATAATCATGGATGGCGTATTCCTCATATTCATCATTCAAACCGATACGTTCCTTGACTTCCTCAAAATCCACAGGCGGCGTGAACCATGCCCCTACCAGTTCGCCCTCATTGTATTTGCCTAAGTTGGCAATGTAAATCCGCATTTCTTCCAAGTTCCTCCACCTCCTTTTAGCGGTAATAAAAGATACCATTGTCCGTAAACAGGTAGTTTTCGCTGGTTTCCAGTTCCCGACCAATGGCAGCGTAGTCGATATGGTTCAACAGGTCTGGATGTACTTCTCCAAATAACTGTACCTCCTGCACCAGATAACGGGCGAGGGATTCTCCGTCCTGCACCGGATAGCAGCGTATCTGGTCTTTGTGGTCGATAAATTCCGTAAAGCTGGGAAACCACCGCTTTTGTACCACATCCATTTCATAATAGAGGGGCGTTCCCTGCATTTCCTGTACCATCCGGCAAAGGGCGTTGATTTCCCAGAGCCTTGTGTTGCCCTCCAATGGAAACGGCAGCTCATAGTCTTCAATTTCGATTTCTTCCTCACTCTGAACCCCAAGACGTTCCCTGATTTCTTCAAAATCCACAGGACAGGAAAACCATGCCCCAGGATATTCCTCAAAATCCTCATGGTAAAACCGTGTGGTGTTCAGGATGTAGATTCTCATTTTCTCAATTAGTATCACGTCCTTTCTTAGAACAAAAATGGCAACTAACTTTGTTTGTCAGTTGCCATTTTTCTAATAAAATATTCGCTTTAATTCTTCATCACTATTGATTTTTTTAATTACCCAAGGTTGTAAAAAATAATTGATTTGTGGGTCTAACATACTTACTAAATGAGTTTGTCCGGCAGGGGTTAATATTTGTAAATGTTGAAGTTCTATTACTAATCCATTGTTCATGGGTAATGGCAGGGTGTGAGTTGGTTCACGTAAAAACTCCCGAATGATTGTCACCTGTTCTGGTGTCATATTTTTCAAATATTTAATCTGAGCAGTTCCTAATCTCTTTGAAGCATACTTGTCATAAAAGAAATGAAAAATTTTAGATAGTAATAAAACTATTAGTAAGGCTGTGGAAATCACAAAAACAATGCCTATTGTAAAACCATATTTTTCTCGAAAATTTATAATATAAAACTTTTGGGCTAACTTTTGAGGCAATAATAATAATGTACCACTGGCAATAGATAAAGCTCCTAAAATGTTCGGTGGTAATTTCAAAAAATCAATAAAATCCTTCATACATTTCCTCCGCTTTCAATTACTATATAAAGAAATTATACCACCATTCTTAGTTTATCTCAATTATCATACACTATCATATTACATCTTCTTTCTTTTGGGGAGTTACGCTCCCCAAGCCCCTAGTGGACTTCCGCCATGAAGCAATCAGAGCTTGCTCCATAACGGAAGTGTAACAAGGGTTTCCTATGCACCGATAATCTTATTGAACAGTTCCAGTAAGATGTCCTTTACACCGTCCGCATTGAAGACCAGACCAACCGCTACAAGGGACACCACTAAAAAGCCGATAAGTTTGGAAAATTCCCTCTTAAATCCGAGGTACAGTCCAATCACCACGATTGCCAGCAGCACAAGGGACTGGGCGTTGGATAAAAACCAGTTGTAAAGATTCTGTCCGAAATTCATAAAAGCTCCTTTCTTTCCTGTAAGATTTCTTAGGTTCTAAAATTGCCGACGTTAAAGCACCACCTCCTTTGCAGCGGCGGCTTGCTGCTTCAGGATTTTTTCATGCTTCTCCGTCAGCCTTGCATGGGTGATGATGTCATGGACAATCTGGGTGTGGTTCATCTTATCCAGACGGAGAGCCAGCTTTAACGTGGGGGCTACCTGATGGGAGAGCCAGTGCAGGGTGCGTTCAAAGGAATAGGGTTCCGGTTTGGTTGTCAGTTTCAGGCTGCCCCTGTGTTCCCCGATAAACCACGCCCATTCCTCACTGATACGCCAGTCTGAACGGGGCTTTGTATCGTCCCTGTCCACGAACCGGACATAGCGGTTGATGATTTGAAAGGCTGTCCGTTCTGGATTGTCATGTTCTAACAGGTCACGGATGGCGTAAAAGGCACGCTCATTTTTCAGCCGGATTTCAAAGCGGTTCTTTACCTCTGCGTCCGCAATGGGAATATCATGCTTTTTGTACTGCTCATAGTCCTTTTCGTAAATGCAGAAGTACACCTCACTTTGGAGGGAGCCGATATACAGGGTGTTCCCCATACATTCTTTTTCCCCACGCCGTACCAGTTCGCCGCTGCGGTAGCTTTTGAAGCTGCGGAAGACCGAGATACATTCCTCATTCCGGCACTTCTCTGTCAGATGGGGAATGTTCAGGATTCCCGTTTTGTCATTGATGGCAAGGTCAAGCCGCTTCATCACGCCGTCCTCCATGAGAACGTCCATAAAAAACTCATACCAGCTCCGTTCCTGTGCCAGCAGATAGCTTTCAAACTGGCGGCAGCCACGCCCTTTCAGTTCCAGCAGCACCCCTTTTTCCAGTTCCGGCGATACCAGAACGAAAATATCACCCAGATAGTAATGCTCCGTGTAAGAGTAAAATCCGTAGTCTTCATGGATAAAGTAAGGCAGCTTTAGCCGCAGCACGTCTTCCACGATATGCTTCACATCCGTAGTGGGAAAGCGAATCCGCACATAGTCAAAGAGCATTTCAAGGGGATTGTCTGGATTGAAGCGTTCCAGAGCTTCCGTGATGGCTTCCTGTAATGCTTCGGATGGGTGAGCCTTGCCCGTTTCAATATCGCTCAGGTACGGACGGGTGATTCCGGCAGCTAGGGCAAGTTTCTGTTGTGAGATACCGTAAACTTCCCGTTTTTCTTTGATGTCCCGTACCCATGTTTCTTCATTCAGTGAAAATCCCTCCTGTCTAAAAAAGCGTATGTCAACTTTCAGAGCCTTGTTGACACACGCCGGATATGGGAAAATCCCTTGTGTACCGTGGGATTCTGCCCTGTTGTTTGGTTGTTGCCTGTCGATTTGTACCCCTCTGTTAGATACGAGGGGTTCATGCTGGCGTGCCCTGCGGCACACCAGCCACAGCAGGTCAGTCCGTTTCTGCGGCTTTCGCTCCGCACGCCGCCGGCACTCCCTGCCTGCTGTCTATGAGCTTTTTTATTTCCTTGAGGAAATCGTGCCCTTTTGGCACAAGGGGCGTGTAAAACTCCGAGATAACGCTGGTTCCCACATCCACATAGCCACGCCCTTTTATCTGCTTGAGGAAGAAGTCCTTTGTGGTTTCCCCGAACATCATCCCATAGCCCATTTCCGACATCCGCCCCAGAGCCACACGGAAATTGAACTGGTCACGGATTCCGTCCCCCAGATACTTTGCGTCCGGACGCTGGCAGGCGAGAATCAGGAAGAAGCCAGCCTGCCGCCCAAGCATAACGATTTGTTTTAACTTGTTGAGGACAGCGGCGTTTTCCTTTGTGCCGAGCATTTCCATAAATGCCACATATTCATCAAAGATAAGGAAATTTGCGGGAAGTCCCAAGTAAGCGTAGTTTTCCCCTGTCCGGTAATTCTCCATGAGCTTCATGTCTTCGCTGCGTTTCATCATTTCTTCATAGAAACGGTCAATACAGGCGAGCATATCTTCCTTTTTGTAGTACACATCCGGCATAACCGCCTGTAAATCCGCAAGGTCGGCGTTCTTTGGGTCTAACACGAACAGGACGGCGTTGGTGCGGAGCAGGGCTTCAATGAGGGTCAGGATAAAGTAGGTCTTTCCGCCGCCGGTTCCTCCGGCAATGAGCATATGGGGGAGCTTGTCATACTCCCACCAGACATTTTCCATGAGCCGGAGCCTGCCGTCCTTTGCCTGTACGTCCTCAATGGAGATACGGTTGGCAATGGTATCATAGAGCAGGGTGTACTCCACATAGGAATCCTTTAATTCCTTATCCGTCAGCTCACAGTACAAGCCGCTTTCCAGCTTTTTCTCCAAGTTTAAAAGCTGTTCCTGATATTTCCCCAAGGTGATTTCCACACGGATATGGAGCAAGCCCTGTTTCATCCGGTAGTAGATTTTGGGAAAGTAAGTGATGGTTTCTTTGGAACGGCTGGAAGACAAGTCCTTGAAAAAAGCGTCTTCCTTTCTCTGCTCCGATTCATACCACTTGTTTTCCAACACCATCCTTGCCAGCTTTTGGCGGTGGATGAGCTGCTTTACTTCGTCCCTGCGGTATCGCCAGAACAGAAGAACTGCTGTAAGGCACACCAGCCCTGCCACGCCCATGCTGAATAACAGGTAAGGGATATTTATGTCCTGTGCTATCTGGGAAAGGGACACTTCCTGCCAGTTGGTTCCGGCAATCTGCCGGATATGAAACAGCAGGACAACCAGCAGGAAGACAGGGAACAGGGCGGCAAGGGCAGTATGGAACACAAGGTCTTTATCCGTGGGACGGATACGTTTTCCACGGGGGAAAAATGGTTTCATACTGAAATCCTCCTTTTCATAAATTAAATTTTTAATCTTGACAAAAAGAATGAATAAGTGTTATACAATAAATATAACTAGATGATACCGGCATGAAAGTAGATTCATGTTGCTAACCTCAAACAGCTAAGGAGGATTGTTATGAAAAAAATTAAACATTCTACTACTTTTTCTTTTCATCGAGAGAAAACAGATACAAAAACAGAGTTATTGTTATCTCTAACAACGTCATCAACGTCTAAATCAACTTTTGATTCATCGAACATGTCAGCAATACCCAAAATCGGTAAGCAACTAATATCTTTTATTCTTACTAACTATAATAAGATTTTACCGTTCTGTTCCACTATACAAGATAGTTTGCTTATTGATTTAGTTATATTTTTATTGATTGAAAACTTTTTATAATAACTTATGAAAGGTGTAGCCGAACTACTCGCTGTATGAGTAATTCGGCTACTAAAGGTTTTGGATGCTATGCAAAAAATCTTGACCTATGTTATTTATATTCAGTAACCATGTCTATTCCTATTTTCTAACTACTTCATCTTTTTTCGGCTGCTGCGGATTCATGGCAGCCCCTTTTTTCAGGACAATATCCTCCGCCTTGATGTACCAGTCCACCTCTGCCCCCTGAAAGGTAGCTGTTGCCACGGTATCTGCCACAGGATTGATAAGTTCTACCTCTGCGTTATAATCGAACTCCTTTAACGGCACGCTGGCAGGGATGGAAACCTGAATCATCCGCCCCTGTCCTCTGGATTTTAAGTCATAGGTACGCTCCTTGATTTCTTCTGATA
>ERZ772991.1592-NODE-1592-length-19114-cov-3.344037_pt1 | contig 19114 bp, 11 predicted proteins | sample MGYA00511128_ERZ772991 | MGnify/ENA primary metagenome ERZ772991 (study PRJEB29015, sample SAMEA2737655) | human gut metagenome | biome: human gut; feature: human-associated habitat; material: faeces | place: China | collected 2012 ... | reverse complement strand
CGTACTGGCAAACGGTCTGGCGGGCAACGCGGAGATCACTGCGCCCGGCGCAGACTTCACCGCCTTTTGCAGCGCGCTCAACAGCGTGACCGTCTGGCTCTGCCGCCAGATCGCGGGCGACGGCGAGGGCGCGACGCGCCTACTCGAGTGCTGCGTCACCGGCGCTGAAGATCACGGCACCGCCAAGACCGTCGCCAAGAGCATCATCTGCTCGTCGCTCGTCAAGGCCGCCATGTTCGGCGCGGACGCCAACTGGGGCCGCGTGCTGTGCGCCATCGGCTACAGCGGCGCTCCCGTGGATGTGCACAAGGTCGATGTGGCCTTCCGCTCGGCGGCCGGCACGGTCAGCGTGTGCGTCGACGGCGCGGGCATCCCGTTTTCTGAGGAGGAAGCCAAAAAAGTCCTGCTCGAAAAGGAGATCGAGATCCTCGTCGACCTCAAGTCCGGCGACGAGGGCGCCACGGCCTGGGGCTGCGACCTGACGTATGACTACGTAAAGATCAACGGCGACTACCGCACCTGAACCGGGAGGAACACCATCATGGACATCACGAATCCGCAGCGCGCGAAGGTACTCGTCCACGCACTGCCCTACATACAGGAATACAGCGGCAAGATCGTCGTCATCAAATACGGCGGCAACGCCATGATCAGCGACAAGCTCAAAGACTCCGTCATGCGCGACATCGTGCTGCTGTCGCTCATCGGCGTGAAGGTCGTGCTCGTGCACGGCGGCGGGCCGGAGATCACGGAAACGCTCGAAAAGCTCGGCAAGCAGACGCAGTTTGTCGACGGTCTGCGCGTCACCGACTCCGAGACGGCGGACGTTGTGCAGATGGTCCTCGCCGGGAAGATCAACAAGACGCTCGTCAACCTCATCGGCCACAAGGGCGGCCGGGCGATCGGCCTGTCCGGCATCGACGGGCAGATGATCCAGGCGCGCGTGCGTGATGCGCGCCTCGGCTACGTGGGCGAGATCACAAAGGTCGACGTCCGCCCCATCCTCGACGTGATCGACAAGGGCTACATCCCCGTCGTGTCTACCGTCGGGTGCGACACGCAGGGCCATGTCTACAACATCAACGCCGACACGGCGGCCGCGCGCATCGCGGGTGAGCTGGGCGCCGAGAGCCTCATCGCCATGACCGACATCGGCGGCATCCTGCGCGACAAGGACGATCCCTCCACGCTCATCCCCGTCATTCACACGGCGGACGCGCTGCAGCTCATCGAGTCCGGCGTCATCAACGGCGGAATGCTGCCGAAGGTGACCTGCTGCATCGACGCCATCCGCTGGGGCGTGCACCGCGTCTTTATCATCGACGGCCGCGTGCCGCACGCCATCCTGATCGAAATGCTGACAAACGAAGGCATCGGCACCATGTTCGTTGCCGGACAAGGAGGAAAAACAGATGAACATTCCGCAACTTGATAACACCTATATCGCCAACACCTACGCCCGCTTCCCCGTGACGATCGCGCGCGGCAAGGGCTCGCTCGTCTGGGACGCGGACGGCAAGGTCTATATCGACATGGCGACGGGCATCGCCGTCAACAGCTTCGGCATCGCCGACCCCGCGTGGATCCGCGCCGTGACCGAGCAGCTGTGCACCGTGCAGCACGCCTCCAACCTCTACTACACCGCGCCCGACGCGCAGCTGGCGCAGCTGCTGTGTGAAAAGACCGGCATGAAGAAAGTCTTCTTCTCCAACTCCGGCGCCGAGGCCAACGAGTGCGCCATCAAGGCCGCGCGCAAGTATGCCGCCGACCACAAGGGCCCGGAGTACTCCACCATCATCACGCTCAAAAACAGTTTCCACGGCCGCACGATCACGACGCTCGCCGCGACCGGGCAGGACGTGTTCCACCACGACTTTCTGCCGCTGACGGAGGGCTTTGCCTACGCCGAGGCAAACAACCTCGACGATCTCAAGGCACAGGTCGCCGCGCACAAGTGCGCCGCCATCATGATGGAGGTCGTGCAGGGCGAGGGCGGCGTCATCCCGCTGACGCAGGAATTTGTCAAGGGCGCGGCCCGGCTCGCCGCCGAGCAGGACCTGCTGCTCATCTGCGACGAGGTGCAGATCGGCAACGGCCGCAGCGGCAAGCTCTACGGCTACATGCACTACGGCATCACGCCGGACATCGTCTCCACGGCCAAGGGGCTCGGCGGCGGCCTGCCGCTGGGCGCGACGCTGCTCGGCGAGAAGGTGCAGGACGTGCTCACGCCCGGCAGCCACGGCTCCACCTTCGGCGGCAACCCCGTCTGCTGCGCCGGCGCGCTGAGCATCCTGCACCGGCTCGACGGCCCGCTGCTGCAGTCCGTGCAGGAAAAGTCCGACTTCATCGTCAGCTCTCTCACCGGCGCCAAGGGCGTCAAGAGCGTCACGGGTCTGGGCCTGATGCTCGGCGTGGAGACCGAGCGCCCGGTCAAGGACGTCATCGCGGACTGCATGGCGCGCGGCGTGCTCGTCATCTCGGCAAAGAACAAGGTGCGCCTGCTGCCGGCGCTCAACATCCCCATGGCGCAGCTCGAGCAGGCGATCGGCGTGCTCAAAGACGTCTGCGCCGGAGAATAAGGAGGAACACCGACATGCATCTCAAAGGCAACGATTTTCTCAAGCTGCTCGACTACACGCCCGAGCAGATCGACTACCTGCTCCGGCTCGCCGCCCAGCTCAAGGCCGAGAAAAAGGCCGGCATCCCGCACCGCCTGTGCGAGGGCAAGAACGTCGCGCTCATCTTTGAAAAGACGAGCACGCGCACGCGCAGCAGCTTCGAGGTCGCAGCGCATGATCTGGGCATGGGCAGCACGTATCTCGACTCCACCGGCTCGCAGATCGGCAAGAAGGAAAGCATCGCCGACACGGCGCGTGTGCTCTCGGGCATGTTCGACGGCATTGAGTACCGCGGCTTTGGCCAGTGCATCGTCGAGGAGCTGGCGCAGTACGCCTCCGTCCCGGTCTGGAACGGCCTGACGGATGAATTCCACCCGACGCAGATCCTCGCGGACTTTCTGACCATCCGGGAACACTTCGGCTCATTGGAGAACATCCACCTCGTCTACATGGGCGACGCGCGCTTCAACATGGGCAACTCCCTCATGGTCGGCTGCGCGAAGATGGGTATGCACTTCACGGCCTGCGCGCCGGAGGGATTCTTCCCCGATGCGCAGCTCGTCGCGGAGTGTCAGGCCATCGCGGCGCAGACGGGCGCGACGCTCGACTTCCTCTCCGACCCCGCCGCGGCCGTGCAGGGCGCGAACGTGATCTATACCGACATCTGGGTCTCCATGGGCGAGCCCGAGGCCGTCTGGGCCGAGCGCATTGCCGCGCTCGCGCCGTATCAGGTCAACGCGGCGCTCATGGCCAAGGCCGGCCCCAACGCCATCTTCATGCACTGCCTGCCGGCGTACCACGACAAAAAGACCGCCATCGGCAACGAAATGTGCACACGCTTCGGCCGCGAGGCCATGGAGGTCACGGACGACGTGTTTGAAAGCGCGCAGTCGGTCGTGTTTCAGGAGGCCGAAAACCGCATGCACACCATCAAGGCCGTCATGGCGGCGACGCTTGCGGAGATCGAGCTATGAAGCGCTATCTTGTACTCGAAAACGGCGAGGTCTTTGCGGGCCTCGCTTTCGGTGCACCGTGCGACACGGTCGGCGAACTGGTGTTCACCACCGGCATGAACGGCTACATTGAGACGCTCACGGACCCGAGCTACTGCGGCCAGATCGTGCTGCAGACGTTCCCGCTCATCGGCAACTACGGCATCATCCCGGCCGATTTTGAGGGCAAGTGCTGCGTGCGCGGCTACGTCGTGCGCGAGCAGTGCACCACCCCCTCAAACTTCCGGTGTGAGGAAACGCTCGACGCGTTTTTGAAGGAAAACCACATCCCCGGCATCGCCGGCATCGACACCCGCGCCGTCACGCGCATCCTGCGTGAGGCCGGCACCATGAACGCCGCCATCTGCGACACGGTGCCGGACGATCTCGCGCCCCTGCGCGCCTACCGCATCACGGACCCCGTGCCGCAGGTGACAACGCCGGAAAGCTACACCCTCCAGCCGGAGGGCAGCGTGCTGCACCGCGTGGCGCTCATCGACTACGGCGCCAAGCGCAACATCGCGCGCGAGCTCTGTAAGCGCGGCTGCGCCGTGACAGTGCTGCCCTGCTCGGCGCAGGCGGAGGATATCCTCGCCGCCGGGTACGACGGCGTCATGCTCTCCAACGGCCCCGGCGACCCGACGGACAACACCGCCCAGATCGCCGAGATCGCAAAGCTCTTCGGCCGCATCCCGATGTTCGGCATCTGCCTCGGCCACCAGCTCATGGCGCTGGCGCAGGGCGGCAGCACCGTGAAGCTCAAGTACGGCCACCGCGGCGTCAATCAGCCGGCGCGCGACGTGTGCGGCACGCGCACATTCCTCACCAGCCAGAACCACGGCTACGCCGTCGTGCCCGAGAGCGTGAAAACCGGCGTCATCCGCTACGTCAACGCCAACGACGGCACGTGCGAGGGCATCGATTATCCCGACCTGCAGGCCTTTTCCGTGCAGTTTCACCCCGAGGCGTGCTCGGGCCCGCACGACACGGCCTTTCTCTTTGACCGATTCTGTGACCTGATGGGAGGTGCGCACCATGCCGATTGATTCCAGCATCCGCAAAGTCATGGTCATCGGCTCCGGCCCGATCGTGATCGGTCAGGCGGCGGAGTTTGACTATGCCGGCGCGCAGGCGTGCCGTGTGCTGCACGACGCGGGCGTCAACGTCGTGCTCGTCAACTCCAACCCCGCGACCATCATGACCGACAAGGCCCTCGCGGACGAAATTTATCTTGAGCCGCTGACGCTGACCTCCGTCAAGCGCATCATCGAAAAGGAGCAGCCCGACAGTCTCCTCGCCGGTCTCGGCGGCCAGACGGGCCTGACGCTGGCGATGGAGCTTGACAAGGAGGGCTTTTTGCAGCAGCACAATGTCCGCCTCATCGGCACGAACGCCGAAGCCATCGACAAGGCAGAGGACCGTGAGCTCTTTAAGGAGACCATGGCTGCCATCGGCGAGCCGACCATCCCCTCCGGCATCGCGAACACCGTGGCCGAGGCGCTGGAGGTAGCCGGCAGCATCGGCTACCCCGTTATCATCCGCCCGGCGTTCACGCTCGGCGGCGCGGGGGGCGGCGTGGCCTACAGCCCGGAGGAGCTCACGAGCGCCGCGCAGACCGGCCTCGACGCATCCCCGATCACGCAGATCCTCGTCGAGCGCTACATTTACGGCTGGAAAGAGATCGAGTTTGAGACCATGCGCGACGGTGCCGGCAACGTCATCGCCGTGTGCAGCATGGAAAACTTCGACCCCGTCGGCGTACACACCGGCGACAGCATCGTCGTCGCCCCGGCGCTGACGCTCTCGGACAAGGAGTTTCAGATGCTGCGCAGCGCGGCGCTGAACATCATCTCCGCGCTCGACATCGTCGGCGGCTGCAACTGCCAGTTCGCGCTCAACCCCGACAGCTTTGAGTACGCCGTCATCGAGGTCAACCCCCGTGTGTCGCGCTCGTCGGCGCTCGCGTCGAAGGCGACCGGCTACCCGATCGCGAAGATCACGACGAAGATCGCCCTCGGCTACACGCTCGATGAGATCCAAAACGACATCACCGGCAAGACCTGCGCCTGCTTTGAGCCCGCGCTGGACTACGTCGTCGTCAAGTTCCCCAAGTGGCCGTTTGACAAGTTTGTCGGCGCATCCCGCCGCCTCGGCACGCAGATGAAGGCCACCGGCGAGGTCATGGCCATCGGCACGAACTTCGAGAGCGCGCTGCTCAAGGCCGTGCGCGGCGCCGAAATCCATCTCGACACGCTGCACGCCAAGCCCCTGTCCGACCGCCCGGTGCGCGACCGGCTCGCCGACTGCGACGATCACCGCCTGTTCACCGTCTTTGAGGCGCTGTGCAGCGGCGTGTCCATCGACGAGATCCATGACATCACCCGCATCGACCGCTGGTTTTTGTCCCGGCTGCAGAACCTCGTGGACTATGAGGCCGGCATCCAAAACGGTCTGACGTCGGAAAGCTATCAGCGCGGCAAGCACCTCGGCTATCCGGACGCGGCACTGCGCCGCCTGTCCGGCAGTGAGACGCTGCCCGCCTTCCGCGCAAGCTACAAGATGGTCGACACCTGCGCGGCCGAGTTCGACGCGCAGACGCCGTATTTCTACGCCAGCGCGGACGCGCGCTGCGAGGCGCGCACCTTCCCGCGCAGCGGCAAGCCCGTCGTCATGGTGCTCGGCTCCGGGCCGATCCGCATCGGTCAGGGCATCGAGTTTGACTATTCGTCCGTCCACTGCGTGTGGACGCTCAAGGCCATGGGCTACGACGTCGTCATCGTCAACAACAACCCCGAGACCGTCTCCACGGACTATGACACCGCCGACCGGCTGTATTTTGAGCCGCTCACGGCCGAGGACGTCCTGCAGATCATCGACGTGGAGCAGCCCGTCGGCGTCGTAGTCGCCTTCGGCGGCCAGACCGCCATCGCGCTCACGCAGACGCTCGACCGCCACGGCATCCGCATCCTCGGCACCTCGGCCGAGGGCATCGACATCGCCGAGGACCGCGAGCGGTTTGATGCGCTGCTCGAGCGCTTCCACATCTCGCGCCCGAAAGGCATGGGCGTGCAAACGCTGCCGGAGGCCCTGCACGCCGCGCAGACGCTCGGCTACCCCGTGCTGCTGCGCCCGTCGTACGTCATCGGCGGCCAGAACATGAAGATCGTCCACGACGATGCCGAGGTCACGACGTACATGCAGCGCATCCTTGCGCAGGGCATCGACAACCCCGTGCTCGTGGACAAGTACATGATGGGCACGGAGCTGGAGGTAGACGTCATCTCCGACGGTACGGACGTGCTCATCCCCGGCATCATGGAGCACATCGAGCGCGCCGGCGTGCACAGCGGTGACTCCATTGCCGTCTACCCGCCGTACAACCTCAACGACATGATGACGGAAAAGATCGTCGACAGCTCGCGCAAGCTCGCCCTCGCGCTCGGCACGAAGGGGCTTGTGAACATCCAGTACCTCATCTGGGAAAACGAGCTCTACGTCATTGAGGTCAATCCCCGCGCCTCGCGCACCGTGCCGTATATCAGCAAGGTCACGGGCGTACCGATGGTGGACGTGGCGGCGCGCGTCATGCTCGGCGCGCCGCTGCGGAGCCTCGGCTACGGCACCGGCCTGCACCCGATCCCGCCGTATTACGCGGTCAAGGTGCCGGTGTTCTCGTTTGAAAAGCTCGGCGACGTCAACGCCTACCTCGGCCCGGAGATGAAGTCCACAGGCGAGGTGCTCGGCCTCGGCAAGACGATGCAGGAGGCGCTGTTCAAGGGCCTGACCTCGGCCGGCATGGTCGTCGGCCAGCACCCGGACGGCCGCCACGGCGTGTTCGTGAGCGTGGACACGCACGACCTCGGCGAGATCGTGTCGCTGGCCAAGAAGCTCGACGACCTGCACTTCGCCCTCTACGCGACGGAGGAGACCGCCGCCGCCATCGCGCGCCTTGGCATCGACGTCGTGACCGTGGACGGCATCCGCGAGAGCGACCACGCCTTCGCCCTGCTCGAGAGCGGCTGCATCGACTACATCGTCTACACTGGCGCGCTCAAGGACGCGACCATGGACGATTACATTGCCCTGCACCGCCGCGCGCTGCAGCTCGGCATCCCGTGCTTCACCTCGCTCGACACGGCCAACGCCCTGGCGGGCATCATCGCCAGCCGCTACAACGAGCGCAACACCGAACTCGTGGACATCAATCACATGCGCACCGAGCGCCAGAGCCTGAAGTTTGCGAAAATGCAGGCCACCGGCGACGACTATATCTACGTCGAGAACTTTGACGGGCACATCACCTGCCCCGAGTCGCTGTGCATCCCGCTCTGCTCGCGCCACCGCGGCATCGGCGGCTACGGCATCGTGCTCATCGAGCACAGCGACGTGGCCGACGCGAAAATGCGCGTCTTCAACCGCGACGGCAGCGCCGGCGGCATGGGCGGCAACGCCATCCGCTGCGTGGCCAAGTACCTGTACGACAACGGCATCGTGCCGCGCGACGATCTCACCATCGAGGCCGGCGGCCTCGTGCACCGGCTGCACCTGTACACGCGCTTCGGCACGGTCGGCCTCGTGACGGTCGACATGGGCAAGCCCGCGTTTGAACCCGCCAACGTGCCCGTGACGCTTCCCGGCGAGCGCGTGATCGACCGGCCGGTGACCATCGCCGGCGGGGAGTACCGCATCACCTGCCTCTCGATGGGCAACCCCCACTGCGTCGTCTTTGCCGACCGCGTGGATGAAGTGGACGTCGCGCGCCTCGGCCCGCAGTTTGAGCACGCGGACATCTTCCCCGCGCGCACGAACACGGAGTTCATCCGCGTCGTCAACCGCACGACGATCAAGATGCGCGTCTGGGAGCGCGGCAACGGCGAGACCCGCGCCTGCGGCACCGGCGCGTGCGCGGCCGTGGTGGCCGCCACGGAAAACGGCCTGTGCCCGAAGGGTGAACCCATCATCGTCAAGGTCAGCGGCGGCGACCTGATCGTCACCTATGACGACGACGGCGTGCGCCTGACCGGCAATGCCGAGCTCGCCTTCACCGGCGTGACCACGTACTGAGACTCCAAAACGCAAAAAATCACCCGCATCCAGACTGGATGCGGGTGATTTTTTCTGTCGCGCCGCTCAGCCTCGCATGGCGGCGGCGAAGGCGTCGATGCGCGCGATGTCGAGCTGCGGCTCGGCGTACTGCGCGCGGTACTGCGGCGATGTCATCAGCGCGCCGAACAGCTGCTTGTAGGCATAGCTCATCTTCTCGTACTGCATCTTGCCGCCGAGGATGTCCTTCGCGGCCGCGTGCGCGAGCAGTTCCGGCGTTTGGAGCTCGCCGGTGTGAAATGTACTGTCAATTACCCGACTTACAAGGGCGTACCGGTCAATATGTGGATGCTTATACCGCAAAAGCTGATGCCGCCCACAAGAACAGTAAGATACTGCTGTTCGGTGCTGAAAGAAAGCGGCGGCGCTGGCCGCATGATTACGACGGGTGTCCGCTGGGCGGAAAGCGCCAGCCGCCGTACCAAACGCGGCATTTACGAGAGTATGCCGCACGATCTCAGCAAAAAGGTCATTATCAACAACGATAATGCAGATACCCGCCTTTTGTTCGAGAGCTGCAAATTGCAGGCGAAGCGGGTCTGCAATCCCATTGTGGATTGGTCGGACTATGATGTGTGGTCGTATATCCATGCTGAGAGAATACCGATAAATCCGCTGTATTCGTGCGGCTTCCATAGGGTCGGTTGTGTGGGTTGCCCGATGGCAGGACGTCGAATGCGTCTGTTTGAGTTCGGCCGGTATCCCACGTATCAGCGCGCCTACATCCGTGCCTTTGAGCGAATGCTCGAAGAACGTGTTGCACGCGGCAAGCTCGACAGCACATGGCGTGCTGGGACAACTGGCGAGGATATATTCCGCTGGTGGATGCAGGACCGGAATATCGAGGGACAAATGAAGATTGAGGGCTTTGACGGATAGAGCCCAGGTATGTACCGTGCGGATTCCCGCGCGGTTTTATTATATACACGCCAAATTTCAAGGGGGTGGTTCCAGTGTGCTACTCGGTGCATGGTTAATCCATGCAGTATCGGTTTGGAAATAAGTTTGAGATGGAGGGATGAGGAAATGGATTTTTTGAAGAAACGGCTCAAGCGGCTTACGTCGATGGGGCTGGCATTGCGCTTGTCTGCGTCGGCGTTTCCGGCCACGGCCTTTGCCGCGTCGGACAGCACCAGCACGCTTGCCGAAGTAACGGCAAAGTATATCGACGCGGAAAACGGCAAGGAGATTGCCGAGCAAGAGATATATAGCGTAACACATGAGGAACGGCAGCCGCAGGAAATCGAGAACTACACCTACGTCGATTACACGGAAAACGTCGAGTACGTCTACTCCCATAAGGATCTGACTTATATTGTCGGCTACCCGGACGAAAGCGTGCGGCCGGATGCTTCCATGACCCGTGCAGAAGCAACTACGGTCTTTTACCGTCTCTATGACGGCGAGTATCCAGAGTTTGAGCGCCGCATGTCAAACGGCACGTTCGAGGACGTCAAGACGGATTACTGGTTCTACAAAGAAGTCGAAACGCTGTATAACATTGGAATTGTAGACGGCACGGATGAACACAAATTCTCGCCGGATGCGCCCGTCACCCGCGCGGAGTTTGCCGTCATGGCGGCGCGGTTCGCCAATTTGGACTACGAGGGCGGCAATCTCTTTGACGACGTTCCCAACGGCCATTGGGCGTACAGCTATATCAATGCAGCCGCAAACGCTGGCTGGGTAGAGGGCTACCCGGACGGCAGTTTCCGGCCGGATGAGCCGATCAGCCGTGCCGAGGTCGTGCGGCTGGTAAACGGTATGATTAACCGTAACGTCACGCTGGACAAGCTGAAAGAGCTGGGCATCGAATGTCCGTACAATGATCTGGTTGAGAATCACTGGGGTTACTGCGATCTGATAGAAGCCAGCATTCCGCACAGCGCGGAAGAATGGCACGGCCTCAGCTACAATGACGGTATTTACAACATCATCGTTGAAAAATTCATAGACCAGAACGGCAAGGAACTTGCTGAAACTGTCACCACAGCGGGCAAGGAAGAAAGTTCACCCAAGGTCATCCCGGCATACGAGTACCGCGGCTATATCCGCACGATCGTTTATCAGTACACGAACGGTGATGCGATCCCGTCCATTGAAAAGACGGCGAACGCCAAAACCGCCAATGTAGGCGATACCCTGACCTATACGGTGAAGCTGACGAATGATGAAGCAGCTTCTTCCGCGTGGAAAGAAGTCGTCCTCACCGACGAAATTCCGGACGGCTTGACTTTCGCGGATGGCAGCGTGTACGTAGAAAGCAAGGCGGCAAAGCACTCGTTTGAAAACGGATTGCTTTCTGTCCCTCTGGGCGACATTGCCGCAGGTCAGACGGTTTCAGTCACTTTCAAAGCAACCGTGAACAGCGATATGTACAACCAGACGATCTACAACACCGCAGTCGCCGAGGGCGCAAACGGTATCGTTAAGGATGAAAGCGGTAGCGAAACCGGCAAGTATGAGGACACAGACGACGGTGTTTATATCAACAAGGGCGACACCGCGCCCTATGTGGAAAAACGTGCGGACAAGCCTTCCGCCGAGGTCGGCGATAAGATCACCTATACCGTCACGCTCGGCAACGCAGAGGGTGCCGTTTATGAAATCGAAAACGCTTCCATGACCGACATTATCCCGGCGGAACTGGATTTTGTGGACGGCAGCGTGCAGGTAGACGGTGTAAGTACAGGTTATTCATTCGATAACGAGACCCGTACCCTGACCGTGCCGCTGGACAGAATTGCACCGAATACAAAAACGACGGTTACTTTTGCAGCGACCGTCAATGAATCGGCCTACGGCAAAACAGTTTACAACACTGCGGTCATGTCCGGTGACAATATTTCGGACACCGAGGGCACAGACGACGGTGTTGCCATCGGTGACGGTAAAGCCCGCCCCAGCATTGAGAAGTCGGCGGACAAGTCCTCTGCCAAGGTCGGCGACAAGATCACCTATATTCTGACGCTCTCTAACAGCGAGACCGCGACTGTACCCGTAGAAAATGCGGCCGTTACTGATGTTATCCCTGCTGGCCTGACGTTCGAGTACGGCTCGGTCATGCTGGACGGCAGCGGCACGAGTGATTTCACCTATGATGAAAATACCCGCCTGCTGACGGTAAACGTCGGCAGCATTGAGCCGGATACCAGCCGCACGGTTTCCTTTGTGGCGACCGTCAACGAAGATGCCTACAATACGACGATTCAGAACCTTGCCACCCTGACTTCGGACAACACCGAGCCGGTACAGGACAAGGACGACGGCGTTGTCGTTGCAGACGGTATGACCGACCTGTCCATCAACAAGAGTGTTGATAAATCTTCTGCTCGTGTCGGTGATACTCTGACCTACACGGTACAAGTCTCCAATGGTGCGGGTGCAGAGGTAAATATCCGCGACACGGTGATGCGGGATGCTATCCCGGATGGCCTGACCTTCCGCGGCAACGTCACAGTGGACGGCTACTCAACGGTATATCAGTATGACAATGAAAACCGAACCCTTTCTGTTCCGCTGGATGCGATCGCCCCCGGCCAGACGAAAACTATTTCGTTTGATGTGCTGGTGAACAGTGATGCCTACGGCATGATGATTGAGAACACGGCGGTCGCTTCCGGCAGCAATGCGCCGGATACGGAGGACACGGATGACGGCGTCACCATCGAGAACGGCACGCCGGACGGCCGTGCGGGTGCAAAGTCAGCCAATAAAATGACCGCGCGCGTGGGTGATACAATCACCTACACGATCACGCTGGAAAATAGCGCAATGGCAACGGCGGACTGGACCGGCGTTACCGTGACCGATGCTCTGCCGGATGGTGTGACTTTCACAGGCAACGTCCAGAAAGACGGTCAGGCAACGACGGAATATTCCTACGATTCATCTTCACGCACGCTGACGCTCACGCCTTACGCAATCGCACCGGATACGCAGGTGGTGTACACCTTTGATGTGACGGTAGACGAGGGTATGCAGGGCGAATTTATCGTCAATACGGCTATTCTGACGGATGGCAACGAGCAAACGCCGCTTCCGGATGCAGGCGTGCAGATCAACAAGGGCGAAGCCGACCCGATTGTAACTAAGTCCGCGAGCGTGACCAAAGCTGATATTGGCGATATGTTCACCTATGAGATCACGGTCAAAAATGGCGATAAGGCTACTGCGCCGTGGAAAAACGTCGTGGCATACGACACGCTTCCGGCTGGCGTGAAGTTGATCGGCAACGTGTATCTGGATGGTAAGGTGGCGCTGCATAAGCTGAACGGTAACGCGCTGTCCGTGCTGGTGGGTGATTTGGCTGCAGGCGAAAGCGTAGTAATCTCCTTTGATGTGCAGGTACTTGACACAGCGGCCGGTACGACCCTTCAAAACAGCGTGGATGTGACCGGCGATAACGGCATCGGCACGGCAACAGATGACGGCGTAACCGTACCGGAGGTTGAGCCGCAAAACCCTAATGATGCCACCGGCTTCTATGTCACAAAAGATGTGGATAAGACGGTGGTTGATGTAAGTAAGGATGCCGACGAAGTATCCAGAACGGCAACATTTACGGTTATTGTTGGAAATCACAGTGATATAATGTGGGAAAACGTCGTGCTGAAAGATACGCTGGATACCTCTGTGGTAACGCCTGTTTTGCAAAACAATGTTTATGTGAACGGAGTCCTAAGTAATAAATGGAGTTTTTCAGGCAAGGCATTCACTCTGGAATTGGGTGACATTGCACCCGGCCAATCGCATAAAATTTTGCTTACCGTCCGCTTTAAGAACGATGCAGGCGGCAAGACCTACGTCAACTATGCGACCGGAGAGGGCGATAACGGCAATGCTATCGGAAAGTCGCCGGAAGTTGAAATTATCAGCTCAGTTGCTGATTTGATAACTGATATTCATTATCAGCTTTATAATGGTTATGACGAAAATATGTGGCGACCCGCAGACCGTATTTCACTGCAAGAAGCGTGCATCGTAGCATATCGTCTGATTTCCAACGGCGGGAACACGTGGCTGGACCGTGGCACGGTGACGGTGCCGGACTACGAGTTCAGCATCCCCGAAGAAGCAAAATATTTTGTCTCTATCGGTGTGCTGCCCGCAAGCGTATTCGACACAACGAAAATGACCGAAGATGTTGATTACGAAATCAATTATGAGGTTTCGGAAAAAGGCTATCTGCGAATCTGGGCTACCTCGGAACAGCTTAATACGCTTGTGAAGTATATCACTGGCACGAATGCAGGGCTCAGCGGTGATGTGTCCCGCCTGAATTTTGCCAAGCTGATTTGCCAGCTTACCGGACGGGATACCGACCCGGATACCTCGGCTTACAGCGGCCATATCCAATATTTCACGGATAGTGGTTCTTCTGAGGACCTGATTACTGAAGTCTCGCACGAACACGATTATGTGCTTGACACAGACGGGAATGAGTATTGGATTTAACAATTTTATAGGAAAAGGCAATCCCTCGTTTCGTTGTGAAACGAGGGATTTGCTTACCGATTATTTAATTCTGTTATTGTTAGTTTATCAAAAAGCTGCAAAGCGTACACTTTCTCACCTTGGACATAGGCAGAGACAGCAGTAGTTTTTGAACGGGTGTTGAGCATATTTTCTCGATGACCTTGTGAGCCATACCATTTGTTTAAGTTTTCCTGCGCATTGGTTGTAATTAAACCTATGAGTGCATTTTCAGCATTGCATCCATAACCAACAGATGCGAACACCGAGCCATCCGGTCTTGTATGAGAAATATCCCCGTCTCGTTCGTCAACAATCCAGATTTCGCGGGAACGAGTGTCCGCCCATTCCTGTACTTTCAACGAGTAAGTCAGACGTGGCAAACCGTTTTCTTCGCGCAGGTCGTTGATGGCGTCAAAGGTGGCATTGGACAGGTCATAATCCCAATAGCCGCCGTACTCGTCTACCGCAGATTTGCCGATAGGGCGTAGACTGATTTCATCTGTTACGGTCTGGTTATCGTCTGCGGTTTCGTTGTCGGTATCATCCGGCACAGGCTGTCCGTCTGGTGAAACCGGTGTTTCCGGCTCCGTCGGTTCATTTGCGTCCAAGATGTTTTCCGCGTTCATCAGCATTGTTGCGACTTCGGCACGAGTAGCTGTCCCGTGCGGATTTAACTTTCCGTCCGAGCCGCTGACAATGCCCTTGTTGACGCACCAGCTCATGGCGTTTGTTGCGTAACGGGAAACTGATTGATAGTCCGAGAAATCATAGTATTTATCTGGTATAAAGCCGGTATCTGTATCAAGGCCAAGGTGGTCCGCGTAGCGGTACAGGATGGCCGTAAGCTGCTCGCGGGTGATCGCATCATTCGGGCCGAACTGCGTATCGCTGTACCCGGTAACGAGGTCATTCATGCGCGCCCAGTAGACAGGCGCGCTGTAATAGGCGTTTGTATCTACGTCTGCATAGGGGTATCCCCAGTTGCTTTCGGGCATATCAGGTGAACCTGCCAGTCGGTACAGGATGGTCACGATCATGCCGCGGCTGGTAGTTGCGTTCGGGCTGAACGCCGTATCCGATGTACCATTCATCAGCCCGTTTTCGCAAACATAGTTGACCGCATCGTGATACCAGTCCGACGGACGGACGTCCGAAAAGTTTGAAACATTGGCGGCGCCTGCCGAACAGGTAATAGCTGCCGCACACAAGATAGATGTGATTTCTTTTTTCATAAAGTCATACCCCACAATAAAGAACAGAAAAGTTTATCATGGTTTCATTATATCATGTTGCTGTCCGTTCCGGTAGCGGGCATGGCGCACAAAAACCATGTGGGGATTTTGAATTGCAAACGAGATGCAGTAAATTGTTGCTGCATAGATGATAACCAATACGCAGGAGGGCTGTGGTTTATGGATTATAAAATTTTGACGCAGGACGATTTGCTTGAGTTGTTCCCTTTTGGCAAAACCAAGCTAAAATGCCTGCTGGAAGCAGGCGTATTGCCTGTGGTGAAAGTGGGACGGGATTATTTGACGAATGAACGTGAACTTGACCGGTGGTTTGAAGCAAATAAAGGGAAAGAGATATTTTACTGATTGAATTGCCTTTACAGAGGGACGGCGTTATAATATATGCGTTAGCTGTTTATGCTGCCGCCCCTGTTTATTTGATAGGAGCGATACGCATGAATACAGTAGAAAATATCAATAAAGTTAAGAGAATCCGCGGATATGGGGAGGGTAGTGTATATCAGCGGAAAGATGGCCGCTGGGTCGGCAAATATAAGGACGAAAAGATGTTGAAACCGCGTTATGTCTATGGTAAGACAGAAGCGGAAGCAAGACGGAAATTGCGTGAATTTAAGAAAACAATAGTGCATGGCATTACGGATTGTAGAAAAGTATTGCTTAGCACTTATATTGAGCGATGGTTATATACTTTCAAGGCCGCAGCCGTGGAGAATACCAGCTTTGATCGGTTGGAGTCTGTCTATTACACGCATATCAAGCCGACGCTTGGCGGCTTCCAACTTGGGAATATCAAAGCGGTTGATATTCAAACACTGTTAAACCAGAAAAGCACTGAATATTCTTATACTATCGTCAAGATGATCCGGCAGATACTTTCTGAGGTTTTCCAACATGCCTATACTGAGGGTGACATTCTTAAAAACCCAATGGCAAATGTTATCATGGCAAAACGGAGCAAGTTTAAGCCAGAGCGGAAAATGCTGATATTAGAGGATGCAGAGGTTAAACGGTTGGAGGAAGCAGCCAGAGAGAAGTATGGTACAGGCCGTCCGCTTTTTGTTCACGGAAACCTGATCGTATTTATGCTGCATACCGGCCTGCGGTGTGGTGAACTGCTTGCGCTGGAATGGTCTGATATTGACTTTGAAAGCAAGACGGTATCCATAAATAAAAATCTGGCAAAGATCAAGAACAGGGATACCGGAAAAGATACGTCCAAAAGCACCTTACAGGTAAAAGGCACTAAGACATCCAGCAGCAACCGGATTATCCCACTAAATAGTAAAGCAATCAACGCACTTAGGGAATTGCAGATGATTTACAGGCAATGCGGCATCAAAAGCAAATATGTTGCCTGTTCGCAAAAAGGCGGCTTCCTCACTAATAACCGTATGCACAATTTACTTGAGCGTATGTTGAAGCACACGGGGATAGACAAGCCGCTCACGATCCATCAGCTACGTCACACTTTTGCAAGCCGTGCGTTAAATGCTGGCGTAAGCATCAGCGTAGTAAGCAAATGGATGGGGCATGCCAGTATTTCCACCACATATAATATCTACATTCACGCTATGGAACAGGAACGGCTGACAGCGTTAGACGTTCTTGAAGCTATGTAGCGAAAAGGTGTAACATTGGTGTACGCCTCTCGAAAAAACGACTTAAAGCCCAGTAATATAGGCGTTTAAGGGTGCAAGAGGGGGAAAACCGCAGATCTATCCCTCTTTTACTAAAACCCCGCACCACATCTAACAATTTCGGCATTTTCCCTTTGTCGTGATACCGAATATATACCAAAGTGGCTTTCAAAAATTTTAGATGGCTTCGAGAAGTGCTACCGCCGTAGTTTCTGCGGATTCCAACACATGAATATAGGTGTTATAAGTAACAGATACATTCGCGTGTCCGAGCCACTTGCTTACTACGGTAATCGGGACACCGGCGTTAAGTGTCTGCGTTGCAAAGGTGTGACGAAGCTGGTGAAGCGTGAACGGCTTGCTGATTTCAGCATATTTCAGCACACGATGGAGTACACGCTGCAACTGGTCGTTAGACAGCATATTGCCATTGAGCGACGCTACCACATTCGGACTGCAAATTCCTTTCTTGCGGTAGATGGTGTGCAGGTTTTTCAAAGCGGCAATCGCCTTTGTGTTCAGCGGAACAATGCGGTTGCCGCTTGTCGTTTTCGTGCCCTTGATTTTCGCCTTTTTGTGATTCTTCCGTTCACCGTTTCGGTCGCGGTCGCAGACCATAGACAGGTTCTTGTTCACCGTAACCGTTTTACTGCGAAAGTCAATGTCAGACCATTTCAAAGCCTGCAACTCACCGCAGCGCAAACCGGTATGCACGAGGAACACAATCAGATTCGCGTGCGTAATCAACGGCAGACCGTTCTTTCGCTTCATTGCTGCAACCTGCTCCAACGCCCGCACTTCCTCGCTTTCCAGCGCGATGATTTCGCGTTCCGGTTTGAAAAGCGTCTTTTTCGGCATCTTCACATTATGCATTGGATTCTTTGCAATATCGCTCTCGGAATGAGCGTATGCAAACAGTTCCGTAAGAATCAGCTTAATCTTCTTCACCATGTTGTACGAGAGCGTTTCGCTTTTCTCAAGCAGCAGCTTTTGAAGCTGCTCACCGCGAATCGACCCAAGCTGACAACATACAAACGCCGGTCTGATATGCGTCAGATAAACGCTTTCGTACCGGTCAAAGCTGCTGTCCTCAACAGAGTGCTGCTTGAAAGTATACAGCCAGCGTTCCGCATAATCGCAGAACAACATCTTTTTACACTCTGCAATGCCTTTTGCCGCATCCTTTTTCAGTTCGCGCAGCTTGCGCTTTGCTTCGGGTTCGCTCTTAGCGTACACAACACACGGTTTGAGCATATTCACGCTCTTATACTTTGCTACCCAGCGGCCGTCTTTTCGCTGGTATATACTGCCCTCTCCATACTTTCTTTTTGGTTTCTGTATTGCTGTAATCATCGTTTACTCCTTGTGTTTGTAACGGTGATGGCACAGCCAACAACGCTATTATTATATCATATCAATCATAAGATTGTAAGCGGCATATTTACACTCCATTCTGCCGCAGGTAGCATTCTGCGCTCGTATTCTTACACTTGCCGATTGACTTACGACACCTCTCACCCGAATCTTATTCCGCCGGTGGGGAGTATCCTTTTCCGCTGTTATCGCCACGCCGGTAGCTGGCCGGCTATTTTATCAATGCGGCTTATCGGTTGCCCGATACGGAAAATTCGTTACAGATGGAGCTTTATTCACTTTTCAAAGTCCAATTATATCCTCCTTTGCTTAGGCTGCTCATCTGGGTATTTGCGAAAGGTGATGAGCATGTAACACCGAAACCAAAAATAAAACACAAAAAAGTATGGAGTTTAGGCTTTCATCTTTGATTGGGACTTTATCATACCGTATATACAGAACAAAGTCAATCGGGGCAGAAACTGTTCACATTTGATTCATAATTAAACTTTTTTACACGGAAAAGTTGCAAAAATGCAACATTCTTGTTCTCGCAACACTTCACAATCGAACATTTGTTGCATAGTCCTAAATCGGAAGTTTCGGCAAAGCAAAAGTGGTCAAATAATTGACCACTTTCCGTAAAAATATTTTGGTTTTCCCGACAATTCGGACAAATA
>ERZ772991.1585-NODE-1585-length-19168-cov-7.719929_pt1 | contig 19168 bp, 17 predicted proteins | sample MGYA00511128_ERZ772991 | MGnify/ENA primary metagenome ERZ772991 (study PRJEB29015, sample SAMEA2737655) | human gut metagenome | biome: human gut; feature: human-associated habitat; material: faeces | place: China | collected 2012 ... | reverse complement strand
GCTGAGCCCGCTGCCACCGCTCCGGCAGACACCACACCGCACGCCGCCGAAAACGACATCGAGGATTGGGACAGCACCGTGCTCTCCTCCTCGTTCACGTCCAAGGCACCGAAGAAGACGTACCTGCTGCATAACGATGTCACCGGCCAGACCATCGTGATCGATACCGATGAGAAGGGCGAGAAGCTGATCGCATATGTAGAATAACAATATTATCAGGCTTAACACCCCCGTGTGAACTGCCGAATGGCAGTTCACACGCCATCAGCATCGACACCGATGGCGCGCTGTGGATCGAGGACTACGGCTCGTTGAACGGCACCTACATCATCACCAATGGCCAAGAGACACAAGTCACCAAGGGCACACCGCTCAAGCTCAGCGCGCCTGCCACGGTGCGTATCGGAGACCAGTTCTTCCAGTTCACCGAAAAACAGGCTTGAGTAATCAAGCAACGAGCGGCTGCCTGCTCTTGTTCAACAGGAAAATCACAATGGCAAATATACGGATGGCCCGGAACTGATATAGTTCCGGGCCATCTTATTGCGATTAACGCAAGATCTGAGTCCTAGAAGGGGCATCCTTTCTAGGACCTTCTCACTTACTCCTCGATGTCAGGCTGACCGCCCTGATCGGAGTAGAAATCATCCGGGTTGAAGTCGTCGCCGAGCTTCAGATCGCCGAACTCGAGGTTCGAGAAGTTCAGGTCAGACAGGTCGGCGTCGGAGAAGCTCGCGTCGCCGAGATCGCCATCGCCGCCCAGACCGAAGTTCGGGTAGATGGTGTCGCGGATGGCCTTGTCAGGCTCGACCGCGGCGTTGCGGTAGCGCGCGAGGCCCGTACCGGCCGGGATGAGCTTACCGATGATGACGTTCTCCTTGAGGCCCTTGAGGGCACCCACATTGCCGAACACCCGCTGCTCGGCGTGCTCACGCACAGCGCAGGTGTTGAAGAGGATCAGGTCGGCGTCCTCCGGCTTGTCGCACAGGCCGTAGCCGATATCCACCAGCACACCCTTGATGCGCTCGCCGTCGTTGACGTTCTGCTGGCAGCCGTAGCTGTGCACAAAGGCCAGCGGCGGGGTGTCGTAAGCCTGCTTTACCAGATCAGCGGCGATGTTATTATGCTCAAAACTAATGTATTCCAATCAAACCATCCTTCTCCGCCGGGAAAACCCCGCACGGTGAACACTCTTTTTTCCGCTTTTATGAATAGCTCTCCTTAGTATACACTCTTTGGCCGCTGTGGGCAAGGGGGTCCGGGCAAAGTTTACGCCTCGGAGGCCGCTTTTTGTGCCGCGCAGCAGCTTTCGCACACGCCGATGAACACCACGGCGCAGTCCTGCACCTGGCCTTTCTGGCCGCGTACCAGCTTCGTCACCTGCTTTTCGTCCACCTCGGCATCGGTCACGCCGCCGCACACCGTGCAGTACAGGTGGCTGTGCCAGGCCAGCGTATGGTCGAACCGGTCGGCCTGGCCGGGGATGGACACCCGGCGCACGCGGCCTGCCTCCACCAGACTGTTCAGGTTGCGGTACACGGTGCCAAGGCTCAGGCCCGGGCATTCCTTTGCAGCGGTGTCGTAAATCTCTTCGGCGGTGGGGTGGTTGCAGAGGTTTTGCACCGTCTGCATGACCAGCTCACGCTGTTTGGAATAGCGCATATCGTTCTCCTTTTCTTGTTTTTGGGTTCAGACGTTTTCCTCGCCTTTGATCTTTGCCCAGTAGGCGCGGGCCGCCTGTTCGGTACGGTTGTCGCCGTAGGTGTAGTATTTCACGTCCTTGAGGGCATCCGGCAGATACTGTTGTTTGACCCAATGGTGGTCGTAGTCGTGAGCGTACTTGTAGTTCTGCCCTTTTACCAGAGCATCCTCGCCGTCAAAGTGCTTGTTCTGCAGCTGACGCGGGATGGGCCCGGTGCGCCCGGCCTGCACATCCGCGATGGCTGCATTGATGGCGTCATGGGCGCTGTTGGATTTGGGGCTGGTGGCCACCAGGATCACCGCGTCGGCCAGCGGCAGGCGTGCTTCCGGCAGACCCACCATGTTGGCCGCGTCCACCGCCGCCTTGACGATGGGGATGATCTGCGGGTAGGCAAGGCCCACGTCCTCGCAGGCGCACACCATCAGACGGCGGCAGGCCGAGGGCAGGTCGCCGGCTTCCAGCAGACGGGCCAGATAGTGCAATGCCGCGTCCGGGTCAGAGCCGCGCATGGACTTCTGGTAGGCCGACACGATGTCGTAGTGATCATCACCCTCCCGGTCGTACCGCATGGCCGTGCGGCGGGTGACCTGCCGGATCATATCCAGCGTGATGTGCCGGGCACCTTCTTCCACCGGGGCCGCCGTGACCGCAAAATCCAGGCAGCCCAGTGCCTTGCGCAAATCGCCGCCCGCACTCTCGGCAAGATAGGCACAGGCGTCCTCGTCCATGCGCACCGGGGTGTTCCCCCCTTCCGACAGCTTTTTGAGGGCATTGTGCAGGCCCTGCTCCACGTCGGCGGCGGACAGGGATTTGAACTCGAACACCGTGCACCGGGACAACAATGCATTATAGATGTAGAAATACGGGTTCTCGGTGGTGGATGCAATGAGGGTGACCGAGCCGTCCTCGATGCACTCCAGCAGGCTCTGCTGCTGCTTTTTGTTCAGGTACTGGATCTCGTCCAGATACAGCAGGATGCCGCCCGCCCCCGCCAGCGTGCCGATGTCCTTGAGCACCGCCTTGATGTCGCCGGTGCCGCAGGAAGTGCCGTTGAGCTTGTGCAGAGTCATGCCGCTGTTCTCTGCGATGATGCGGGCCACTGTGGTCTTGCCGGTGCCGGACGGGCCGTAGAAGATCATATTGGGGATGTGTCCGCTCTCGATGGTGCGGCGAAACACCCTGCCCAGAGCCAGCAGATGCTGCTGCCCGCACACATCTGCCAGCGTTTTGGGCCGCAGGCGCTGCGCCAGTGGTTCGTTCATTGTGTCTCCCTCCCATGCCGGGGAATACCCCAGTGTTTTTTATAGTATAGCGCATTTCTGCGCGGAGGACAAGAGATTTTCTGAAAATGATTCTCAGATAATTCCGGGCAGGCGTTTACAAATCGGTCGAAACATGCTATGATAAGAAAAACATTTTTTGCCGAAAGGAGGCGACGGTATGCCCGCCCGTAAAAAGGAGCCGAAAGATCTCACCGCCAAAAAGAACCTAGCGCTGGAGGTGATCGACCGGCTCAAAAAAGAATATCCGGATGCCGGCTGCACACTGGACTACGATCACGCATGGCAGCTGCTGGTCAGCGTGCGGCTGGCGGCCCAGTGCACGGACGCCCGGGTGAATATCGTAGTGGAGGACCTGTTTGCCCGCTACCCCAGCGTGGCCGCACTGGCCGCTGCCGAGCCGGAGGACATCGAGGCCATCGTCAAGCCCTGCGGACTGGGGCACTCCAAGGCGCGGGATATCTCGGCCTGCATGCGCATGCTGCGGGACAAGTACAACTGCCAGGTGCCTACTACCTTTGAGGAGCTGCTGGCGCTGCCCGGCGTGGGCCGCAAGAGCGCCAACCTGATCATGGGGGATGTGTTCAGCAAGCCGGCCATTGTCACCGACACCCACTGCATCCGTCTGTGCAACAAGATCGGCCTTGTGGACGGCATCAAGGAGCCGCAGAAGGTAGAAATGGCCCTGTGGAAGATCATTCCGCCGGAAGAGGGCAGCGATCTGTGCCACCGCTTTGTGATGCACGGCCGCGCTGTGTGCAATGCCCGCAAGCCGGAATGCGAAAAATGCTGTCTGAATGATATCTGCCGCTACGCCCGGGAACAGTCCGGCGCAGACACGGCGCAATAAGGAGGTACTTTTTATGATCACATTGACGATTCTGCTGATCATCACCCTGCTCTGCATTCTGGTGGGCTGTCTGATGGGCCTGTTCTCACTGGTGGGCGTGATCGCTTCTCTGGTCGCAGGCGTGCTGGTGGGTGCGCTGGCAGGCTATGTGGCCGGCCGCTTCATGGGCACGGAGACTTCGCTCGGCCGCAACATCCTCATGGGCATCCTGGGCAGCTTTGTGGGCGAATTCGTGTTCGGCCTGTTCGGCATTTATGCCACCGGCAGCATCACGTCCTTTATCATTTCAGTCATCGGCGCCTGCATCTGCATCTGGATCGGGCAGAAGCTGTTCCATTGAGCGCTGATAAAAAACGCCTGACACTTGTTTTGGACGCAGTGTTGTTCTATCGTTATATTGAAGATACTCCTTGTGCAGCCGTATAGCTGCACAAGGAGTATCTTTTTTATTAGATGGATTTCAAGAAACTGGGGCATATTCCATGCCATGTTTTATCCTGTGACGTTCACCGGCGGAAAATCCATCCTTGACAGACATGCTGAAATATGGTAAAATATTGTCCGTTGCAGAATATGTGCAATGTGCTACTGTGGCTCAGCTGGTAGAGCAGCTCACTCGTAATGAGCAGGTCGCCTGTTCGAATCAGGTCAGTAGCTCCAAAGAGAAACCCCCGAAAGTTGGCTTGTGAAGTCGGTTTTCGGGGGTTTTGTTTGTACGGAAAAGCAAAGCCGCCGCACTCTGCCCGGAAGCTCCGGCAGCAGAATGCGGCGGCGTATTGATCCAAAAAACTTACTTGGAGATCTTCTGGCCGACCCAGATGCAGATGCAGGCACCGATTACCGAAATGGCAAAGGAAGAAAAGCTGCCGGAGGCGTGGATGCCCAGCAGGCCGAACAAAAACTCGCCCACAAAGCTGCCCAGCACGCCCATCAGGATGTTGCGGCCAAGGGAAGTTTCCGTGCCCATAAAGCGCCCGGCCAGATATCCGGCCAGCGCACCCACCAGCACGCCCACAAAAAGGGAAGCCAGCACACCTACCAGCGTCAGCAGGCCGGTCAGGCAGCCCACCAGCACACATAGCAGGGCAATGATGAGCAAAATCGTTAAAGTGATCATAGGTTATACCTCCTTAAAAATTATGGCTCTGCCTGCTGCCCGGCGGCTTCGCGGGCGGTGCGGCAGATGTCTTTCAAACAGCATTTTTCGCATTCCGGCTTGCGTGCGTTGCACACCGCGCGGCCATGCATCACAAAGCGGTGGCAAAGGTCGCTGCCTTCCTCCGGCGGGATGATCTTCCACAGCGCCATCTCCACCTTTTGCGGTTCCTTAATGCCGCCCACAAGGCCAATTTTATTGCACAGCCGGATGCAGTGGGTGTCGGTAACGATGGCGGGCTTGCCGAACACGTCCCCCATAATGAGGTTTGCGCTCTTGCGCCCTACGCCGGGCAGGGCAAGCAATTCGTCAAAGGTGTCGGGCACCCGGCAGTCGTACTTGTCCCGCAGCATCCGCATACAGGCCGAGATATCCCGCGCCTTGGAATGTCCCAGTCCGCAGGGCTTGACGATGGCTTCAATGTCCTCCGGCTCGGCGGCAGCCAACGCCGCCACGCTGGGGTATTTTGCAAACAACTCCTCCACCACAATGTTCACCCGGGCATCCGTGCACTGGGCGGCCAGCCGCACGCTGACCAGTAGCTGCCATGCGTGGTCATAGTCCAAGGTGCAACCAGCATCCGGGTATTCGGCCTTGAGACGCCGGATGACCTCCAGCGCCAGCGCTTTTTTTGCGGTAAGATCCTCCGGGGCTTTTTTTCGTACCGGCATGGGATAAACCTCCTTTGAAAGGGAATACCTGAATCATACCATGTTTGACAGGATTTGTAAATGTTTGCAGGGCATTATCTGAGAATGATTTTCAGAAAAGCTCTTGTTCTCCTTTTCTAAATGCGCTATACTATATAAAAAGTGCCTTGCGGGCAGGAAAGGGGAACCCACCATGAATGAACCACTTGCGCAGCGCCTGCGTCCCAAAACGCTGGCGGATGTGTGCGGGCAGCAGCATCTGCTGGCTCCGGGGCGGGTGTTCCGCCGCACCATCGAGAGCGGACGCATCCCCAACATGATCTTTTACGGTCCCTCCGGCACCGGAAAGACCACGGTGGCACGCATCATTGCCGAGAACAGCGGCATGACCCTGCACAAGCTCAACGGCACCTCCTGCGGCACCGGGGATATCAAGGCAGTGCTCAAGGATATCGGCACGCTGGCAGCGGCGGGCGGCATTCTGCTGTATCTGGACGAGATCCAGTACCTGAACAAAAAGCAGCAGCAGAGCCTGTTGGAATGTATCGAGGACGGCAGCGTCACCCTGATCGCCTCCACCACCGAGAACCCCTATTTCTACATCTATAACGCGCTGCTTTCCCGCTGCACGGTGTTTGAGTTCAAGCCCCTTGCCGCAGCGGACGTGGAGCGCGGGGTACGCAACGCCGTGCAGCGCCTTTCCGAAGGGGAACAGGTGCCGGTATGCATGGACGAGGACGCCTGCGCCTATCTGGCCGAAAGCGCCGGGGGCGATCTGCGCAAGGCACTGGGCTGTCTGGACTTTGCGGTCACGGCAGCGCCGGTGGAAAACGGAGAAAAACGCATTACCTTAGATATGATCCGGCAGGTCACCCGCCGCACCGCCATGCGCTACGACCGGGAGGGCGACGACCACTACGACATCGTGTCTGCCTACCAGAAGTCCATGCGCGGCTCCGACCCGGACGCGGCGCTGCACTATCTGGCACGTCTGCTGGAAGCAGGAGACCTGCCCTCTGCCTGCCGCCGGTTGATGGTGTGCGCCTGCGAGGATGTGGGGCTTGCCTATCCGCAGATCATCCCCATCGTCAAGGCGGCGGTGGATGCCGCCAACATGGTGGGTCTGCCGGAGGCGCGTCTGCCCCTTGCGGATGCAGTCATTCTGGTGGCCACCAGCCCCAAATCCAACAGCGCCCACGATGCCATCAACGCAGCCATTGCGGATGTACAGGCCGGGCGCACCGGGCCCATCCCGCGCCAGCTGCAAAACAAGCACTTTGACGGCGAGGATGCGCTGGTAAAGGGGCAGAACTACAAATACGCCCACAGCTACGCCAACCACTGGGTACAGCAGCAGTATCTGCCGGATGTGCTGAAGGATACCAAGTACTACACCTTTGGCGACAACAAGACCGAACAGGCCGCCCGGGCGTACTGGGCAAAGATCAAAGGGGAAGAAAACGTCTGAACCGTGTGAAAAAGGAGGATGGATATGCGTTACTCAAAACAGCGGGAGCTTGTCATGCAGACGGTGCAGCAGCTGTGCGACCACCCGACTGCGGAAGAAATCTACGATAAAGCCGCGCAGGAGTGCCCGAATCTGAGCCTTGGCACCGTATACCGCAACCTGAACAGTCTGGTGGAAGCCGGGCGGGTGCGCCGGGTGTCCATTCCCGGCAAGGCGGACCGCTTTGACCACACCCTGCCGTGGCACAGCCATTTGTACTGCACCGTCTGCGGCGGCGTCACCGATGCAGAGGTGGACGGAAAACAGGTGATGGAGCTGGTCAAAAACCAGAAGGGCAGGGTGCAGGATTGTGCCGTGGTGCTGCTGGGCGTGTGCGAAGAGTGCTGCCGCAGGCAGGATGCAGAGGCGGCAGCGGCTAAACAGGCATAAAATTTGCGTGTTTCCTCTTGCCCGCAGCGGCCAAACAGGGTATACTAAAGAGTGTCTTTTATAGAATGGCAGAAAATAGAGTTTCGCCGCACGGGGCTACCCTGCCCGGCGGAGAAGGATGGTTTGCTTGGAATACATTAACTTTGAACATAATACCGTTGCCGCCGAGCTGGTGCGGCAGACCTACGACACCCCGCCGCTGGCCTTTGTGCACAGCTACGGCTGTCAGCAGAACGTCAACGACGGCGAGCGCATTAAAGGCGTGCTGGTGGATATCGGCTACGGCCTGTGCGATAAGCCCGAGGATGCCGACCTGATCTTGTTCAACACCTGCGCCGTGCGTGAGCACGCCGAGCAGCGGGTGTTCGGCAACGTGGGCGCGCTGAAGGGCCTTAAGGAAAAAAAGCCCGGCCTCATCATCGGACTGTGCGGCTGCATGGCCAACCAGAAACACGTTGTGGAAAAGCTGCGCAAGAGCTACCCCTATGTGGATCTGGTGTTCGGCGTGGACGGCATCGACACCCTGCCGCAGCTGATCGCCCAGAAACTGCAAAAGCATAAGAGGGTGCTGCTGGACCCCGCACAGCGTCCGGTCATCGTGGAGAACATCCCCATCCGGCGCGAGAGCGAGTTCCGCGCATGGCTGCCCATCATGTACGGCTGCGATAACTTCTGCACCTACTGCATCGTGCCCTACGTCCGCGGCCGCGAGAAGAGCCGCAAGCCCGGCGATATCCTTGCCGAGTTCCGCGACCTTGTGGAAGCGGGCTATAAGGAGATCACCCTGCTGGGGCAGAACGTGAACAGCTACGGTAAGGGGCTGGAGGAGCAGATCGATTTCTCCGACCTGCTCAACCTGCTGTGCACCGTGCCCGGCGATTACCACATCCGCTTTATGACCAGCCACCCCAAGGACGCCAGCCATAAGCTCATTGATACCATCGCCGCCCAGCCGAAGCTGTGCAAGCACCTGCATCTGCCGGTGCAGTGTGGCTCCGACCGGCTTTTGCAGCAGATGAACCGCCACTATACGGTGGAACAGTATCTGGAGCTCATCGACTACGCCCGCAAGACCGTGCCCGGCATCACCTTCTCCAGCGATATCATCGTGGGTTTCCCCGGCGAGACCGAGGAGGACTTTGTAAAAACGCTGGAGCTGGTGCGCAAGGTGGGCTATATGCAGCTGTTCACCTTTATCTATTCCAAGCGCACCGGCACTAAGGCTGCCGAAATGCCGGACCCCACCCCCCGCAAGGAAAAGACCGACCGCATGACCCGCCTGCTGGCTACGCAGGACGAGATCGCCATGGCGCTGGTCAAGGCGCAGGTGGGGCAGACCGTCCGGGTATTGGTGGAAGGCTTCGGGCGTAATGAAGGCACCCTTTCCGGCCGGTTGGACAATAACCTGACCGTGGAGTTTGCCGCCGACCCGGCACTGCTGGGCAGCTACGCGACTGTACATCTTACCGGTGCCCGCGCCACCGTGCTGCTGGGCGAGCTGGAAGCATAAAAAAGTGATTCCGGGGCAAACTGCCCCAGAAAGAATAAAAACAACAAGGAGAACCCAATCATGGATTGCATTGATCTTTTCAAGCGTGCCGCTATGGCACTGCAGACCGACCCCCGCTACGTCATTCTGGATCAGGCCCGCAAGGCAAACGACAAGGATGAGGAACTGCAGAACCTGATCGGCGAGTTCAATCTGGCCCGCATGGACCTGAACAACGAGATCGGCAAGAACGAGCGCGATGACGCCCGCATCGCTGAACTGAACGAGAAGGTGAACAGCCTCTACGGCCAGATCATGGGCAACGAGGGCATGGTGGCATACAACGAGGCCAAGCGCGAGTGCGAGAACCTGGTCAACTATATCGACGCCATCATCAACACCGCCATGAACGGCGGCGACCCCATGACCGTGCAGGAGCCTTCTGCCTCCTGCACCGGCAGCTGTTCCACCTGCGGCGGCTGCCACTGAGCAAACTTTTTTGACCGGAACGCGGCTGTGCAACACAGACCGCGTTTTGTTTGCACCGGCGGTTACAGCCCGCAAACCGGCTGACGGAACCATACAAGGGAAAGAGGAAAAACCATGGCAGAGCTTTCGCCCATGATGCAGCAGTATCTTGAGATCAAAAATCAACACAAGGACGAAATTCTTTTTTACCGCATCGGCGATTTTTACGAGATGTTCTTCGACGATGCCGTCACGGCGTCCCGGGAGCTGGATCTTACCCTTACCGGCAAGCAGTGCGGCCTTGCGGAGCGCGCCCCTATGTGCGGCGTGCCCTTCCACAGCTACGAGGGCTATGTGGCGCGCCTGATCGCTAAGGGCTATAAGGTGGCCATCTGTGAGCAGGTAGAGGACCCCGCCAAGGCGAAAGGCCTTGTCAAGCGGGACATCATCCGGGTGGTCACCCCCGGTACGGTCATTGAAAGCAGCATGCTGCAGGACGACCGCAACAACTACATTGCCAGCCTGTACCTCAAGGGCAAAAAGGCGGGCCTGTGCTTTGCGGACGTTTCCACCGGTACGGCGCATATCACCGAACTGACGGCGGATAAGATCGCCCCGGCGGTCATTACCGAGCTGTGCCGCTACCACCCCAGCGAGGTGCTGCTGAACCCCGGCCTGCTGGACTGCCGCGAGGTGACCGCCTACATCAAAAAGAACATGAGCTGCTCGGTGGAACTGGTCGAGGACGAGCGCTATGCGCCGGGGCTGGTGGCTTCTGCACTGGAAGAACAGTTTGGCCGCGACTGGCCGCAGACCACCGGCATGGTCGCCGAGGGCCTTGTGCGCTTTGCCATGGCTGCGCTGCTGGAATACCTGCACGATACCCAGATCAAGGGTGTGGAGCGGTTAAAGACCGTCATTACTTACAACGAAGCCCAGTTCATGCGGCTTTCGCCTGTCACCCGGGCAAACCTTGAGCTGACCGAGACCCTGCGCGGGCGCGAAAAGCGCGGCACCCTGCTGTGGGTGCTGGATAAGACCAGCACCGCCATGGGTAAGCGGATGCTGCGCAGCTGGATCGAGCAGCCGCTTATTTCCAGCCAGCTCATCAACCACCGCCTGAACGCTGTGGAGGCGCTGGTGCGTCAGACTATGGTGCGCGGCGACCTGACCGAAGAATTGCACTACATCGCGGACATGGAGCGCCTGATGACCCGCACGGTGTACGGCTCTGCAACCCCCAAGGAGATCTACACCCTTGCCCAGACCTGCGATCGTCTGCCCGGCCTGCGCAAGCAGGCTGAGGGCTGCAGCTGCCCGGAGCTTGCCGAGCTGGCCGCAAGTATCGATCCGCTGGAGGATATCAAGGCGCGCATTTATGCCGCAGTAGACCCGGAGGCACCCTCCACCCTCAAGGATGGCGGCGTCATCGCCAAGGGTTACCATGCCGAGGTGGACGAGCTACGCTCCATCCGCGATAACACCAAGGGCGTGCTGGCGCAGCTGGAAGCCCGTCTGCGGCAGGAGACCGGCATCCCCAAGCTGAAAATAGGCTATAATCATGTGTTCGGCTACTTCATCGAGGTGAGCAACTCCTACAAAAACCTTGTGCCGGAGACTTACATCCGCAAGCAGACCCTCACCTCCGGCGAGCGTTACATCACGCAGGAGCTGAAGGAGCTGGAAAGCAAGATCCTTGGCGCGCACGAGCGGCTCATCTCGCTGGAGCGCCGCCTGTTTGATGAGTTGCTGGAGAGCATCGGTGCCCAACTGGACCGCATCCAGCGCACCGCCAACGCTATTGCACAGCTGGATGTGCTGGCTGCGCTGGCGCAGGTGGCTGCGGAAAACAACTACTGCCGCCCCGTGGTGGACGACAGCGATGTGCTGACCATCACCGAGGGGCGTCACCCGGTGGTGGAGCAGGTGCTCAAGGGCAGTATGTTCGTGCCCAACGATACCACCCTCAACTGCACCACCGACCGCTGCCTGATCATCACCGGCCCCAACATGGCGGGTAAATCTACCTATATGCGTCAGAATGCGCTGATTGCCCTGATGGCGCAGATCGGTTCCTTTGTACCGGCAGCCAGCTGTCATGTGGGCGTGGTGGACGCCATCTTCACCCGCATCGGTGCCTCGGACGACCTTGCCGCAGGTCAGTCTACCTTTATGGTGGAGATGACCGAGGTAGCGGAGATCCTGAAAAATGCCACTGCCAAAAGTCTTGTGGTGCTGGATGAGATCGGCCGCGGCACCTCCACCTTTGACGGCATGAGCATCGCCCGCGCCGTGGTGGAGCATATCGCAGACCCCGCCAAGGGGCTGGGCTGCAAGACCCTGTTCGCCACCCATTACCACGAGCTGACCGAGCTGGAAGGCACCGTAGAGGGCGTAAAAAACTACAATATTGCGGTCAAAAAGCGCGGCGAGGACATCACCTTCCTGCGGCGCATCGTGCGCGGCCCCGCCGACGACAGCTACGGCATCGAGGTGGCAAAGCTGGCCGGTCTGCCCGGCAGCGTGACCCGCCGCGCCCACGAAGTGCTGCGTACGCTGGAGGCCTCTGCGCCCAAAAACAAGGTAGAGCAGATGGATTTTGACGCCTTGCAGGAGTACAATTCCCCGGCAGTGCCCAGCGAAATGATGGAAAAACTGGAGGCTGTGGATGTGGAAACGCTTACTCCCATTGAAGCGCTGAACTTTTTGTACGAGCTGAAAAAGACCCTCAAGGGCAGCCTGAACGGCTGACCGCAAAAATCAACCACAGGGGAGGGAAAAGACCATGGCAGTCATCCATGTTCTGGATAAGCATACCGCGGAGCTGATCGCCGCCGGTGAGGTGGTGGAGCGCCCCGCATCGGTGGTCAAGGAGCTTTTGGAAAACTCCATCGACGCCGGTGCAACGCAGGTCACCGTAAGCATCGAGTCCGGCGGCGTAAAGCTGATCGAGATCAGCGATAACGGCACCGGTATTGATGCTGAGTATATCCCAACGGCTTTCATCCGCCACGCCACCAGCAAAATTGAAAAGCCGGATGACCTGAACAGCATCCACACACTGGGCTTCAGGGGTGAAGCACTGGCTTCCATTGCCAGCGTGGCGCGGGTAGAGCTGCTCACCCGCACCGAGGTGGACGAGTTTGCCACCTGCTACCGCATCTCCGGCGGTGAGGAGCAGGGCAGGGAGCCTGCCGCCCGTGCTGTGGGCACCACCATCCGGGTGCAGGACCTGTTCTACAACACCCCCGCCCGCATGAAGTTCCTCAAAAAGGACTCCAGCGAGGGCACCTTTGTGGCAGATAACGTGGGTCATGTGGCGCTCAGCCACCCGGAGGTCAGTGTCAAGTTCATCCGGGAAGGCAAGCTGCAATACGTCACCCCCGGCGATGGTCAGCTGCGCAGCGCCGCCTACGCGGTGCTGGGGCGGGAGTTCAGCCGCGACCTCATCGAGGTGCACTTCGAGGAAGGGCTGTACCGGGTTACCGGCTTGATCACCCCGCCCAAGAGCTGCCGCGCCAGCCGCAGTATGCAGCATTTCTACATCAATGGCCGCTATGTGCGCAACCGCACCATCATGGCGGGCATGGAGATGGCCTTTAAGGGAACGACCATGCAGGGCAAGTTCCCGGGCGGCATCTTGCTGCTGGAAATGCCCACCGACCTTGTGGACGTCAATGTCCACCCTGCAAAGATCGAAGCCCGCTTTGCCCGGGAAAATGACGTGTTCGATGTTGTTTACCATGCGGTCAAGCTGGCGCTGGCACAGCCCGGCACCGGGGAACGCCGCTTTACCTTTGAAGCGGACGAAAAAGAGAAAACTGAAAAAGAAAACGATACTCAGAGTGAAAATGCTGTAAAGAATAATCACTTTACAGGACTTTCCGCCGTCATTCCGGGTCAGGCAGACCCCGGCACGCTGCCCGCGCAGCGCTGGCAAGCCCCGCAGCCGCCGCGCCCTGCCGCTGCACCGGTGAAAACCCCGTCTTTTACGGCAGACACCCCGCCGGTACAGCCCGCACCGCCTGCCCGCGCGGCGGCTGTGCCTTCGTGGCGGCAGTCTGCCCCCGCAGAGGACATTCTGGACCCGGTGGTCACCCTCCACAGCCCGGAAAAAGCAGATGCAACAAAAGTCCAGACCGCACCGCAGCCCTTCCGGGCTGCTGCTGCTGAAACACAGCTGGATGTGCGCCCGGAGACGGACGCCGCAGCCGACCCGCCGCTGGATCATATGGCAGCATGGAACACCGTGCCTGCCGCCCCGGAGATCGAAGCTGCAACGGTGCCCTATCAGCCGGAGGAGCCGGTGCAGTCCGAGCAGCCGGAACAGCTGGGCTTTGATGTACCGCAGGGGGAAGAGCCGCTGCGGTATGTGGGCGAGGTTTTCCGCACCTATATTCTGGCGGAGCGGGGAGACGAGCTGTGTCTGATCGATAAGCACGCCGCCCACGAGCGTCAGCTGTACGAAAAGCTGGCCGCGAACTACGGCAACGTGCCCAGCCAGCTGTTGTTGCAGCCCGCCGCCATCGACCTCTCTGCAGAGGAAAAGCAGGCGCTGCTGGAAAATCAGCCCCTGCTGGAAAACGCCGGGCTGGATGTGGCGGACTTTGGCGGCAGTACGGTGCTATTGCGCGCTGTGCCTGCGGACGTAGAGCCGCAGAATGCCGAGGATCTATTGGTAGAGATCGCCGACCGCCTGCTCAAGGGCAGCCGGGACGCGCTGAACGAGCACACCGAGTGGGTGCTGCACTCCATCTCCTGCCGCGCCGCCATCAAGGCGGGGGATAAGTCCTCCCCGCAGGAGCTGATGGCACTGGCCGAGAAGATTCTCTCCGGCGAGGTGCCGCCCTTCTGCCCCCATGGCCGTCCCTGCGTGCTCAAGCTTACCCGAAAGGAGTTGGAAAAGCAGTTTGGACGCATCGTATAATGCAAAACCTGCCGTGGTGGCTGTGGTAGGCCCCACCGCCACCGGCAAGACCGCGCTGGGCGTTGCGCTGGCGCAGCAGTTCTCCGGCGAGGTCATCAGTGCCGACTCCATGCAGATCTACAAAGGTCTGGATGTGGGCACCGCTAAGGTCACCCCGCAGGAGACCTGCGGCATCCCGCACCACGGCGTGGACATCCTCACCCCGGAAAAGACCTTCAGCGTGGCGGATTTCACCGCGCTGGCAGGGGAGTATATCCAGGATATCACTGCCCGGGGGCATCTGCCGCTGCTGGTAGGCGGCACCGGACTGTATGTGCAGAGCCTTTTGTACGGGGTGCGCTTCACCGCCGAAAAAGCCCCGGATGGTCTGCGCGAGCAGCTGACCGCTGAACTGGAAGCCAACGGCCCGGAAGCCATGTACGCAAAACTGCAAGCCGTGGACCCGGAAGCCGCCGCTGCCATCCACCCCAATAATAAGGTACGGGTGCTGCGGGCGCTGGAACACTACCGCGCCACTGGCAAGCGTCTCAGCGAACAAAAGGCCGATTCGCTGCCGCCGGAGCGCCCCTACCGCAGCCTTGTGCTGGGGCTGGATTTCCCGGACCGCGCAGCGCTGTACCGCCGCATCGACCTGCGGGTGGACAAAATGCTGGAGGCCGGGCTTTTGGCCGAGGCAGAATACGTCTGGCATAACCGCGAAGCCTTCCGCACCGCCGCACAGGCCATCGGCTATAAAGATTTTTTTCCGTATTTCCAGCAGACCGCCACGCTTGAGGTCTGCACTGAAAAGCTCAAACAGGCCTCCCGCAACTACGCCAAGCGCCAGCTGACATGGTTCCGCCACATGGACGGGGTTACATGGCTGGACGCCGGGGCGGCGGACGTGCGACAGACCGCTTTGCGCCTGACCCAAGACTTTTTATTGAAAGGATGATCCTTATGCCGGAAACCCCTCAGGAACTGCGCCACAAGTTTTCTGCGCTTACCACGCTGGCGGCTGTGCTGGCCACCTTTTTGCTGGCGGCGGCAGCGTATGTCTGCTGGCAGGCGGCGCACATCCTTTTCCCCCAGAACGTCTACGAAACGGCGCTGCCCATCACCATCTCCGATACCATTGAAGCGGACGGCGTGCTGCTGTTTGACGAGACCTGCATTTCCGGCAGCGGCAATCTGGGTTACCTTGTTGCGGACGGCGAGCGGGTGTCGGCAGGCACTGCCGTTGCAGAGCTGTATACCGATGCCAATCAGGCGGTGCTGCGCCAGCAGCTGACCCAGCTCACCAGCCAGATCGACCTGTTGCAGCGCTCCCAGAACACCGCAGCCACCCAGCTGGACGGCTTGCTCAAGGAGCGCTCCGGTGCGCTGTATGACCTGCTGGACGCACTGGACACCGCCCAATACAGCGATGTGGACGAAAGCACCGATGCCTATTTGCTGGCGCAGAACAAGCTGTGGATCACCACCGGCGATACCGCCGGCTTTGCGGATCAGATCGCGCTGCTTGCCCAGCAGGCACAGACCGTGCAGGCACAGCTGGGCAACCCCACCCAGATCGCCGCCCCCACTACCGGCTACTTTGTCCGAGCTGCCAGCAGCGGACGGCTGAATGCCGGTGCTGCGGACATTCTGGCGCAGAGCCCGGAGCAGCTTAAAGCCTATCTGGACTCTGACCCCGAGATGCCGCTGGATGGCTGTGTAGGTAAGCTGGTGGCCGGGTTCAGCTGGCAGTACGCCGGGGTGTGCTCCGCAAAGCAGGCCGAAAAGCTGCTGGGCGCGGACGGTAAGCCCCTGCGCACGGCGGTGGAAATCAGCTTCCCCGGCCAGAGCGATGCTGCCTTGCGCGCCACTGTCGCCGAGGTGACCATTGATGCAGAGCAGGATATTGCCCGCTTTGTGCTGCAATGCAACTCCATCAACGGCGATGTGCTGTGCCTCAACCACGCCCGCGCACGCATCAGCACCGGCGAGAGCACCGGCCTGCGGGTTCCCGCCGCAGCGGTGCACTACCTCAAGGAGGACGGCACCGAGGCCGAGACGCAGGGCGAAAACTATATTCCCGGCGTGTACGTCAAGTACGGCAACATCGCCCGTTTCTGCAAGATTGACCCGGTGGATGCCGACCATCCGCTGATCTCGGAAGACGATTACATCCTTGTTTTGCCCAAGGGAACGGACGGTTCTGTCAGTCAGGTAAGGCTTTATGACGAAATAATCGTCTCCGGACAAAATTTATATGACGGAAAACTTTTGTAGTTATTGACATCTGCTGAAAAAAATCAGATAATAGTAAAAGCTATTTGCATTCTTTTTGCAAAGAACGCCAGGCAGCCGGGCGCTGCCCGAATGAAAGGAGCAGATAATTATGTCTTTGCTGGATAGCATTAAGAAGGGCCTGATGGGCGAAGGGGACGAGTACGAGGACCAGTACATCGATGACGGCCCCCAGATGGTGAACAACAACAGCGGCGTTGGCATCGGGATGGACGAAGAGACCGAGGAGCCTGCCGAGGGCACCAGCAAGAAGAACAAGGTGGTCAACATCCATGCCACCACCCAGCTCAAGGTGGTTCTGGTCAAGCCCGAGCGGTTCGAGGATGCCAGCACCATTGCCGACCATCTGAACAACAAGCGTACCGTGGTGCTGAACCTGGAGTCCACCAACAAGGAGGTCTCCCGCCGTCTGGTAGACTTTTTGTCCGGCGTGGCCTATGCCAACAACGGCCAGATCAAGCGCGTAGCCAACAGCACCTTTATCATTACCCCGTACAACGTAGATATCATGGGCGATCTGCTGGACGAGCTGGAGAACAATGGCGCATTCTATTGATCCGGCAACCGGTGCGGTGCGGGGTTTTGTGCCCGCCCGCAATGATGAGGAACGCTACCTTATGCGGCATATCGAGGATCTTGCCGATGCGGCTTTTTCCCGCGGCATAGCCCGGTGCTCTGCATTCCTCAGCGACCGGGAACAGGATCTTGCCCGGGCGGCACTGGGGCGTGTCGGTGTGCGGGACGGCTGGCGTTTTGACGGCGGCTGGCCCGAGGCCGAGCGCCGGGTGCTCTGTCTGGAGCCAGAGCACAGCTACGGCGAGTGTCCGGTGCGCTGCGTACAGCTGCAATGCCGGGCGCTGCCCGGTGCGGGGCTTCCGGCGCACAAGGATTATCTGGGCAGCCTGATGGGGCTTGCCCTCAAGCGCGAGGCGCTGGGCGATATCCTGCTGCCTGCCGATGCGCCGGGCACGGCCTATGTGTTCGCGCTGGAACCGGCGGCAAAGCTTATCTGCCGGGAGCTGTGTCAGGCGGGACGCACAGAGGTGTCCACCCGCCTGCTGGAGCCGGAAGAGATCCCGGCCTTCCCGGCACCGGAGCGGCAGCTGCTCACCGCCACCGTGTCCTCCCTGCGGCTGGACGCGGTACTCTCTGCCATGCTGCACGTCAGCCGCGGCACCGCTGCGGAACTGATCGAGGCGGGCAGGGTAGAGATCAACCATCTGCCGGTAGAAAAGCCCCATGCTCCCGTATACGAGCAGGATGTGTTCACCGTGCGCGGCAAGGGCCGCTTCCGGCTGACTGCATTGCCCGGGAAAAGTAAAAAAGATCGTTCTATCATTGAGTTCTTTCAATATTAAAAGCTATGGGAGGAAATGACTATGCTGACCCCGCAGGATGTCCGCTCTGTACAATTTGAAAAAAATCTCCGCGGCTACCGTACAGAGGACGTGGATCGTTTTCTGGACAAGGTCGAGGAGCAGCTGCAGCAGAACGATGCGCAGGCAGAGCAGCTGCGCAAGCAGATCGCTGATCTGACCGCAGAGAACCAGAAGCTCAAGGGTGAGCTGCAAAGCTTTGAGGCCGACGGCGATATGCTCAAGAGCGCGCTGATCAACGCCCAGCGCATGGGCGAAAACGTGATCCGTGAAGCAAACCAGAAGGCTGAGGAGATCATTCACCGCGCAAATCTGCGGGGCGATGATATCATCCGCGACGCCAACGAGCTGCTGCAAAAGGCAAGCGACCGCGCAGACGAGATCGAGAACGAAGCCAACGAGAAGCGTCTGGCTGAAGAGCGGGAGTACGACCGCGTCCGTCTGGAGGTCACCCGCTTCAAGGCGGATGTGCTCAATTTGTACCGCAGCCATGTGGAGTCTTTGAGCCGTCTGCCGGAGTTCCAGAAGGACGCTAAGGAAGCCGAAAAGGACGCCCCCGTACAGGATGCCGAGCCTGTGCAGGAAGCTGCCGCAGAGCAGCCCGCCGCACAGCCCGAGACTGCCCCCGCAGCCGATGCCGCAGCAGCCCCGGCCGAGCAACCTGCCGAAATGACCGAAACCACCGAACCTGCCGCCCCTGCCGATGACGACAAGGCGGCTGACAGCAGCGAGGATTTCTGGGCAAAGGACGAAAGCCAGCTCAAGCTGGACCCGCCTCCTGCTGATATGAAGCCGGACGAGCCGGACTACGACGCTTTTCAGGGCGTAAAGTTCAGCGAGTAAGGCACCCAACGCAAAAATAGAGGAGAGTGTAAACCATTGGCTAAGAACAAATCGCAGTACGACAGCACGTTGAATCTGCCCAAGACCCTGTTTGAGATGCGCGCCGGTCTGCCCAAAAAGGAACCGGTCATGCTCAAAGACTGGGACGACAACGACCTGTACAACCAGCTCATGAAGCACAACGAGGGCAAGCCCCAGTTCATTCTGCACGACGGCCCTCCGTATGCAAACGGCAACATCCACATGGGCACCGCCCTGA
>ERZ772991.1583-NODE-1583-length-19187-cov-3.324587_pt1 | contig 19187 bp, 19 predicted proteins | sample MGYA00511128_ERZ772991 | MGnify/ENA primary metagenome ERZ772991 (study PRJEB29015, sample SAMEA2737655) | human gut metagenome | biome: human gut; feature: human-associated habitat; material: faeces | place: China | collected 2012 ... | reverse complement strand
TTACGATTGCCACATCACAAACACCGGGATCTTCCGAGATTTCATAACCGGCTTCTCTAATCTTATAGAAAAGCATTTCAGCATCTACTTGGTTCTTTGCACAACCAAGCGAAACAATACTAACTTTAGTAGCCATAATTTTCCCCTTCATATTCACTCATAACAGACTTAATATCATCCCAAGAAAAGCCCTTTCTCTGTAGTCCTGAGATTGCTCTCCTCTTGTACTTTTCATCTGTGGTAAAATTCTTATATTTTTTCTCAATAATAATTCTTATCTGTTCCCTTTGGTCAACTTCGGTTTCTTCCATTATAATGTCAATAAGATTACGGTCAATGCCCTTTTCCATTAACTTATACTTTGCACCTCTTGGTGAAAGGTGCTTACTGCCAAGGGTTAGTTCCTTGTAATATCTTCTTGCATAGTTTTCGTCATTTACAAGACCTAAGTCCTTTAGCTTTGCTACGGCAGCAAGTGCCGATTCTTCGCTATAATCTCTCTTAATCTTGTCAACAAGTTCCTTTTCGCTATGGTCACGATAGGATATTAGCCAAAGTGCCTTTTCTTTAGCCCTCTTGTTGTTGCTTTCTATTACAAGGTTATGCAAGTCGTCATCATCTATTTCTACACCTGCACGAATATGATTTGCAAGTAAAGTTTCTGTATCAAGCTTCATTGCAAATTCACCGTCAATATACAGTGCAGAAAATGACTTTCTCCTAGGCTCAACGGCAGTAACAACCATTAGTCTTCAACCAAAATATCAAGCTTTGCATCAGCTTTAGCCGGTGCTTTCTTTGCAGGTTCTTTCTTAGCTGTTTTCTTTTCAGCCGGTGAAGGAATATTTGGTGTAATTTCAGGTACTTTAGCACCCTTTTTCATTTTCTTAGTTTCTCTTAGGTGGTCAATATTGGCAAGTACCTTTTCTTCAATTTCCTTAGCCAATTCTTCATTTTCTTCAAGTAGCATCTTAACCTTATCTCTACCTTGACCAAGTCTTGTTTCACCATAGCTAAACCAAGCACCTGCCTTGTTGATAACATCTGTATCAACTGCAAGGTCGATAAGTTCACCGATTCTGGAGATACCCTTACCGTACATAATGTCGAAGTAAGCCTCTTTAAATGGTGGTGCAATCTTGTTCTTTACGACCTTAACCTTAGTACGGTTACCGATAACTTCACCGTTAACCTTAATAGCTTCAGCTTTTCTAACTTCAAGTCTTACGGAAGAATAGAACTTTAATGCTCTACCACCCGGTGTAACTTCAGGATTGCCGTAAACAACACCGACCTTTTCTCTAAGCTGATTGATGAAAATTGCAACACAGTTACTTTTATTAATAGCACCGGCAAGTTTTCTAAGTGCTTGTGACATTAGTCTTGCCTGTAGACCAACATGAGAGTCACCCATTTCACCCTCAATTTCAGCCTTTGGTACAAGTGCTGCTACTGAGTCAACTACAAGTACATCAATAGCACCTGAACGAATAAGAGCCTCTGCAATTTCCAAAGCATCTTCACCTGTATCAGGCTGAGCAACAAGAAGGTTATCAATATCAACACCAAGTGCCTCTGCGTATACCGGATCAAGTGCATGTTCAACGTCAATAAATGCAACATTGCCACCATCTTTCTGACCTTCAGCAATACAGTGAAGTGACAGTGTTGTTTTACCTGATGATTCAGGTCCGTAAATTTCAATAATTCTGCCACGAGGTAAGCCACCGATACCTAAAGCAATATCAAGTCCCAAAGAACCTGTACTAACATGACCTACACTCATATGTTCATTCTGTCCAAGACGCATTACTGCACCTTTACCAAATTGTTTTTCTATCTGACTAAGAGCTGTCTGTAGCGCTTTATTCTTATCTACTGCCATAATAATACATCCTTTTCATTGTCCCAAAAATAGGACTTAGTTCTTACTTATTATAAATTATGGTTATACAAAAAGTCAACTAAAAAATCGAACAAACTTTCTATTATAAAAGATAAGTCCCATTTATAGCCCTCTGAATATTTCCTAAGTCTAAAAATTCCTTTATATTTACAAATCCTTTTTCTGTCATCATAGCTTTTACATCATCAAACTGATTTTCACCAAGTTCAAAACTCAGCATACCACCATTTTTCAGCTTACTGCTGTATTTTGACACAATAGCCTTGTAAAAGTCAAGACCTGTTAATCCACCCTCAAGTGCCATAGTAGGTTCGCTTTTTACTTCTTCTTGTAAGGTTAACATATCTTCTTGCTTAATATATGGTGGGTTACTGATGATTAAGTCAAAGTAACCTTCTTCAAAGTCTTTGTAAAGTAAATTCAAATCGCCTTTATGCAAAATAATATTGCAATTATGGAATTTGATATTTTTCTCTAAATATACAATTGCTTTATCTGACAATTCCAAAGCATGGACTTCACTACTTGAAAACATTTTCTTTAATGTAATAGGAATTATTCCACTGCCTGAACATAAGTCTAAAATCTTTGGACTGTCTATATTACGCAAATAAGGGATGACACTACTTACCACAACTTCTGTGTCGTCCCTTGGAATCAGCACACCCTCACCTACAAAGTAATCATTGCCCATAAAGGACCACTTACCAAGTATATACTGTAAAGGATAGCCATTTTGTCGTTTATGTAAGATTTCAAGAATTTCTTTTTCTTGTTCCTTTGAAACCTCTTTTTTTGAATTAAGGATTTGACCCATTGAGTCAAATCCTGTAACCATTTCAATAATACTTTTACTTTCTTCACTGTTAAGTTCTGAAGAAAGTTTATTTTTCATTTCAGCTAAAATCATTTGATAATATCACTACCGTCATCAGGAATAACATCTTTAATAGCCTCAATAGCAACTTCAATCATACTATCGTCAGGTTCTTTAGTTGTAATTCTCTGAGCCCACATACCGGGAGCTGAAATAATGTGGGTAATTGTGTTGTCGTATCTGCCACAAACCTTAATAAGTTCATAACCGATACCACAAGTAATAGGAATAAGTAAAATCTTAATAACAGGTCTAAGCCAGTTAATACCAAATGGTGCAACCGGTACAAACAGACCGATTAAGATACCCAGAATAAGCATAATTACAAGGAAACTTGTACCACACCTTGGGTGGAAACGCTTATGCTTTCTAACATTTTCTACAGTTAATTCTTCATCATTTTCGTAACAGAAAATTGTTTTATGTTCTGCACCATGGTACATAAACACTCTCTTCATTTCCTGCATACGGCTACAAATAACAATGTAGCCTAAGAACAATACAATCTTTAGCACACCTTCAAAAACTGACTTAAACAGTCTGCTTTCACCAACATCTGCTACCTTACAAACAAGGTCATATAGAAATGAAGGTACAAAGAAGAACAATGCAACTGCAAAGGCAACACCGATAATTGATGCAAAAACCATTAAGATTTTTACCAGCTTATCACCAAATTTATCATCAAGCCACTTTTCAAACTTTGATGGTTCTTCCTCCTCAATTTCACCGGCCTCAATAGCCTTATCGGCAGAAATCATCAAACTTTTATAGCTCAATCTCATTGAGTCAATAAGACCACAAACACCACGAATCAGAGGTAATCTACAGAATTTATGTTTCTGAGTTAAACCTGTAAAGGAAATATCCTCAGTATAAATATCATCCTTACCCATTCTAACTGCAACTGTAGTTTTCTTAGGTCCACGCATCATAATACCTTCAATTAGGGCTGAACCACCGATTGAAGTAATTTTCTTAGTTTTTTCTCGAGACATTAGTTTTCTCCCTTATCTTCCTTACTTTGACTTTCGTCATAAACAGGAATAGAAATTTTCACAGTAGTTCCCACACCGATACCACTTTCAATATCAAGTGTACCACCATGCATTTGTACAATTTCATCAGCAACAGCAAGACCAATACCACTGCCACCAACATTCTGATTAGCTTTATAGAACTTATCCTTAACCTTTGGCAAATCTTCCGGTGCAATACCACAACCGGTATCGGAAATAAGCACTTCAATATTAGTTTCTTTATTAAGAATTTGTACTATAACATTACCACCCTCAGGTGTATATTTTAGAGCATTGTCTATAATATTCAAGAATACTTGTCTTAGTCTGTTCTTGTCACCCATAACAGGTGGGAATGGTTCTATCGGAGAATCGAACATAAGGTGCTTTCTCTCTTGAATTGACCGTTCCTTTAGCATATAAACTGCCTCATCAAGTTCTGCAACTAAGTCGATTTTCTCAGTCATTAGTTTCATTCTGCCACTTTGGATACGGCTAATATCAAGCAGTTCTTCAACAATACTTGTAAGTCTGCCTGACTCCTTAAGGATAATGGTCATGCCCTTCTTAAAAGTACCTTGGTCAATATCTGTACCGGTAAGTAGCATTGTTTCTGACCAACCCTTAATGGCAGTTAGCGGAGTTCTCAGTTCGTGACTGACTCTACTGATAAAGTCATTCTTTAGTTGTTCGGTTTGCTTAAGTTCATGAGCCATATAGTTTATAGACTCAGCAAGGTCACCGATTTCATCATCATATTTACTTGTAATTTTTGTTGTTTCAAAGTCACCTGACGCAATGTTCCTTGCAGTCTGGGACATTTCCTTGATAGGACCAACAATAGAGCGAACAAAGAACCTACCGGATATAAGTACGGCAAAAATAATTATTGCACCTATCAGTGAAAAAATTACTATGTAAGCAATAATAGTAAAGTTAATGTCGCTTAAAGAAGTAACATATCTGATAGCACCAAGAACTGTACCGTCTTGGCTTGTAATAATCTTAGTACCGGCAAAAACTTTTTCACCGGAAGTAAGTGCACTTCTGCATACTGCATAGCCGTTTGGACTTTTTAACGCTTCATCAAAGTCAGGCATTTCTTCCTTTTCGTCAGGTAAGAAACCTGTAGAAGTAAGAGTTACTCTGCCTACTGAATTAAGTGACTGAAGTTCAAGTTGATTTTTATCCGGAAAATCCTCAATATACTGTTGAGCAGTCGTAAGGAAATCTGTTGTTGTATCGGAATCAACTTCATCAAAAACCTTGGTCAGTTCGTTACATCTAACAGAAATAGACTGTTCAACACTATCGTAGTAGTAAGCCCTAATCATAAAGGAAAGACACAGCACAATAGCTACAATAATAAGTGCAACAACACTTAGTATGTTAAGTAGCCATCTCTTTGTAATACCACTTGTCATAATTTCTCCTACCTATATGATTTTTAAGCGTCCCACTTGTAACCAAGACCCCAAACAGTAACAATGTACTTAGGGTTTGATGGTTCATCCTCTACTTTCATTCTTAACCTACGAATGTTAACATCAACAATCTTTTCTTCACCAACATACTGTTCACCCCAAACATGATTTAGAATATCTGTTCTGTCTAGGGCAGTACCCGGTTTGCTAAAGAAGTATTCCATAATTTGAAATTCAACCTGAGTAAGTTCAATAATAGTACCATTCTTTGTTAATGAACGGTTTCTTAAGTTAAGAGTAAAGATACCACTCTTTAGTTCTTCTTTAAAGTTGTTTTCACTGTTAGCTTCAGACATTACAACCCTTCTGTAAAGTGAGTCAACTCTTGCAGTTAGTTCTGATGGTGAGAATGGCTTTGTAATATAGTCATCAGCACCAAGCATCAGACCTGTTACCTTATCCATTTCTTGAGTTCTGGCTGATAGCATAATAATACCGATACCACTGTTCATATTACGAAGTTCCTTACAAACCTGTAAACCGTCAATACCCGGCATCATAATATCAAGAATAGCAACATCAAAGTCACCGTTAAATTCATCATACTTTTGAAGTGCTTCTTCACCGTTAGTAGCTTCTGTTACTTCATAACCTGCTCTTGTAAGGTTAATAACCACAAAATCACGAATTGCATCTTCGTCTTCACATACTAAAATCTTTTTCATTGTGTTTACCTCCGAAAAATTTATATAAAAATTCTTTTACTTTAAGTTAGATGCCTCTGTTGGAGAAATAGCAATTGACTCACTATCTTCCTTAGGTACAAAAATATTTGTAGCATTCTCTTTAGTAAATTTATATGGGATGTTCTTGTCAATCTTGTATCCGTAAGAATACTGACCAACATCATCTATCTTTGTATATCCTTGTTTTGAACCAACATTAGTCCAATCATTAGTTAAGGTAGAAATATATGTTACCATATTTTTACCTAAAGATTGTTTTTTAGTCTTTCTGTCTGTAACTACTTGACGGAAAGTAAGTACAGATGAGTCACTATTAAAGTAAGCAGTGTAGTTATTTATCCATTCATTAGGAATATTAATTGAATAACCGTACTTATCATTAATAATTACTGTACTTTTTGTTTTCGCAGAATTACCGTTGTTATCGTAATTACACCAAGAAGTTTCGTAAGAAACATTACTGTTTCTCAAATTTTCAAGTACAGGTAATTTCTTAACAATAGGTATTTCCATAATACCGTCATTATCTATATCTTCACAAGTAGTTGTTGTACTTCTCTGTGTTGAAAGTCTGCCTCTGTTTGCCTTTTTGTAAATAGGATTTTCCAGCCTTTTAGTCTTTTGATTATAGAAAAGCACCTGAGTGTTGTAGTCATTTGATGAAGTTATACCATCAACAAAAACTCCAACTTCCTTTGTACTTAACATACCTAAACTGCAAGAAACAAATTTGCCAACATCTGCATCCATATCAACACTCATTGAAGAAACAGAGTTATCACTGTCAATAGTAACAAGCTTACCGTTAGCAGGAGTATCTGTTGTGGTAAGGTTCATTGTCATAATCTCACTTTTAGAGTTATCAATAAAGTTACCTGTTACAAGGCTTGTATAGGTTTCTCCTGTATTGATTTCTTTCATTTCTTTCTTGCCATTCATATAACAGTAAAGGTTATTCTGGTTTACAGTATATGTATTCCAACCAACTATAATATCAGTTAAACCGTCACCGTTTAAATCACTAAACTCCAGACAATCAATATCATTGTTCTTGTTTGTAAAGTCGCCCACAATCTTCCACTTTTCATCTTCAGCTTCATCAATCACATACATATGAGTTGTTGCATCGGTGGTATCGGGTTTAACAGTTAAGAAAACAACTGCCTCCTCAATCTCATCACCGTCAAGGTCATACATAGTAATTGCACTGCGATTGTTGCCACTTTTTGGGTAATCAAGAACATAATCCTCCCCTGCATTTTCTTCGATTACTTCTTGAATCTCAGCCTTAGTACCTGTTGCTTTAGGTGGATGCATCATACTGTCCATTGAGGTAAACCCGGGAAAACTACAACCACTTGACATTGCAACTGAGGCAATCAGCCCTAGCAGAAGAAAGAATTTAGTCTTTTTCTTCATATATATTCTTCCTTACTTTTTAACAGCAGTCAAATACTTAATCTTTATACCTTCATCAGAAAACATTTTTTCATGTTCAGTCATAGGACCACCATCAGTATCACTATTATGTAGGTCATATGTAATCTCTGTAATTTCAAAGTTACATTCCTTAAAGTACTCAATGCTTTCTTCAAAAAGTTCATCATCATCGGTTTTAAAGTGAATTTCACCATTATCAGGTAGAAACTCTCTATACTGAACTAACTTTCTAGGGAAAGTTAATCTTCTTTTCTTATGTTTTTCTCTAGGCCAAGGGTTACAGAAGTTAATGTACATTCTTTCGATGTTATCTTCTGAGGAGAAAGTGTCACCGATTTGCTCACAGTTTTTCTGTACCAGCACAAGGTTATTTACTTCCTGTTCACCAAAGATTTTTACAACATTTCTTCTTGCAACACCAAGCATATCTTCCTTAATATCAACTGCAATATAGTTAATATCAGGGTGGTTCTTTGCCATAGTACCGGCAAATGTACCTTTGCCACAACCAACTTCAAGGTGAATAGGCTGTTCTTTCTTGAACCAACTCATCCATTTACCTTTGTATTGGTCAGGTTCTTTAGTATAAAAAGGACATTCTGCCAGTTCAGGAGCTGCCCACTTTTTCTTTCTTATTCTCATAAATATAAAAATTTCCTTTTGTAATATAGTGTTTCAAAATATTAATAAAGTTTTTACTATAATATAACTTTTGTCAGCTTATTTGACAATAAGGTAACAATATGTAGTTACCATTACATCATTATAACAGATTATATTGGTGTTTGCAATTAATATTTACAAAAAAATAGCAAAGGTATTATATACTATTTATATGGTTTCTTTCTTGGACAGATTTCCCTTATATAATAGAAAAGAAAAAGTTTTATTTTATCGCAATTTCTGTTATAATAATGAAAAGAGATTTTAAAGGATTTGTACAAAATGGAGATTAATGCTTACGATAAATTACCAAAAGAAGCAAAGGATATTCGCAGAGAGGTTTTTATTGATGAACAAGGCTTTAAAAATGAATTTGATGATATTGATAATACTGCAATTCATTTAGTATGTTATGACAAGGAAAAGCCTATCGGAACTGCCAGAATTTTTTATGATGAAGAATTAAAAGGTTATCACTTTGGCAGAATTGCAGTTATTAAAAGTTACAGAGGTAAGGGTATAGGCAGAGAATTACTTAACTTTGCTGAGAAAATTGTTAAAGAAAAGGGTGGTTCTTCCCTATCACTTTCAGCACAAGAAAGGGTATCGGGATTTTACCTAAAGCAAGGTTACGAAAAACAAGGTGAACCCTATTTAGATGAATATTGCCCTCACATATTTATGACAAAAAATCTATAAACATAAGCAAAGCACCACCACTCAATGAGTAATGGTGCTATTTTTAATACAGAAATTTCTTATATAAATCAGGTCGTCTGTCTTTATTGGTATTTAGTTTTTCCCTATATTCAGCCACATCATTGTTGATATTTACAACTAACAAATCTTGAATGTTGCTGACACATTTAATAACCTCACCGAAAGGATTAATTGCCATTGTGTCACCACTATAATATGTATCGTCATGTACACCAACACAATTTATCCCCAGTACATAACATTCCGTTTCAATTGCTCTGGCTTTCAAAAGGGTTTTGAAGTGTTCACTTCTACTTCTAGGCCAATTAGCAGGTACAACAATAATGTCACTGTCCTCCCTAACTGCTTGGAAAATTTCAGGAAAACGAAGGTCATAACAAATAAAGGTGGAAAAATTCATACCGTTGATTTTGTACTTTGTAATCTCACTGCCACCAACAAAATATTCACTTTCATATCCGGCAGAAAATGGGTGAATTTTAGCATAATCGCTGATAACTTCACCGTTACTGTTAACTACTGCATAGTGATTTTCACACTTACTGCCTAAGTCTTTTACATAACCAAAACCAACTGCAATTTTATTTTCTTTTGCAAGAGGCTTTATATATTCAATAGTTTCATTATTTTTTTCTTTACTGACATCTATATTCATAGTAAAACCGGTAAAGCTCATTTCAGGAAAGAAGATAACTTCACAACCTAAAGCAGAAGCCTCACTGATTTTCTTCTTAGCTACAACATAATTTTCTTTCTTGTTGCACCAATCAATATCACTTTGAAAGAGAGCAATTTTCATAATATCACCTCAAGAAAATTATAACCTATTATATTAGTATATGCAATTATTCTACATTTTATTTCTTACTTTTCCAAGAATATTCACCTATTTACCATTTACACAATTAAACTTTTGTGATATTCTCTAAATAAGGATGGTTATATTATGAAACATGGACAAACTAAAAAGAAAAGAAAAACAAAGAAGAAAAATAATAAGTCAAAAAAAACTTTAATAATTGTTATTGTTTCTATCGTTCTGGCTATTTGTCTGTTCCTAGGTGGTGGCTTTGTCACTTGGAAATTATTTATTAAGGAAGAAGATAACAGCAAAGCTCATAGCCAAGTTTCTACAGACTCAGTTGGTACTAATGAGAAAATTGCTATTCGTACAGAGGCAGGACAAGACCCTGTATACATAAATGCAATCCCCGGCTTGTCACGAAATCCTTATGATGATAATAACTTTTACACCAACAAAAACGGATTTATAGAATATAAACACAATGGCAAAAACATTTCAACAGTAGGCATTGATGTTAGCTACGCTCAAGGTGATATTGATTGGACTAAGGTCAAGAACGCCGGTGTTGACTTTGCAATGATTCGTTGTGGTGGCAGAGGTTACGGCACTAAGGGTATCCTATATACTGATGAAAAGTTTAAGCAGAATATTGAAGGTGCTACAAGTGCAGGTATCAAGGTGGGTGTGTATTTCTACAGTCAGGCTATCACAGATAAAGAGGCTAAGGAAGAAGCAGACTACACACTAAAGCTGATTAAGGACTACAACATTCAGTACCCTGTAGCATATGACTGGGAACATTACGAAAATGAAGATGCCAGAACTGATGAACTGGACAGAGAAACATTGACAAATTGTGCAAAGACATATTGCAGCGAAATAGAAAAGTCAGGTTATATACCTGTTATTTATGCAAACAGAAGTTTACTGTACTACGAATATGACCTTGCAAAAATTAACAATTATGAAGTATGGCTTGCATCATATGAAGATTTGCCTGATTACTACTATGAATTTGGTATGTGGCAATATTCTACCGATGGCACAATAGACGGCATTGAGGGTACAGTTGACCTTAATGTTTGTATGTACAAATATTGATTGGAGATTATTATGGAAAGAATTACATCTTTTTCTGTTGACCACAACAAACTTGAACCGGGAGTATATATTTCACGAATTGACGGTGATATTACAACATATGACCTAAGATTTATTAAGCCAAACACCCCACCATTTCTTGACATTAACGCAATGCACACTATTGAGCATCTATTCGCAACATATGCAAGAAACGGTAAACTAAAGGACAATGTAATTTACTTTGGACCTATGGGTTGTTGTACAGGTTTCTATCTACTAATGAGAGATACAAGCAATGAAGATGCACTTGCTTACATTAAAGAAGTAATGAAGGATTGTATGAATCATCAGGGTAAAATTCCCGGTACAGACAAAATTGAATGTGGCAACTACCTTGCACATGATGCTGAAAAAGCACATAATTCCCTAGTAGAATATTACAATGTAATAAAAGACTTAACTACAGAGGACTTATACTATTAACAAAACTTGACAAGTTTTATCGTGCAAACTAAACAAAAAAAATACCCAACTCCTTATGTTGTATTGATATAGTTACAAACATCTATCAAAGTTATTGCAAAATTGTAACAGTTTGTTATAATTAATACTGTTGTTTGTTACAAAATCGTTACAAATGAGGAGTTTTTTATTTGAGTACAAAGTTTATTAGCGTAAACGGATATGAAAAAATTGAGCGAATAAAAGGAAGTAAAAAAGTTCGTAAGCAACTTGCAGTAAAGACAAGTGAGAAGAAAACAAAAAGAATGGACAATATTCTATCTATGCTTTACTACATAGTAGTTGTTCCGGCAACATTCTTTTCAGGAATAGTAAAATTTATTACACCTTCTAAGAAAAACAAAAGAAAGAGTTTTTCAAGAAAGAAATTTATATATAACAGAGTAGCCCCTACTTTAGCAATCATCTTACTTGTACTAACAGTTGGCTACTGGACAAACTGGATTGACTTTGGTCTAAATGTTCAACTTGACGGACAGACAGTTGCTTCAGTTTCAGACTCAGGTGTAATCCAACACGCAAAAGAAATTACAAATGATAAACTAAATAAAGACACAGATGCTTCTTTCACACCTGTATATCAAATTGGTGTTGTAAATCAGAATGAAGCTTCTAACAATGCACAGACGGTTTCAAATGCAATGGTAGAAACAGACACAAACGTTACTGATGATGTAGCAGGTCTTTATGTAAATGATGAGCTAATCGGTGTTTGTTCTTCAGCAACAGAACTACAGAATAAGCTTGATGAAATAATTAACAAAGCTAAGAAAAAATATAAAGATAATACAGAAATCAACTTCTACAATGAAGTTAAAGTTGAAAGTGGTATTTTCAATAGCAACTCAGTTGAGGACACAGACTCATTAATTAAGAAAGCTGAAAAGAAAGAATTACTACAAGTCCTAGTTAAGGCTGACCAAGTAGTAACAGAAAATCTACCATATTCAACAAAAGTTAAATATGACAAAAGCAAAGATTCTTCTTACAAAAAGGTAATCAAAAAAGGTGTTACCGGTAAGCAAGAAACAACATACAAGGTTTCTTTCCTAGATGGTGTACAGATTGATGCAGCAATTATGAATGTAAAAACTGTAAAGAAATCAAGCGACCAAGTTATTGTAAAGGGTAACGGAAAGAAAAAAGCAAATGTAAGCAACAAGGGCTTTATGTGGCCTGCTCCATCAGTACATTCAATCTCATCAAGCTACGGCTACAGAGAAGGTGGAGAGTTCCACACAGGTCTTGATATAGCTGACGGTGACTGCTATGGTGCAACAGTTGTTGCCTCAAAGTCAGGTACAGTTGAATGGGCAGGTTACGACGATAGTGGTTATGGAAACTATGTTATTATTAATCATGGTGATGGTTACAAAACACTATACGGTCACTGTTCTTCAGTAAGTGTTAGCCAAGGTCAAAAGGTAACACAAGGACAGACAATTGCAGCTATCGGTTCAACAGGTCAGTCAACAGGTAATCACCTACACTTTGAAGTTAGAACAGGTGATGAACGCTCAGACAGACAGAACCCACTAGACTATGTTTCATATTGATAACAAGTAAAAAACTCTATATATCTAAAAAAGTCACTCTGGTAAAACAGGGTGGCTTTTTTATTTCGTTCTTTTGCACAAAAGCAATTAACAGTTTTCATAATATCTCACAAAATTGCATTTTGTTCGAATTTTATTAATAATTATACACAATTTATCCATATTTAGTGATATAATTATCGTAATTATGCGAAAGGTAATATTATTATGAAAAGAAGAATTTTTTCAAAAATGATTTTGTCTGTACTTTTAGTTTGTACTTTGTTTACAACAGTTGCCTGTTCAAACAGTGATGAATACATCACCAAAGGCACAAACCTAAACCAAGAAGAACTAAACAGTAGTGACAGAGTTACAATCTACACTTATGTTGACCCGGACAATAAAGATTTGCATTATGACCAAGACACTAAATTCTACTATCCCCTACTTGATATGGTACATATGTATAACAACTACTGTTCCCTAAACAAAATGGGTGAATACAGTGTAAAGGTTGTTTCTTTCTCGTCACGAGATAGAATGATACAACAAATGTCAACAGAAATAATGGCAGGCGGTGGCCCTGATATTATTATTTTGGATAATGAACTACCAATCTCAAAGCTGATTAATCAAGGTGCTTTTGCTGATATGAACACACTTTTAAAGAATGATAAAAGTGAAAGAAAAATTAACCTTGATGATTATGACAATACACTTATGGATACAGGTGTTTTCAAAGGCAAAAGGTATATGATGCCTATGCTGATTGAACCCGATATTTATATCTCAAACTCAGCTTTATTTAAAGACTACGACCTTGCTACCAACACAAGGCTAACCTATAGCAATATTAACAACAAGCTAAAGAAATTTGCTAACAATAGCAATAACCTTAGCTTAACAGACAGCTATTCCAGTTCAAAAGAAATTATCTTGCAGTACATTAATGACAACATTAACAAAACGGACTATACAACTGATTTTGAAACTAAAAAATTTAAAAGCACTATAGAATCTCTTAAAAAGTTAGTAAAGAAATCTATTGCAGATACTAAAACTACTAAAGACCTAAGCAAAAGTGAATGTTTACTTTCTAAGGGTACTACCGATAAAGAAACAGGTATCTACACACCATATAACTTTAGCTTAACTCATATGTCAGGTTTAGGTACCGATACATTTTCTTATGACAAAATTTCTGATGAACAGTTAGAAAAGTATGCCGAAGAATATTACTCAACCTATGGTTATGACCATGATAAAAGTCAAAAGGAAAATGAAAAGTTATTTTACGATTTTGTATATGGCAAAGAAGAATCATCCTTTACCGATATGGTAAATGGCTCAATCCAAACAACATTTATCAGTGGTATTACAGAAAAGGAAAATCAATCAAGAGCTACTATTAGTTGTGGCTTTATGATAAACAATAATAGTAACAAAAAAGAAAAAGCCTTTGAATTTATCAAATACTCTTTAGGTGAAAGAATGCAAAGATTCATTACCTTTGATTCAACTTATGGTGATACATACAATATAACAGTTAACAAAGATGCACTAAATAATTCCTTAAGTAGTTTTGCTTTTGGTGGTGCCGATTTTGATGAAATTAAGAAACAAGATAGTTTTATGGATAAATACGCATCCTACATTAAAAGTATCAACACCTATGAAATCAGAGACGGTTACTACAATGACAAGGTAATCGGTTCTTTAGTTGATGATTATTTGCAGGACAAAATCTCTATTGACAATTTTATTGCAAACCTAAACAGTAAAACAAAAATCTATTTATATGAATAAGGTGTACTATGAAATTTGAGAAAAAACAAACGGTATGGGCATATTTATTTTTGTTGCCATCATTAATAGGTATTACAGTTTTTTATGCAGTTCCATACATAATGTGTGTATATAACAGTTTAATGTCAGGTGGGCATTTTGCAGGACTTGATAACTACATAGCAATTTTTAAGAACAAAGCATTTCTGTATGCACTAAAGAACACTATGATTTTTACAGTTGTAGCAATTCCGCTACTGATGATTATTTCTTTCTTGATTGCTCAATTTTTAAATAGTTTTGAGAAAATAACTTCTTTCTTTAGAAGTGCATATTTAATGCCCATTGTAATTCCGGCAGCATCCCTAATTTATATTTGGCAAATGTTATTTAACGATTATGGTGTAATCAACAATATTCTTAATTCACTTGGTTTTGATACAGTTCATTTCTTTAGCAGTGGATTTTCTATGGTAATGATTATCCTGATTTACATATGGAAAAACTGTGGTTTCTGTGTAATACTCTTTACTGCAGGACTTGCCAATCTACCGAAGTCAGTTCACGAAAGTGCTTATCTTGAGGGTGCAAGTAACTTTAAAACAACAGTAAAAATCACTTTACCACTTATCACTCCAACAACATTCTTTGTTTTCTTAATGGCAGTTATCAATTCCTTTAGAATGTTCAGAGAGTCATTCTCACTGTTTGGTACATACCCAAATGAGAATGTTTACTTTCTACAGAACTTTATAAACAACAACTACAACAACTTTAACTACTCTCAGCTATCTTCATCAGCCATTGTAATGTCAATTATTTTCATTGGTATTATGTTAGCATTCTTTATGTATGAGAGAAAGTCAGATTATTTAGAATGAGGATAAAATGAAAAAGAAATTTACAGTAAAAAAATCGTTAAAATATTTGTTGCTAATTGTGCTGACACTTATTTTCTTAATGCCGGTTGTGTTTATGGTTATAAGCTCATTTATGTCAAGTAAAGAGGTTTCCTCTATGCTTGACTTTACAACCGGTCAGTATGCATCCTTTAAACTGATACCGGAACATTTTTCACTTGAACAATTCTACAAGGTGTTCTTTAGAAACGGTGACTACTTAAAGGAATTTTGGAACTCTGTATTAATTACAGTACCTACAGTTGTAGGTCAGTTAATTGTATCTTCCCTAGCTGCCTTTGCTTTCGGTAAGCTAAAATTTCCCGGTAGAGATAAGCTATTCTTTGTATATATGATATTCCTTATCTTACCTATTCAGGTAACACTTGTGCCTAGCTACTTTATGTATCAAAAGTTAGATTTACTTAACAATGTTATGAGCATTATTCTTCCGGGTACATTCTCAGCATTTGGAATTTGCTTACTAAGACAAAGTGTAAGATATATTTCCGACTCATCAATAGAGGCTGCAAGAGTTGACGGTGCATCATATTTTAGAATATTCTTCCAGATTATTCTGCCTCAAATACGAGGTGGTCTAGTATCCCTTGCACTACTGACATTTGTAGATACATGGGGTGTTGTTGAACAACCGTTAATTTACTTTACAGACAAAGCAAAGTACCCACTATCAGTTTCACTTTCTGTTGATACTGCTGATGTAAATATTATTTTTGCTTGTGGTGTAATGTTTATGATACCGGCTTTAATCATCTACTTCTTAGGTGAAAAAGATGTTAGAAGTTCATTTTCGAGGATATAACTATGGAAAAGAAAAATATGCGTGTAAAATTTCAAAAAGGTATTGTGGCTTTTGCAATAATCTTTTTCCTTGTAATTGGTGGATTAACTTATCTGTCAACTAAGATAGATGCTTTACTTTACCCTACTGTTACAGTAGCAACAACCAATACAGGATACTTAATTGATGATGACGACGATACCTACTACGACCCACAAGGTGGTAATACATTAATACCAACTTCTTCAGTACATAACGGTGAAGTTTATTATGTTATCAAAAACACAGATGGCAACTACATTGTATCCAAAAAGCCGGTTGACATACTTAAACAAAACGGTTTATATACTGAAATAACTAGAGAAGATACCGGCTTTTTGGCAATTATAGACAGTGACAAAGATTTAAAAGTAGGAGAACAAGTATTAGTAAAGGCAGATGTATTATGAGTAAAACAAAAATTATATCTTTCATAGTTGTTGCTTTACTATTGCTTACTTCTATCTCAACTTTTACATATGTAATCAACAACTATAAAAGCCAAAACAAAAACACAGTTATCAGTATTCAAAATGTTGTCTCTCAAGGCAAAAGCAAAGCTACCATAAAGGACTATGAAAAACTGGTAAAAAAGTATGAAGATTTTAAGGATACTTCATTTTGCAGTGAGCTTAGTACGACTAGTGTAAATAACACAAAAATTACACCGGTACTAATCAATCACAACTATCTAAAGTACAATAACATTTCTTATACTGATGAGGGTATCACAAATGTTATGGAAAAGGAAAAAAGCAAAACTGCAGTAGTCAGCAAAACCTTCGGTAAAAAAATTGCTGAGGGCAAGTCACCGATAGGTAAAACCTTTATAATGAATGATGAAAGATACCGTATCACAGGTGTTTACGATGACAAAAAAGGAACTGTTAATGACTTTTTTAAGGACAATAAAGAGAGAGTTTATATTAACTACACCTCTGTAAGTAATTATGAAAAAGAAAAGCTAACTGCTGTAAGCTGTATTGACGGTAGTGACTCCAGAAGACAATTCTACTTCTTAGGTTTTGATAATTTTCAGAGAGTTAATTTTGATGAAAAGAATTTAGCCGTGAATGATTTCACTGCAATTATTTCATTTATCTTAACTATTATTACATCAGTATATTTAATCAGACTATGGCTTAATAACCTAGGTTCAACCTATAGATTTATCAAAGAAAAACACAATGAAAATTACTTATGTAAATTCATAAGAAATAACATACCGTCACTAATACTTAGGTTAATAATTTTCTTAATTTTACCTTTAGCTATTTTTGTACTGTTCTACATAGCTTTAAAAGATTTCCACCTTGTATATAACTATATTGATAAGGAAAACTTATTTAGCATTTCACATATGTTAAATACATTGTCCTCTACTATACAGACAGAAACTTCAACATTAATGGGCGGCAATCCATACTTCTTAAATCTATATAACGGTACATTAGTTTTAGGTGTGATTTTCTTGCCGATTATCCTACTACTGTTCTTCTTTACCTACTACCTATTTAATCAAGTAGGAAAAGAAAGTAAAGTTACTATGTATCTTATCACTGCATCATTTATTGTAATCACAATTATTTCTTTAATTGTAGCTTTCATAAGTGACAGTAGCTTTACATTCTTACAGATAATCTTCTTTATTACTGCATTATTTATTGCAAAATGTTTGAAAGATTATTTCATTAGAAAAGACTAAAATTTATCCCACAACTAAGTAAAAATAGTTGTGGGATTTTTTTATTTAAACATATATGATGCCGTATCTACCATTTCTTCCATTGCGTGAATAGCCTTGTTCATTTTCTTTTTCATAGGCTTTTTGATTTTGGTATTGTCCATCATTTTTTCACCAATCATACCTACTGCAATACCGGACATTAAACCAACACAAATACCTTTCATCATTCCACCGTTATTCATTTAATCACCTCCTAACAGTATTTTTACCTAAATACAAAATTATATAAAAGTGAATGAAAACCAATTTAGGAATGTTGTACTATTTTTCAATTTAGTATATAATTAAGAATAGAGGTGATTATTTTGGCAACACTGAATATTGTGCTGGTTGAACCGGAAATTCCACAAAATACAGGCAACATTGCTCGTACCTGTGCTGCAACAGGTGCAAGGTTACATCTTGTACGACCACTTGGCTTTCAGATTACAGACAAAACAGTAAAGAGGGCCGGTCTTGATTATTGGGATTTACTGGATATAACTTACTACGATAGTCTTGATGATTTTTTAGAGAAAACTAAAGGTGCAAAATACTTTATGTACACCACTAAAGCACTGTATAAACATACAGAAGTTCAGTATCCAGACAACTGTTACTTGCTTTTTGGCAAGGAAACAAGAGGACTGCCTGAACATTTATTAATGGAGCACAAAGAAAGTTGTGTTCGTATTCCTATGGTTAAAGATGCAAGAAGTCTAAACCTTAGCAACTCAGTTGCTATTGCTGCCTATGAAGTGCTGAGACAATGGGACTACCCTGCACTTCTCACTCATGGTCAGCTACACAGACATCACTGGGAATAAGAACATATAATTTTCTTTTATTTTACATAAATTTATGCATAATTTTATTATCCCAAAAATAACTGAAAAATATCTAAAAATTTCTGAAAAAAGTAGGGATAAAATCATTATATCTATTGAAACCATTACAAAATTGTTATATAATTAACTATATCTGGGAACAGATTTTAATAAGTAATTTATTTGAAAGGATGTTTAAATATGGGTTTAAACAAAGTTACAGTTGATGATGTAAATTACGCTGGCAAAAAAGTTCTTTGCCGTTGCGACTTTAACGTACCTCTAAAGGATGGCGTTATCACAAACGACAACAGAATTACAGCTGCTTTACCAACAATCAAAAAGATTATGAATGACGGTGGCAAG
>ERZ772991.1574-NODE-1574-length-19272-cov-9.402977_pt1 | contig 19272 bp, 19 predicted proteins | sample MGYA00511128_ERZ772991 | MGnify/ENA primary metagenome ERZ772991 (study PRJEB29015, sample SAMEA2737655) | human gut metagenome | biome: human gut; feature: human-associated habitat; material: faeces | place: China | collected 2012 ... | reverse complement strand
TGCCGAGGACGACCGCTTCGAGGGGGTCAGACCGGGTTATTACGTCCTTTCCGACCCGATGTTCTTCCGCGACAGCGAATGCCGCGACCGCGTGGCCGCGCTCTACCGCACGCTCGATAGCAAGGTCACGTGGCCGATGACGCTCTACGTACAGTTCTATAATCCCGAAAAGTTCGACTACCGCGCCGCGCTGCCCAACCCCCGTATCCGCATCGTTCGCTTCCATACGCAGGTCTACCGCGGTTTTGGCAGCGTCGGCTTCTGGCTTTTCCGCCACGGCCTGGGCAGCGCCAATTTCGGCACGGTCGTGCAGGTGGGCGAATACGTCGCCCTGTTACTGGGTTACCGGCGGATCGAGCTCTACGGGGTGGATCATACGTTGCTCGACGGGCTCTGCGTCGACGATGCGAACCGCCTGTGCCGTGCCGACCGCCACTATTACGATGCCGGGCCCCGGGCGCCGCAGCCTATCTACATGAAGGTGCCGCATGTGCCCTATACGATGTCTGTATACCTGGCCGAGGTGGCCGAACTCTTCCGCGGGCACGAGGTGCTGCGCGACTATGCCGCGTCGCTTGGTGCGCGGATCGTCAACCGCACCCGCGGCTCGATGATCGACGCCTACGAACGCGGGGCGGAGTAACGCCGCCTTTTTGAAATAAAGGAAGCGACCTGGAAAAGGTCGCTTTTTTATGCTCATCTCGGATTCCCGTTCCCTACCCCAGCCGCCGGCTTGCCGCGATGATCTCGGCCATCGTGAAATCCTCGGGGTTGTCGATGTCCAGCCCTTCGATGCGGTCTACGACAGCCATGTAGGGTTTTTCCCCGATGCGGCGTCCGCGGCCGCACCAGAGCGTGCGCGGGAAAATGAAAAATGCGCTGGTTTCGATATAGACCGGCTCTATGGTCTGCGTGCGGGGGATGTCGTCCAGCGCATAGTTGAGCGGCCGGCCTTCGAACCAGGCGAAGGTCTGGATCTTCTCGGCGCTGAACGCCGAATCGTACTCCCCCGACCGCACGTGCCGCAGGGCGTCCGCCACGGTCTCCGCGCGGATGAACGGCGAGGTGGCGTGCGCCAGCACGTAGAGGTCGGCCTCGACGTCGGCCGTGAAACTGTCGTAGATCTCCCGCCCGAGCGTCGTGTCGCGGTCGAGGCCGGGGCTGCGGCGCAGGAAACGCACGCTTCGGGGCAGGTATTCGCAGATGCGTTCGTCGCTGCAATAGGCGTACACCTCGTCGATCTCCCCGATGCCGGCGAGCGTCCGCAGGATATGGCACATCAGCGGTTCGCCGCCCAGCAGGCGGAGGTTTTTGCCCGCTACCCGCTGGCTGTTGAGGCGTAAGGGGACGAATGCTACTGTTTTCATCGCTATCTCTCTTTTTTGTCGGTCTGTGTCAATGCCCCCCCCTCTTGTCGGTCGCTGCTGCCGGAGTCCCGCGAAGGACACCGGCCCGCGGACTGTGGCCGGGAGCTTTGCAGGTAAATTATTGCACCAGCAGGTTGCAACCCCTGATGTCGCTGTGGTCGATGCGCCCTTCTACCTCGAACGCCCCGTCGGCAGCCACGCGCCCCACGTCCTGGGTCTGGATGAAGGCGCACGACCACCATGAAGCCAGGTCGGCGATGTCCAGCCCGCCGCGGGAGCCTGCCGGCAGGCGGTCGAACGGATCGTTCACGTCGCGTGCCGCGACCCGCATCCAGGCCGGGCAGCGGAAGATGTTCCCGCCCTGCGAGTAGGCCTGCGACGTGAGTTCCGCCATGCCGTATTCGGAGTGTATCCTGTCTACTCCGAATGCGTCGCACAGGATTTTGTGGAATTCCGCTTTGGGGATCTCCTCGCGGTATCCCTTCATGCCGCCCGTCTCCATGACGATTGTGTCGTCCAGCTTCGGGGCGTAACGCTCCGCCAAATCCCAGAGCGCATAGCTCACGCCCAGCAGGATCTTGGGCTTGGGGTCGCGGCGCATCGCCTCCAGCAGGGCTTCGTGGTCGTCGAGGTAAAAGCCGCCCGAGCCGCAGTCGGACAAAAGCCGGTCGGCCATGTAGACCAGCGACGAGCCTTTGCGCCGCAGGTAGTTGGGCAGCAGTGCGTAGAGGCTCCACCGTGCCGGTTCGCCGTAGAACGTCCGGAACGAAGCGCGGAACGCTTGTTCGTAGAGCGACAGCGAGCGCATCGGGTGGCGCGACGGGGTCATGCCGGTGGTGGACGACGAAGTGAAGACCGCTTCGGGCTCCGGGCCGCCGCAATACACTTCGTGGGTCTTGAAAAGCCCGATCGGCAAGTAGGGGATCGCATCCGCCGTCCGCACCTCCCCGGGCTGTACGCCGATCAGGGACAGATACTCGCGGTAGGGCGCGCATTCCGCAGCCTGGCGCCGGAATACCTCCAGCGCCGCCGCTTCGAATGCCGCCTCGTCCGCGATGCGGAATATGTCGTCGGGTGTGCTCATCGAGTGTAAAGATAGGAAATAAAAATGAAAGTGAGAGCAAACCGGTGTGATAAGACTGTCGAATAGCGATTTAGACGAAGATTGGACAAACGGGCGCAGCCAAGTAAAACCATCAAAAAGCCAACTCAAACCGGAATTACGTTACTATCCTGTTACTTTTTTGAGCTGGCGGAAAAGTTTCAGATGGTTTTCAAAGAGCTGATTTACACGCTTTCAAAGGCTGTTTCATCTATAAATGTAACCGAATTTTCGGAAGGCGGAAGAGACAGCACGAAAAAAGACGATCTCAAAGGCTTTAAGGAATCCGCTGAAGTCTATGGCAAGGGCATCGTGCATTTCCCTAAGGACTGTAAGTTGTATTGTGGTCGTGGTCTGGCCCGTAACCAGAGCGGAGACAAAAAAGGTGCATGTGAAAATTGGAGGGAAAGCAAAGAAATAATACGGATATGTATTATGATTCTAATGACTCTTGTCCGCTGTTCTTTGTTTCGTTAAAAGTAGACAATATTTTGTATATCATTCTACGATTAAAAAGGACAAATATTCCGTAAACAATTATCATGGCAAGCCAAATGAGTGCCATTTTAAGAGCAGGCACACCGCTGAAAAGGAGAATTATTTGCGTAATAAACCCGAAAAACGTATACCCCGTGACTAATGCCGCCAAAGCTCTGCTTGCCATCGCCCCCACCTTGATCCGCAGTATTCGAAACAAGAGATACAAGAGGAACGAGAATAAAGGTACGCCAAACGCAGCCAATGCAACTACAACTCCCTGGGCATTCTCGTTATTTTGCAGATAATTTAGAATATCAGAAACGAATTCCGTCATATTTTTTCTCCTCTTCAGATATGTGCAACAACGGTTTGTCAGTATAACCCATTGGACGGGCAAACAACAAGGCGGGCATTTCGTGAATACCGATATTATACATATTCACGCTTTCATTGTAGAGTTCGCGGCGGTCGGAAAGCATATCTTCCAAATCCGACACCCGAAGTTGGAGGGTGCGGAAACTCTCCACAGCTTTCAGCTCGGGATAGTTTTCCGAAACGGCGAAAAAGGAATTTAGCAGTTTGCCGACTTCATTAGCCAGTTGTACTTTTTCATCGGTAGAGCGAGAGGAAAGAAAAGCGGTTCGTAGCTCTGTAAGCTGATTTAACAGCGATTCTTCGTATCCCTGTGTCTTTTTTACCACAGCAATAAGGTTGGGTATTTCATCTACACGCTGCTTTAATATTACATCGATATTGGCAAAATTTTTATCTACATTGTACTTCAGCATAACCAACCGGTTGTAAATGGCAACGCCTCCGGAGACAATGCCGACAATGATAACTCCCAAAATAACGAAAGCAATAATAATTCCCATATTCACTGATGCTTAAAGATGATTGTTTTTTCTTGATTGGAAGGGAGTATATATCCATACTGACCGGATGAAATACCCTTGTTGCCGAAAGGCAGGTTTATTTGCAACTCTCCGTCACGGTATTCGATGTGACAAAGCAGTATCAGTGAAGCGATAATACCCAAAACGGAGGTATAACAGATCAGACTATTGATAAGCGGCTTTGCCCTGTTGTATTTGTTGAGTGTTTGTGAAGGCATGAGCGTATATACCTTCTTCGTTTCTTCGTACCGGAAAACCGTTTTGCCTCCTCGTGTATCTGCCATTCCTATAAGCAGTACTTTATCGCCGGGCAACAACAACCGCTGCGTGTATCGCTTTCCTTCTTTTTGATACCGCTTGTTTATGGGCAGACACAAAAGATTCAGCTTTTCGGGTGTAACGTCCAATATGCCCGTTTCGTCCTGTATGGAGAATGCGTTGCATTTATTCTCGCTGTGAACGGTGGTATACGAAGTTCGTCCTTCGCTGTCGTGGTCTATATCTTCTATTTCGTATTCGTATGCAATACACTCCGTGTCACCGATAGGAGCAATGAGTTTTCCTCCGGGAACAACTATTCCTTCCACTTCGGCAAGCCCCATAGCCACAGAACGTATAGGAGAGGTAGGCAATATTGCCTGTAAACGCATAAAATGACGGTCACCCCCGGGATTTTTCAGCGCGAAAAGAGGAAGGATAATAAATACCACCAAAAATATTAGCGGCAACGAGACTTCCATAATAAACATAATAACGAGCATTCCAATAATCCCCGATATATAAGTTCCCGTTACTTTGCCCGCAGTGAAGACGGAAACTTTTTTTCCGGTTTTCCGGTATTCAGCTTTGACTTTTCTTAATCTCCTCACCAAAGGCATTATGATAAGGCCGACAATAGCCAACACAAAAGTAAGTACAAAAAGAAGCACCAACGCACACAAGCCAAAGCCCGGTTTAATAACCCCTAAGAAGCATACAAGAGTTGGTTCCAGAACAAAGAGAAGCCATTTAGGTTTATAGTCCCAACCGTATATTCCGCCTAAAATAACATGATGAAAAAGTGCCACAAAAGCCGAAAATGGTATCAGAACAAAAACCACTCCAACACTTATATCGCCCCAATCTGTCAAAAAGTTGATAAGTTCCTTCATTTACGAAACATTTCTTGTATTCAGTTTTTCACGCTTTTGTGGATGCAAAAGACACGCAAAAGTCGGACGGGTTCAAGACCGGATTGCGTCCGATTCCGTGCGGGATAAAGGCCGGGATGTTTAAAACGCCCCGAACCCGATCTGGCTGTCGTCGCTGAGATTTGTCTTTTTCAGCTGGGCTTCGACTTTTTTCAGGATCTCGTCGTATTTCTGCTCCGAAAGCCAGGGCTTCATCGTTTGGTTCAATTTCTCCATTTTTTCGACGTGCGGATCCAGTATCTCATGTTTTTGCGCATAGGTTTCGGCTTTCATGAGTTCTCTCAGCAGGAGTGCAGGCTGCAGGGCGCGCTGCAAATCGTCCTTCATCTCTTTGGGCAGGCTCCGGGCTTTGTCTTTGGGCAGGCTTGCGTACATGAGGAGCCCCAGGCTGACCTCCCTCGCAAATTTTTTATACACCTTCTGAAATCGGTCACTCCGCGCGTTGATGGTAAACGCCATGTCGTCCAACTGTTTTTCGATCTGTGCCATCTTCTGTTCGACTGCGGAGTAGCTGCTGAACATTTTTTCTTTTTCGGCTTCCACCGATCTCTCCACCTCGGCAAACGATTCCTGCAATGCACGGAATTCTTCCGGCATTTCGGCTCCTGCGCCGTTCTCTTCATAATCGGCGATGGTCTCCTTCAGTGAATCGATCCGCTCCTGCGGCACTTGTCCGCAGGCCATCAAAGTCAGCAGACATCCGGATAATAACCATTTCTTCATCATTTTTTTCAGTTTAATCATTTATCGGATAAAGATCGGGAATAGTTTTCGATATTCGGTTATCCAAAACGCTCATAAAGTTATCTTGCGGGATATGTTCCAGGAGATAGAGGAGCTGGGCGCCGGAGCAGAACGACATGATCCGGGCGGCCCATTCCTGTAAATGCGAAAACAACAACCTGCGGCCCGGATATCTCCGTTCCGCCGTCGTTGTTTTCACGGGTATTACGTGGCCTGCGGCCGCTTGTCATTTGTTACTTTTTCACTTTCGGCGCAAGCATCATGTTCATCTTCTTGCCGTCGAGCCGGGGCATCGCCTCCACTTTGGCGAACTCTTCGAGATCGGTGGCAAAGCGCAGCAGCAGGATTTCGCCCTGCTCCTTGAAGACGATCGAACGGCCGCGGAAGAAGACGTAAGCCTTGACTTTGGCCCCCTCCTTGAGGAAGTTCTGCGCGTGCTTGAGTTTGAAATTGTAGTCGTGGTCGTCGGTCTGGGGCCCGAAGCGGATCTCCTTCACGACCACTTTCGTCTGATTGGCCTTCAGTTCCTTGGCTTTCTTCTTTTGCTGGTAAAGGAATTTCTGGTAATCGTCGATGCGGCATACGGGGGGCTCGGCCTTCGGAGAGATCTCGATCAGGTCGAGTTCCAGTTCGTCGGCGAGTTTGAGCGCATCGCGGATCGGCAGAACCTGCGGCTGGCCGACGTTGTCGCCGACCACACGCACTTCCGGAGCCGTGATCTCGTTGTTGATCCGGTGGGGGTTCTCCTTGACGGGCGGACGGCGCCCGAAGCGGTTGTTGGCATTGGCTGCCGGTTTCGGTCTGTTATTCCCGGGGGTAAACGGCCTCGGCGGGAATGGTTTCGGTGCTGCGATAGTTGTACGTATTAGTTAAGTTAATAATGTGTTCTTTTATTTCTTTTCCAGTTTGTTGGCGTCGATCTCCTCTTTGACCAGTCCGGCGATCAGGTCGCGGAACGCTTCCATCGTCATCTGGCCCTTGTCGCCCTCGCCTTGTGCGCGAACGGATACGAGGCCCTCGGCCTCTTCCTTCTCGCCGACGATCAGCAGGTAGGGGACGCGTTTCAGTTCGTTGTCGCGGATCTTGCGGCCGATCTTCTCGTTGCGGTCGTCGACTTCGGTGCGGACGTCGTTGCGGTTCAGGTATTCGGCCACCTTCTGCGCATAATCGTTGAACTTCTCCGAGATCGGGAGTACCACGACCTGCTGGGGCGAGAGCCACAGCGGGAATTTGCCGCCCGTGTGCTCGAGCAGCACGGCCACGAAACGCTCCATCGAGCCGAACGGCGCACGGTGGATCATGATCGGGCGGTGCAGTTTGTCGTCGGCGCCCTTGTACGTCAGGTCGAAACGCTCCGGCAGGTTGTAGTCCACCTGGATGGTGCCCAGCTGCCATTTGCGGCCGATGGCATCCTTGACCATGAAGTCCAGCTTCGGGCCGTAGAATGCGGCTTCGCCCAGCTCCACGACGGTCGTGAGCCCTTTCTCCCTGGCTGCCTGCATGATGGCGCTCTCAGCCTTCTCCCAGTTCTCGTCCGAACCGATGTACTTCTCCTTGTTATTGGGGTCGCGGAGCGAAATCTGTGCCGTATAGTTGTCGAACTTCAGCGTCTTGAAGATGTAAAGCACGATGTCGATCACGCGCTCGAACTCTTCGAGCAGCTGGTCGGGACGTACGAACAGGTGAGCGTCGTCCTGCGTGAACCCGCGTACGCGCGTCAGCCCGTGCAGCTCGCCCGACTGCTCGTAGCGGTAGACGGTGCCGAACTCCGCCAGGCGGACGGGCAGCTCCTTGTACGAGCGGGGCTTCGAACGGTAGATTTCGCAGTGGTGCGGGCAGTTCATCGGTTTGAGCAGGTATTCTTCGCCCTCGATCGGAGTGTGGATCGGCTGGAACGAGTCCTTGCCGTATTTGGCGTAGTGGCCCGAGGTCACGTACAATTCCTTGTTGCCGATATGCGGGGTAATCACCTGCTGGTAGCCGTATTCCTTCTGCACGCCCCGCAGGAACTGCTCCAGACGGTCGCGCAGTGCGGCACCTTTGGGCAGCCACAGGGGCAGGCCCTGTCCCACGCGCTGCGAGAAACAGAACAGTTCGAGGTCTTTGCCCAGCTTGCGGTGGTCGCGCTTCTTGGCCTCCTCCATCATCACGAGCTATTCGTCGAGCATCGACTTCTTGGGGAACGAGATGCCGTAGATGCGGGTCAGCATCTTGTTCTTCTCGTTGCCGCGCCAGTATGCCCCGGCTACCGAAGTCAGTTTCAGGGCCTTGATGTAGCCCGTGTTGGGGATGTGCGGCCCCCGGCAGAGGTCGGTGAACGCACCGTTGGTATAGAATGAGATGGTGCCGTCCTGCAAGTCCGTAATCAGTTCTACCTTGTACTGGTCGCCCTTCTCGGTGAAGGTCTTGAGTGCTTCGGTCTTGGGGACTTCGCGGCGGATGAGCTGCTCCTTGTTGCGGGAAAGCTCCTGCATCTTCTGCTCGATTTTGGGCAGGTCGGCCTCGGTGATCGGCGTCGGCGAATCGACGTCGTAGTAGAAGCCGTTTTCGATGGCCGGGCCGATACCGAACTTGATGCCCGGGTAGAGTGCCTCGAGGGCTTCGGCCAGCAGGTGGGACGAGGTGTGCCAGAAGGCGTGCTTGCCCTCTTCGTCCTCCCATTTGTAGAATTTGACCGAGGCGTCCTCCTCGATCGGGCGCATCATGTCCACGGTTGCGCCGTTTACCGAGGCCGCCAGGGAGTCAGCAGCTAAACGAGGGCTGATGCTCTCTGCGATTTGGAAGGCAGTCGTCCCTTTGGCGAACTCCCTCACCGAACCGTCGGGAAAAGTGATTTTGATCATAAAAAATTTATAAAGTTAAGTTTTCGGGGCCTTCGGCGCTTCCACAATTACGAGACGGAATACGCTTCCGGGTTGCCCGGTGTTTATCGTTTTTTCTCTTCCGGCTGCCGCGCTGTGCGTGCTGCCGTGCCTTTGCCCGTCGTGTTTCCGGCCTGTGTTTCTCCGGCCTGTGTTTCTCCGACCGCCGGCCCTGCAATCCCCGCGTCTTTGGCCGCCGTGTTCCCGGTCTGTGTCTCTCCGGTTCGTGTTTCTTCGGCCGCCTGTTTCCCGGATCCCGCATCTTTGCCCGCAGCGTTTACAGCCTCCTGTCCGCGGCGCCCTTCCCGGATCATCGCCGTCCCGGCGCCGATACCCAGCAGTACGGTCAGTTCCCCGGATGCCAGCTTCCAGAACTCCGTGTCGCCGAAAAAGTAATCGCAGAGCCATGCTCCTCCGAGCAATACCCATATGGCCACGAACCCGGCCCCGACGCGGATCTTTTTCTGCGGCGTCATAACTAATCCTCCCGTTCGGTCTGCGGCAGGTCTTTGACCGAGATGTCGCGTCCGCCTTTCTCGCGCTCGGCGCGCTGCAACGGGTTGCGGCTCCATTCCGTCCAGGCGCGGCGGTGCTCCACGATGTCGATGGCGGCGTAGATCGCCGACCTCATCGACTGCGCATCGGCCTTGTCCTGCCCCGCGATGTCGTAGGCCGTGCCGTGGTCGGGCGACGTGCGTACCTTGGCGAGCCCCGCCGTGAAGTTCACGCCGTCGGGCGAGAGCGTCTTGAACGGCGCCAGCCCCTGGTCGTGGTACATCGCCAATATTCCGTCGAAATGCGTATAATTGCCCGATCCCATAAAGCCGTCGGCAGCATAAGGTCCGTAACAAAGAATCCCCTTTTCCTCCATTTCCTTCATGGCAGGGATAATCACTTCCTGTTCTTCCGTACCCAGCAAACCGCCGTCTCCGGCATGAGGATTGAGAGACAACACCGCAATACGCGGAGCACCGATGCCGAAATCCTGCTTCAGGCAATGATGAAAGATCATCAGCTTTTCCTGAATCAGTTCCTTCGTAATCGTAGTCGCAATCTCTCTGACAGGGATATGCGTCGTCACTAGAGCCACACGAAAATCATTCTTCATCAGAATCATCAACGATTTGTTTCCGTTGCCCAAACGTTCTTCGATATACTCCGTATGTCCGGGGAAAGAAAATTCTTCCGACTGGATTGTATGTTTGTTAATCGGAGCTGTCACAATTACGTCAATCAGCCCCTCACGATAGTCTTCAATAGCCCGTTCCAAAGCGCCCAATGCGGCCTTACCGGCTTCGGGGTCAGGTTTGGAAAACTCAACTTTCACTTCATCATCCGTACAGTTCACTACGCTCAAGCGGTTGCATCCCGCTTCGGAAGCCGTATTGATAATACTGAAGTTAGTCTGCACATCCAAAGCCTTGCGGTGATAAGCAGCGACTTTCGGTGAACCGTAGATAATAGGAGTACATAATTCCAACATGGTAGGATCCGAGAATGTCTTTAAAATCACCTCATAGCCTACCCCGTTAATGTCTCCCTGGGTGATGCCGATTCTTATTTTATTATCTTCCATGTTTTTATTTATTAGTTTGTTCCGCTTCCTTGGCTGCTCCTCCCAATGGGATCTGGTTTTGCTGAACCTCATTCGGAAGTTTCAGTGTATAAAGAGATGCCTCCATTTGGCGCACCAGGTTACGTTTCATTTTATCAGGTGAATAAACAAATATTTCTGCTGTGATAATTCGTTGGTTTTTCTCATCCAGACGCGTGTGAGACACATACGGGCCACCCATGAAGTCCCCCTTCATGCGCCATAATCCGCGTGCTTCCATTGTGTAACTGTTCTGTACATTGATCGGACGAACATCGGTCAGTAAAGAATCCGTTGACATATAAACCCCTTCCTTGAATCCCGGAATGTTCGCCTTCATCACAGAGTCACGCTTATGCACAAAATATTCTTTGGTGAATGTATCTTTATCGGTATAAGGATAAGAATACATCACGAAGTTACGGTCGGCAGTACCTGTATTGGTGGAAGCCCAGAAGAAATCTTTTCCGGTCTTTGAATTAGCCAGTTCGGCAGGCAACCAGATATCGCAACCAAATAAGCTATCCACTTTCTGTGAGATAAAATTGCTGTGCTTTTCTTCCAGCATGGAAATCTGACGATTCATTTCCGCACGGGTGAAGAAGTCAACAATAGTCTGCTTATTCTCTTCCACAAACTTTTGGAATTCTTCTTCATTCGGAGCCTGAATGGTCAATATCATTTGCGGATTCGCATACACATCCTTCGCATATTTGAAAGAAGCTTTCGTATAAATGTCCTTTATATCTACGATAATGATATTGCGGATCAACTTCAACGTTGAATCATAATCTTTCGGTGAAGTATACATAATACGGAAAGAAGGTTCCGACTGCGGCAACCCCGGCATATCCGAATCGAGCACATCATGCAAGGCCCTTCCTGCCGCACGATCCCAAACGCCGTGATCTACTACTACCAAAAGTTCGTATGCACGCCCACTAGAAGTGTGATTCCCTTTCAGACCACAAGAAGCAAAAACGAAGGCTATCAAAGCCATGCTTAAATAAGAAAAGTACTTTTTCATGATGTTCGATTTTTATATTAGCTCTTATTATTTTCCTCCTGTTTCGCAGTCGACAACATGCCGCAGGCTGCAAAAATATCTTCTCCGCGCGAAGAACGGATTGTAGTAAAAAGCCCGTGCGTGGTCAAATAGTCACGGAAACGGGTCATTGTATCCATATCTGCCCCTTCAAGATCAACTCCCGGAATGTCATGGAACCGGATCAGATTTATCCTGCAATCCAATCCACGCAACAGTTTCAGCAACTCCTTGGCATAGACTTGCGAATCGTTGAGTCCCTTAAAAACAATATATTCAAATGAAAGTCGGCGCTGTTTGCTAAAATCATAGTTTTTTAACAGTTCCACCATTTCGGTAATCGAATAGCCTTTTTCCGCCGGCATCAGTTCGGAACGCTGCACCGCCAACGGCGAATGGAGGCTGATTGCCAAATGACAATCACTTTCTTCAATAAAACGTTTCAGTCCTTTCCGCAATCCGACAGTGGAGAGGGTGATACGCTTCGGACTCCATGCATAACCGTAATCAGCCGTCATTATCTCCAATGCCTGCAATACTTCATCCAGGTTATCGAGCGGTTCGCCCATGCCCATCATCACGACATTTGTCAACTTGTCCCGTTCCGGCAACGAATGAATCTGATTGATAATCTGACTGGCGGTCAGGTTGGCCTTATAACCTTGTTTTCCGGTCATGCAGAACTTGCAGTTCATCTTGCAGCCTACTTGTGAAGATACACACAAAGTCGCCCGGTCATCATCCGGGATATATACGGATTCTACAAAGTGGTTCTCACCTACTTTATACAAATACTTCACCGTACCGTCCACAGAGCGCATTTCATCTACCGGCGCCTCTGCTCCCACCTCATAGTTCTGCTTGAGCAACTCCCGATACTTCAACGACAAATTTGTCATTTCATCAATCGAGGCCACCTTTTTATCGTAGAGCCACGATGCAATCTGCTTGGCGGCAAAGCCGGGCATTCCCAGTCTTTTCGCCAGCGATTGAAGCTCCACAAGAGTCATTCCTAAAAGAGGATATTTAGACATTATTCCTTCTGTTCATGGTTTATATTTGCAAATGTAAGGAAATAAAGTCGATTTCCGTACAGCGAGAATGTAAAAGTTAACAAAAAAGGTCGTTCCCGAAAGAGGAACGACCTTTTGCAGTTATCGTTTTTACGATTAAGTCTTAGAAGAACAGGTAACGTGTATCTTTTACGTTTCCTTTCAGATACAAGTCATTCATCAGACGGCTTGCGAAGCGTGCGTGCATATTAGTCAACGTAGCTTCTTCATCTTTTGCGTTGAATGTATCGTTCAGTTTGTCCTTGCCATATACTTGCAGAACAAATACGCCGGCATTACCTTTGATCGGAGCGCTCAATTTATTTACTTCAGCAACAGAAGCATAAGCGCCAACCAACGGTTCGCTACTACGCAAAGCAGATACATAAGCCGGAGCAGCAAACGTTACCATTTTCAAAGAATCGCTGACAGCGTTCGGCATAGCCTTGTACTGGTCGAGTGAGGTTGCGTTGGCAGCCTTCATGTCAGCCATAATCTTTTCAGCTTTCTTATCTTTCACGATCTCAGCTCTCAACTGTTCCTGTACGGCTTTCAATGGACGGTATCCTTCCGGCTTGATGTTTACCAGACCAACGACCATCATGTGATCGCTTTCGCCACATTCATACAAGCCTGATACTTCACCCGGTTTTGCTTTATCGAATGCCCATCTCAACGCTTCTTTTGTACCTCTCACACCACCGATACCATGTTCGGAGCTATACAAATCAGCTCTGTCAAGCAATTTGTATCCGGCTTCTTCGGCGTTAGCCACCATTTTCTCAACAGAAGGATTGGCAGCGATAAACTGGCTGAAGTCATTGTAAGCACGGTTGTATGTTTCCTTGCTGAATTCAACTTCACGCTTCACCACAGCTACTTTATATTTATCCTTCACCGCTTTCTTGTTAGTCACCTGAAGAATAACGTTAGCTTGACCCAACGGCAAGTTTACCAGTTCGTTCACACCTGTGCTGTTAATAGCAGAAATAAATTTCAAGTTGTCACCGTCAATTTGTGCACCTTCGTACTGTGCAGCAGTCATCCAGTTGGAATCACCGGTCTGACCGTATTTCTTAGCAAGATCTACGAAGTTAGCACCACCTTTGATAGCATTGTAGATACTGTCGGCCAGAGTTTTCGTCTTAGCTGCATCTGACGCATATACCTGAATCTGACGGAACTCAACAGAATCGGCAGCCGCAGTCTTGGCTACAATTTTGAATGAGTTGATCGTATTATCGCCACCATTATAGTAAGGACCATAAACAGAACCAACAGAAGCAGAATCCAAACGTGCAACTACATCCGACGGGAAAGCAGTCTTGTTGTAGAACAAGTCTACATAAGGAGCTTCCGAACCAACCGAACGAATGAAAGAAGTATAATCATCCGTTGTAGTAGCCAACTGTTCAGTAGCTTCGTCCACTTCCTTCTGGATAGCGGCGCGGTCGGCTGCACTGGCAGTTACCTGTACGTCGATGTATTTGATATCACGAGTTTCCTGGTATTGCTTGAACTGTTCTTTTTTCTTGTTATACAAGTCTTTCAGTTCCGATTCCTTTACTACGATTGTAGAATCTACCACAGAAGAATAAGGAACGGCGGCCAGCAACATATTGTATTGGTTTACTCTTGCGTCGAAAGCATCCTGTGCTTCCACCGGGTTAGAGATAAGCGCTTTGGATACCAATGCCTGATACTTTTCAGCCAGACGGCTCTGAATCAGAGTTTTCTGAATGAACGACCAATATTTATACATATTGTTGTACTGTTCAGCATACTGTGCCGGCATTTGCGATTCGTTCATTTTGGCATATTCTACCAGGAACTTGTTCAACATATCCTTGTCGAAGTTTCCGGTTTGCGGATTCTGGAAAGGAGTCTGTCTCAACAAAGGATGAACGCCAGCTTTCAGGATGTCCTGAATTTCAGCAGTAGAAACAGTCAGTCCCAGTGCTTCAGCTTCTTTTTCAATCAGTTTATTGTTAACGTAGGAACGCCATACTTCATCGCGTACCTGACTGGTTTGTTCGTCATTCAAGGCGGTCACTCCACGCATGAGTTTCACCACTTCGGTATATTCTTCTACCAAGTTCTGATACTCCTGAGCGGAAAGAGCGTCTCCGTTCACCTCACCAACGTCATGTGCCTGGTGCGGCTGCATCACCTTCCATGCGTCACCCGCAATGAAAGCAAACAGCGCCAAGCCGATAACAATCACCAATAGAGGTCCTTTCGACCTAATGTTTTGTAACGTTGCCATTTTGATTAATACGATTTATGTTTATTATTATTTCTTTCTTTTGTCGTTTTAGCGCACGAAGATACAAAAAATGCTAATATGCATCTATTTATTGGCTAAAAATTTCTTGATTATCGTCATTATTCCAAGACTTTTAATCGCACGAGTTCTATTTTTGTCGCTGTGACCTTAATTATCTTGAATTGATAACGTCCCACCCGCACCACTTCATGCAGCTTCGGAAAACTCTGATATTGGTTCAGAATCAGTCCTCCTACCGTCAGATAATCGTCCGATTCGGGCAAATCGAGTCCGAACGTCTCATTGACTTTTTCTATCTCCAAGCGGGCGGACAACACATACTCGCGTTCATCAATCTGCTTGCTAATATAGGAAGTATTATCGTGCTCATCTTCTATATCTCCAAATATTTCTTCTACCAGATCTTCCAGAGATACAATACCGGACGTACCGCCAAACTCATCCACCACTACGGCAATCGTTTTCTTTTGCTGCATAAAGAGCTTCATCAGTTTATTGGCGGACATGGTTTCGGGCACAATCGGCACTTGCTTCACATTCTCATGCCAGTTTTTCGGAGCACGAAACATTTCCGACGAATGAATATAACCCACCACATTGTCGATATTTCCATCGTACACAATGATCTTGGAAATTCCGGATTCGATGAAGCGGCTTTTCAACTCGTCCAGCGAAGTTGTCAGATCAACAGCCACCACTTCGGTACGCGGAACGATACAGTCGCGGATTTTTATGTTCGAGAAATCCAAAGCATTCTGAAAGATTTTCACTTCCGTATCCAGTTCCTCCTCATTCTCGGCATTATCAATACTGCTTTGCACGAAGTAGTCCAAGTCGACTTTTCCAAACGCTCTGTCGGATGCATCCTTGTTAATCTTCATTCCAAAGACACGAAGGAATAAACAAGACAAACCGGAAGCCAGTTTAGAAATAGGATATAGAATGACGTAACAAATAATCAGTGGAATGGCAAAAACATTCAAGACCAGATTGGGATTGATTTTGAAGATTGTTTTCGGCAGAAACTCTCCGGTCACCAGAATAATAAGGGTAGAAATAACGGTCTGCGCCAACACCATCAGAAAATGATTATCAATGAATCCCGCCAGCAGATTATCGCCAATAATCTGTGCCATCAGAATACCATAGATGACTAGTGCGATATTATTCCCCACCAGCATGGTAGAGATAAATTCATTCGGGTTCTTGAAGAAGATAGAAAGGATGCGGGACGTAATTCCCCCCCTTGCGTTCCATCTCAAAACGCAGTTTGTCTACCGACACAAAGGCAATCTCCACTCCTGAAAAGAAAGCGGAGAAGACCATGGTGATAATTAGAGAGATATAAATATTCATAGTTTATTTCACAGAATCTTTTCGCACTGAATCCGGCAGCGCTTTTGTTTCCGGTTGGGGCGGACCACCTGCTTCCTCATCCACATAGAAAATACCTTCGATATTATGGATGGTATATATGGTCATTTGCTGGTTCGAGTCGAATCCATGCCCTGTAATAATTCTGTCCGGTTGTTGAATACGTATAAACTTGTCGGAATATACCTTTTGGGTAGCTTCGTTCCAGTACAGCAGTTCCGTATTAAAACGCTCTCCTTTCCGGTTCTGTATATCTACGTTCCCTATCAGCTTCCAAAGCCTTTCTTTGTCATAATAGTAGGCAGTATCCGCTTTGATACTGGCTTCTATATGAAAGATAGAGTCGAACTGTTCCAGATATACGCCCTTCTCAAAGGCCCAATAGGATGGTTTCTTACGGTCGTACACCGACCATTCTTCCGTATTCACTCTGTAGCGTGTCACTCCGGAATCGGAGATAAGGGTGGTGACTCCCAATGTTGTCATCATCGGAAGGGAATCACGTTCCGTGATAGCCTCACCCATAGCTTTCTTCTTTCCGCCACAGGAAGATAATAAAAGAAGCATAACAATCACCCCGGAGGTAATTGTTATGCTCATGCTTTTATGCAATAAACGGTTTCTTCGTTTTCGCAACATACATTTATCTAATCGTTGTAGTCTCTCCTATCCAACCGCCGATAGTGATGCGGTCGCCTTGCTTGTAACCTAACATAAATAGGTCTTTAGCTTGCGGAGTATGACCAGAATATCTACCGATCAATTTGTTAGCTTCTTCAGCTACGCTCGGATCCACTTGTTTTGCACGTTGCAGTTTGTCAATCACTGCAAAGTAAGTACATTTGTTCAAAGCAGGTTCGTCGCTCCAGTTGGGACTCATTGCATAAAGATTAGCAATCAGGATGTATGGAGCACCGTAGTTTTCGTTAAAACCAATTGCTTTCTGGCAATATGCTCTTGCTTGAGACAGCTTTTTGGCAGAAGCCAATACTGCTGCGGCAGCGTATGCTTTTTCAGCTTTCTTCACATTGTCTGTTTCCAGGTTCACTGCTTCGTCAAAGAATTTCACAGCACCGTCAATATCACCTTTCTTAAATGCCTGATAAGCACATCCGGTAGCAGCTTCTGCTGTCGGTTCCATCTTGTAAGCATAGTAAGATGCTTGCAAATAAGCTTCGCTTTCAGTACATTTCATCATTTTCATGATGTCGATAACTTTCTTCAAGTAAGCCAAGTCAGTCTGGTTAGCTTCTACTTTCGGTCCATAGATGTTTTGCAGTGATTCGCAATCAGCTGTTCCACTGTTTACAAACAAAGCCACTAAGTTATCCTTGATACCCAGTAAAGGTTTCTTCTTTGCTTCGCTGGCTTCAGCAGCAATAGCAGCGTCTACATATTCAGAAGCAGCCAGATAGTCCTGAATGAACTGTTCTTTATGATTCGGATCCGTTTTCAGTTTATCCAAAGACATTTGCAGGAAATAGAAGATAGTCGCACCTGCCGATTCGCCTTTCACTGCATTTACAGACTGACTCAACCATTGATAAGCCTGGTTCACATCAATCTTCGGAGCAAAAGCGATATAATCTACTGCTTTGATACCCAGAGCTTCGTCGGCAGAAGACACTTTTGTACCTTTAGCTAGAAACTCATCTGTGTATTTAATACGCAAGTCATGCGTATTCATCAGTTCATTAAAATATTTCTGATAATCTGCATTATTCCGATCCTTGATTTGTCCCATCAAGCCTTTCAGAATCTTATATCCGTCAGTAAAGGTATAGAAACGAAGCGTCGGACAGTTTTCCAACACAGCTTTCCAAGGAGTATACGCATCTTTAAAATTACCAGCACGCACAGCTTCATGCGAGATACTACTGTTCGAGTTACAGTTAGACGCATCCTGTGCTACCACAGTGGTTGCTCCTGCCGAAAGGAACAACATAGCCACAAGCGTTTTAATTTTCATTGTATCTAAATTTTAGTTGTTATTATATAGTCGTCTATTCTTTCTTACATTCATCTCATTACTCCACTCTGCGTTTGAAGAACCAACGTTCGTTGAACGTCAATCCGATGCTCACGCGGAAGATGTTTTCATTTACAAAAGCCGATTCCTGTCCACTGATACGGACAAATTGTCCGCTGATGCTAAGAATGGAACGGGAACGAGGCACAGGCAGACCGAAACCGGCAGTTACGCCATATTCACGGGTAGCCTCTTTGCCGCCGATCTTATAATACGGAGTCGTATAATAAGCTCCCAGACGGTATTTAATATGGGATAAATAGGAACGTCCCATCAAATTAGGAATGTATTCCGCACCCACTGATACTTTATGACGGTTGCAATACGTGTATGTTTCATTGAAATCTTCACGTACAGCTTCATCTGATGTATTTACGTCAAATTTCGTTTTTGACCATTGTTGCAAACTATAATCCAGACCAACAGTCAGGCGTTTGTCATAGTTATATGTAAATCCGGCGCCAAATGTATTAGGAACTTCAAACGTTGCATCCGGTTTCAATGTTGTAGTAGAAACCGCTGTACCCGTAGAATTTGAAACCATTTGTGTCGTTACACTATAGTCATTACCCAGTTTCAACTTCGGAGAATATATAGCTCCAATTGTCACTGAATGTTTTTTATTAATATCGAATGTATATTGTGCTCCAAAATCAAGTTTATAGCTCGACACTGACGCAACCGACTGGTGATTATAATTATAAGCACCTGATACACTTGGGAAATAAAGGACACGTGTCCGATTAATATCTCCCCAGAAATAAGAAGCATTCACACCTACCGAAAGGTTTTTGAGCACTTTCACTCCCACTCCGGCATATAATTGATGCAAACCTCCATCTCCGGTATAGCTTCTGGCATAATCAGCCGTATTACCGGTAGTAGGATCTGTTGCAGCCTGTGTATCCGACACTGAATATCCCACATTGGAGAACGGCAATAATCCGATACTCATCGCTATCCTCGGATGCAAACGGAATTGCATAGCCAGATAGTCAAAACTGGAGTTTTTAGCGTTCAGTTTCACACCGCTACCACTAATATTCATATTTTGCAGACTAACGCCTCCTTCAAAAATAAACGTCAACGAGTCAATGGCTGTATACGAAGCAGGATTCAGCGGATTGATCTGTGCTCCATCCCGAAGTCCAAAAGCAATTCCCCCCATCGCCTTGCTATTCCCGAAACTCTGATCGGACAAGTCGCCATAGCCATATCGTGTATAAGGAGAGTTTGTATTATTTTGAGCGA
>ERZ772991.1573-NODE-1573-length-19286-cov-3.665540_pt1 | contig 19286 bp, 14 predicted proteins | sample MGYA00511128_ERZ772991 | MGnify/ENA primary metagenome ERZ772991 (study PRJEB29015, sample SAMEA2737655) | human gut metagenome | biome: human gut; feature: human-associated habitat; material: faeces | place: China | collected 2012 ... | reverse complement strand
GCCGGTGCGGTCTGCAGGGGCGCGGGAGCCGGATTCTGGGGCGCGGCCGCCGTGACGGGCGCGGCGGCAGGATGAGCGGCGCCGGCTGCGGCCCTGCGCTGCATGTACGGTGTCGTCTGGGCCGGAGCGGCGGCTCCGGCCGAGGGCGGAAGATCCCGCTCCTCAACCTTGTTTTCCGGCTGAAGTTTTACCGCGCTCGGGGAATTCTCGTAAACGGGCACATCGTAATTGGGGTTATTGGCGAGAGCCGGATCGTCAGCCGTGCTGCTGGAATTGCCCATACCGCAACCTGAGAGAAAGAGGGCCGCGGCGCAGCAGCAGGCCGGAAGAAGAGAGTTTTTCAGTTTCATGGGTGTTTACAGCGGGGAAACCCCGCTGCCTCCGTTATTTTTTTGTTCCATGGCCGGTATCGACAGTGGCGATGAGATCCCTGCCGCCCCTGGACAGTGAGTAGAGCAGGGTGACGCTGGAGGCGCCGTGCCTGACGCCCGGCTGTTTTTTCGTGAAGGAGCCCCCGCCGAGGTCGATGCCTTCCTCTGCGTGGATGAGCACGAAACTTTCGGGCAGTTTCGCGCCCGAGGCGAGCTGTGACACAACGATTTTTGCCGTCTGTCCTTTCGCGGAGAGGACAGCCTTTCCGGAAAGAATGAGACAGCCGCCTTCCATGGCGGGAGAGGCGAAGCGGATGGTTTCGAAGTTGCGGATGCTGTTGGCCATGATGGCTCCGGAAACCTCGAGGACATTGCCGGAGAATGTCGTGGGAGCGTCGCCGCCGGAAAGGACCGTGCTGTCGGACAGTGTGGCGTTTTCACTGATGACCACGGTGTTGTCCGTGGCGCTTCCGCTTTCGCTGATGCCGCCGGTCACAGACCCGAAGACGCTGCCCCCGGATATAATCACCTGATTGCGGGAGGCAAGCTTCTGGGTTCCGGAGCTGTCCTGCGGCTCTTCGTTTTCTTCCGGATCCTGGCCGAAAATCTGATTCACATGGCCGAGCACGTGCTCGCGGTCAGTGACCCTGCCGCCCGTGACGTCCTGAACGCTGCCGCCGGAGAGACGGACCGTGTTGTCCACGGCCTGACTCGTGCCCTCACCGCCGGTGACCTCGCCCTGAACCGTGCCGGACTCCACGTCCACGTGGTTGGAGGAGGCCCTGTCGCTGCCGCGGGCGCCGAAGATGCTGCCGTAGACCATGCCGGAGCCCATGCGTACCCCGTTGTGTTCGGCTGTGCCTTTGTCGCTCTGGCCGCCGCTGATGTCGCCCTGGCAGACAATGGGCGTGCCGCCGGGAGCGGGGACGAGAAAGACGTTGTTGTGCATGGCCGCGCGGTCCGCGGAATGGCCGCCCAGGATGCTGCCGCCGATCTGACCGCCGTGGAGGATGATCTGGTTTCCTCCGGCCGTGCCCTGCCGGCTCGCGCCGCCCGTGGCGTCGCCCTTCAGCGTGCCCCCGATGACAAGAACGGAGTTGCCCATGGCGCCGCTCTCGCCGATACCGCCGGTGACGGCCAGCGCGTCAGCGCCTTCGGAAATGGTGACGTGGTTGCCGTCCGCCAGTCCTTTGCGGGCTATGGCACCCACCGCGTTGGTTTTAATTTGGCCGCCGCTCAGAATGACCTGGTTGCCCGAGGCCTGGGCGTACGCGAGGCCGCCGGTCAGGGTTCCGGTGATGCTGCCGCCTGCCACGGTGACCGTGTTGCCAAGAGCCGGACCGTTGGACCAGCCTGCCACGGCTCCGGAGACGGTGCCGCCGAGAACAAGGACCGTGTTGGAAATGGCGCGGCCTGTCTGCTGTCCATCTTTGCAGTCCGTGGGATTTTCGGAGGGCGTGTTGAAGCCTGCAGCGACGCCGCGGGCGATGGAGCCGCCGAGCACGACGACGCTGTTCCCTGAAACCGTGCCCTCGCCTTTGGCGCTGCAGCCGTAGACACGGCCGGGGATGCTGCCGTTCCTGACGATGACCTGGTTCGGGGCGGGCGTGTCAGGGATAAGCGAGGAAAAAATGCCGTCAAAGGAGCGTCTGAGCTGCGCGGGCGGGTATTCAATCTGATCTGCCGGAGCGGGGGACGGCACAGAGAGGGCGCAGAGGGCGGCCAGAGCCGCCAGCGCCAGGGAATGGACTTTCGTCTTCCTGTGGGAGCGGGGCATACGTTCTCCGAAAAAGCGGCGTATTTTGGCGGGTCTTCCGCCGGCCGCGTCCGGGAAGAATAACGCGCGCGGGGACGGCTTGCAATGAGAGGAAAATCAGTTTCCCGCCTGGCCGGGATCCGCCGGCGCTGAAGACGGGGCCGGCGCGGGGCCGTTCTCTGCGGGCTGCGGCGTTTTATCCGGGGCGCCGTCAGGGGAATCGGTAAGGTAAATGTAGTAGACGGGTTTCGGGAGGGAGGCGATGTCCCTGTCTACGAGGAAGGCGAAACCGAAGAGGAGGAGCAGGTTGAGGGCGCAGGCGATGAGAAGGACGGGAAGGGAAACGGAAGGGAAGCGGAATCTCCCGCGGGTCCGGCCTTCCTCCCCGTGAAATTCGCGCTCCGGGAGCGAGGGAGTGAAGCCGCCGGTCTTTTTCCCGGCAGGGCTGGTCCGGCCCGGGCGGTTGTATTCGGGGCTTTCCGGGTCGTCGGCCAGAATGCCGAGGGACGAGCGGGATGTGTAGCCCGTGAACGTACGCATGCTTTTCCTCCGTCAGAAGACGAGGACCTGCCGGGCGGGGCCGCAGCCCGGTACCCGGCAGGCCGCCGGAAACCTACCGGCCTGATGGCGTCACGGACGGATTACCTTGCCCGCGAGGTCGAGGCTGGTCACGATATCCAGCATGTTGGAGGTTTCGCCGACCTGTTTCTTCTCAAGCAGGCCGTAGTGATTGAGGCAGGTGCCGCAGACGAGGATGGAGACGCCGGATTCGGCGAGTTTCTTCAGGGCGTCGAGGCAGGGGCCGGGAGTGGCGGCGAGTTTTACGCCGCCGTTCAGAAGCACGATGCGCCACAGATCCTGCATTTCGGTCAGGGTGGACAGGAAGTTTTTCATGAGGGCGGCGCCGAGTTCGTCATCGCCGCGGCCGAGGGTCTCGGTTGTGATGAAGACAAGGGTCTGGGAGACGCCGCCGGGGAGGGTGCACTGGGTCGTCTCGTCGACGGGCACATCCTTCACGCGTCTGGCCTCAAGGTGGATGAGGCCGTCAGCGTCCTTCGTGTCCTTGACGCTGAATCCGCTTTTAATGAGGAAGCGGGTGCAGTTTTCCTGGGACATGGGATTGTCCACAATGACTTCGAGTTCGTCCGCGCCGTTTCTCACGGCGTTGCGGGTGTTGATAAGAGGCTGGGGACAGGTCATGCCCCTGCAGTCAACGGTAACCATGGAAAAAACTCCTGGTTGAAGTCCGGTCCGGAGGTCATTCGCCGGACCGCGGCCATTGTGCCTTGGAAAGGGAGAGTGCGCAAGGAACGGGCCTCTTTTCCTGAGCCGCCCGACGGGATAGGATGACGCACCGCGGGCTTTTGTCCGGCGGGGAGGATATTCTGATGGAAGAACACGGCACGGACGGGAAGAAGAGCGGGGGCCTGACTGTGAGCGGAGAAGAGGCCGGGCTTAAGGTCATCGGCCTTCTGGAGCGCCATTTCGGGCTGCCAAAGAGCCTCCTGCACCGCTGGATACGCACGGGTCAGGTGCGCGTGAACGGAGGGCGGGTGCAGCCCTTCGCCAGGGTGGAGGAAGGCGATACGGTGCGGGTTCCTCCCTTCGCGGAGGCCATGGCCGGGGAAGCCGGAGAGACGAAGGCTGCGGTTCAGGATCTGCCGGAACTCCCCATCATCGGAGAGAAGGACGGCCTTGTGGCCGTCTTCAAGCCGGCCGGACTGCCCACGCAGCCCGGAACGGGACATGAGGATTCCGCATCGGAGCGTCTCAGGGCCATGTCCGGAGATTCCGCTTTTCCCATCACTCCGGCGCACAGGCTCGACCGGGACACGTCGGGAGTCCTGCTCTGCGGCCGGACTTTCCAGGCCCTCACGCGGGCCCAGGAACTCTTCCGCGATCATGACGGGCTCGGCAAGGAATACCTCGCCTGGGTTGAGGGGCACTGGCCGTACAGAGGAGAGCACGTGCTCAGGCACTACCTCTCAAAGCGCCTTGTGGGCGGCCACGAGAAAATGACGGCCTCGGAAAATCCCGCGGACGGCCGGGAGGCCGTGCTGGCTGCGAGGGCCCTGGCCTTTAACGGCGGGGCGACCCTCCTTCTCGTGCGGATTTTTACAGGGCGGACGCATCAGATCCGCGTGCAGCTCGCCGCGGCCGGGTACCCCATCGTGAACGACGGCAAGTACGGCCGCCCCGGCGGCGGGACCATGTACCTGCACTGCTTCAGGCTTTTCCTGCCGGACGGAACCGTCTTTTCCGCGGCTCCTTCCTGGAAGGGGGATTTCGTCGCGGCCGGGGATCCTTCCCCCATTGCGGCCAGGCCCGGAGTCAGACAGGGAGAGAAGAGAGGGGAGGAAATGAGGCATGACAGGAGAAACGGAAAACAGGGAAGCGGCGTGGACGGACGAAAAGCTCAGCGAAACGGCGCACGGGTACTGGGAAAGCCTGGCTCTCATGAGCGCGGTACACCTCGGCCTTTTCGATGCCCTGGCGGACGGGCCTCTCGCGGACGCTGATCTGGCCCTGAAACTTGGCGCCTCCCTCAGGGGCACGTCCATGCTGGCCGAAGCCATGGCCGCCATGGGGCTCGTCAGAAGAAGCGCTGACGGCGTATCCTCGCTCACGGAGTTTTCCTTCAGCCGCCTGACGTCTTCCTCTCCCCGGAGCGTCCGGGGCCTCGTGGAGCATATGCGCAGGCTCCTCGCTGAATGGACCCAACTCGACAGGGCCGTGCTGGAGGGGAGCCTCCCCCGCCGGGAAAAGGCCCCGGAACGGCGGTCGGCTTTCCTCGGGGGCATGGAGGCAGGAACGCTCCTGCAGGCTTCTGCCATTGTCCCCCGTCTCTGCCTTGCCGGCAGGCTTTCCTTCCATGGCTGCGATTTCCTGACGGATCCCCTGCCGTCAGGCTTCGACGTGGTCTGGATTTCGCAGGTGCTGCACATCTTCGGCCCGGAGAAGGTTCTCTGCGCTCTGCGCAGGGCGTATGGGAGTCTTGGGAGCGGAGGCCTTCTTCTTGTGCACGAGTTTCTGCTTGACCGGGACGGTCCTCTTTTTCCTGCGATCTTTGCCCTGAACATGCTGACGCATACGGAGGAAGGCCGGACCTGGAAGGCTCACGAGCTCATGGCGCTCATGAGGGAAGCGGGGTTCACGGACGTACGCCGTCTTTCCCTTGAGCTCTCTGGCGGTCGTGGTATTCTGGCAGGAGTTAAGGCCTGAGGCGTTCGCCCCGGGCTGAAGACACTGGGGGAATTATGAAAGTTGGCATTATCCGCTGCATGCAGACGGAAGACATGTGTCCGGGAAGCACCGATTTCGCCGCCATCCGCGGCCGCAAGGGCGTTTTCTCGGAGATTGACGGCGACATCGAACTGGTGGGATTCGTGAACTGCGGGGGCTGCCCCGGCAAGAAGATCCCGCTCAGGGCCAAGATGCTGGCGTCCCATGGCGCCGAGGCGGTCTGCCTCGCGTCCTGCATCGTGAAGGGCACGCCCATCGGCTATCCCTGCCCGTTCCATGACAAAATCATGGAGCTTCTGAAGAAGGCGCTGCCCAACACTAAAATTTTTGATCACACGCATTAAAGGCCGGCGGACCCTGGCGTCCCCCCGCCCGAGGAGTTCGGAATGAAAAATACGGTAACCTCACTGCTGGAAAGAAAGAACAGGGGCGAGAAAATCGCCATGGTCACGGCGTACGACTACACCATGGCCCGCCTTGTGAGCGCCGCTGGCGCGGATATGATCCTCGTGGGCGATTCTCTCGGAATGGTCATGATGGGCATGCCTGACACGGTGTCCGTGACCATGGACGATATGGTGCATCACACGCTCTGCGTCTCCCGCGGATCGGGTGACGCCCTGCTCGTGGGCGATATGCCTTTCCTGAGCTTCCAGGTAAGCGTGGAGGACGCTGTCCGCAACGCCGGACGGCTCATGAAGGAAGGCCGGGCCCATGCCGTCAAGCTTGAGGGCGGCAGGGAAGTCTGCCCGCAGGTGAGGGCCATGACACAGGCCGGCATTCCGGTCATGGGGCATATCGGCCTCACCCCGCAGTCCCTCAACACGCTGGGTGGCTTCCATGTGCAGGGAAAGAACGTGGCCGCTGCCCAGAAACTGCTCGATGACGCCCGCGCTCTCGACGAGGCCGGCGCCTTCGGCATGGTGCTCGAGTGCGTGCCGGATTTGCTGGCCGAACGCATCACCCGTGAAGTGTCCTGCATGACCATCGGTATCGGCGCGGGGCCGCACTGCTCCGGTCAGGTGCTTGTGGGACAGGATCTCCTCGGCATGTTCTCTGATTTTGTGCCCAAATTCGTGAAGCACTTCGCGAACGTGGGTGACGAGGTGAAGAAGGGCGTGGCCGCTTACTGCGGTGAGGTGAAGGCCGGGACCTTCCCGGACGATGCCCACAGCTTCCATATTTCGAAGGAGATCGTCGACAGCCTGAAGTAGTCAGCACGACGGACTGACGTGACGCGGCCGCTGTTTTCAGAAGTGGAAACAGCGGCCGCGTTTTTTTTTCAGCTGAATGCGGCCAGGACGAGAGACGAGGCCAGGGTAAAAATGATGACGGTGGCCCACATGAGCCGGATGGCCAGGGAGATATGGCCGGATGCCGCATCCGGTGTGCCCGTGCCGAGCCAGGGATGATCCCGCTTCATTCCGGCGTAGACAGCCGGGCCTCCCAGCCTGAGCCCGAGGGCCGCGGCGAAGGGCGCCTCGCTCCACGCGCTGTTGGGGCTCTCGTGGGCGTGCCGGAAGCGCCAGCCCGTACGGAAGACGGCGGCGGGAGAGGCTTTTACGGAGAAGGCCGCGAGTGAGATGGCCGGCAGGGCAAGCCTCGCCGGAAGATACGTGAAGACATCGTCGAGGCGCGCTCCGAATGTCCCGAAATGCCGGTATCTTCTGTCCCTGCGGCCCCAGAGGGCGTCCAGGGTGCTGGTAGCGCGCTCTGCCATGGCGAGGGCTGCCGCGCCGGGGAAGCCGGCGATGAGGCCGCCTGCCATGGCCCAGAAAAGCGTGCAGAGCACGCCGTCAGTGAGATTTTCGGCCACGCTTTCCACGCAGGCACGGCAGACGCCGTGCATATCGAGGAGGGAAGTGTCGCGGCCGACGATCATGGACACGGCTTTCCGGGCTTCCCCGGTCTTTCCCGCCTCAGCGGCATCCCTCACGCGGAGGGCGTGGCGCGCGAGCGAGACGGGAGCGAGGCAGAGCCACACCGAAACCGCGGCCATGGCAAAACCGCCCGCGGTACCGGAATATCCGGCGAGGGCCGTGAGGCTCCACGCGATGACGGCCGGAGGGAGGATAACGGCGAGGCCGGCGAGCAGACCGGCCAGTCCCTCACGCAGGGGGCTGCCGCCTTCCGTATCAGGCGGAAAGGGACAGGAGAGGAGACGCCTGAAGAAAGGTTCGGCCCGGGAGGCCAGATATCCCATGCCGCAGACGGGATGGACGCGCGCCGGCGGCTCGCTGAAGAGAAGATCCAGAATGAGGGCCGCCGGCAGGAGGAAGAGAGCCTGGAGCGCGCTCATCTGCGTCCCTTCAGGCCGAGGATCCGGTAGATGGCGTCCATGTCGGTATGTCCGCGCACGATGGAGGCGAGGCGGCTTATGGCGCGTTCGGTGTCATAGGAGACGAGCCCGGCTTCCCGCGGGGCAAGGCCGAGCGAGGAGCGCACGCGGTTCAGGAAGGCGCGGCGGAAGGCATCGTTATCGAAGAGGCCGTGCAGGTAGGTTCCCCAGCACCGGCCGCGGCCAGCCCCAAGCACGGCGCCTTCCTCCTCTTCCTTTCCGAAGAAGGTGAGGCCTTCCGCTGTCGGGCGCGTGACGCCGTGATGGATTTCATAGCCCGAGGCGGGCACGCCAAGCGGTGTCGCCACGTTTTCCACGCGGCGCAGGGTCTTGGCAGAGGCGAGTTCCGTTTCAAGAGGCAGGAGGCCCAGGCCGTCCGTTGATTTCTGCCGCGTCTCCACGGACAGGGGATCGCGTATCTTTTCCCCGAGGATCTGCATGCCGCCGCATATGCCGAGAGTCCAGCCGTTCTTCTCCGCGTGGCGCCGGATAAGCGCGTCGAGCCCGCTTTCCCTCAGTTTCGCGAGATCGAGGGCCGTGTTTCTGGAGCCCGGGATGATGACAAGATCGGGCCTGCCCCATTCCGACGGGCGGCGCACGGCGCGCAGGTTTACGTCGGGCTCCATGGCGAGGGGGGCCATGTCCGTGTAGTTGGAGGTGTGTCCGAGGATGACCACGGCCACATTGAGAGCGTCCGGCTCTGCGGACGGGGCGTTGAGCGCGCCGTTCCAGGAAAGACTGTCTTCCTCCGGAAGGTTCAGGGACCTGATATACGGAATGACGCCCAGCACGGGAGCTCCGGTGGCCCTGTCCAGATATTCGTGCGCCGGGGCGAGCAGGGAGGGATCCCCGCGGAAACGGTTCACGAGGAATCCGGCGAGGAGCCGGCGCTCTTCCGGGGTAAAGGTGAGCCATGTGCCGAGGAAGGAGGCGTAGAGTCCGCCGCGGTCGATGTCGCCAGCGAGCAGAACCCTCGCGCCGGCCTCGCGGGCCATGGCCATGTTCACGATATCGTTCTTTTTGAGGTTGATTTCCCCGGGCGACCCCGCGCCTTCGAGCACCATGACCCCGTGCTCCGCGGAAAGCGAGGCGTAGGCTCCGGTCACGCGCTCCCAGAGACGGGCCCTGAGGGAGCCGAAATCCTTTGCCTCCACGAAGCCCGCGGGGCGGCCGAGGACAATGACCTGGGAGCCCCTGTCCGTACTCGGCTTGAGCAGGACCGGGTTCATGCGGCAGTCCGGATCGGTTCCGGCGGCCTGGGCCTGCAGGATCTGGGCCCGGCCCATTTCCCCGCCGTCCGGCGCCACGCCGGAATTGAGGGACATGTTCTGGGCTTTGAAGGGCGCGGCGTCAAAGCCGTCCTCGCGCAGAATGCGGCAGAAGGCGGCAGTGAGAATGGACTTGCCCGCGTTTGAGCAGGTGCCCTGCAGCATGAGGGCCGGGCGCTTCTTCCTGAGAATGGCAGGCGCCTCTGAAGGCGTGAGCAGTTTTGTGAGGGCTGAGGCCAGGCGCGCGTGATCTTCCGGCGTGCGCACGCCCATGCGGTACCATGAGCCGTCTCCGAGGCCGTGATAGTCCGAGCAGTCCCTGAGGGCGATGCCGAAGCGCGCGAGCAGTTCCGCGCCGAGCGCAGGCCGCGGTTTATTCAGCCGCACGAGAAGGTAGTTGCCCTTTGAGCGGCAGAAGGTCAGGGGCAGATCCCTGAGACGCGTCATGAGGTCGCGGCGCAGGGCGAGATTCTGCCTTCGGGCCTCCTTTTCCTCCGCGAGGCTTTCCGCTGAGGACGAGAGGGCGGCCTTTGCCGCTGCCTGGGCAAGGCAGTTGAGATTCCACCCCGGCAGGATGGCGCGCACGGTATCAGCCAAGTCTCCTGACGCGGCCATGAAGCCGAGCCTCAGGCCTGCCAGTCCCTCGAATTTGGTGAGCGAGCGCAGCACGGCGAGACGGCAGTTTCCAGGCAGAACGCCTTTTTTCAGAAGAGGAATGGCTGAGAAGACGCGGTCCGGCCCGGCGTAGCGCATGAAGGCCTCGTCGATGATCCAGACGAGGTCCGGGCGCTTCCGTATGAGCGCCTCAAGGCGGGGGCGGGGCAGGAAGGATCCGGCCGGATTGCCGGGATTGGCGAAGAAGACAGCGCATCCTTCGGGCAGGGAGAGGATCCAGTCAGCGGGGAGCCGGAAGTCGATATCCGTATCTCCCGGCCGCACGGCGCTGGGCTTTCTCACTATCGCGCACTGCTGCCGCAGCAGGGGAAGGCCGGTGAGTTCCCAGCCTGAGGCGTACTCGCAGAAAGCCGGTTCCGGAATGGCCGCGCAGGGGCAGCCGCGCTTTTTGAGAAGAAGGCACAGGGCGCGGATGATCTCCGTGGTGCCGTTGCCGAACACGAAGGAGGACACGGGGAGCCCGTAGAGATCGGACGCGGCCTGCACCGCTTCCTCCGCGTGCGGGGAGGGATAGACGCCGATGTCATTGATGGCCCGCGTGATGGCGCCCATGATTGAGGGCAGAGGGCCGTCCGGGCGTACGTTGACGCTGAAGTCGAGAATATCCTTTTCCGGCACGTCCGTGTGCTTTGCCATGTAGAGCCTGTCGCCGCCGTGGGACGGCTTATCCCCGTTCTGATTCATGAGTCGGTTTCTCCGTCCGCGGGAAAGCGCCCGCAGAAAATGTCCGCCACGCGTCCCGCGATATCCTCTGGTTTCCCTTCTCCCGTGTTCACCGTGATTTCTCCGGGCAGGGGCGTGAAGGGCGCCCTGGCCTGGGCTCTGGCGTGTTCCCAGTCGCTGGGCCGGTCCGTCCTCCCGTTTTCCCGCTTCCTCAGAATATCCTCGGAACAGAGGGTGCGCACGGGAAGGACCCTGAGTCCCCGGAGGGCTTCCGTGAAATCCGCCTGCCAGGCGTCAGAGCCGCAGAGCACATGATCCGCCACGCAGACACCGCCCCTGAGCACGGCTTCCCGCAGGGCCGCGTGCCACATGGCAGCGGCAGGGATGCCCGAGCGTTCGGCTCCGGCCACGCTCGTGAAGGGAGCGCCCTCATGGGGATACGCTGCCAGAAAGGCGTCCAGGGAGAAGCGGAAACAGGTTCTGCCGCGCTTCCTCATCTCGGCTTCTATGGCCGCGGCGAGCGTTGTTTTTCCTGCGCTGGAAGGGCCTGTCAGGAGAATAAGGGTGCCGGGGGCTTTTTCTCCGGTACGCGCCGCCGGCCTGTCGGCCCAGTAAAAATGAATGTAGCCCGCGAGCACATTGCGGGCAGGGCCCGCGCACACGCCCGAGGGAATGAGGGAGCCGTCCTTCATGGCAGCTGAGGCGAGGGGCGGGTAGGCCGTATGAAAGTTCATGGACGACCAGTGAAACTCGTGCCCCCTGAGGACGAGGCCGGCGTCCCCCAGGCCGAAGGGAGGCGCGCAGAGAAAACGGGCCTCGCGGTAGCCCAGGGAAGAGAGCTTGTCTCCCATAACCGCCTCAGCGTCGAGCACGCCGGCCATGGGAAAACGCCCGTCCTTCGTAACAATGTCTTTCGCGAGATACATGAAACCGCCGCACTCGGCGTAAACGGGAAGCCCTGCCAGAGCGGCGTGGCGCACGGAGTCCCGCATGCCCTTATTGGCAGAGAGCGTCCCGGCGAAAACCTCGGGGTAGCCGCCGCCCAGATAGACCGCGTCGCAGGGAGGAAGCGCCCTGTCCGCGAGGGGCGAGAAGGGAATGATGTCCCAGCCGTGCGCCGTAAGCCACGCGAGGTTTTCCTCATAATAGAAACAGAATGCGCTGTCACGGGCCACGGCGAGACGTTTCCGTCCTGTCCCTTCAGCGGGAACCGGGGTCTCCGGCGCTTTGGGCCGCTCCATTTCCGTGAGGGCAAGGAGAGTTTCCAGATCGGCGTGTTCCGCGAGGCTTTTCCCCAGTGCCGCGCAGACGCGTTCCGCGCCGGCCGTCTCGTCTGCCGGGGTGAGGCCGAGCTGGCGCGAGGGAAGGGTGAAGGCGGGATCCCTGGGCAGGCTTCCCAGAAGAGGGGGAAGCCCCGCCTCTTCAAGCGCGGCCTTCAGCATGGCGGTGTGCCGCTCTGACCCCGCGTTCTGGGCGAGTACGCCGGCTATGCGGACACCGTGCCGTCTGGCGGAGTCCAGGAATCCGGCCACCAGGGGAGCGACGGAGGCTGCCATGCCGCGGACGTTCACCGTGAGGATCACGGGAAGGCCGAGCACGCGCGCGCAGTCGAGCGTGGATCCGGAAAGATCCCCTGGGCCCCTGCCGTCGAAGAGCCCCATGACGCCTTCGACAACACAGACACCGGCCTGCCTGCCGGCGCGGGCGAAAATCCGGCGCACGCCGTTTTCGCCCATGAGCCAGGTGTCCAGATTGAGGGCCCTGCGTCCCGAGGCAGTGGCGAGAAAGGTGGGATCCACGTAGTCAGGTCCGCACTTGAAGGCCTGGACGGCGAGCCCCCTCTCCCTGAGGGCGCGGCAGAGGGCCATGGCGGCCGTGGTCTTGCCTTCCCCTGAGCGGGGGGCGGCCACGCAGAAGGCGGAAAAGGCGGGCATGCAGGCTACTTCCCCATGCGCCCGGCGTACTTGTCCGCGTAGCCGCGCGCCTCGTAGAGCACGCCGTCCCTGAGCTTGGATCTGGGACTTCCGAGAATGACGAGGCTCGCCATGTCCACGTCCTCCTGCGGGAAATCACCGAGGCGCCCCGTCCAGACCGTCTGTTCCGGCTGTCCGGCGTGGCGCACCAGTGCGCAGGGGAGATCCTCCCCGCGTTCCTTTCTGAAGAGGGACAGGGCCTCGCCGAGGAGGGCGCGGCGCTTTCTGCCGGCCGGATTGTAGAGGGTTACGGGCAGGCGGGACCGCACGGCTGCCAGGAGATTCTGCCTTACCTCGTCAGCGGGGACGAGAAGGTCAGACAGGCTCACGAGCGCGTACCCGTTCTGGAGGGGCGCGCCCACAGCCGCGGCAGCGAGGGAGGCCGCCGTGACGCCCGGCACCACGCGCACGGGGACAGAGGCAAAGGCCTTCGTGGTGAATCTGAGCTCGTAAATGAGGCCTGCCATGGCCAGAACGCCCGGATCGCCGCTCGTGACCACGCAGACGTTTTCACCGCGGACCGCGGCTTCAAGAGCCTTTGTGCAGCGCTCGATTTCGCCGCGCATGCCGCTCTCGATGACGCGTTTTCCGGCGAGAAGCGGCCTGATATAGTCGAGATAGGTGGTGTATCCCGCCACGGCACCGCTTTCGCGCACAGCCTTCAGCGCTTCAGGCGTGATGCCGTCAGGCTGTCCGGACCCGAGACCCGCGACCGTGACAGTGCCGGGTTTCCCCCCGTCCTTCCGGCCGGGACGCTGTCCCCGGCTGTGCGGGACGCGGGCCAGGGCGAAGGTCATGCTCTGCAGGGCCGTTTCCTTGGGCGCGGTGAGGCGCGCCGGGCTTCCGCCAAGTTCTGACGCTGCGATCAGGGCGGCTGCTTCGGAAACCGATCCCGTGCCCGTGTGTTCCCGCACCGTTTCGGACTGCGTGGTCCCCGGCACGGAGGAGAGTTCATCCGCCGGATAGAAGAAGAGTTCCGGGACGCCGAGTTTTTCCCTGAGAGACAGAATGGCCGGTTCATCGCGCTTGAGGTCAATGCTGGCTATTCCGGCGAGGCGCGACGGGGAAACGCCGTGACGCTGCAGAAAAGCCATGGCTTCCTCCGCGAAGGAGCCGGGAACAACGCCCTTCCGGCACCCGAGACCGAGCACGAGGCTTCGCGAAGAGACGAAGAGGACCTGGGAGGCTCCCTCCGGCGCCTTCTCCGTGTCCCAGAGCACGCAGGGACCTCCTTTCCATCCGCCGCGGCGCACGTTCGGGCACTCTGCCCAGTATTTTCTGTAAATTTCCTCCGGCCCGGAGAAGAAAACGTCCTTTCCTTCCATGAGCGCGCGGCTCGCAGGCAGGATGGCTTCGGCGTTCAGAATCCTGCATCCCTCGCGGGAGGCCGCCTCGTCAAAGGCGGTGAGGAATTCGCAGTCCGTGCCCGTGCTGATAACGGCCTGGCCGCCCGTGACGCGGGCCGTTCTGCGGGCGAGGCGGTTGGCGCCCCCGAGATGCCCTCCGGCGAGGCTCACGGCGAAGCGGCCGCGCTCGTCCACGGCCACGAGAGCGGGATCCGTGCATTTGTCACCGAGGAGCGGGGCGGCGAGGCGCACGGCGATGCCCGTGGCGCCCACGCAGATAACGCCGTCAAAGCGGGTCCACGCGTCCCTGAAGACGGACTCCCGGACGCCGCCCTGAAGAAATTCGGCCCGGCCGGCACCAAGGCCGGTGACGATTTCCCTGGCTTTGGCCTCTCCCCTGCGGGAGAAAGCCAGAACGGCCACGCGTCCTTCAAAGCGCTCGTCTTCGAGGCTCGATCGGTAGCCGTGGGAAAAGTCCCTGCAGTAGAGCTTTGAGGAGGCGCCGTCGTCACCGGCAGGATCCGAGAGGGCCCTGCCCACGAGAAGAAGAGCCTGGCGGCAGACGCCGGCTTCGGCAGCCCGCGCCGCGATGTCCTTCAGGGGCGCGCGCAGCACGCGCTCGTCAGGCCAGCTGGCCCGCGCCACAACCGCGGCGGGCGTGTCAGGGGAAAGGCCGCCTTTTCCCATGAGCTCGGCCGTGAGCTCCCCGTAGTGTCCGGCGCTCAGATAGAAGACCAGTGTGGCGCCCGTCTCCGCGAAGGCGGCGGGTTCCTGCCCTGCGGGCAGGGGCGTGCGGCCGGGGCATCTCGTGATGACCACGCTCTGCGCCTCACCGGGCATGGTGAGCTCCGTTCTGAGGGCAGCGGCCGCGGCGAAGGCGCAGGTGACGCCCGGAATGACCTCATAGGGGACGCCGCGTTTTTCAAGTTCGCGCATCTGCTCGCGCACGGCGCCGTAAAGCGAGGGATCGCCTGAGTGCAGGCGCACCACGGAAAGGCCTTTCCCGCGCGCTTCCATCATGAAGGCCACCTGACTTTCGAGATCGAGGCCGGCCGAGTCCTTCAGAAGGCAGTCCCTGCTGCAGCAGGAGAGAATATCCGGATTGACAAGGGATCCGGCGTAGAGCACGGCGCCGGCTTCCTCAAGGGCCCTGCGGCCGCGGAGCGTGATCAGATCGGCGGCGCCTGGTCCGGCGCCCAGAAAGATGACGGGAGTCATGAGCGTTCCTCGTTTTTTTCCGCGCCGCCGAGAGGTGCAGCGGGGGTGATGCTTCCGGGTTCGGGCGCCCGGTAGGAAAAAAGATAAACCTGATGTTCGGGAGCCATCATGTGAAGATTCGGTCCGAAGTCCCTTTCCTCGCTGACGGAGAGGCTGACGGCGGAGAGCCTGAGCTGGGGAAAGAGGCCGGTCAGCGCGGCCACGGTTTCCATGGTGACGGCTGAGACCACGGCCAGGCCTCCGGGCGCGAGGCGCAGGAGGGCGGCCTTCAGAATGCCGGCAATGTCCCTGCCCCCGCCGCCGATGAAGACACGCGAGGGATTGGGCAGGCTGGATATCTTCTCAGAAATGTCCCCGCCGATGATGTGGTAGTTGGTGACGCCGCAGGCCCTGCGGTTCTCCTCCATGTCCCTGAGGCGGGAGGAATTCTTTTCCACGGCCCAGACGTCCAGGTCGGGACGCAGCGCCGCCGCCTCGATGCCCACGGATCCGGATCCCGCTCCGAGATCCCAGAGCACGCCCCATGCCGGGAGCCTCAGGCGGGACAGGGCCGCGGCGCGGACTATGGGGTTCGTGATGAGGTGGCGTTCAAACTTCCAGCGTGAGTCGGGGAGCCCCAGGGCCATCACGGGGGGCACAGCGTTTTCGGGCAGGACGACCAGAATGGACGTCGGACCGGCCACGATACCGCTGACGCTTTCGAGCGTGCCGCGCACGATGCGCTCCTGCGGGCTTTCCAGATATTCGGCCAGGATGGCGCCGCGCCCGGCCGAGGCGGGCATGCAGTCCACGAGGGCACGCGCTATGCCCGAGGCGGGGAGGGGCGAGCCGCCGTACACGATGGCGAAGGGAGCTTCCAGAATGGACCGCACGGCAGGCTCCTGAAAATGGGCGGAAAAGAGCCTGGCGCTGCTCCAGGGGAGCTCCAGCTTGTGGCAGAGCGCCTGAAAAGCCGTGATGCCGGGATGAAAGCGCACCCGCCCTTTGGGCAGGGGGAGCGTCTTCAGAACGTTCGCCACGGTTCTGCCCATGCCGTGGTAAAGGGCGTCACCCGAGGCGAGCACGGCAACCCGGTGCCCCTGCCGGGCAAGGGTGACTGCCTCAATGGCGTCCTCTTCGGGATGCCGGGTGATGGTGTGGAGCACATGCCCCCCGCCATCGGCGTGCAGGTCTCCGAGGAGGCGTTTTGAGGCAAAAATGTGTTCGGCCTGTTTCGCCTGCGCCGCGGTCTCCGGGCTGAGCGTGAGGCCGCAGGAGAGGACGTCCAGGCGTCCTTCGGATGGCTGATTTTTCATAGAATTTTTCCTTCCGGCGTGTACCAGCCGTAAACGGTTCCGGAAAACGTGAGCAGAAGTATCCCGAACGCGGGCGCGTCCGGAGCGGACGGCTCCCGCAGCATGCGGCGGAAGGCGGCGAGGGCGAGACACGCGAGATCACGGAGAAGCGGGGCAGTGAGTTCTTCCGGCAGAAGCCCGAGCGCCTCGCGCACGGTGGCGCAGGCCGCAGTCTTCCTTACAAGCTCCTCATCCGCTCCGAGAAGGCCGAGGCGCTCCGCGAGGCGCGGAATGTCCTGGGCCGTTCTGTGGGCGTGGGTGTTGAAGAGGCCGCAGGCGTACTTCAGCAGTTTGCCCGGCATGCAGCAGATGACAGCGTGGCGCATGCCGTATTCCTCCGCGGCCCGTACGCTTTCGCCGATAAAGTCCGCGATGCTGGTGAAGGCCTCATCGGGCTGGGAACCGAAGATTTTCCGGCCGGCTCCTTCCCTGATCCAGAGGCGGGCTGCCTTTTCCGAGCGCCCGCCCGTGCAGAAGAACATGGTATCCCCGCCGGAGAAGGCGAGCGAGCGCACACAGAGGCGGATGGAAGCGATATAGGCGTCGTGGCTGAAAGGGCGCACGAGGCCCGTGGTGCCGAGAATGGAAATGCCGCCCCTGATTCCGAGCGCCGGATTGAGCGTGGTCTTCGCGAGGTTTTCCCCGTTCTCGACGCCGACCCGCGCGGTGAGGCGGATCGGTTCCTTCCCGAAGTCCAGGCGCTCAAGATTGCGGGCAATCATGCGCCGCACGGAGATGTTGAAGGCCCAGTGCCCGGGATCACAGTCGAGCCCTCCGCGCGTGCAGAGGCCTATGCCGCCGAGGGAGTCCAGAAAGAGCGTGCCCCGTCCGATGGAGAGCGCGTAGCCGCGCGGGTCAGGCTCTTTCCCGGAGGGGATGAGCTTCGCGCAGAGGACGGCGCCGTGTGTGCTGTCGGGATCGTCGCCCCCGTTCTTGCGGATGAAGAGCATGCCGGGTTTCCCCGGATCCGGAGGCAGGAGGGGAAGCAGGCGCTCGTGTCCGTCGCCGAAGAGCACGGGAGAAAATCCGGAGGAAAACCGTTCTTCCCTCATGAGCCAGGCCGCGTTGATGAGCGCGGTGACGCAGGCGCCCGTGCTGTATCCCCAGCGCAGGTAAGGCGCGCCGGGCAGGGGTGTTCCGTCCCATGGCTCCCATCTGTCCGGGGGCGCGCCGAGTGGCAGGTCCGCCGCGGAGCTCACGCCTTTTCCCCGCCTGCGGAGGCGCATTCGATGATGGCGTGCAGGCAGGCCACGGCCAGGGGCGAGCCCCCGCGCCGGCCCCGGAGGACGATCTGGGGAACGGGGCAGAGGGAGAGGAGTTCCTTGGACTCGGTCACGTTGACAAAGCCTACGGGCATGCCGATGACGAGCGCCGGCCGCACGCCTTCCTCGAGCGCGTAGCGCGCGACGCGGGCCAGGGCCAGCGGGGCGTTGCCGATGAGCACGATGCCGCCGTCGAGAAAGGGGCGCGCCTTTTCCGCGGCGCAGATGGCGCGCGTGCGTCCCTCCCTGCGGGCGCGTTCGGCCACGTCCGTGTCTGCGATGAAGCAGTGCAGGTTCTCCCTCGTGTAGGAGGGATGGAGTTTTGAGAGCTTCGCCACGGAGAGCCCGGCCCGGATCATGCCCGAGTCGCAGAAGATGGGCGCGCCGCGCAGGAGAGCCGCGATTCCGGAGCTGATGGGATCACCGCTGAAGGCGAGATCGGCCGCGATGGAGGGATCGGCGGTGGTGTGGATGAGGCGCCTCGCGATGATCCACTCCCTGCCGGGAAAAGCGCGCTTCACCTCAGGAAACTCGCGCTCGATGGTCCTGAAGCTCTCCTTCTCGATGCCGGCTCCGGGCATGTCCCACCTGAGGCGCGCCATGACCTCTTTTACGCGCTCCGCGCGTTCCGGATTCTTCTCCATGTTGTTTCTCCTTCAGAAGCCAATAATGCCGCATACAGGATGCAGGGGCAATGCTCAGATCTGGCAGCGCATCCAGAAGATCACCAGGGCGATGCCGCAGACGGTGGTCAGGAGCCGGGCTATCTGCATGCCGATGACGATAGTCAGGGCTATGGGCAGCGGGAAGATGGCCAGGGCTGTGGGCAGGTTGCGCCGCAGGGTGCGGAAGGGATTGCTCACCGCGCTCGCCGTGAGCATGGCGAGCAGGATCTGGGGTTTGGTGATGAGGCCCTGATCGAGGAGTCCCGCGGACACGAAGGAGGACTGCACGAGGCCGCCCAGCTGGGCCGCTATGATGGTGAGAAGCTGCTCAGGGAAGTAGTGGCTTACGGCTTCGGGCACGATCCTGTCCCAGAAGTCCAGGGCTCCGCAGCGGATGAGCCATTCCATGGCCAGGATAAGGGGCACGGAAATGCAGGCCAGCCGGAAGAGCAGGGCCAGGGCGCGCACGGCGCTCTTCTTCAGCGTTTCCTTCCAGGGGAGCACCCTGGCTGCGCTTCCCTGTTCCTTCGCCGCTGTTCCGCTGCCGGACGCGTATCCTTCCTTTTTTTCGAGGCGCGATACGTGCCACCTGTTCCAGGCAAAGATGCCGAGGACGGCAAAGGTGCGAAAAACATTGGTGTCATCGTCGGAAATCCGCAGAACGGCGAGATTTATGCGATGGCGAGCAACCACGGATTTGACCTCACGGATCCGGATGATTTAAGCGACAAGTATACGGACGCAGAGCTGAAATCCATGACAGAGGAAGAAAAATCAGATGCTCTGAATGAGAAATGGTACAATTACTGCGTATCCGAAAGTTTTGAGCCTGGCTCTACGTTTAAACCGATCGTGGTAGCATCGGCACTGGAGATGGGGGCGATCACGACAGATGCTACCTACGTCTGTGACGGTGGAGAATTTGTCACCGATACAGAAATCAAATGTGATAATATTTACGGTCATGGAAATGAGACGTTAAGTGATGTTATCAAAAATTCCTGTAACGATGCGATGATGCAGATCGGAATGAAAATGCAGATCACACCATTCCTGAAATACCAGAGACTGTTTAATTTCGGAAGCCGGACAGGGATCGACCTTCCGAACGAAAGTACCGGTGTACTGTATGACAGGGACAGCATGCACGAGGTAGAGCTGGCGACCAATACCT
>ERZ772991.1556-NODE-1556-length-19446-cov-12.280852_pt1 | contig 19446 bp, 8 predicted proteins | sample MGYA00511128_ERZ772991 | MGnify/ENA primary metagenome ERZ772991 (study PRJEB29015, sample SAMEA2737655) | human gut metagenome | biome: human gut; feature: human-associated habitat; material: faeces | place: China | collected 2012 ... | reverse complement strand
TCGCAGGCACGGAAGCCATCGATGCCCAGCTCCTTGATGAGGTCCTCAGAGGCGGGGTAGAAGCTGTTGTAGGCAGCGACAGTGTCGAAGTAGGGGCAGGGGTCCTTGCAGGTGAAGACCAGAGTGTAGTCGTCCGGTGCCTCGACGCCGACACCGGCAGCCAGCATATCCTCATAGGTCATGTCAGCAGCAGCGTCGCCCTTGTCCTTGGTCAGGTCGTAGTACTCAGCAGCGCCCACGACGGTCTCAGAGGGCATGGAGGTGTTGAAGGCCTCGTTCTTGATGGCGTTCAGGACCCACTCGAAGCCCACGAGGAAGTCCTTGGAGGTCAGGTGAGACTTGACCTCGCCGTTGACGTCGCACCAATCGACATCGTCGCGCAGGTGGAAGGTCCAGACGGTGGAGTCGTCGTTGTGCTCCCAGCTGGATGCGATGGCGGGGGCTGCCTTGCCGTAGCAGTCGAAGCTCAGCAGGCCGTCCCAGCAGTTGGTGATGACGTTCAGGTCGGAAGCGGACTGGCTGTACAGGAAGTTCCAGGTCTCCAGCTCACGGTTGGCAGTCTCGAAGGAGACGTAATCGGTGATGGCGTCGGCTGCGGGTGCAGCTGCGCCGGAGGCAGCACCGGAGGTGCTGGCAGCAGTGCTGCTGGAAGAACCACCGCAAGCGGCCAGGATGCTTGCAGCGCCCACGACGCCGGAAGCCTTGAGGAAGCTGCGGCGGCTGATGGAATGAGACTCAAAATTTGCGTTCATTGTGTTTTCCTCCCAATTATTCTTTCGTGTCTCGGCTCTATGGCGCAGGGTACCTTGCCCTGCCGATTTCCCACTCCTACGAGATTATCTGCCCCTCTGTATTACCAGAGAATACAAAAGAGCGCAGAAACAGACCCCTCTGTCTGCGCCTGTGCTCCTCCCGTAAAATCCTTAACACGACATATATTGTACCATCGAAATAAATGGTTGTCAATGGAATGGAAATCGCTTTTTCTTCTAAAAGAAAGGAATACGCCGTACATGCATGAAATAAATTTACTTTACCGCAATGAAGGGTGACGAAAATAAGACAAAGCGGCCAAAAAAACAAAACAACGGGAGCTGTTCTCGAGGTGAGAACAGCTCCCGTTGAGTGGGATATAGGCCGGGGACAGGAGATCCCGACGGAAAAGATTTAAGAAAAAGTTAAGATTTTGCGGCGTCGAAAGCCTTGGCAAATTCCTCGTACTGAGCGGTGGTGTAGGCGTCCTCGCTGGTCTCCCAGTTGACGTACTTGAAGTTGCAGGGGCCGAACATGGCGTTGATCTTGGTGTACTCGTTGACGTGGGTCAGGCACCAGCGGACATCATAGTAGCAGGGGACGGCCAGCGAGTTGTTGATCATGTAGGCCTCGGCCTTTGCGAAAGCCTCGTAGCGGGCGTCGGTGTCGTCCACGATGGCGTTGGCGGCGTTGACCAGGTCGGTGAACTGTTCAAACTCGTCTACCAGCTCCTTCTGGTAATCGGCGGGATCCTCCGCCACCAGCTGGATGTTGGAGTAGTTGACGGCGTAGTAGGCGTTGGAGTCGTGCAGGATCTCCTGACCCACAAAGTTGACGGGGTCGCCGAAGTCTGCGCCCCAGCCGTTGATGACGAAGCCGTGGAGCTTGGGGATGCGGACTTCCTTTGCAAGGCTGGAAACGTAGGTGCCGAGCTCCAGCTGGATGAAGTCGTCGCCGAAGCTGTCGGTGAAGCACTGCTTCAGAACAGTGGCGTTGTCCTGAGCCACGGTGTCGCCGGCCACGAAGAAGAAGGGCGCCTTGACCGGGAAGGTGACGCCGATGGCGGTCAGCTCATCCATGGCCTGCTTCTTGAGGGCGGCGATGGAGTCGGCGGTGGACTTGCGCAGATGGACCATGGTCTCGCCGTCATACTTCTCGCCGTCGATGCCCAGCTCCTTGGCCACCAGATCAACATAATCGGTGCCTTTGGAGTTGTAGCAGACGCCCTTCATGGTGTAGTAGTTGTTCTCACACTTGAGGGGGTTGATCTTGTTGAAGCGTGCGTAGTAGGGAATAAGGTTCAGGCCCTCCTGGAAGCAGCGGCGGAATGCCCGATTGGCCACGGCCTTGTTCCAGTTCTCGTTGGGGGTGCCGTCGGAGTTGAGGCAGTAGAAGTTGAAATGGAAGTCGTAGGCGTACTTGGTGGGGCGCTTCTCACAGAGCTGGTCGTTGTAGGCGTTGGAAGTGTCGGAAGTGATGGTGGTCAGGGTGCTCTCGCTCAGCTCCAGTTCGTCCAGCTCACGGTTCTGATACAGCTGGTAGCCCACGGTCAGGTCGGTGATCATGCTCAGAGACACGCGCTCGAAGCGGCTGCACTCGTCTGCCGCATAATAATGAGGGTTCGGGATGAACCGCTTGGAGTTGTCGGCCACAAATTCCTCGATGAGGTAGGGGCCGCAGCACCACTGCTGGGTGTAGTCCACGCCGCGGAAGCCTTCGACGCCCAGCTTTTCCACCAGAGCCGGGGGTGCCGGATAGCAGCAGACGTAGGAAGCCACGGTGTCGAAGTAGGGGCAGGGATTTATACAGGTGTAGACGATGGTGTAGTCGTCCGGTGCGTCGATGCCGACGCCTGCGGCCAGCATATCTTCGTAAGTAAGGGCTTCGCCTGCGGCGTCATCCATTCCGTAAGTCTTGTCGTAGTAGTCGGCTGCGCCCACGACGGTGGTGGAGGGCATGGAGGTGTTGGCGGCCTGATTCTTCTTTGCGTTCAGCACCCACTCGAAGCCCACGAGGAAGTCTTTGCTGGTCAGGTGGTCCTGCACCTCGCCGTTCATGTCCACCCAGTCCACGTCGTCACGGAGGTGGAAGGTCCAGACAGTGGAGTCCTCGTTGTGCTCCCAGCTCTTAGCCAGAGCCGGCACAGGCTTGCCGTAGTTGTCGAAGCTGATAAGACCGTCGATGATGTTGGTCGTCACGTTGAAGTCGATGGCCTGCTGGCTGTAGAGCATATTCCAGCTCTCGATCTCACGGCCAGAAGTCTCGTAAGTAAACAGCTCGCTCAGGCCCTTGCTGGAAGCAGCTGCACCGGAAGAAGCCGACGAAGCGCTGGCTGCGGTGCTGGAAGAAGAGCCGCCGCAGGCAGCCAGCAGACCGGCTGCGCCAACAGCGCCGGCACCCTTGAGGAAGCTGCGGCGGGTGATGGTGTGAGACTCAAAATCGTGGTACATATTCTTTCCCTCCTGTAATGACTGGTACGGCTCTGCATTTCCCAAATCCCTGTCCTGTCCATACTATTTTACCTTCCCACAAGGTCTGGAAGCCGTCTTCATAACCATTGTACGCCGTCTGAACGGTCTTTTTGCTCACATACTGCGTTGCTCTCCCTTGCAATCCGTCAGGATCGCTGCGGAAAATCGCCTTGTCTGTGGGCAAAAATCCTCGCCTATCCGGCGCACTCTGGCCATGAACCCGGCTTCAAAAGGGTACAAAAAGGGCGCAGAGACAGATTTTATTGATCTGTTTCTGCGCCATTGCAGAACCCGTATCGATTGCAAATATTCTATCATCCCACAGGCGGGAAGTCAAGAAAAACCACTCTGGTACGGATTGAATCTTATTGATTCAGCAAACACATAAAAATGAAAATATTTCATGTGCTAACTGAAATGGAATGACTTTTGCGTCTGCTTAGCCCTGAGTAGCAGCGTCAAAAGCCTTGGCAAACTGCTCGTACTGGACGGTGGTGTAGGCCTCTTCGCTGGTCTCCCAGTTGACGGCCTTGTAGTTGCAGCTGCCGTACATGGCGTTGATCTTGCTGTACTCGTTGGCGTGGGTCAGGGACCATGCGACGTCGTAGTAGGTGGGGCTGACCAGCACATTCTCCAGCATATAGGCCTCAGCCTTGGCGAAGGCCTCGTAGCGGGCGTCGGTGTCATTGACGATGGCGCTGGCGGCATTGACCAGATCGGTGTACTGCTCGAAAGCGTCCATCAGGTCCTTCTGGTAGTCGGCAGGAGCCTCAGCCACCCGGGCGATGTTGGAGTAGTAGTGTGCGTAGTAGGCATTGTCGTCGTGGAGGATCTCCTGGCCCAGGAAGTTGACGGGATCGCCGAAGTCGGCGCTCCAGCCGTTGATGACAAAGCTCTGGAGCTGGGGAGTGCGGACCTCCTGCGTCAGGCTGGAAACGAAGGTCTGGACGTCCAGCTTGATGAAGTCGTCGCCGAAGCTGTCGGAGAAGCACTGCTTCAGGATGGTGGCGTTGTCCAGTGCAGAGGTGCTGCTGGCGATGATGAAGTAGGTGGCCTTGACGGGGAAGGTGACGCCGATGGCGCTCAGCTCCTCCATGGCCTGCTTCTTCAGGGCAGAGATGTCGCCGCCGTTGGCACGCAGGCGGATCATGGTCTCGCCATCGTACTTCTCAGCGTCGAAGCCCATCTCCTTGGCCACCAGAGTGGTGTACTCAACGCCCTGCGTGTTGTAGCACAGGCCCTTCATGGTGTAGTAGTCGTTCTCGCACTTCAGGGGGTTGATCTTGTTGTAGCGGGAGAACCATGCCTTCAGGTTCAGGCCGCGGTAGAAGCACTGACGGAAAGCGGTGTTGGCGATGGCCTTGTTCCAGTTCACATCGGGGGTGCCGTCGGCGTTGTTCTTCTGGTAGTTGAAGTGCATGGCGTAGGCAGTGGGGCGGGCGCGCTTCTCACAGAGCTGGCTGTTGTACTCGTTGTTGGGGTCGGAGGTGATGGTGGTGATGGTGCTCTCGTTCAGGTCCATCTCGTCCAGCTCGCGGTTCTGGTAGAGCTGGAATGCGATGGCCTGATCGGAGATCATGGTCACGGTCAGACGCTCGAAGCGGCTGACGTTGGCAGCATCGTAGTAGTGGGGGTTGGGGATATAGCTCTTGGTGTTGCCCTGGATATACTCTTCGACGATATAGGGGCCGCAGTACCACATGTTGGTGTTGTCGCAGCCGCGGAAGGTCTCGATGCCCAGCTCGTCGATCAGCACCTGAGAGGCGGGGTAGAAGCTGGTGTAGGAGGCCACGGTATCAAAGTAGGGGCAGGAGTGCTTGCAGGTGAATACCAGAGTGTAGTCGTCGGGAGCCTCGATGCCCACGCCTGCGTCCAGCATATCCTGATAGCGCAGGTCGGCGGCGGCAGCGCCCATATCCTTGGTCTTCTCGTAGTACTCCTCAGCGCCCACGATGTACAGGGTGGGCATGGAGGTGTTGTTGGCCTCGTTCTTGGAGGCGTTCAGCACCCACTCCAGACCGACCAGAAAATCGGTGGCGGTGATGTGCTCCTTCACCTCGCCGTTGCAGTCCACCCAGTCCACATCGTCGCGCAGGTGGAAGGTCCAGACGGTGGAGTCCTCGTTGGCCTCCCAGCTGGTGGCGATGGCGGGCACCAGCTTGCCGTAGCAGTCGAAGCTCATCAGGCCGTCCCACAGGTTGGTGACGACGTTGGCGTCGGTGAGGGTCTGGCTGTACAGCATGTTCCAGCTCTCGATCTCACGGTTGGCAGACTCCCAGGAGATATACTCCTTGAGGGGGGTGGCACCGGTGGAGTTGGGGGCCTGTGCGCCGGAAGCAGCTGTGCTGCCGGAGTTGTTGGACTTGCTGCCGCCGCAGGCGGACAACAGGCCGGCGGCACCCACGACGCCGGCGCCCTTCAGGAAGCTGCGGCGGGTGATGTTGCGGGACTCAAAATCGATGTTCATTGAGATATGCTCCTCCGAGATATTGTTTTCCTTTTTTCCTATCCTAAATGCAAAAAACGGCGCGCTCCGGGTGCCAAAACGCACAAAGCGCCCGGGGCCGCACCTTTCGTATTCTAACATTGTGGGCAAAAGAAGTCAATGAAATACAGCGCTGAAATAGAAACAAAATAGTAACGGATGCTTTTCTCTGAAAAATGACGGCAAAAAAACGGTAAAGAATGGAAAGAAGTCGCACTTTTACGAGATGACAAATGGATACAACGAAAGTTGGAAAACGCAAAGCGGCTATCTTTTTTCACAAAATCATGCTACAATAAAAAAGAATGTTACTTCTATAAAAGGAGCGTCCTTGGATGAAAAAGCTGGTTTCGATGTATCAAAAATATATGTTCCGCCCCATTTTGTATAAATCCGTCACCCGGGTGTCGGTGGTGGCTGTGCTGATGCTGCTGTGGGACCGCTACGTCAGCGACGGCACGTTTACCATGTGGCAGGCTCCGGCCCTGCTGCTGGGTGTTGTGCTGCTGGCGTGGGCGTGGGTGAACTACCTGCGTCTGGACGGTGTGACCATCCATCATCTGGGCGAAGAGTTTAAGGATTTGGGCAAAAAGAAGAAGTTCCACTCCACCAAGTCCATCGTGGACTTTGCCGATGAGCGCATCGTCTCCTTCGAGGAGCTGGAACCCGAAGAGCGCACCTATTGCAGTATGCTCTCGAATCTGCTCCTGGGCGGAGCGCTGCTCATCATCGGGCTCATCGCAGGCGCAGTGTGAGGGCAGCAGACATGGCAGAAAAAGCAGAAAAAAGCGAAAAACAGCTGGTGGTGGGCATCCTTGCCCATGTAGACTCCGGCAAGACCACCCTCTCCGAGGCAATGCTCTACCGCGCGGGCAGCATCCGCAAGCTGGGCCGGGTGGATAACAAAGATGCCTTCCTCGACACCGACACGCTGGAAAAGGCGCGTGGCATCACCATCTTTTCCAAGCAGGCCCTGCTGAAAACGGGAAGTACGAATATCACCCTGCTGGACACCCCCGGCCATGTGGACTTTTCCACCGAGACGGAGCGCACGTTGCAGGTGCTCGACTACGCAGTGCTGGTCATCAGCGGCACCGACGGCGTCCAGAGCCATACCGAGACGCTCTGGCGTCTGCTGCGGCGGTATCATATCCCGACCTTCGTGTTCATCAATAAAATGGACCTGCCCGGCCCGGGCAAAGAGGCGCTGCTGAGCCAGCTTTCCCACCGTCTGGGCGAGGGCTTCGTGGATTTCGGCGCAGAGCAGGCCGAACGGGACGAGGCGCTGGCCCTCTGCGACGAGCGCCTGATGGAAAAGATGCTGGACGCGGGCAGCCTGACGGCGGAGGACATCATCCCGGCCGTCGCCCGGCGGCACGTCTTTCCCTGCTGGTTTGGCGTGGCCCTGCAGAGGGAGAATGCCGGCGGCTTACAGGGCGTGGATGAGCTGCTGGCCGGCCTCGACGAATACACCCGCGCCGCCCCGGCGCTGGAAGCTTTCGGTGCGCGGGTGTTCAAAGTCTCGCAGGATGAGCGGGGCGAGCGGCTGACCTGGCTGCGCGTCACCGGCGGTGAGCTGAAAGTCAAAGCCCAGCTCACCGGCGAAGCGGACGGCGAGCCCTGGGCCGAAAAGGCCAACCAGCTGCGGCTTTACTCCGGCGCAAAATATACGCTGGCAGAGGCCATCGGCCCGGGGCAGGTCTGCGCCGTCACCGGACTGACCCGGGCGAAGCCCGGCACCGGCCTCGGGGCCGAGCGGGACAGCGACCTCCCGGTGCTGGAACCTGTCCTGAGCTATCGGGTGTGTCTGCCCGAGGGCGCGGACGTTCATGCCGCATTGGGCAAGCTCCACCGTCTGGAAGAGGAAGAACCTCAGCTCCATGTCGTCTGGAACGAGACGCTGGGGGAGATCCACATCCAGCTCATGGGCGAGATTCAGCTCGAGGTGCTCAAGAGCCTGCTGGCCGAGCGGTACGGGCTGGACGTGGAGTTCGACTCCGGCGGCATATTATATAAGGAAACCATCACCGAGGCCATCGAGGGCGTGGGCCATTATGAGCCTCTGCGCCACTATGCCGAGGTGCATCTGAAGCTCGAGCCGCTGCCCCGGGGCAGCGGGATGCAGTTTGCCGCCGACTGCCGGGAGGAAGAGCTGGACAAAAACTGGCAGCGCCTCGTGCTGACCCATCTGGAAGAAAAGCAGCACCTCGGCGTCCTCATCGGTGCGCCGCTGACGGATATGAAGATCACCCTCATCGCGGGCCGCGCCCATCTCAAGCATACCGAGGGCGGCGACTTCCGGCAGGCCACCTACCGCGCCGTGCGGCAGGGCCTCATGATGGCAAACCAGATCAAAAAGACCCAGCTCCTCGAGCCGTGGTATTCCTTCCGGCTGGAAGTGCCTGCGGAGAACATTGGCCGCGCCATGAGCGACATCCAGCGGATGGAGGGCAGCTTTGACCCGCCCGAGACAGCACCGGACGGCCAGATCGCCGCCCTCACCGGTTTTGCACCGGTGGCTGCCATGCGCAGCTACCCCATGGAGGTGGTGAGCTACAGCCGGGGCAGGGGACATCTGAACCTGACGCTGGACGGATACCGCCCCTGCCACAACGCGGCGGAGGTCATCGCGGCGGCGGGCTATGAGCCGGAACACGACCTGGACAACCCCGCCGACTCGGTGTTCTGCTCCCATGGCGCGGGCTTTGTGGTGCCGTGGGAGCAGGTGCGCAGCCATATGCATGTGGACAGCGGCTGGGGCCACACCGCCCCGACAGCAGAAGAAACCGCGGCCCGTCCACGCCGGATGGCGGCTTACCGCGCCACGCTGGAAGAGGACGCCGAACTGCTGAAAATTTTTGAGCGCACCTACGGCCCCATCAAACGGGACCCGCTGGCGGCCTTCCGCCCGGTGCAGAAGCGGGAGCGGCCCGATTTCGCCGCCGAGCAGTGGGAGATCGCCCCCGAATACCTGCTGGTGGACGGCTACAACATCATCTTTGCGTGGGACGAGCTGAGCGCCCTCTCCAGGGAGAGCCTCGACGCCGCCCGCCACCGGCTGATGGACATTCTCTGCAACTATCAGGGCTTCAAGAAGTGCGTCCTCATCCTCGTGTTCGATGCCTACCGTGTGCCGGGCAGTCCCGGCAGCATCGAGCAGTACCACAACATCCACGTCGTCTACACCAAAGAGGCCGAGACGGCAGATATGTTCATTGAGCGCGTCACCCACGAGATCGGCAAGAACCGCCGGGTGCGGGTGGCGACCTCCGACGGCATGGAGCAGGTCATCATTTTGGGCCACGGCGCCCTCCGCGTCTCGGCCCGGATGTTCCACGAAGAGGTGCAGGACGTGGAAAAAGAGATAAGGCGCTGCATTCAGGGGGAGGCGTGAGCATGGCACCCGAGATTACGGCTGAATTTGTCTGGTCACACATTCCAAAACGCCCGAGGGAGAGCAACAAGGGCAGTTTCGGCGCGGTGCTGGCTGTGGCGGGAAGCGCCTGCTACCGCGGTGCGGCGTCGCTGACCGTCGAGGGCGCTCTGCGCACCGGCGCGGGCATCGTCACGCTGGCCAGTGTTGAACCGGTGCTGGCGGCGGTGTCGGCACGCCTGCCGGAATGCTGTCTCTGCCCCTGTGAGCCGGGGGCAGAAGGGGGCATCTCCCCCCAGAGCATCCCCCGCATCCTCCGGCAGAAGGCCACCGTCCTGCTCATCGGGCCGGGGCTGGGCTATCTTGCCCAGAGCACGGCCCGCGCCGCCGAGACGCGGACGCTGGTGAAGAAGCTGCTCACCGGCTTTTCGGGCAGTGCGGTGCTGGACGCCGATGGCCTCAACGCCGCCGCCAGCCTCATGAACGCGGGTGAGGAACTGCCGCGCCCGGCCAAAGAGCTGATCTTGACGCCCCACCCGGGGGAGATGTCCCGGCTGACGGGGCTTTCGGTGGAGGCCGTTCAGGCCGACCGGGAGGGCGTCGCCCGGCGGTATGCCGCTCAGTGGAACGCAGTCGTGGTGCTGAAAGGGGCGCGGACCGTGGTCGCCGCCCCGGATGGCCGCGTCTGCGTCAACCCCACCGGCAATCCCGGTCTTGCCCGGGGCGGGAGCGGCGATGTGCTGGCCGGTATGACGTCGGCCCTGCTGGCCTGCGGTCTGTCCGCCTGTGAAGCCGCCGCCTGTGCGGTCTGGCTCCACGGTGCCGCCGCTGACCGTGCCGCCCGCCAAAAAGGCGAGTACGGGATGCTCCCGCAGGATATTTTCGCCCATCTGGGGCAGATGTTTGCGGAAAACGACCGTTGAAATGTGAAAAACAAAATGCAGAATGCATAAAATTTTGCGCTGATTTCCGTCGATAGATACAAAAGAGGTGTTGAATATGGTTGAAAAGTTGGAAAAAATCATTTCGCAGAGCCAGAACATCGTCTTTTTCGGCGGTGCGGGCGTGTCCACCGAGAGCGGCATCCCGGACTTCCGCAGTGTGGACGGCCTCTACCATCAGAAATACGATTACCCGCCCGAGACGATCTTGAGTCACACCTTCTGGGAAAAGCGCCCCGAGGAGTTCTACCGCTTCTACCGCGATAAGCTCATCGTCAAGGGAGCAAAGCCCAACGCGGCGCATCTGCGTCTGGCGAAGCTCGAGCGGGAGGGCGAGCTGAAAGCCGTCATCACCCAGAACATCGACGGCCTCCATCAGGCGGCAGGCTCCAAGACGGTGTACGAGCTCCACGGCAGCACCCTGCGCAACTACTGCGTTAAGTGCGGCGCGTTCTACGATGTGGACTTCATCGCCAGCAGCACCGGTGTGCCGCGCTGCCCCAAATGCGGCGGTATCATCAAGCCGGACGTCGTCCTCTACGAAGAGGGGCTGGATGAGCAGGTATTGTCCGGGGCCGTCTCGGCCATCCGCCGCGCTGATACCCTCATCATCGGCGGTACCAGCCTTGTGGTCTACCCGGCGGCGGGACTCATCCGGTACTTCCGGGGCGACCACCTCGTGGTCATCAATATGCAGCCTACGAATGCGGACGCCGAGGCCGATCTGTGCATTGCAAAGCCCATCGGACAGGTGCTCAGCGAGGATGTTGTGGTGGACGACTGAATAAAGGGCTCGTTTGATTTTTGCTCTGATGGTTACAAGGGGGCGGAAAAATGGCGTGTACACAGACGGAAAACTTCTATTTTGCAATCCGAAAAGATACAGGAGAGCCGGTACATATTTCGCAGATGCTGGAAAAAGACAGGGGATTGGACTGTAACTGTGTCTGTGCTGCCTGTAAACGCTCACTTGTGGCGAAATTAGGGCGAGGAAAACGTGTCCGACATTTTGCTCATTATGCAGAAAGAGATATAGTGCTGGATTGTTCCGCTCAAAAGGCAAACGAAAGCGGCCTGCACCAGATGGCGAAAAAAATCGTCAAAGAGAGTACATATATCAATCTCCCAGAAATTCAAATCAGCGCACGGCGCGATTCATCTCGTAACGAAGACGATTGGGAACAGCTTCAACCATTGATTCTTGAGAAAAAGAGAAAGTTACAGTTTTCAAATGCAGAAACAGAAGTGCGATGTGATGGGTTTATTCCCGATATTTATATTCCTATAAGAGATTCAGTGCTGCTTGTTGAAATTGCGGTTACACATTATGTGGATATAGAAAAATACAATCGAATTAAACGGGCAAAAGTGCCGACGATTGAAATTGATATTTCAGACTTCTTGAAAAATACAGAAAGCTTTTCAGAAGATGAGTTGCGAAAAGAGCTGATTGATTCAGTTGAACATAAGAGGTGGATTTATCACCGAAGAGAACAGGAAGGAATTCAGAAACTTTGTGAACGAAATAGAAAGCGGGAGATTGAGTATCAAGCCCAATGTAAGCGGGAGCGAGAACGAGAGGAACAACGAGAAAAGTGGATTGAAGAGCAAAAATTTCATGAACAGAAAACACTAGAGCTGTTTGACGAGCTAGAAAAGGATGTGGCATACTATCTTAGCTTCAGCAGAAAATTGATAAATTCAGAGCAGGCATTAAATGAAATCAACAGGCTCAGAATCTGCGATTTGAGCTTTTCTAGGGTGAAAGATATTCCGTTTTATCTCAACATTCCGGTTTTTGGCGAAATTGCGTTCAACTGCGATCGAAGAATCTGGCAGACCATTTTATTTGAAAATTTTATTTATCGTCGAAAAGAAAATTCAGTGCTTCAGCCGGAGAAAGTGTATTTTTATTTTGGAAATGTGCAAAAGAACTGGCTGAATTTGGATTTCGTCCATTTTTGGAAAAAGAACTTCCCTGAAAAAAGCTTGCTTCGATGTGCACTTGAAGAATATATGATTCACTTGTCTGGCCTTGGTTTTATTGATAGAGCTTTTTATCGAGATGCAAATGTCTATAGAGAATACCCGGTGCGGCGGTGCACCTTAGAACCGGAAAATACCTTATACGCAGAGTTTTTGAAACAGGCTCTTGCTCAAATGCCGCCGACGAATAATCCGTTTGGCTATCTGCAAGAAGGCTGGATAAAAAAGTGCTATGAATTGGAGCAACAGGGCTTTTCTTTAGAAGAATAACATGAAACGCATCTGCGGTTTCGCTGTTTGTCAGCGGGCCGCAGATGCGTTTTGTTTATGCAATCGGTAAGATATAAAAATCAGTCAATGGTCGTCTTCGTCCGTCCCACGCCCAGCACGGCGGTGGAGATCTTTTTCCAGCTGTTGCAGCCGCAGACGCCGTCGACACGCAGACTGGTGCGCCGCTGGTAGCCCTTGAGGGCTTCTTCCGTCCGGCTGCCGAAGATGCCGTCGATGCGGTTCCCGGTCTGGTAGCCCAGCGTCGAGAGGGCGTCTTGGAGGATCATGACGTAGCAGCCCCGGCTGCCCCGGCGAAGGGTGGGGTAGCCTGCCGTGGTGCCTCTGCAGGCGGGTGTGCCGTAGCGCCGGTCGAAGTGGACCCATGTGGGGGTCTGGCTCAGCGGCTCGACATAGCCCCACGCCCCGGTGGAGCGGGCGGCGTTGTAGATGGCGGTGCGCTGGGTCTGGCTGAGACTCTGCCCCACATCGAAGGCCACGCCGGCATAGTGTTGGCTGCGGGTGCCGTGGCCTCCCTCCCAGATGCGGCGGAAGGCGTATCCCACCGGGATGCCCCTGCCGTATTTGCGGCGGGTGAGGTTCCACGCTTCCATTGCCGCGATGGTCGTCCAGAGCACCGGGCTGTTCGATTTGCCCCGGAACTCCCGCACGGTCAGAGTCCTGCCGGTGCTGTAGGGCATGGGGTCGTTCTCGCGCAGGCTCGAATAGGTGTAGACTTTGTTCTCGTAGGCGTCATAGACCAGTAAGCGTGCCATCTCTCATCCCTCCTCGGTGCAGCTGTCGCAGGCAGTATGGCTCTGGGCGCGGAGTGCGGCCCAGGTGGGCCGGTCCACGACGCCGTTTGGCTCAAGACCCGCCCGCTGCTGCGTCTCCTTCACAGCGGCGGTATCCTCCGGGCCGAAGACAGCGTTGTCGGCGACGTAGTCCTCCTCGCAGTAGAGCTGGGAGCGGTCATTGAGCCAGCCCTCGATGAGGCGGACGTCAGGCCCTGCGCTGCCCTCCTTCATGGCCCGGCCCGGGTAGTCCGGCCCCTGCTCGGGATGCCGGTCGGGGTTGGGGGTGAAGGCCGCCAGCTGTAAGCTCAGGGCTTCCACTGCTGTCCACGTCTCGGCGTCTGCCACGCCGGTGGCGGGCAGGCCCAGAAGCTCCTGCGCGCTGGCGGTGGCGTCCGCGGTCTCCTGTGTGTACTGTCTGGAAAGCGCGGGGGACGCTACACTGTCGTAGTAGTAGGCGATGCGCTGCAAAAGCAGGGTGTAGTAGAGCACGGCGCTGCTGTCGGTGCCGACGGTGAGCGGCGTGCCGGGGTAGGGGAGACGCTTGAGGGTGACCACCGGCCCGGACGAGCGGAGGGCCGACGCTTTGCCGTAGAGCGAATCCCATGTCTTCCGTCCTACGATGCCGTCCACCGTCAGCCCGGCGAACCGCTGGTAGGCCCGCACGGCGGCCTCAGTGGCCGCGCCGAAACGGCCGTCGATGGAGACAGAGGGGATGCTGCTCTGGTAGGCGCTCATGAGGTAGAGGTAGAATTGCAGCTCCCGGACGGCGGTGCCGGTGGAGCCATTGCGCAGCACGCCCGGGTACTCGCCGGGCCGCAGGCTGGGCGAAAGCAGGCGGTTGGCGATGTCGTTGTAGACTTCGTAGAGCTTGTTCCATGTCGTCCGGCCCACGACGCCGTCGCTGGTGAGGCCGAAGTAGGTCTGGAACCGCCGCACGGCCGCTGCGGTAGACGAGCCGAAGATGCCGTCCACGGTGATGTTGTTGAGACTGGAATAGACCGTCCGCGCGATCTTCAGCCAGAACTGTACCAGCCGGACGTTCTGGCCGCTGCTGCCCTGGCGCAGGGCGGTGCCGGGGTAGGCGTTGGGGGTGCCGTTGTCGGACTGGATGCTGCGGAACTGGTCGTACAGCTCGGTCCATGTGGTGAGGCCTACGATGCCGTCCACCGTCAGGCCGTAGCGCCGCTGGAACGCCCGGACGGCCGCCGCTGTGCCGCTGCCGTAGACGCCGTCCACCGTGACAGAGGGGATGCTGCTCTCATACTGAGCCAGCGTACTCAGCCAGAACTGAAGCTGCTCTACCTCGCTGCCGGTGGAGCCCTGTTTGAGGACGCTGCTGCCGAAGTTCCATGGGCCGTCCGGGAGGGTGCCGCTGAATGTCTCGCCTTCACTGGTCAGCTCGGCGAGGTCCTTCACCGAGACATAGATATAGCTGATCTTATACCAGGTGCTGCGGCCCACCACGCCGTCGGCGGTGAGGTTGAACTGTTTCTGGAACTTTTTGACCGTCTCGGTCATCTTGCGGCCGAAGATGCCGTCCACCGTCAGCAGGCCGAGGAAGGGATAGTCTTTGGTGATGCGGTTGAGCTGCCGCTGCAGGGTGAACACCGCCGCTCCGGTGCTGCCCTGCCGCAGAGGGCTTCCGGGGTAGCTCTGGGGGATGGACTGGATGTTGTTGGTGCGGATGATCTCGATGTTGTTGCCATAGTAGTATTTGAGGATGCTCAGTGCATTGCGGCCCTGATTGGCCAGAGTGACTGTCCCCCACTGCTTGAGGCCGGGGCAGGTGACGGATTTTCCGTCGCAGTACTCGGCGTAGTAGGGGTTCACGGTGCCGGTCTTGCGGATATAGGTATTGAAGATGTCGTCCGTCAGCCGCACCATGACGTCGAACACCGTCCGGCCATGGACGTAGTATTGGTCGTAGCTGGTGGAGTTGGTGATGTTGAAACTGTAGCCCTTGCTGGGGTACCACTCGGTGTAGATGCGGTTGAGAGCCAGCGAGATCTGGCAGTGGATGTTGGCCCGCAGGGCCTGCTCGGGCCACGGGGAGCAAAATAACCCAACTGGCCAAAGCTGCCTGCCCGGACTGCCGCAAGGCACGGAGCGAGATGCAGGAACTGGTCCGGGCGGCATCCTCGACGGCCTTTTTGATGTTGCGCTGATTTCCTGACTTGCGATAATAATAGAATATAAGCAGTATTCACAAGCATAAACTCTTGAAATGCTTCTGTTATGATGTTACACTACATATTGTATACGTTGGTATATATACTGTTCAAAAAAGCTGCTGACGATCTGACGGAATCGATGCTGCAATGAACTTTTTGAAATCTGTGCAATGGAAATAAAACCGGAATGAGACCGCCTGGGGCAGAGAAAGATTGGGGGATCATGAAAAACTCTGGAATGAGCGAAACCATGCAGACGCTGATGCGGAAAAGCGTCTGTGCGCTGCTGAGTCTGCTGCTGTTGCTGTCAGCCGTGCTCCCTGTAAAGGCTGCCGCAGAAACCGCCCCTGTAAAGGTCGTCCGCGTTGGTTCGTTTGAGGACACCTTCAACTATTGCAACGAGAAGGGCGCAAGAAAGGGCTACGGCTACGAATTACTGCAGACCTTATCCGGCTATACAGGCTGGCAGTTCGAGTATGTGACCTGCGACTGGTCAGACTGCTTCGAAAAGCTCAAAAACGGCGAGATCGACATTATGGGCGGTATTTCTTATACGGAGGATCGCGCTGAGGAGATGCTGTTTTCGGACGAGCCGATGGGGGAGGAAAAATATTACCTCTACGCCGATCTCTCGCGTGCAGACATCTCCGCCTCCAACCTCAAAACGCTGGACGGCAAAAAGATCGGCGTTGTGATGGGAACGGAGCCGGAAGTGATGCTGACCGAATGGGAGGAAAAACACGGCATAAAAACGCAGCACGTCAACATCTCCAACAACGAGGATGTGAAGCAAAAGCTGGCCAATCACGAGATCGACTGCTTTGTTTCGCTGGAAGAATCCTACTGGGCAGATCTTGGCATCTCGACCATAACCCGCGTGGGAAAATCCAGCATCTACTATGCGCTCAACAAAGACCGTTCTGATCTCAAGGAAGAACTGGACAATGCGATGCGCGCGTTGGACGAAGCGGCTCCTTTTTATACGGCAGATCTGTATAAAAGATACTTCTCGCTGGATTATATCCCTATCCTTACGGGTGAGGAAAAGGCGTGGCTCAGAGGGCATGGTGCCATCCGGATGGGCTTTCTGACGAGTGATCGCGGCGTCAGCACCTATGACCCTGCCACCGGGGAGATTACCGGAACAATCATAGACTATATTCAGTTTGCCGCAGATTGTCTGGGAAATCAGGAGCTGGAATTTCAGTTGGTCGGTTATGACGACAAAGAGGCGGAACTCAATGCGCTGAAATCAGGCGAGATCGACATGATCTTCCATTTCGACCAGAGTCCCAATCTGGCAGAAGAATATCGCGTTGCCTGCACCAACACAACGTGGACCTCCAATATGATGGCGGTCACGAACCAACAGCATTTTAACGAAAACAAAGCGAACCGCATTGCCGTTCCCCAAAACAAGATCTCCCTAACAAGGTACCTTGCGTTTTATTATCCGCAGTGGGAAATCGTGGACTGCGATACACAGGAGGATGCGATAAAACTGGTCAAGGACGGACAGGCAGACTGTTTTATCACAGGGGTCAGCAGTGAGGCGAAATACAGCAAAATTTATGGTTTTTACAGCGTTCCGCTGCCAAACCCTGCCAATTCCTGCTTTGCGGTCAATAGCGGAAACCGCAGCCTGCTGTCCATCCTGAACAAAACGATCAAGGCAATGCCTGTTAATATGCTTGCCGGCGCGCTTGCGATGTATAAGAGCTCCGCGCGGAAGGTTACCCTGAGCGATTTTATAAAGGATAACTTCTTTAAAGTTATGTTGATCAGCAGCATTGCTGTTGCAGTTGTTCTGCTCACGATTTTGATGCTGCTCCAGAAGGCGCGTAAAGCCGAAGCTGCTGCAAGGAAAGCCGCAAGCGATACGCAGGAACTGAATGCAAAATTGCAGGTCGCCGTGGAAAAAGCAGAGAGCGCGAACCGCGCCAAGAGCACCTTCCTTTCCAATATGTCCCACGATATCCGCACCCCCATGAACGCCATCATCGGCTTTACCACGCTGGCGCTCAGCAATATTGACGATACAGACCGGGTGAAGGATTATCTTGGCAAGACCCTTGCATCCAGCAACCATCTGCTCTCCCTCATCAACGATGTGCTGGATATGAGCCGCATTGAAAGCGGAAAAATTCATCTGGAAGAGGTGGAAGTTAACCTTTCGGATGTGTTGCACGATTTAAAAACCATCGTCAGCGGGCAAATTTATGCAAAACAGCTGGAACTTTACATGGATGCCATGGACGTGACCGACGAAGACGTCTACTGCGACAAGACCCGGCTGAATCAGATCTTGCTGAACCTGCTGTCCAACGCCATCAAGTTTACCCCGGCGGGCGGCACGGTCTCGGTACGGGTGCGGCAGCTTGCCGGTAAAGTGCGCGGCTGCGGACAGTACGAGTTCCGCATCAAGGATAACGGCATCGGCATGAGCCAGGAGTTTGCCCAAAAGATCTTTGAGCCCTTCGAGCGGGAGCGCACCTCCACGGTAAGCGGAATTCAGGGCACCGGCCTTGGCATGGCCATCACCAAAAACATCGTGGATATGATGGGCGGCACCATCGAGGTGCAGACAGCGCAGGGCAAGGGCAGCGAGTTTATCATTCGTGTGCCGCTGCGGGTGCAGGCAGAGCACCGCCCGGTGGAAAAGATCACCGAGCTGGAGGGCCTGAAGGCTCTGGTGGTGGACGACGATTTCAACACCTGCGACAGCGTGACAAAGATGCTGGTCAAGGTGGGCATGCGCGCCGAGTGGACCCTTTCCGGCAAGGAAGCGGTGCTGCGTGCGCGGCAGTCTATCGAGATGAGCGATGTCTACCACGCCTATATCATCGACTGGCGTCTGCCGGATATGAACGGCATCGAGGTCACCCGCCAGATCCGCAGCCTGCACGATGATACGCCTATTATCATCTTGACCGCCTACGACTGGTCGGATATTGAAGTGGAAGCAAAAGCAGCCGGCGTGACCGCCTTCTGCGCCAAGCCCATGTTCATGTCCGACCTGCGCGAGACCCTGATGAGCGCCCTTGGCCAGAAGCCGGCGGATGCGGTGCAGAGGCTTTTGCCGGAAAAGAACGCCGACTTCAAGGGCAAGCACATCCTGCTGGTGGAGGACAACGAGCTGAACCGCGAGATCGCGCAGGAGATCCTGCGGGAGTACGGCTTCCTTGTCGATTCGGCAGAAAACGGCGCCGTAGCGGTGGAAAAGGTAAGTACCGCCGCGCCGGGCAGCTACGATCTGGTGCTGATGGACGTGCAGATGCCGATCATGGATGGCTATACCGCCACCCGGAAGATCCGCGCACTGGACGACCCTGCGCGGGCAAAGCTGCCGATCCTTGCCATGACCGCCAACGCCTTTGACGAGGACCGCCGCAACGCCTTGGAAAGCGGCATGAACGGCTTTTTGTCCAAGCCCATCGTGATCGACGACCTTGTGCAGGAACTGCGCAAAATTTTGTAAATGAAACGCCGGTCAGGTGAATAAAAAAGAATGCACCCGCAGCATTTGCGCCCGGAGGCCAAAACCTCTGCAAAGCTGGACGCCCATGTAAAGCTGTTCTTCCGCACCTTTAACATCGAGGGAGGTGAAAAATAAAGGAATTTTTGAATTTGAATTTTATGTTGAAGTAGAAAAACGCCATAAATGCTAAAATCAAAGGAGAACTTTTTGAAGCATACAACATTTGCACTGGGACTTGTGGGCTGACCGGGAGGTCTGGCAAATACTACAAGCCACGCCTCCCGAAGACGAACAGACACAATTCTTCAGGAGGATATTACCATGAATCGTGAAAATAAACGCAAGACCTTTGAAAAAGGTTACTATAAGACCCACGCCTGCAACGACACCTTTACCTGCAAAGTCTGCGGACGGGTCTGCACCCCGCAAAATGCCGGCAGCGACCACCGCAACCATTGCCCCAACTGCCTGTCCAGCCTTCATGTGGACGAAGAACCCGGCGACCGTGCCTCCGACTGCGGCGGCATCATGGAGCCGGTGGCCGTCTGGGTACGCAAAGGCGGCGAGTGGGCGATCATCCACCGCTGCAAACGCTGCGGAAAACTCAGTTCCAACCGGGTGGCGGCAGACGACAACCCCATGAAGCTCATGAGCATTGCCATGAAGCCGCTGTGCTCTCCGCCGTTCCCGCTGGACTATATTGAGGAAATGACCGCCTTGATGG
>ERZ772991.1555-NODE-1555-length-19447-cov-4.604528_pt1 | contig 19447 bp, 11 predicted proteins | sample MGYA00511128_ERZ772991 | MGnify/ENA primary metagenome ERZ772991 (study PRJEB29015, sample SAMEA2737655) | human gut metagenome | biome: human gut; feature: human-associated habitat; material: faeces | place: China | collected 2012 ... | reverse complement strand
GGGAAATGGTCCGACGGGGCATATCAGGCGAATATGCTGGACGGCAACGAAGCTAAACAAATCTATTTCGATCGCTCGATGAACTGGCAGTATACAGAATGGCCGGTATTGTTTTCCGAAGTCCCTGCGGTGGTGAAAGAAGTCCTGAATAGTACCGCTTATGAAAACTATACCGTACGGAGCGTCGACTATCGGCAATTCCCTCAGGGAGATCGGTATCATTTTGTTTTGACCCCTAAACAACAACCGGGACTCGATATGGCTTTGGATATAGATTTGCAAGGGAATATTATTACGCAATAGAAGAAATAGATTTCCTATTCTCACGGTCTTTCGTTACTTTTGCCGGACATTAAAAAATAGGATGATGGAAGACCGGATACAGCGTGCCGTCGAATTATTCCGGCAAGGCTACAATTGTTCACAGTCGGTATGTGCTGCTTTTGCAGACGAGTATGGTTATACTTTCGAACAGGCATTACGGATGTCGGCTTCGTTCGGTGGCTGCCGAATTTTCCGCTCACCGCGCTACCGCGGGCAATGTCGTTCGTGTAGATCGGGCTGGCACCCACAGTGATGTGCAGGTAGTCCACGTTATCCGGGATTTGATAGCTGTATTGCTTGATCTGGTTCGGCGTTTCTCCGGCATAGTTCCACACCAGCCGGGGCTCCGACTTTACCGCCACGGCGGCAGCGATCTTGTCATTGAGGGTCTTGCCGCTGAGGGTGCCGTCCGGGGCGATGTCTAAGTAGTCCCCCACCTTCACGCCGCCCAGTGTGGTGGAGGTGGCGGCAGGCAGCACGTACTCCTGAGCCAGCATCACGGTCTCGGTGCTGCCGTCGCCCTTGGTCACGGTCATTGTGTTGCCCTGCACGGTCAGCGCCTTGAGGTACACGCCGCTCCCCGCTTCCACCGCGCCCACGTCCTCCGCCGTCAGCGGGGTCTCCTTCCCGGTGCCGCCGTGCTCTGGCTGCAGCACCCCGGTCATGGCCGTCAGGCTGGTGGTGTCCTGGGTGGTAAAGGTCCGCTTGCTTCCGTCTCCCAGCTCCACCGTCAGGGTCTTTCCTGCCAGGGTCAGACTTTTCACCACCTGGTCACTGTCCTGGGGCACTGCTCCCAGGTCCTGGGCCGTCAGGATCACCACGCCTCCCTTGCCGTTGACGCTCACCACCTTCCCGGTTTCCGGGGCCGCCGCCTCTGCCCGGGCCGCCGCAGCCTCTGCCCTCGCTGCCGAATTTTCAGAGTTTTCAGCCCCTGCCGTTGCCGTCCGGGCCGCCGTCTCTGCCTGGCCCTTGGCATTCACCGCCCGGGTTGCTGCGGTGGCCGCCGTCTCGGCGTTGGTCTTTGCGCTGGCTGCGGCCTGCTGCGCCGTGTTGGAGTACTCCAGCACCCGGGCCACAAAGGTCTCGTACTGGGTGGGGCTGATTTCCACGTCTCCGTCGGTGTTCAGAGTGCTGTAGCACTCGTACTTGGTGGGCTTTGTCAGGGCCCGGTAACCGTCCGCACCCAGGGCCAGCAGCATCCACTGGCCGCCGGGGCTGGCCGTCAGGGTCTTGTCCACCGCCACGCTGTCTTCGTCGTCCAGCAGCACCGGTGCGGGCAGGGTGCCGTCCAGCCACTGCACATGCAGCGTCACGCTCAGGCCCTGCCATTCTGCCGGCAGCTCAAATTCCAGCTTTTCCACCCCGGCGCTGCTCTGGCCGCCCACCTTCAGCACCCGCACGTCCGGGGCAAACTCCACCCCGGCAAAACTGCGCTTCAAGATCTTCACACGCATTCGCGTCTCCTCCTTTCGCCCTTCCAGTCTACCGCACTCCGCTGCACAAAAAACCTGCGGACTTTCTGCCAAAGCAAGAGCACCCCGGCAGCCATTTCCGGCCGCCGGGGTGCTCTTGCTTATCTCAGGTCTGCGTAGGGGTCGTTTACTGTGGTGGTCTGCGCCTTTTCGGCGTTCTTCAGCCAGGCAGCAAAGGTTTTCTGCTCGTACAGGGCGTTCCCGTCCCCATCGGTCAGGGCCAGCAGCATCTCCTCCAGCTTCTGCCGGTCGTACTCACTGCCGGCCAGATATTCCGGCTTGCACACTTCCGTGATCTTGCTCTTCAGGTTCGTCACACTCTTTCCGGCCCGCAGCAGCCGGTCAAGCTCTTCCTGCACATCCTGTGCCCGGCCGCTGTCCACGGCCGCCACCAGGTCGTCGGTCACGCTGTTGTTGTCGCCCTTCAAAAGGTCGTCTGCCAGTCCATTGATCGCGCCCTTCGTGCTCCCGTCTCCGGTCACCATGTCGATTACCGCCTCGCGCTTTGCCGCGTCCACCTTTGCCTTCTGGTCGATGCCCATGATCTCGTACACGTTCTGCACGATCTGCCGCGTCAGCTGCTCCCGCCGCTCTGTGTCGCCGCTGTTCTGTGCCTTTGCCGCTTCCAGCACATCCGGGTCATACTTCTTCAGCCGTTCTTTCAGTTCGCTGTAGATTTTGTCCTTCTTTCCCATCGCCGTCAGCTTCTCCATGGCCGCCTGCGCCTCGTCCGCGTCGCCGCTGGCATAGGCATCATACAGCCGGTCGTACTGTCCGGTTGCGCTGGCAGGCAGGCTGCTAAAGGTAAATTTCCCGCCGCTGGCCACGTTCTCCGCGTCCTGCACATACCCCTTAAAGGCTTCCAGGATCTTCCGCCCGTTGCCAAAGGGCACACCGGCAATTTCCAGCCCGTCCTTCATCAGGGTCAGGGCGTATTTCAGCACCTTTCCGTGGTGCGCGGCCAGCTTTTCCTCGTCCATGTCCGAGGTGTCCTTTCTCCATTCTTTGTAAAATTTGGCTGCATCCCCGGCCAGATCGTTGACGGCACTGATGTTTGTGGCGCTCACCACATCATAGTCCTTGCCGTTCAGGGCGTTGTCCACCAGGCTGTACACCTCGCTGCCAAACAAAAAGTTTCCGGCCGCGCTCTCGGTAAACAGTCCGGTAAACCGGTTCAGCAGGCTCTTCAACGTCACGTCCCCGTTTTCGTCCTGTTCCCGGTCCCACCGGTGCAGCAAAAAGTCCGCGCCGATCTTCATCAGGGCAAACACCGCCGTCTGCGCCACCTGGCTTCCGGCCGCCCGCCGCAGCTGTTTTCCGGCCCGCTGCAGCTCCGCCTGGGTCCCCTCGGTCTGGCCCTGCTCATACCGTGCTTTCTGGGCGTTGTAGTCCATCACGGCGTCAGCCAGGATGCCGTAGTTCTGGAAGCGCTGGGTGGTAAACATGGTAAAGGTCTTTACAAACTCGTCCGGGTTGCGCTGGATGCCCGCCCGCTGCATCACGGTATAGTTGGGCTGGGTCTGCTCGATCACCTTCTGGTACATCCGGTTCACGGCCTGCCAGTAGTCCTCGCTGCCCTCCTGGGCGGCCCCCTCGGCAAATTCCCCGGGGTGGTTCTTCACATAGGCCTTGCTGCCCTCCCACAGCGCTGCCACTGTCACCTCGTCCACGCCGTTGATCCACCCGGTCACGGCTTTCGGCAGCTTGTCCATGGCCTTTTCCGCCGGCGTGAGGCCTTTGCCAATGCTGGCCAGCTCACCCCGCTGGCTGCCGCGCTTGCGCCATTCCAGCAGCACGTCCCCGTGTTCCGAGATCTCCGCCTCCAGCACCGTCCGCTGCTTGGCCGAGAGATTCTTCACAAAGGGCACCACCGCCGCCATGGTGTCGCTGCCCAGCACGGCCGCCGCCGTGGGTAAGGACGCTGCCTGCGCAATGGCCACACCCGGGTTCAGGGTCAGGATCGCCCCGGCGTAGTTGCCCCGCAACCGGGCCGCCATCCGGCTCACGCCGTTGTCCCTCTTGCGCTGGGTGGTCTGCAGGTCGGTCAGCAGGTCGTTGACGTATTCCACCGCACTGCGGCCCCACTGCTCCTTGATGATGCCGTTCTTCAGGTTATACACGCCGTCTTTCGTTTCCACGTTGCTGTTCAGCACCTTCTGCACGTCCCGGATGGGCAGTGCCAGGCCCGCATAGGCCGCCGTGTCCCGGATGCTGCGCTGCACCACATTGCTGCACTCTTCCAGCAAAATGGGCTGCACCGCTTTCTTTACACGGTTCTTCAAAAAGCCCCGGCCCTCAATGGTGGCGTCAAGGTTCAGCCCCTCGATCTGGGTCGCCAGGGCGCTCTTGTCCACTGCAATGGGGTAGTAGTTTTTCACCCCCGCCCGGTTGTAGCCCAGCAGCTGCATGCTGGTCTCGTTGATCAGGTTTGTGGTGTACCGGTTGAACAGCTCCTGCATGTCCGCGATCCACGCCCGGTCGTAGTCGGTCAGGGCGTTTTCCACCGTCTGCAGCACCGTGTCCACCATCGGGGTGCCGTCGGCATTCTGCAAGCCGCCCAGGTGCACGGTCTGGCCCTCCTGGTAGGCCCGCTCAATGTTTCCTTTTGTGTACTGTTCCATGCTCGGCACCGTCAGGCCGCCGTTCAGCAGGTGCTGGCGGCTGTCCGCGTTCTGCAGATGCATGTACAGGCTGCACAGCATGGCGTGGTTCAGCGGCACGCTGTTGCCCTTGGTGTCGGTCAGGCCGATGTCCACCGTCTCGGCCCCCGGCCCGGCAAAGGCGTCCATCTCTTTCAGGTGGGTCTTGCCCGTCACGTCCGCAAAGAGTTTCTCTCCCTTGATGGTGATCTCGCTCTGCCGGCGCTGGCCGTCGTTCAGCATCCTCGCCAGCTTCTCCATCTGGCCGTTCTTTGCGTAGCCGCCCAGCATGCGGAACACCCGCTCGCCGCCCAGCATGTCCAGCTGGTACTTGGTCAGCGTGTTCCGCAGCCCGTCAAACCGCCCGCCGGGGCGGTTGCCCTTGCTGGTTTTCACCTCGTAGGCAGCAGCGTCCGCAATGGCGCTCACTTCCTCAGCCTTGGCCAGGCTCAGGGTCTTGTTTTCGGCGCGGATCACATGCAGCGTGCTGCTGGTAATGGCTTTCAGTAGCCGCAGCTGGTCCACTGTCATGGGCAGGCTGGCGCGGTTCTCCGTGTCCCGGATGCGCGCTTTCAGCCGGTCCTGCAATGCCCTTGCCTTCTCACTGTCCGGCAGGGCTTCCGCCTGGGCCAGCTGCTCGTGCAGCTTGTCCAGCCGGGCGTTCTTCGCAGCTGTCAGGTCCTCCCGCAGCGTCTGGATCAGTTCCGGCACCTTGCTCTGCTTCCAGTCCTCGGTCATGGCGTTGGGTGCTCCCTCGCTGCCCATGCTGGCCATAACGCTGCTCTTCAGCCGGGTCAGCTGGTCCACCGCTTTGTGGTTCAGGGTCACAAGGTTTGCCAGCTTGGCCACCTCCGCCGCCTCCACGATCAGCCCCTTCTGCACATACTTGCCCTGCTGGGGCCGCAGCACCATCTGGTTCAGCTGGGCCGCGTTCGCCCGGATGCTCCGCTTCAGCTCGTCCGCTTTCCGGGCATCCCGGGCCCGCTGCACCCGGTTCTCTGCCACCTTTTTTGCGATGGCCACGTCCTCATCCCGCTGCTGGCGGGCCGTTTCAATGGCAATGGCATTCCGCTGGGCCTGCTTCTGCTGCCAAGCTTCCCGCCGGCGCTCGTTTTCGGCCTCCCACTCCATGATCTCGTTGTCCTGGATCATCAGCGAGCGCTCCGCCCGGTCGGCCCGGCGCTGCTCCTGCTTCACCTGATCGGCCAGATAGTCGTTTTCTTCCCGCAGCTCGCCCATGCGTTCCTTGTACCACAGCTTTGCTGCGTCCATGTCCTCCTGCCGCTGGGCTTTCAGCCGCTGCTCCTGCTGCTTCAGCTTCCGGCGGAACTCCTCCCGCTGGTAGGTGATGTACTCGTTCACGTCGCCCAGGTTGGTAAAGGTCTTTCCGTCGATCTTCACAGCGCTCCGGGTCTCGGTGCGCTGGTTGGCGGCCAGTCGGCGGGCAAACTCCTGCCGCTGCACTTTCTGGACACCCTGCATGCCCTTCTCCACCTCGGCGGCCCTTGCCTCGTCTCCGGCCGCCGCCTTGGCCATCTGTAGCGCCTGCTTCTGCATGCCCTCAAAAATAGCCTGGGCGTCGGTCATCTCGGGCACGTTCATAATGTCCTCGATCATCCGCCCGGCCAGCTCCACCCGGGCGTCCTCGTACTCGGCCTCGTCCGCAAAGCGGCTGCGCATCTCCGGCTTGATGCTGTCATGCAGATTCATCAGCACGTCCAGCCACTCGGTGCTCTCCATGCTCATGACACCCTCCACACCGGCCTGCTGGGCCGCCGCTTTCCACAGCGCCCGCGCACCGTCCTGGATGCCGCCCACGGCCCGGGTGTCGTTCACAATGCTCTCGTACTGCTCCGCCGGGTTTCCGTCCCGCACGCCGTCGGCCTGCCGCAGGGCCACACCGTGGCTGCGGGCCTCGGCCACCGCCGCGCTCCAGTTGCCGTACCGCTTCACCAGCTCCGCCTTGGCCTTGCCGGTCTTGTTCACGGTGTACTCCAGCCGGTGCAGCTCCGGGTATTCGTCCCACAGCTCACTGTTGCGGTAGGTCGCCCCGTCCAGCACCTCGCCCGCCAGCGTCTCGGCCAGCGCCTGGGCCTTTGTCATGTCCGCGCCGTCCGCTTTCAGGTAGTCCACCAGCACCCGGGTCTCGTTGGCCAGCTTTGCCCGGTCGGCCCGGCTGGCGTTGGCTTTCGTCCACCGCGCCGCCAGCCCGTCCAGGCTGTCCTGGCTCACCTTCACGCCTCTCGTCACCCCAAAGAACTGGCTCAGGGTGTCCAGTGCCGCCGCCGTGTTCGCAATATCCCGGCTCGCCTGCCGCTGGTCGTTCTTCTTTGCCTCCCGGCTGGCCTGCTCCGCCAGCTGGAAACGGAACTTTGCAAGGCTGCTTTCCTGCGCCAGCTCTCTGGTCTTGTAGTATTCCCGGATCTCCCGCACCACCTTGTCCGCATCCACACGCCCGCTGTATTCCTTGCTGGCGGCAACCCTGCCGTCTGCTGTGGAGATGTCCAGCGTGAACTGCCCGCGCTCGCCGCTCAGCTGCTCGGCCATTTTCCGGATCTGTTCCAGCTGCTGCGCCGTGGGGGCCGTGTCCGCCGAAATGTCCACGCCCGGTGCCTCGGCCATCACACGCACATTGCCGTCCAGCAAAAACTCATTCAGAGCTTCCGTGCCGTTCTTCACTTCCGCCGGGCCGAACACCTCCAGAATTTCCCGGTGGTCGGTGTCCCGGCTACGGTCATTCTGGGCAAAGTCCAGCATCTGGCCGTCCGGCAGAATGTACCCTGCCCGCCGGAATTCTTCCGTCACGCCGAACTGCTCCTTCGCCAACATCCGCCGGTACTCCGCATTGCCGCCGTACGCTTTGGCTCTGGCATTGTAGGAGTTCTGTGCATCCTTGGCCTGGGCGTCCTTCCGCTGCTGCAGACGCTCATTGGCTGCTTTCATCTGCTCCGTCAGGGCGCTGTCCCGCTCTTCCAGCGCGGCCAGGCGGCTGTTGTACTCCTTGCGCTTTGCAAGGTAGTCCTGGTATTCTGCGCTGTCCCGGTAGGCCTTGCCCTCTGCGGAAAAAACGCCCAGCGCCTTTTTCTTTGCCTCGATCCGCTGCACTTCGGCACTGTTCAGCCATGCACTGCGTTCTTCCTTCAGGGCACTGCGCTGCTTGGTCAGCTGCTGCTGTTCGGTGCGCAGCTTTGCCAGCTCATCCTGCTCCGCCAGCTGATAGCGCACATTTTTCTGCACAGCTGCATTGTTTTCCTTGCTTTTGGCAGAGGTTTGTGCTATAGTAGTGTCAGAAGATACTTCCTGAGCATCCGCAAGGGTGCTCCGCACAGCTTTCGGGAGCTGTGTGGGAGTATCTTCTTTTTTTGTCATATTTCCCTCAGTGTCAAACGTCACATAGCTTCCATCTGTCCAGCATACCTCATGAACATAGAAATTCTTCATGCCATTCTGCCGGGTGTATTCTCTTACAATCACGCCTTCATACAGCTTTGTTCCGTCAATTTCGACGGGCGCTGCAAAGACATAAGTATCATACCCTCGTCCCTGCCAGTTTTGCTCATACCCGATTTGCTTTCCTTTTTGAATTACTTCGGGGACTGCAGCAACCGCAACCTGTTTTGCTTTGCTGTTCCCATGCTGCACCGTTGCACGTGCACCGCTCTTTGTCAACTCCACCGTTCCGAAGTTTTCACGGATCACTTTGTTTCCTATAGAATCAAAGAATTCTTCAACATTGGAAATGTTTTCGTTTCGCGTTTTTCCGAAAGACACCTCTGTTCCTTCGATTGTCGCCACCGGTTTCATTTCTTCCAATTCGTCCAGATGGCCGTTCATCTGCTCCACCAGAGAATCTTTTCCCTCGTGCAGCTGGAACCGCACCCCCTGCGCCGCACCCTCACTCTTGAGGGCTGCGGCGTTTTCTTTTGCCGCCCGCAGGTTGTCCATGGCCTTTTCCGCATGGGCAAAATAGGCGTCCTGCAGGGCCCGTTTTTCCGCCTCGGCCAAACGCTGGGCTTTCAGGGCCGCCCGGTTCTCCGGGTCAAGGGTCAGCGCTTCCTTTGCCCGGCTGATGATGCCGTTCAGCATCTCCTTCACGGCGGTCATCACCTTGTGGATGGTGCCTGCCTTGCCGGCGTTCTTCTCCGCCTGCGCCCGCTGGAATTCGGCCCACCGGGTCACGCTCTCGGCACTGTCAAAAATGCCGCGCCAGCTGTCCGCCACCAGTTCCTCAGCAGCCTGCTCATAGGTCAGGCCCTGGGCGGCATAGTCCTTCACCTTGTCCCGGATCAGCTCGTCCACGTTCTCAAAGCCCTCGCTCTTCGCCAGGTACTCCAGCGCCGTGTTCTGCACCGCCTTGGCACCCTCAGCGTCCAGAGCGTTGTACCAGTGGTAGTCCTCGTGCAGCACCGTGCCAAACACGTCTCCGTTCCGGTCGCCAAAAAAGATGCGGCCCGTCTCGGTGTCCACATAGGCTTTCACCCGCTCGCTTGGGCTTCCGTCCGGGCCCAGCAGCACGCTCTTCAAAATGGCGTCCGTGCCGGTTCCCGCCGCGTTCAGTCGGATCACCTGGGCTGCCACATCGTCCGCCGCGCGGTCGCTGCCCTTCCAGATCACCCGGCCCTCGCCTTTCGTGCTCTGGTCGGTCAGGGCACCGCCCAGGGCCCCGCGCTCCACCGTGCCGGCTTCCACTTCGCCCTGCCCCTGCAAAAAGGCCGCCCGCAGTGCCTGCTCTCCGCCGGGCTGCTGCAGTACATAGTTCGTGTTCAGGGCAAGGTTGTTCATGCTGCCCGCCAGCTCCAGCGCCTTGTCAAAGGTTTTCACCCCGTCCATCTGGCCCATGCGGTACATGCTGCTGGCCGCCGCCGTGTAGTGTTCCAGGTCAGCAACGCTGTCCGGCACCATCCGGCTGATGGTCTCCGCCGCGCCCTTGCTCACCTTCCAGTCCGTCAGGGTCCGCTGCACGGCCCGCTGCTTCTCAGTCAGGGTCTGCTGGCGCAGCCCCACCGTCCGCCGCAGGCCGTCCGGTGCTTCCCGGCTCTGCTGTGTCGTCTCCTGTGCTTCCTGCTGCGCAGCGGCCCGGCTTTCCGCCTGCGCCTGCTGGTGCAGCTGTTCCGGGTCAAACAGCATAGTCCTGGGGTTTTCCGGGTCTACCGTCCGCACCGCTTCCGTGCCGTCCGCAAAGCGCACCGTCATGGTGTCGTTGCTCATGCTCACGCTGTAGCCCTGCCCGCTTTCCACGGTTTCCCCGGCCTTTTCCACAGTGCTCTGGCGCTGATCGGCGGCAGGGTTCTTCACTTGCGCTGCCTTGTTCCCGACATTTGTGCCAGGAGCCTCCGCCTCCTGCTGCATGGCCTGCTCGGCAGTCTGCTGCTGGGCAAGCGTGCGCAGGGCTTTCCGGGTCTCGCTGGCCGTGGCAGGCAGCTCCATGCCGTACTCCTCCGCAAAGGCCGCGCGGTTCGCCGCATTGGCTGCATTCGGGGTAAACAGGTTGATGGTCTTGCCCGTCAGGTTGTCCGCCTGCAGGGCGGCCGCCAGCTGCTGCACCGCCGGGTTCTCGCTGCGCACCGCTGGGGCTGCATCCTTCCGGGCAGTCGTTTCCGCAGCGTCAGTGTTGCCCGTCTGCTGCATGGCGGCGGCCTGGTCTGCCTGCTGCCGTGCAGCTTCTCCCGGCTCCATGGCCCGCTCTTCCAGTGCCCGCTGCGCCGCCGCGGCATCCGCCGCCCGGCTCTCGGTGTCCACCTGCACCGGGGCAGCCGTTTCGGTTCCGGCCCGGGCGTCCAGCGTCCGGCTCATGGCACCCAGCCCCGTGCCCACGGCACCGCCCAGGGCACCGGAGGCACCACCCGTCAGGCCGCTCTGCAGCGCCTGCAAAAAGGTGTCGCTCTGCAGCAGCTCGTCGGCGGCCTGCTGGTCGCCGCCCAGCGTGGCATCAATGATCTTGTCCGCATAGGTCTCCACAAAGGCCTGTACCGCATTGTCCACGCCGCCGGAGATCGTGTTGGCGGCCAACTGGCTGTTGCCCAGCCCGCTCACCAGCTTCGAGCTGCGCACAAGATCGGCCAGCTTTCCGGCCACCGTGTCCCGGGCATAGTCCACGCCCATGCTGCGGGCCATGTCCGCCACGCCCACGCTGTTGATGGCCCAGCCTGCGCCAAACTTTGCAAGGCCCACGCCCACAGCCTGGCCGGCACTGGTGCCCTTCTCCACGTCCTGGCCCATGCTCTCGGCCGCGCCCTGGGCGCTCAGCACCGGCAGCACCAGGTAGGGGCTCACGCCCGCAACAGCCAGGTTTTCCGCTGCGCTGGTGGCAACGCCCATGGCGGTTTTGGCCGCCGGGCTCATGCCCGCCTGGGCCGCTTCCGTGCGCTGCTGGCCGTAGTGGTACAGCTGGTAGCCAAGGCTCGTGTCTTTATCCAGCGCCGTTTTCTGCACCGTCCCGGCAATGCGGCTGCGCATTTCGTCGATCTCGCTCTGGCTGTAGCCCATGTCGCGCAGATCCTCGTCGGTGTACTGGGGGTTATAGTCCATGTCCACCGCCGTGATCCGGTCTTTCAGTTCCTTGCCACGGGCATCGCCTTCCAGTTCCTTGTCCAGTGCCGCCTCGTTTTTCTGGGTAGCCCGGATGTCCTTCACGCCCTGGGTGGTCATCTCGCCCGCCATGGGCACCGCCGACGCCACCGTGGCTGCAATGCCCTTCGTGGTGTCCGCCGTGCGGCGCACCGCCCGGTCAGTCACCGGCAAGGCGTCATATTCCCGGATGTATGCCCGGGCCTCGTTGATCTCCTGGGCCGTGTACCCCATCTTCAAAAGGTCTCCGGGGCTGTACCGTTGCTTTGTACCGGTTACCTGCACGGCCTGCTCCGGGGCAACGCCCTTGTCCTCCTGAGTGGTGTACTCCTTCTGCCGCAGCAGGTCCACCACCTCCCGGTGCCGGGGGTCGGCATCCATCCACTGGTTCAGCTCGTCAAAGCGGTCGGTCTGCCGGTCCTTGGCAAGGGCGTTTCCCACCTTCTGCGCCGCCTTGGCGTAGCTGCCGTAGGTGCCCTGCGCAATGGCCCGCTGTTTCGGGGCGTTGTCGCTGCCAACATAGTTCCCGGTTCGTAGTCCTCCTGCCGGTCCGTGGCCACCGGGCTGCCCGTGTTGCTGGCCATATCCGCCAGCACCTGCTTGCCCAGCGTGTCCGCGCTCACCGTGCCAAGCACCTGCCGCGTGCCGCCGGTCCAGGCCGGGGTGCTGGCCGTCGTCTGCAGGCGGCTGGTGCTGGCGGGGGCAGCCGTCATCTGGCTGCGGATCTGCGCCACCTGGGCCACGCTCAGGCCCGTGCCGGCGCTCTTGGCTGCCGGTGCCGCCGGTGTGGTCTTGGCCGTCTGGGTCGTCGTCGTCTTCTTCTGGGCTGCGGTTTTTGCGGCGTCATTCGCTTTAATCTGCTCCCGCATCTGGCGCACCTGTTCTACACTCAGGCTCATGTTGCTCCTCCTTTACCATCCCATAGTCTGCGACACCTGACTGATGGTGCTGTCGCTGTAATTTTTCCGGATCAGATACTCGGTGATCTGGGCCATGTCATAGCCATTGTTTGCCATCTGCTGTGCTTCTCGCAGCGCCGTATTGTAATTGCCGCCTTTCGGGCTGGCCATGCTCACCGACGCCCCCGCCACGCCGTCCACCGTGCCGCTGGTGCTCCACGGCGTTTTGGTGGTCGCTGCCGGCAGCTTGCTGGTCGTGGTTCCCGCCTTTCCCGCTCCGGTTCCTCCCGCCGCGCTCTGGGTGCTGGCCTTGGTGCCGGTGTCTGCCTTGATCCATCCCGCATTGGTCAGGGTCCGCTTGTAAAAGTCGTACAGGGGCTCGGTGCCCTTCATGCTGGAAAATTTGTTTGCCATCTGCTGCAGCTGGCTGGTCGTGTAGCCGCCGCTCTTGCTTCCCGAGCTGCTCCCACCGCTTCTCGTGCTTCCGGTGCCCGTGGTCTTGTACCGCTGCTGCAGTCCCAGCAGCGCCTGCTGGTATGCAAGGTTCGAGCTGTTCAGCCGCCCGGCAATGGTGCCGTAGCTGTCCGTGCTGTCCCCGCTCAGTCCTGCCATCTGCAGGTAATTCTTTGCTGCCGTGTCGTTGCCGCTGCCCGCCAGGCTTGCGCCCTGCAGCAGGGCCGCCATCTTGTCCTTCTGGGTATCGCTCATGCCCTCCCAGGCGTCCAGCATCGTGCTGTCCAGTCCGTACTTGGTCAGGGTCTGGGCTGCCAGGTCATCAAAGCCCGCCTGCTTAAAGGCCTGCGCCTGTTCCATGGCGCTGATCTGGTCGCTCAGCTGGGTGCGCTGCAGGCTGTCCGCATACTGCTGCTTCTGTAGTTCAAACTCCTTGTCCCACTGGTAATAGCCCTGGTAGGCATCGTACCCGGTCTTCACCGCGTTGCCCACGCCCTTCACAACGTTCCACACATTGTTCCAGAAGTCGCTGTTCTCCTGCCGTGCCGTGTCCACCCGGCCGCTCAGGTAGTCCCGCCAGTTCTGGGCATTGCTCACGCTGCCGTCATACTCGCTGCGTTCCAGGCTCTGCTGGCCCAGCAGGTCGTCCAGCACACTGCCCGTGTCACTCAGCTTCTGCTTCCAGTTCTGCAAGGCGTCTGCCCGCAGGCTGCTCAGGCTGTTGTCCACGCCTGCGATCTGCTCCCCTGCCGCCTGGTTCGCCGCGGTCTTGGCCCAGTCCGCACCGTACCCGCCCGCCAGGGTATTGGCCGTGCCGGCAGCGGCTGCCGCGCCGTTCTGGGCGTTGGCCACGCTGTTGGCCCGGTACTGCTGGTAGGCAGCGTTCAGGGCGTCCGTGTCCACGCCGGTGCTGCCGGTCAGGCTGGCATCCGCCAGCTGCACCAGCTTCTGGTTGATGCTGTCCGTGTAGTTGTTCTGGTAGGCCCTCGGCATAGCCTGTTCGGCCTGGGCCAGCTTCTTCTTTGCCGTGTTCAGTCTCGCAATGGTTCCCATGGTGTCCCCTCCTTACACAAAAAAGAACGGTAAGATCTGCGCCGCCAGCTGCACCGCGCTCAGAATGCCGTTCAGCCACCGGCTGGTGCGCTGGCTGCTCTCGCTGCTGGCCTTGTCGTACTCGTTCTGGCGGTACTGCAGCCCGGTGCGCTTGGCCGTGTACTCGCTGCGGCTCTGGTCCTGCAGGCTGTTCAGCACGTTGTCCAGGTTGTTCATGGTGGCCGTGTAGGCGTTCTGGCCCGCCTGGGTGCCGTAGCTGCTGCCATAACCGCCGGTCTGGGCGGCGGCATTGGCCTGTGCATTCTGGTTCGCCAGCTTGGCCGAGCGGGTGTACTGGCTCTTGTACTGCTGGTAGGCCGTGTCGGCGTCCGGGTCGTAGTCAAACTCTTTCATGCCGTCCAGCTGGCCCATCACGTCCTTGATCTTCGGCTGGTACTGGCTCACATAGTCCGCCGGGCGGGTCTTTTCGTAGTTCTCCAGTTCCGTCCGGGCATTGCTCAGTCTGCTCATTCCGTCTCCCCCTTACTGCTCAAAAAATTCTCGCTCATGTTCTCGCTGTCCAGGTTGGTCAGCACGTAGCCCAGCTGTTCCTGCAGCTGGTACAGGTAGTTGCGCAGCGCCCGGGCGTCCTCCGGGTCCATGCTGCTGCCAAAGCTGGGCAGGCTGATGCCGTTCAGCCCCGCTAAACTCGCCATGTTCATCCCTCACTTTCTCGGCCCGGCCCCGGTCACCCGGCTGCCGGTGGTGCCTGCCAGCGTAAAGACCATGCTCCGCAAAGCGATCTGCCCCGTGCCGCTCAGCTTCAGCCGCATGGTGTCGTGCCGGCGCGGCTCAAAGGGCAGGTTCAGCCGGGCATGGTCTCCCGTGGCGGCCGCCGTGCGCAGGGTCTCCCAGGGTCCGCCGTCGTAGCTCGCCGCCAGCGTCACCACACTGTGGGTCTGGGCGTCCAGCCGCAGGGTGATCCGGCTGATGTATTTGTCATCCGTCTCGGTCAGTCCAATGTCTCCGCTCACCGCTTCAAACTGCAGCGCCGCCTCGGCTTCCCCTTCTGTTTCCCGGTCGGGGTCTGCCGCCCACAGGGCCCGGCCGTCCCACAGGTACAGCTGCCGGCCGGTGCTGGCCATCTCGTAACCCACGGCGCTCTCCTCGTGCCACAGGCCCCGCTCCGTGTCGTACACCAGCAGCCGCCCGGCGCTGTCCCCCTGGCGGCGCAGGTACAGGTAATACCGCGCGTCCAGGCTTCCGGCCGCGCACCACGCGGCCCCCGTCAGCTTCCCGGTGTCCAGCGCGCCGGACACCTTGCTGGGCAGGCTGCCGTCCCATGCCATCACCCCGCCGGGCGAAAGGTAATACAGCGTCTCGTTCAGCACGCACAGGCTGTGGGCGGCGTTGGCTGCCACGCCCCGGCACCGCACACTGGAAAGCTGGTAGTCGCTGGGTTTGGAGCCGTACAGCTTGTGGATGCAGTTCTCTTTGAAGAACAGCACATACCCCATGCAGCTGGCCGCGCCGGTAAAAGTGCCGTCGCTGCCCACGCTCACGGCGTAGCTGTCCGCTGCAATGCCCCGGTAACTGTACCAGTTGGTGGGGTCGCCCAGGCGGCAGGCGTAAATGGTGTTTTCCTTCTTGCTGCAGCCCCACACCCGGTTGCCCTGCTCCGTCACAAAGTCCAGATCCGGCACCCGCCGCTCCAGCGTGATGCTCACGGCCAGGCCCTCGTTCTCGGTGCGCGCCCCGTCCAGGCTGCGCCAGCTGGTGCCCGTGGCCGTCACCGTCCAGCTGCCATAGTACCGGCTGCTGTCCTGGGCTGGGGTCAGGCTGGCCACAAGGTCGTCTCCTTCCAGCGCCTGCACCACGATCTCCCCGTTCAGGTCTGCCGCCAGCGCGTCACACACCGCCTGCGGCATGCCGGTCAGGGTCACCGTGTCGCCCTCCTTCAGCAGGCTCCCGATTCCCGGGCAGGTCATGCGCACCGTGTTCACCAGCACCTGCACCCACTTGCCGCTCTTGGCGCTCCACTTTTCCAGCACGCTCTCATAGTCGTACAGGTTCTTCGGGTCGCCCTTCAAAAACAGCTGCCCGTCCTCCGGGCTCTCCGGCTCCGTGTCGCCTGCACCGGCCACCTCGTACATCTTGCCCTCCGTGTCGCAGGGGCACACGGTCATTTTGCGGTCGCCCAGCTCCCACTTTGCCCCCAGCGTTTCCAGCTGGCCGGTCTCGGTGTCAAAGGCCAGCTTGTCCGGCCAGATCAGCACCTTGCTGCCCATGCCGGCCAGCGCCTTGCGGTCGTCCGTCAGCACATTCTCCAGCGTCACCGCCGCCGTGCGGCCCGCCTGCCCGTCCGGTGCGTATTCCAGCCCCGTGCCCCGGCAGATCAGCAGCCCGTTCAGGTGGTACATGCCGTTCACCTTCTCCACGTCCCGCACCTTTTTGCGCAGCGCCCGGGTCTGCAGCGCCGGAAATCCCCTGCCGGAAAAATTCAGCGCCGCCGAGAGCTCCGCCTCGCTGCAGCTGTAGGTCTCGTTGATGCCCCCAAAGGCCCGCAACAGCTGCCGGCTACCGGTCAGCTGGTTCAGGTTCGTCCCGTCGATCATCTCTCAATACCTCCACTGCACCCCGCCCGCCGGGGGGTATTTCTGCCGCATCCAGGCTGCAAACTCCTGGCAGTAGTCACTGTACATCTGCAGCTCGTTCACCGCCCGGGCCGTCTCGCCCAGGGCCAGGTCCATCTGGGCGCACAGCCAGTGCTGGTACAGTGCGCTGAAGGCATCCGGTGCCAGCAGCTGGGTGTCATACTCCAGCCCGTCCCCGGCCATGTCGGCGCCCACAGCGTCAAAATCGCCGCAGGCCGAGCGGTTCACCACCGTCTGCCGCAGCCGCGCATCGCACTGGCGCATCCACATCTGCTTCATCTCGTCCCCAAAGTCGTTGTTCGGCCGCATCTGGTCGCAAAGTTCTATCGCCTTTCCGGCTGTCATCGTTCCGCCTCCTTAGCAAAAACACCCGGCACAGCAAGTGCCTGCCGTACCGGGTGTATTCTTCTTTGATTCGTGGCTCCCCTTTCGGGGGAGCTCCGGCATCCGCGCCGCCCTTGGCGGACGGGGCCGGTGAGAGGGTTACAGCTTCTGCAGTGCCGGCACGTTCTGCGCCGCCGCCTGGGCCGCCTCGATCTTCGCGTTGGCCGCGTTGTCCATCTCCTCGCTGTGGCGCAGCACCTCGGCCACCGCCGCAGGCACCTCCACGTCCACACCGCGCTGGATCAGGTACGCCTCGCCGTTCACGCTCACAAAACGGGCGCTGGAGTAGCGGCCGTTGTCCTTGAACAGGTGGATCACCTCGGTGGCGGGCTTCTCCGCCTGCACGTCCTTGGTGTCCTGGGTGGCTGCTTCTGCAGCCTGCTGGGCGGTTTCTTTCTTCACTGCCATTTTGTGTTCATCCTCCGTTCCTCAGTTTGCCTTCGCCTTGGCGCTGTAGCGTGCGCTGCAGCTCTCAATGCGCACCATGTACTGCTCGCTGAGCCGCTCCGCCGTCTTCACGGCCTTCCAGCCCACAGAGGCACGCTGGTTCAGGGGGTCATCGCCGTAGCCCAGTTGCTTCACGATGTGCTGCAGGCCGCCGCCCTCCAGCTCGGTGGTGGCGTAGGCGTGGGCACCCAGCACCAGGGTGCCAAACACCGCAAGGCCGCTGGGGCAGCCGGTGCCCGTCCAGATCTTGGCCTCGCTGGTCTCCACAAACCGCACGTTGTTGATCTTGCCGATCTCGCCCTCAAAGATCTCCTCAGGGCTGGCGTACTTGTGGGCCTCCACCCAGTTGGGGTCCTTCTTGATGTCGTAGGCCGCATAGGGGTGGATGATGGCCACATAGCTGCCGCCAGCAGAGCCGATGGGGTCTGCGTTCTGCACCTTCAGCTGGGCCACCGCCTGGTCGATCAGGTCCACCGTCAGCTGAGCGGTGGCGTCCAGGCCTGCACGGCTGGTCACCGGGGTCTCTGCACCGCCTGTGCCGATCTTGGGGGCGTAGATCACGTTGGTGCCGCCGCACAGGATGTCCCGGACGATGGTGTCCATGGTGCGGCCGGACTGGCTGGCCAGCACGCTGGTGGCCTGCACCACGTTGTTGTCGATGGTGGTCATCTGCACCATGTCGGTCAGGGGCACCCAGCCGCCGTACTGGTGCACCTCAGCGGTCACCGTGGTCACGGTCAGGGCCTGGCCTTCCGGGGTCACGCCCTCGGTCAGGGGCGTGGTGGCCTTGGGCAGCGCGTCATACTTGCGGAACTCGATGGTCTTGCCGTTGTTGGCCGGGATCGGGTAGCTGTCGCCGAACTGGTCATGCACCAGCGCCGGCAGCGCCTGGTCGATGAGGCGGCGCTCGTAAAAGGTTTTCATCTCGGCGCTCATGCCGGAGCTGCCGGTGGTGTTCTGCAGCTGCTCGTGCGCATCCGCAAACAGCTGCAGGTTCAACTTCTTCCATTTCATGGTTTGGTCCTCCTTCAAAGGTTTATGTTCTCACACCCTCGTGTGGGAAGTCGTTACAGCGTGATCTTCTCGCCCCGGCGTGCCCTGCGTTCCAGGTCCTCCAGCTGGCGGCGACTCATGCTGGCCACGTCCACATGGGTGGTCACCGCGCCGCCGGGCCGGGTGCCGTTCTCGCCGGGCCGGCCGGCCCTCTGCTGGATGCGTGCCGCCACGCCCTGCTCCACCTTCTGGGCGGTCTGGGCCGTGGCCTGCTGCATGATGTGGTCAAAGTAGGCGGCCCGGTAAGCGTCCGGCAGGCTCACGCCCCGGCGCATCAGGTCGGCCACCTGCTCGTTGGCCAGCACCTCCTGCAGCTCAAAATCCGGGTACTGGGTCTTCAGCTGGGCGGCCTGGGCCTCCCACTGTGCCTGGATCTGGCTCACCCGCTGCTGGCGGGTCGCTTCCTGCTGCATGGCCTGCAGCTGCGCGTTGCGGGTGTTGCTGCGCTTCAGGTCGCTCTCCATCTTGTCCAGCTCCCGGGCCGTTTTCACGCTCACACCCCGCTGCTGGGCCAGGTCCTCGTAATATTTCTCGTCCTTCACGCGGCCGTTCTCCACCGCCTCGATCAGGCCGTCCATGTCATCGGTGTCCACGCCGTAGGCATTGGCCAGTGCCTGGGTCAGCCGCGCCACCTGCGGATTCTGCCGGATGTTCTCCGTGGCCTTATCAATGGCCCGCTGCATCATCTCCTGGAACACGTCGCTGTATTCGCCCTGCACCATCTCGCCAAAGGCTCTCCGGCGCTCCTCCGGGGTCTTTTCGGCCTTGGGCTCCTTGGCAGGTTCCTGGTGCTTCTCCGCTTCCGCCGGGTCACTCTCACTGCCAGAGGCCCCCTCCTTGAGGGGGTTGCCGCCCGCAGGCGGCTGGGGGAGTTTCTCCCCGCCTGCCGCCTTGCCCTTCAGCGCCCCGCTGCGCCGTGCCAGCCGCTCCTGCGCCGGCCGCAAAGCCGGTGCCTGCACCGCCGGGGCCGCAGCTTCCGCCGCACCGCCCTCTGCAGCACCTGCGCCGCCGTCTCCGCCTTCGGCAAATTTCTGCAGGTTCAGTGCCTTTTCCGGCGCATCGCAGCCGTCGCTGTCATCGTAAATGTACAACTCCACATGGTCCGGGTACTGCCCGGCCAGCTCGCTCAGCCCTTCCTCCACAAAGTCGTACCATGCAGCAACCATGATTCCGGTCATGCCGCCGCTGGGCTTTGCCTGCACCACAAAAGACTCACCGTGCTGCACGCAGCTGCTCTCCAGCTGCTTCTGCCGTGCAGCCTCCTCCACCTTGTTGGCCAGCGTCTGCAGCAGCACGCTCACTGCCGCACACACAATGTCCTGGCCTTTGGGTGCATAGTCTGCGTGGCCGCTTGCTGCTACACTATAGCCCTTGTCGGTCTGCATCATTTCCACTTTGATCACGCCGTTTTCCTCCTGTCGTTCCTGTTCCAATCGGAGAGTCGAGAAAAAAGCGTTAAGCGCAGCGGCTAGCTTTTTTCCGTTTCGACTTCTTCTTTGGGCTTGTTAAGGGCGAGCAGCCCT
>ERZ772991.1547-NODE-1547-length-19536-cov-20.362353_pt1 | contig 19536 bp, 17 predicted proteins | sample MGYA00511128_ERZ772991 | MGnify/ENA primary metagenome ERZ772991 (study PRJEB29015, sample SAMEA2737655) | human gut metagenome | biome: human gut; feature: human-associated habitat; material: faeces | place: China | collected 2012 ... | reverse complement strand
TATGCTTGCACAGGCTAATCAGTCTAACCAGGGTGTACTTTCTCTGTTACAGTAATTTTTGTAAAATTTATAATTGCTAAAGAAAAGGAGTCGGGCAACCGGCTCCTTTTTGTAATGTTTTATAATGAACGAAAGTCTGTTGAAGAACAAAAGTAGGACTTAATTGCCGTGATTTTGTATTGCGACTGATGAAAAAGGGTGATTTTTTGTTTGGGGACATATAGAAAATTTTGCTCTGTTATGTCCCACTCTTTTGGCACGGTGGGACATATAGAATCATTCCTTTGTATTATGTCCCATATGTCTGTGGCAATGGGACATATAGCGTTTTTTCTGGCATATATGTCCCGGGAAACAAAAGAAAAGGGACATAGTGAGTAAGTTTTCATGCATATGACCCAGTGAGCAAAAGAAAAGGGACATAGCCGATAAGTTTCCATGCATATGTCCCACAAGCAAAAGAAAAGGGACATAGCCGATAAGTTTCCGTGCATATGTCCCAGCGAGCAAAAGAAGAGGGACATAGCCGATAAGTTTCCGTGCATATGTCCCACAAGAAAAAAGAAGAGGGACATAGCCAATAAGTTTTTATACATATGTCCCGAAAGAGAGAAGAAAAAAATTCAGTCAGCAGATTTTCACACATATGCCAATATCCAGAAGGCAATGTGCATAAAAAATCCCGCCACAGAGGGAGGAAAAGATATTCTGTGGCGGATCTATAAGAAAAATCGCTTTCGCGAATTGTTTTTAGTCGGAACTGACAGCACCCCAACACCGTTTGTTAAAATACAACAGCCCCTTTTGTTTTGGTGGTTTTATATTACCAGTGCATTATGAACAGGTTGTGACAACATGCTAAAGAGTTTATGAAAATTCGAAACAACTTATAAACTTAGGCATAAATTTCTCAGCATGGTTCCTGGGCAGCAGGCGATTTTTTAAGGGTTCCCCAGATATGTCGATTCATGGACATCTAGTGTGTGATTGCTTATACAAAGACTTTTCTGTGCAAATCCGGAGATATCCGAACATTAAAATTTCCCTGTCCGAACAAGCCTCTTAAATCAATGTAAGTCGAGAATTACAATGAAAAGATTGGAGCAGTTAGTGGACAATAACAAACAATTAACTTTTCAATAAGCTGTGGATAGGTTATACTATTCATAGCTTATTTTTGTGGAAAAGAAGGGGGGCTTCTATGGCAAACAGTTTAAAATTACCGGTTGGAATTGAAAATTTTGAAGAAATCCGAAAGTTTGGATTTTATTACATGGATAAAACAAAGCTTATAGAACAACTGGTGGAAACCGGAGGCAAAGTAACTCTTTTTACCCGTCCCCGCCGCTTTGGAAAAACATTAAATATGAGTATGCTGCGGGCTTTTTTTGAGGCAGGCGCGGATACGACATTGTTTGACGGGTTATATATTGCGGGAAACAAGGAAATTTGCGAACAATATATGGGAAAATACCCGGTCATATTTCTTTCACTCAAGAGTGTGGAAGGATTATCTTATGAGGATGCAAGGTATCGTATCACAGAGCTGGCAGGAAGAGAGGCACAACGTTTTTCATTTTTGTCAGAGAGTGACAAACTATCTGATAATGAAAAGGAGCAGTATCAGGCAATTGTCGCATTGCATAATGGCAAATATTCTATGGATGAGAATATACTGACATCAAGCATATATATACTGTCACATTTATTGCATAGGCATTATGGACAAAAAACCGTAATCCTCATAGATGAATATGATGTTCCACTGGATAAAGCGTTTCAGAATGGCTATTATCGGGAGATGGTTTCACTCATTAGGGGACTTTTCGGAATGGCTTTAAAGACCAATGATAGTCTGCAGTTTGCCGTTTTAACAGGATGCCTGCGTATTTCCAAAGAAAGTATTTTTACAGGACTTAAGAATTTCGAGGTTTTGTCGGTTTTAAATGTTCCGTATGATGAGAGTTTTGGATTTACGGACAATGAGGTTGAAAAACTTCTGGATGATTACACGTTTTCAGACCACTATCCGGAAGTTAAGGAGTGGTACGATGGTTATCATTTCGGAAACACCGATATTTACTGTCCGTGGGATGTTATCCGGTATTGTAAAAGCCTGTGTGCAGATCCGAACGCAATGCCAGAAGATTTCTGGTCGAATTCAAGCGGCAATGCCATTGTGCGTAGATTTATAGACAAAGCGGATGTCCAGACCAAAAACGAAATCGAGCGTCTGATTGCAGGAGAATGCATTGAAAAAGAAATCTCGCTGGAACTCACATATGATGAGCTTGATAAAAGCATTGAAAACCTGTGGAGCGTACTTTTTACTACCGGATATCTGACGCATCAGGGACGTACAGAAAGCGGAAAATACCGCCTGACTATTCCCAACAGGGAAATTAAAAACCTTTTTATAAAGAAAATTAGGGAATGGTTCAGCGATGTGTCCAGGAATGACGGTAAAAAACTGGAAGAATTCAGCAATGCATTTTTGGAAAAAGATCCGGAAAAAATTGAGCAGATCTTCGGGGATTATCTGTGGAACACGATCAGCATAAGAGACACGGCAGCTGCAAAAGAAAAGAAAGAAAATTTCTATCATGGCATTCTGCTTGGTCTGCTGGGCTATAAAGCAACCTGGCTTACAAAGTCAAATGCCGAGTCCGGAACCGGCTACAGTGATATTCTGGTTGAGGTGCCGGACAACCGGACCGGAATTGTAATCGAACTCAAATATGCAGAAAATGGAGATATGGATGCTGCATGTGCCAAAGCACTGGAGCAGATAGAGGAAAAAGACTATGTGGATAGGCTGAGACAGGATGGAATGAGAAACTTTATCAAGTACGGAATTGCGTGTTTTAAGAAGGATTGTAAGGTTGTGGTTGGAGAATAACAAAAATCTCTTTACAAACCGCAGAAGATATGCTAGATTTTTATACAAGCTGATTGTCCCGTTTGTTTCTGCAACCGGAAATGGGGGCATATGTTACACACAAAAAAGAACTTCTTAAAGTCAGCACTGGCTGTCTTCTGCATGGTTTCCATGCTTTTATTCTCCAGTTACAACGGAATCACAACAGTATATGCTGCCAGCGGATACGAATACGTTCTGCTGACAAAATACAGTAAGACCATGAAAATTGGAGACGAGTATTATCTGACTGCGATTACTTCTACCGGAAAGAAACCAAAGTTTTCTTCGAGTGATTCCGCAGTCGCGTCCGTGAACACTTATGGAAAGATCACGGCGAAAAAGGCCGGTAATGCTACGATCACTGCAAAAATTGCCAATGGGGAGGCAGGCTGCAGGGTTACAGTTGAAAAAACGGTCATTACATTAAGTCAGAAATCCATATCCTTGGAGAACGGATATACGGCGAGGCTGAAAGCCGAGACATCAACCGGGCATCCGGTCACGTACAAATCCGCCCGCTCGAGCATCGCCTCGGTGGACGAAAACGGCGTGATCACAGCGAAAAAACCGGGTGAAACTACCATCACGGTCACGGCAGATAAAACCTCCCAGACCTGTAAAGTGACGGTAAAGCAGCCAACGGTCCGGCTGGACCGGACATCCGCAACCCTTTACCGGAAGGGGACGCTCCGGTTATCCGTTTCTTCCACATCCAAAAGTATTCCCAGGTGGAAAACAAATAAAAAAAGCGTAGCCACGGTGGACAATGAGGGCAGAGTTACCGCTGTAAAAAACGGAACCGCCATCATCACGGTCACAGTCGACGGTGTCAGCAAAACCTGTGAGGTCACGGTAAAGAAGCCAAAGATTACCGTCGGACAGGAACAGATTTCGTTAACGGCCGGCGAAACATGTCAGCCGAAGGTAACGGTATCCTCCGGCAACAAACCGGAGTACTACAGTTCAAACACAAATGTTGCCACGGTAAATGAGACCGGTGTGATCACCGCCATCGGCAGGGGATGTGCATATATTTATGCGAAAGAAGATGGCACGAAGGTACGCATGACAGTAACTGTCAAAGAAAAATAATACTACAGGAAGCAGAACCGAATTATGGTCTGTATGACAGACAGTCTGCGGATCATAACCAAAGGGACAATCAGCGAAAGATATTGATGATGCATATATACAATGATATAATTGAAAGAAATGATGGAGAATCGGAGAATAATATTATACGGGGAGGAATGATTATGCTGAGAGTAGATTTTACATTTGACAAAAAAATAATAGAGAAAAATGGATATACAATGTCAAATATTTATGAAACTATAAAAATGGAATTTGGTAAAAAAAATATTTCATGTGTGGCAGAAGGGGAAGTCCTTTCTTTCGGCGCTGGAGAAAAGAAAAACGATTTTTCTGATATGTGGACGATTATTATGCGCTTGACACGTTCTAAGTGGTTTTTGAATTATGCAACATCCTGCACATGGAACGAAAATAATAAAAGTGAAGATGTTTTAGCGCAAATAAAGGGAAAACAGATGATAAGTGCATAATATGGAAAAGCTTTCCCAAAAGCTGCCATGGTTATATCTTTGTATGAAGGAGGAAAAATGAATTCGGTAGAAAATTATGCCATACGCTACTTAGAACCAAAGGATGTGAAGGATCTAGATCAGTACAACGCGCTGCTGCGCTATACCTTTCAGGTAACGGAGGATGAGCTGACGGCAACCGGATGGAAAGATGAAGAGATCAAACAGTCGAAGTTTCCGGTACTGGAGCGTGCGGATGTGCTGGGATGTTTTGACGGGGATACCCTGATTTCCCAGTTTGCCGTATATCCATTGAAAATGAATATATACGGGGAGGTATTTCCCGTTGGATTTGTTACAAGTGTTTGTACATATCCGGAATATACCGGGCAGGGCATTATGAAAAAACTGATGTATCAGAGTCTGGAACATATGAAACAGCAGGGAAGACCGTTTGCCCTCCTGTATCCATATTCCATACCGCTGTATCATCATCTGGGCTGGGAGATCATATCCAATAAAATTTCTTTCAATATCAAGGACCGGCAGATTCCGACGAAAGTAAAAGCACCCGGGTATGTACGGCGTGTGGACTGGGACAATACCGATTTTCATGAGCTGCATTCGCATTTTGCATCAATCACACACGGCTGCCTGTTCCGGAATGCACTGGCGTGGGAGGAATACTGGCGCTGGGATGAGGACGATACGAACGTGGCAGTTTACTATAACACCAAGGACAAGCCATGCGGATTTATGGTCTATCTGATCAAAAACGATATCATGCATATCAAGGAAATGATCTACTTAAACCGCGAGGCAAAAAAAGGGCTGTGGGAGTATATCCACGCGCATGATTCCATGATCGATGCGGTGCATGGCTATACCTATTTCAGCGAACCGATTGCGTTTGAGATGGATGATGGGGATATCAAGGAAACGATCCGGCCGTATGCCATGGGACGCATTATTGATATCGAGAGCTTTTTACAGGATTATCCATGTGATCCGGATGGCGGAACACTGTATATCGAACTTGAAATAGAGGATCACCTGCTTTTGTGGAACAACCGCAGTTTCCGGCTCTGTTTTTCCGATGGAAAATGTATGCTGACCGATGAACCGGCAGAGTATAAGTTAAAAATGGAGATAGGTACGCTGACTACCCTTTTACTGGGATACAAGACGGCTGAGCGTCTGTATGCCCTTGAACGCATTGAAGGGAAGCAGGAAGCGGTAGACCGTCTGGATGATGTACTGTTTCATAAAATTCCATATATTTCCGATTACATCTAAAAAATTCAGCATGGTATGTTATAATGGAAAGTGAAAATTACCGGGATACCGTTCTGCAGATACCGGTATTGGATGATTTTCGGAATACATAAGGGGAACACTTTTAAAAACAACAGAAAAAATGAGTTTGGGAGGCAAAGGATTATGAAATCAGTACGGACAAAGCTTATAGCGTCTATTTTGATCTGTTCTCTTTTTACATCGGTTCTGATCGGGGTGATTGCAATTTCAAATTCTGTGCGGACAGCCGGAAAAGATGCAATGACCATGATGTAGCTTACCGGGCAGAAGAAGACCGAAGAGCTCAATTCCACGATTCAGAAGATTGAGCAGTCGGTGGATACGCTCAGTGAAGTCGCAATGAGTAATTTTGACTATGATTCGTTCCGGCAGAGCAAGGATTATGCGGATACATACACCGAGACGGTACAGCAGGCGGTGCTTGATTTTGCAAACCATACAAATGGGGCAGTGACGGCATATCTGCGGTATAATCCGAATTACTCCAATCCGACATCCGGTGTTTTTGCACAGCGTCAGTCAGTTGACAGTGAACTGCAGTGCCTGACACCGACGGATTTTTCCATGTATGATGAAAGCGATGTGGAGCATGTCGGCTGGTATTACCTTCCGGTACAGGCAAAGGAAGCTATCTGGATGTCACCGTACATGAATGAAAATATCAATATTTACATGATCTCATACGTTGTGCCATTGTTTGCAGAAGATGGAACATCGATCGGTATTGTTGGTATGGATATCGATTTTTCACAGATTACTGATCTGGTTGACGAGACAAAAGTATACCAGAGTGGATATGCATTTTTGACGGATGCATCGGCAGCAGTCATGTACCACAAAAATGCGGATGAGGGCACAAAGCTTTCCGATCTGGATTCCTCGCTTTCTAAGAGTGCAGATTTTATCGGAGATGACGGTAATCAGGGAAAGACGATGGATTATTCCTATAAAAATGTAAACAAGAAATTTGCATTTTACAATTTGGACAATGGTATGAAGCTTGTCCTTAGCGCTCCGGTATCTGAAATTTATGCAGAGGCATATGGGCTGGCAAAACTGATTATTATCGCCATGGTCGTTGCATTTGTCCTGTCTGCTGTGATTGGCGTGATCATCGGTACCGGTATGACCAGACCGATCCGTCAGTTGACCGCTGTGATCGAACAGACAGCGGAACTGGATTTCCGCCCGACCAAAGAGGGAGGCAAATTGCGGAAACAGAAGGATGAGATCGGAAACATGGCAACAAAGATCCACATTATGCGAAAGAAGCTCCGGGAGATGATGGGAGACCTGCAGCAGACACAGCAGGTACTCGAGAGCAACGCGGAGGATTTGAATCATCTGATGAAACAGAACAGTGCGTATGCAGAAGATAACTCCGCTGCAACACAGGAACTGGCAGCCGGGATGGAAGAGACCAGTGCAAATGCGGCGCACATTGTGGAAAACGTTGGAATTATGAGAGAAAGTTCCGACAATATCCAGCGGCTTGCAGAGGATGGAGAGAAAAATTCCGGACAGATCCAGGAGCGTGCCGGAGAGATGGAGCGGATCAGTACGGAGTCCCGCCACAAGACAGACCAGATGTATGCGGTCATGAAACAGAAGACGGATGCCGCTGTGGAGCAGGCGAAATCCGTACAGAAGATCAATGCGCTGACAGACAACATCAAACAGATTTCTTCCCAGACAAACCTTCTGGCATTAAATGCCAATATTGAGGCAGCCAGGGCTGGTGAAGCGGGCAGGGGATTTGCGGTTGTTGCTTCCGAAATCGGAGATCTGGCAACGCAGACACTGGATACCGTTTCCACAATTGACGAGATTGTAGGAGAGGTCAACAGTTCGGTTTCCAATATGACCGAATGCCTCACAACGATTATGGAATTTCTGGAACAGACCGTTCTTGGGGATTATGAGCATTTCGCACAGGTGGGGGAGCAGTATCATGCCGATGCGGACACATTCCAGCAGATCATGCAGCAGACAAAAGAAGCAGTGGATGCATTAGAGCAGCACATTGGAGAGATCTCTTCTACCGTATCAGAGATCAACTCCATGGTGGAACAGTCCACAGACGGAATCAGCGGTATTGCCGAGAAATCCGGCAGTACGCAGAACCTTGTAACCGAGGGTTACGACAAGCTGCAGGAGTGCACACAGTCCGTCAATGTGATCCGGGATTTTGTCACGCAGTTTCATTTGGATTGATAATTGTCCGAAGATAAGTTAAGACGTGGTTAGCATAGACTAACATGAAACCCTCTAAATATAGGAAAAGGAAATTTTACATCGGAAACGAGGAAAATTATAATGAAGAAAACATTAAAACCGGAAACCACAAAACCACAATATGTTGTGACAACAGACATTACTTATGCGCAGGTTGATTCCTGGTTCGGTCATTGCCGGAGAGATCTCAAACTGGATCTCATCTATCCGGAGGACGGGGAAGGAAAGACATATCCATGTATTGTATGGATTTGCGGTGGCGCATGGCAGCGCATGGACAAAGCAGCGCATCTGGCATATCTGGGCACACTGGCGCAGGAAGGGTTTGTTGTTGCCAGCGTAGAGTACCGGACATCCAACGAGGGAACGCATCCGATGCAGTTGTGTGATATCAAGGCAGCAATCCGATATCTTCGTGCATATGCAAAAAGATATCGGATTAACAGTGAAAAATTTGGTGTGATGGGAGAATCTGCAGGAGGATATCTGACATGTATGGCAGCACTGGATCAGGATAAAAAACTGGATACAGGTGAGTATCTGGAGTATTCCAGTCAGGTACAGGCGGCCTGTCCGTGGTATCCGCCGACCGATGCGTCCCATTTTCCATATGATGATGTGGAAAAGGCAGCCATGTCTTCAGAGTCGCTGCTGATGGGATTTAATGTTATGACACATCCGCAGGAAGCTTATGAGAATTCCCCGGTTTCCAAAGTGACACCGGATGCGCCGCCATTCCTGCTGATTCATGGAACCAAAGACAGTACCGTGCCTTTTTCGCAGAGTGAGGAATTGTATGATGCGTTAGAAGCAGCCGGCTGTGATGTGACATTGCTTGCGCTTGATGGTGCAGAGCATGCGGACCTGATGTTTTTCCAGGATGAAGTATGGCAGCAGATCATTGCATTTTTTAAACGGACATTATAATAAGTGACCTGGTATCCGGATAAGAAAAGGTTCAAAGATTAATTGATATGAAAAAAACAGCAGATAACATTCGTATAATAGGAAAATCCGATGGCCCGACATCCGTTTTTATTGCCGGAAAAGACAAAAAGAAAACGTTAAGACAGAAGATAGAAAAGAGCATGTATGACTTCCGGCGAAAGCGTGTAATCAAATTTCTGAGGGCAGATTCGCACTCTGTGGATGAGGTGGCAGATTATGTGGTCAGGGAACTGGGGTATACCGAAGTAAGTTCATCGGATGAAACATACCAGACAGAATATTCCAATATGCGCGCATCGTTTCTGTTGCAATATCGTCCGGAACTGCTTGGAGATCTCACGGAGCCCCAAAGACCACAACAGTGGGATGAAAAAAGCGTGATGGAGTTTATGAAGCAGATCGAACAGAGAACCGAGGCTGCGCGGGCAGTTCCAAAGACAGAGTTTGATATTGATTTTCATCTGTACCGGAAAACAGGCTGGGATTTTGAGATGAGTATATCAATAGAAAAAACATATGAAAGTTTCAGTGGCTCCGCATCCGGCTCGACGCGGGTGATGCGCAGATATGGGGCGGATTTCCGGAAGGTGTACCGGTATTATGGAGTTTCGCAGGAGGATATCAGGCAGCGTACGAAACGGTTTGAGGAAGTGGTAAGACAACTGACGGTCAGGTAAAATGAGGGGCAATGGGGAGTGGTTGAAGGACATATACAGAAAAAGTTCTTGATTATGTCCTTCTTTTTTATATAGTTGGGACATATATAGAAAAAATTGTTTTGTATGTCCCACAAGACAGTACTAATGGGACATCGTAAATGATTTTTTGTCTATATGTCCCGGTGCTGATGGAGAGGGGGACATAACAAGAGACTTTTCCACTATATGTCCCGGTGTTAGAGGAAAGAGGGACATAACAAATAACTTTTTGTCTATATGTCCCAGTGCTAGAGGAAAGAGGGACATAACAAGTGACTTTTTTTGGTATATGTCCAGCATTAGAATGCAAGACCCGGATACTTAATGTAAACAGTGGACACAATGCCGAATGAATGAATCCATATCGTATTGTATCCGGCATGACATTTTAAAGGATGTTTTGCTCAAGAATCGAAGCGAGGTGCGCCATATGCTGTTAACAGAATTTGATGAAAAGAAATTTGCAAAGTCCATGTGGAAAGATGGGCATGAGGAAAATTTCAAAACGGGGATATTCCATTCAAAAATGGCATTAGTTAGAGCAACCTAACCAATGCCATTTTCCTGTTTCACCTCCACGAATTGCGCAACTGGAACGGGAAAACGAACAGCTTCGGGCGGAACTCGAAGTATATAAAAGTCGCAATACCGGCGGGAGGAAAAAGCATGACGAAGCATGGATGACTTCTTACCGGGATTTTGCTGTAAAATATGAGAGTGGGATGACAATTATGGAAATTGCTGCACAGGGGGAAATCAGCCGTAGGACAGCGTACCGGTATAAAGCTTATTACGATGAGGTGCAGAAAAATAATAGAAATAAAAAAAGAAACGAGCAAGTCCTGTCAGGCATAAACCCTACCCGGTGAAAACCCATTTCTTAATATAAAAAGAATAACCCCATTTCATTTTACAGTCAAGTAATTTTTAAATTTTACTGTATACAGATGGTTCCTGTTCACCTAGCACCTAAACAGAAAAGATCATCTGGATAGCAGCAAAAAACACAACAAGGAGAACCAATTGAATTTACTCGAAACATTAAAACATTATTTTGGATACGACAGCCTGCGGCCGGGACAGAAGGAACTGATGGACGGAATCCTGCAGGGAAAGGATGTCCTTGGAATCATGCCGACAGGCGCGGGGAAATCCCTGTGTTATCAGGTTCCGGCGCTGATGCTTGAGGGAATTACACTTGTGATTTCCCCACTGATTTCACTCATGTCAGATCAGGTCAAGGCATTGAATCAGGCAGGTGTGCATGCAGCCTACATCAACAGTTCCCTGACAGAAAACCAGATACGCGTGGCGCTTGCCTATGCAGCGCAGGGAAAATACAAAATTATCTATGTGGCACCGGAGCGGCTCAACACCGCGCGTTTTCTCGACTTTGCATATTATGCCGACATTTCCATGGTGACAGTGGATGAGGCACACTGTATTTCCCAGTGGGGACAGGATTTCCGGCCGAGCTATCTTGAAATTGCAGATTTTCTTGCAAAACTGCCAGACCGTCCGGTTGTCAGTGCATTTACCGCGACCGCCACAGAGCGCGTCAAGCAGGATATTACCGCAAGTTTGCATTTGCAGAATCCTGTGACAGTCGTGACAGGATTTGACCGCCCGAATCTGTTCTTCCGTGTGGTCAACCGCAAGGGCGGAAAAGAGACGGACAACAGTATCTTAAATTATGTGAAAAGGCATGAGGATGAGAGTGGAATCATCTATTGTGCCACGAAAAAGAATGTGGACAGTGTGTATGCCCTTTTGCTGCAATATGGCATTGCGGCGGGGCACTATCATGCAGGTCTGTCTTTAGAGGAACGGAAAAAGAATCAGGATGATTTTACTTATGACAGAATCCGTGTGATGGTTGCAACCAATGCATTTGGCATGGGAATCGACAAATCCAATGTGCGCTATGTGCTTCATTACAATATGCCGCAGAGTCTGGAATATTATTATCAGGAAGCTGGCCGTGCCGGGCGTGACGGGGAAGAAGCGGAGTGCGTGTTATTTTTCTCGAAACAGGATATCATGATAAACAAACGCCTGTTGCAGTACAAATCCACATCCGGGCAGACATCCGATGATCCCGTGGTGCGGGCAAATGAGCAGAGGAAACTCAATGAGATGATCCGTTACTGCGAGACCGATGAGTGTCTGCGCCAGTTTATCCTGTCCTATTTCGGGGACAACAGTCCGTGTACCTGTGAAAAATGCAGCAATTGTGTGGTCGTGGAAGATGAGGCGGAAGAAACTTATATCCAGGCCGGAAGAGAAAAGAAAAAGGCATTGCAGCTTGCTGATCTGACACCGGAAGGGCAGGAACTGTTTGAGCAGCTTCGCAAATGCCGGACGGAACTTGCCGTGGAAAAAGGTGTGCCACCGTATATTATCTGTTCCGATAAGACATTAAAAGATATGTGTGCCAAATGTCCTGTGGATTCCACCGCGATGGCAGCCGTGTACGGAATGGGTGCACAGAAAATCGAAAGTTACGGTGCGCGTTTTACACAGGTTATCACAGTATTTTTGAACGAGCATGGTGGAAAAACTGCCACAGCGAAGGCATTTTCCGGCATGACAGTAGACACCACGACAGCAGCCCCAGCAAGAAAAAAGAAGCTGCCGTTTTATATCGCTCCGGAAAAACTTGATGAGGTGGAACTGACCGACACCTGTATGCTTTCAGAACTGACAAACCGGATCAATGCGCTCTGCGAAGAGAACGATCGAAAGAAACTGACCGCTTCATTTATCAATCAGCTGCTTGTGGAAAAAGGATATCTTGAGGAAACCGTGCAGGGAGAAGAAAAGATAAAGCGTGTGACGGAAAAGGGAAAAGCCGTAGGAATCCGGGAAGAGGAGAGACAGGCAAAATACGGAAGAAATTATTATGCATTGATTCACACTCGGGAGAGCCAGCAGATGATTTTGGAGGAACTGGGGAAATATTTGTTACAGTTTACGCCAGCAGTATAATTGTCCCCTGCTTTGTGTTATACTAAAACAAAACGATAAAGGACAGGACTATTCTATGAAAAAAACAGGAATCATGACAGACAGCCACAGTGGCATCTTAGAAAACGAAGCATCTAAGCTGGGGATTGCCGTACTGCCAATGCCTTTTTATATTGATGAAAAATTATATCGTGAAGGGGTGGATATTTCCAGAGAGGAATTTTATGAAATGCTTCGTAAAGGTGCGGATGTGGCAACATCCCAGCCGTCACCGGAGAGTGTGATGCATATGTGGTCAGCCATGCTGCAGGAATATGAAGAACTTGTCTATATTCCGATCAGCAGCGGTCTGAGCGGTTCCTGCATGACGGCACAGGCAATGGCACAGGAGGAGCCGTATGCTGGAAGAGTATTTGTTGTAGATAATGGACGCGTGTCTACGCCGATGCACCGTTCGGTTCTCGATGCCGTGGAGCTTGCAGAGAAAGGATACCGTGCACAGAAAATTAAAGACATTCTCGAAAAAAACAGACAGCATATGGTCATTTATGTGGGACTCAGCACGCTGACATATCTGAAAAAGGGTGGCCGGATCAGTTCTGTTGCAGCTGTGGCAGCAGATGTGCTGAAGATTAAGCCGGTTATGAAATTTGGTGTGGGAAAGTTAGATGTCTATCAGAAGTGCCGTGGAATGAAAAATGCGAGAAAAGCAATGATAGACGCAATGAAAAAAGAATTTGAGACGAATTTTAAGGAAGCTTATGAAGCAGGAAAACTATATCTTATGGCTGCATCAAGTTCTACCGCAGAAGTAACGGAAGAGTGGATACGGCAGATCAAAGAAAGCTTTCCGGGTATGGATGTCATGTGCGATAATCTGTCGCTGGGGCTGTCCTGTCATATTGGACCGGACGGGCTGGGAATTGCCTGCTGTAACAAAGCAGAATAGTATTTTAGAAATTTATCCGTGCGATAAAAGCGTTAGAGAAAATGATGCGGTTCTTTCAGCAGGGAAAACGTTCGCCTGCAGGGAGCATTTTTGTGGGATATCAATATACCCACCGCAAAAAGCGATGGGTATCGTAACCGGTTTATTTGCCCCGTGATGCAAAAAAGTCATCAATTGCCGCGTGCAGTTTCTGAGGATTCATGCTCTTTAATAAATAACCATCTGGTTTTAAAGACATGACATTTTTTACGGTTTCTGCATCATTTTTTCCAGTCAGAAATATGATCGGAATATGGTGAAATTCCGGATCTTCCCGGAGCATCTGCATGATCTGGCTGCCGTCAACGATTGGCATGGCATAATCCAACAGAATCAGATCCGGGGTGTTTAAGGTCAGGTATTTGATCGCCATTGCACCGGAGTTTGCCAGTACAACCTGATAGGTGTCTTCAAGCAGTGCCTTGATTTTGCGCAGGATAATACCGGAATCATCCACAGCCAGAATCGTGCGTTTTTTCAGCTGATAGAAATCGTTCATCTGTGTGCAGACATTATCGACCATATCGCCCACCGTAATCGGGCGGGTGAACACATCCATGACCATCTGCTGTGGGAGGGTCTCCCACAGCAGTTCCAGTTCATCTATGTTTCCCATAATAAATACCGGAGTCTTGTTTTTTATCGCCTGGTCAACCATTACTTTTACGCTGACCGCTTTTTTTAAAAGCTCCGGGCTTGTGCAGATCAGGTAACCACTTGGTTTTTCCGAGATGACAATGCTGCTGGCTTCTGCTATCGTTACAATTTTTACTTTGACATTTTGTTTTTCAAAAGCACTTTCTAATGATTGTGCGAGATAACTTTGTTCCTCCATCAGGATGAGAAATGGGCTTTTTATTTCGTGCATAATGTCTCTCCTTCTATTGTAATAAATAGACCATTGTATCAGTTAATTTCATAATTTCTTCCATTTCCACATCTGCAACGCAGACACGCAGCTGTTCCATCAGGTCTTTGAGCTTATCCGGTGTCTGAAACGTATCCATGGTTTCCATGGCATGATCCACGCCATCCATGTCAAACTGTTCTACACACTGATGCATCTGCTCAAGAACGGTAATCCAGTCATCAGAAGAAACTTCCTTTTTGCTGCTTTCGTTATCCTCCACATAAGGACGCAGGAGGGACTTAAGACTTCGGTACATGGCAAGCACCGGTCCTGTTTTTTCTTCAAGTGCAGCAAGATTTTGTGCATTTCCATACATTTCCAGTTCCTTTGCAGCTTCGGACAGACCGGGGGCACCGATCAGCAATGCGGAACTTTTTAATGCGTGGACTTCAATCGTATAATCCTTTATTAATTGTTCCTTTAGACATTGTTCAATCTTTTTGGATTTGCTGTCGATGGTGTTGTAAAAAATCTGTATGATCTGTTTTAATGCTTCCTCCGATCCGCAGTAGGGCAGACCGTTTTCGAAGCGGAATCAGGGGTTTCAGAATATGAAAAAATAGATCTGCAGGCATATGAAAAACAGGCGGATAAGCTGGTAAAACAGCTAAAGAAATATCAGAAAGATTATGAGTATGTAACATTTGAATCCAATATTCATGGGGATCTGCGAAAAACAGATGTGGAAAAAATCCGGAAATCCTTAGAAACCGGGACTTAATAAAATTTTTAGAAATTTTATTAGCACTCCTACTTGACGAGTGCTAATAACGTGCTATAATAGGGGCATAAACAAAGAACAAAACGTTTACAGGAGGAAATGACTTATGTACGATTTATTTGATACATTTTTTAACCCATGGTATGACGATAGTGAATATAACAAGAAAGCCCCGAAGCAGCAGGCATCGCAGAATACACAGAATCTGATGAAGACAGATATCAGAGAACTGGCAGACGGATATGAGCTGCAGATGGAACTGCCTGGTTATAAGAAAGAAGAAGTGCAGGCAGCATTGCACAAAGGCTATCTGACGATCAGTGCAGCCAAGAGTGCAGAAGAGACCGTGGAAGGTAAGTATCTGCGCCGCGAGCGTTATACCGGAAGCTGCCAGAGATCATTCTATGTGGGCGAGTATCTCCGTCAGGAAGATATCCGGGCAAGTTTCCAGAACGGTATTCTTACCCTGTTTGTTCCAAAGGAAGATAAGACAAAGACAGAAGAAAAGAAATATATTACCATTGCGTAATCCTTTATAAATATCCCCTGATTTTTGAGCCGTTGCAGGTATTTTTCCTGCGGCGGCTTTTTTCGCGTCACAATTCTTTTTTCCGAAGAAACAAAACTTTATATACAGGTATAGAGGCAAGTGGCAATGATTGATGTTGCTTAATGATGAAAAAGGCAATATAATAAATGGATTGAGATGAAATGACACAGGAAAAAAGAGAGAATTTTATGTTTACAAAAGATACAATTTTTTATAAAAAACTCTGGAGTCTTATGCTTCCGATGATGCTGCAGAACTTGATGCTGGCACTGGTTGCCGTGGCAGATGCGTTTATGCTCGGAGGGATGGACCAGAATTACATGTCGGCAGTTTCGCTTGCTACGCAGATTCAGTTTATCCAGAATATGCTTCTTTCTGCTGCAACCGGAGGACTGGCGATTCTCGGGGCACAGTACTGGGGCAGGGGCAATATCAAAACGCTGGATGATATTTTCTGTATGGCACTGCGGCTTTGTGGTCTGGTGTCGATTGCATTTTTCATTGCCTGTATCTGTTTTCCACAGTATCTGATGCTGTTTTTTACGGATGAACCGGTATTGATCGGTTATGGCGTGCAGTATCTGCGGATTGCCGGATTTTCTTATCTGCTTACAGGAATTTCCCAATGCTATCTGGTGGTTATGAAAATCAGTGAGCACGCATTGACAACGGCACTGATCAGTTCTGCTACGGTAGGGATCAATATTGCACTGAATGCCATTTTGATCTACGGAAAACTGGGCATTACCCCGATGGGTGTCCGGGGTGCAGCAACAGCGACATTAAGCGCAAGGATGATAGAACTGGCCTGTTGTATCCTGATTTCCAGCCGTCCGGGCTACATCCGTCCGTATCTGACCCGTCTGTTTCAAAGAAACCGGGAACTGGCACGGGATTTCCGGAAATGCGCAATGCCGATTCTCGGTGCGTCCCTGTTCTGGGGAGTCGGATTTACTTCGTATTCTTCTTTTATGGGACATCTGGGAGTAGACGCGGCCGCTGCCAATTCTGTGGCGGCGGTTGTCCGTGATATCATCTGCTGCCTGAGTGCCGGAATTTCCGGTGCGGCGGGGATTATGGTCGGAAATGAGCTTGGTGCCGGCAACCTAAAACGGGGGAAATTATATGGTACGCGGATGATGAAGATTTCCTTTGTGTGCGGAGTTGCCATGATGGTTCTCATGGGAATTTCGGCACCGTTTATTTTGCATTTTGTCAAACTGACACCGCAGGCAGCCGTATATTTAAAGGGAATGTTTGTTGTGCTCTGCGTCTATATGATTGGCCGCTCCGTCAACGAAATTACCATCAATGGCGTGTTTGGTTCCGGCGGTGATACAATGTTTGATGTGTACAGCCTTGCCGTAACAATGTGGGGAATCGCGATTCCACTTGCCGCGCTTGGAACTTACCGGTTCCACTGGCCGGTGATTGTCGTATACGCGTGTACCTGTATTGATGAGGTTGGAAAAATTCCGTGGACGCTCTATCATTTTCGGAAATATAAGTGGGTGAAGGATCTGACGCATACGGGGATGGAGCAGAAAGAAAAATCATAAATTTATAAAACATCAGCTGGTCGTATCCCTGCGGATCAGTACCGGTGTAATCTGTTTATGGATCGGTTTCGAAAGAGAAACCGGTCTTCTTTTTTTGCGTTCTTCCATCTGCTGTACCAGAAGTTCCATTGCGGTTTTGGCGATCAGGTCGATCTGCTGTCCGACCGTTGTGATAGGCAGAATTGCCTCGCTTGCAATCGGGGAATTGTCAAATCCGACCAGTTCATAACTGTCAGGAAAGCATCCGTATTTTTGGAAAATCAGGTTTAAAAACATATTTGCATAGGTATCATTGGCGAGGAAAATCCCCTTTTTTTTGCATGGATACTTCTCATCAATATCAGAGAAAATGTGTTTCATTTGTGCAAAAATGTCCTGATAAGAATCCCCTATTACATTTAAATTCAGTTCATAAGGAACGTGATATTCCTGACAGGTATCTTCAAAGGCACGGATACGGTCATAGGCAGGGATGAACTTTGGAACATCCGCATTAACGTGAATCAGTACATCGCATTTGTCCCGGATCAGAAGTGTTGCCGCCTGGAGCGCACCCATATAATTGTCGCTGGTTACGCCACAGATATGTTCGGCTTCGCGCTCAATGGCAATGACCGGGATCTGGTAAGAAGCCAGTTTTTCAGAAGAAAGAGTGTGACTTAACACGATCAGGCCCTCAATCTGGTATGCCATCAGTTCATCAATGTACTGTTCCTCCTCGGACGGTCCGTTGTCGCTGACGAATACGAGAAATTTATAATGAAAATCGCGGTAGCTGGAAAGAATCTGTGTAAGCATTTCCGAATAATAGTGCAGATAAAGGTTCGGAATAATGATTCCGATAAATTCACTCTTTCCATTGGCAAGAACCTTTGCAAGCTTATTCTTTTTGTAACCCAGAGTATCAAGAGCCTGTGAAATTTTCTCCTGATTTTCAAGCGTCAGGGAGTCCGGATGATTAAAATATCTGGAAATGGTTGTCTTTGAAAAATTCGTATATGCTGCAATATCTGCAAATGTTACCTGTTTCTTTCCCATCTGAAAGCTGTCTCCTTTATCTGTTTTATCCATAGTATAACAACCGGAAAGAAAAATAGCAATGAAAAAATAACTGGTTACGTAATCGGTTACTTTAATAAATAAAAGTGTTGACATATCGGAAACTTTGTAGTACTATCAGAATATAAAGTAACCGGTTACTTTACCGATTACATCAAAGCAGAACGAGTAATACGATGAAAAGGGAGGAGCAATCGCATGAAAAAACTGGCAAAACAAGTCGGCTCTGCGAAAAAACAAACCATGGGGAGTAAGCTGTCTTATGTAAAGAAAAACTGGCAGCTGTATGTTTTTTTTCTGATGCCGGCACTGTTACTCACAATCATTTTCAAGTATCTTCCGATGGGAGGACTTCTGATTGCATTTGAGGATTACAATGTCATTAAAGGGGTTTTGGGAAGCCCGTGGGTGGGGCTGGAATATTTCCAGAGATTTTTATCATCACCGGATTTTATGAACTACCTGCTGAACACATTAAAGCTGAGTATCTTTGGACTTCTCTGGAGTTTTCCGATACCAATTATTCTGGCACTTTTACTGAACCGTATCCGCAAGGCGGGGATTAAGAAAAAAATCCAGCTGCTGATCTATGCACCGAATTTTATTTCCGTCATCGTGCTCTGTGGTATGGTGCGTATGTTTTTATCTCCGGTAGGACCGTTAAACCGTCTGCTGGGAACGAATACAAACTGGATGACCATGCCGTCCGCATTCCGTACCATTTATATTGCAAGCGGAATCTGGCAGGGAGCAGGATGGGCATCCATCATGTATACTGCAGCATTATCCAATGCAAGCAAGGAACTGGAAGAGGCAGCCATTGTGGATGGTGCAAATCTTTTGCAGCAGATCTGGTATGTGGAACTTCCGGCAATCAAGGATATTATCGTGATCCAGTTTATTTTACAGGCCGGAAACATTATGAGCATCGGCTTTGAAAAGGCATATGCCCTGCAGACAGATATGAACTTACCGGCTTCTGAAATTTTATCAACCTATGTATACCGGATAGGTCTTTTGAATGGCGATTACGGTTATTCTACGGCAGTGGGACTGTTTAATTCGGTGATCAATGTGATCCTGCTTATATTTGTGAACTGGGTGGTAAAGAAATTAAACG
>ERZ772991.1524-NODE-1524-length-19901-cov-3.790588_pt1 | contig 19901 bp, 22 predicted proteins | sample MGYA00511128_ERZ772991 | MGnify/ENA primary metagenome ERZ772991 (study PRJEB29015, sample SAMEA2737655) | human gut metagenome | biome: human gut; feature: human-associated habitat; material: faeces | place: China | collected 2012 ... | reverse complement strand
CTTTTAATTCTTTCTTGTCATGCTTTCCTGCACACGACGGTACAATTCCTGCGCCGCGTTGTAACCCATGCCCTTCTGGCGGTTGTTCATGGCGGCGAGCTCGAGGATGACCGCGAGGTTGCGCCCCGGCCCGACCGGGATCGTCACGCACGGCACGCGCACGTTGAGGATCTCGCAGTATTCCGTCGTCAGGCCCAGCCGGTCGTAGGCCTTGCCGTCCTCCCACGGCTCGAGCTGCACGACGAGGTCCACGCGCGTCTCGGGCTTGACGGCGCCGACGCCGTAGATGCGCCGCGCGTCGATCACACCGATGCCGCGCAGCTCCATGTAGTAGCGGATCATCTCTGGCGCGGAGCCCATGAGCGTCGTGCGGTTGATGCGCTTGATCTCCACGGCGTCGTCCGCCACGAGGCGGTGGCCGCGCTTGATGAGTTCGAGCGCCGTCTCGCTCTTGCCGACGCCGCTGTCGCCCGTGATGAGCACGCCCTCGCCGAACACCTCGACGAGCACGCCGTGCTGCGTCAGGCGCGGGGCAAGATAGCCCGAGAGCGAGGCGATGAGGTCGGCCATGAATTCCGACGTGTCCTTGCGCACGAGAAAGAGGTTGCGGTCGTACTTTTCGGCCATCTCCAGGCACTCGGGAAACGGGTCCATGCCGTGGCAGATGACGAGACCGATGATGTTGTAGCGCATGAACTGCTCAAAGCGTTCGCGCCGCTGGTCGGGCGTGAGCGTCTCGAGATACGTGCTCTCGACGCGGCCGATGATCTGCAGCCGCTCGGGGTCAAAGTAGTTGTAAAACCCGGCGAGCTGCAACCCCGGGCGGTTGACGTCCGCCGTGCGGATCTCGCGCGTGGTGTAGTCGGCGGCTGCGTGCAGCACGGTCAGCCCCTGCTCGGCGGCGACCTTTTGCAGCGCGACGGTATAATGCGGTGCGCCCATCGTGCGCGCCTCCTTTCTGGCAAAGCCGCCGGTGCGGCGGCGAAGAATTTTTTTCGTACCGGGTGGAGCGTCTGCTCCCCCGCATCCCATTGTACCCAAAGCGGCGGCATTTGGCAACGGCTTTTGCGCCGCGGCGGGCATTTTTTCCGGCTGCTGGATGGAAAATGCGCAGAAATTGTGAAAATCATCTTGCAATCGGCGGGGGTTTCTGCTATTATGAAAAAGCTGTTCTCGCAGACAATAGAGAAGGAGGTGCTTCAACCAATGGCAAAATGTCAGTTTTGCGACAAGGGCGTGAGCTTCGGCATCAAAGTGAGCCACTCTCACCGCCGCTCGAACCGCACTTGGAAACCCAATGTGAAGCGCGTCAAGGCCATCGTGGACGGCAAACCCCAGCACGTCTACGCATGCACCCGCTGCCTCCGCAGCGGCAAGGTCACCCGCGCTGTGTGAATTGCAATGATTGCACCGAACAAGGCTCGCCCGATTGGGCGAGCCTTTTTCGCATCTTGGGGCGTCTGCGCCGCGTGTCCGGCGGCGCGCCCCCGATTCTCTTGTGTAAAGGGAGCTGTCAGCCGTCAGGCTGACTGAGGGATTGCTATGTTGCGTCCTGCACCGCAGCCGGTATCTGCAACCCCTCCGTCACGGTGCAAAGCACCGCGCCACCTCCCCTTACACAGGGGAGGCATCGCCTTACGGCAATGTTTTTGTCTTATCGGAGCAGTCAGACCGTGCGATGCCTTCTCCTTGAGGAGAAGGCTTGAAATTGCAGCGTCCACGCTCACGCGCCGCGCATCCCAGCAGGTTCCTTAATGATTGTAAAATGCGCATTTTCCGCTTCCGCGTACCCGGTTTCTCTCTGAAAAACCGCCGGTTTTCCGCCCCGGCAGCAGCCGCGAAAATAATTATGAACAATCTATCAATAATATAGAGAAAGCACTTGACTTTCCGGCCGGCGGGGTGTAAATTAGCACTCGAAGGCCTGGAGTGCCAACAGTCGGCAACTCCGAGTGCCAGCGGAGGAGATCATGGACATCAGCAGCCGCAAAAAGAAAATACTTGCCGCGGTCATCGAGGAATACATCCGCACGGCGGAACCGGTCGGCTCGAAGGCCATCGCCGCGAGCGCGGATCTCGGCTGTTCCTCGGCCACGATCCGCAACGAGCTGGCGGAGCTGGTCGCCATGGGCTATCTCGAGCAGCCGCACACGTCGGCGGGCCGCGTGCCCACGCCGCTCGGCTACCGGATGTACGTCAACGAGCTCATGGAGCACAAGGACCTCACCGCCGAAGAGACGCAGGCCATCACGCAGAGCCTGACGGGCCGGCATCAGCGCGGCGAGCTCATGACGGACGCGAGCCGCCTCGCCTCGCAGCTGACCAATTACCCCGCCGTGACGCTCACGACGAGCGCCGGCGTGACGATCCGCCGCTTTGACCTCATTTATCTCGACGCGAACAGCTTCATTATCGTCCTGCTTCTGAGCGACGACACGGTGAAAAACAAGCTCGTGCACCTGCCGGTCTCGGCCGACGAGCGCATGATCCAGAAGCTCGCCACCGTCTTCAACGCCCACTTCACGGGCATCCACGAGAGCGACATCACCCCGGTGCTGATTCGCTCGGCGGAGCGCGCCGCGCAGGATAACCTCGGCATCACGGCCGTGATCGCGGCCTTTGCCATCGAGGTGCTCACGGGCGCCGGCACCGCGCAGACGTACCTCGTCGGCGAGTCGCAGCTGCTGCACCAGCCGGAGTTCCGCGACCCCGACAAGGCGCACCGCCTCATGAGCTACCTGTCCGACGGCAGCAACCTGCTCGACATCCCGATGGAGCAGCTCGGCGGCGACAACGAGGTACGCGTGCTCATCGGTCCGGAGAATGTGGCCGAGGAGCTGCGCGACAGCAGCGTCGTACTCGCGACGTATGACGCGGGCGAAAATATGCGGGGCCTGATCGGTGTGGTCGGCCCGACGCGCATGGACTATTCCAAGGTCGCCGCGAAGCTCAGCTTCATTGCGGCCGGCCTTTCCAAGCTGCTCGGCGGCGGCACGCTTCCGCCCCCCGGGCTGGACAACAAGCTGATCATTAAGGGAGACGATACAGATGAGCACGAAAACGAACGACCCGAAGCAGACGGCGCCGGAAACGGATCCGACCGCTGAAGACGTGAAGACCGACACGGCCGCCGAAGCCGAAGAGGTTCCGGTCAACAAGGCCGACAAGAAGGAAGCCAAAAAAGAAAAGGAACCCAAGGAAAAGAAAGAGACGAAAAAAGAGATCGAGGCCGATCTCGCGGCGGAGAAAGACAAGTACCTCCGCCTGCTCGCCGAATATGACAACTACCGCCGCCGCAGCACCCGCGAGCGCGAAGCGATCTACGCAGACGTCCGCTGCGACACGCTCAAAAAGTTCCTGCCGGTGTACGACAGTCTGTCGCGCGCCCTGGCGCAGACCCCGGACGATGACCCCGCCCGCAAGGGTCTCGAGGGGATCATGAACCAGTACAACACCGCGCTCACCCAGCTCGGTGTGACGGCGATCGAAGCCGTCGGCCAGCCGTTTGACGCCAACCGCCACAACGCCGTCATGCACATCGAGGATGATGCCTACGGCGAGGGCGTTGTCGTGGAAGAATTTGAAAAGGGCTTTTGCATCGGTGACCGCGTCCTGCGGTATTCCGTTGTGAAAGTCGCAAACTGATTCCATTCTAAATTTGTATACACAATCTGCTTTCAATACAGGAGGAAATCATTATGAGTAAAATTATCGGTATCGACCTTGGCACCACGAACAGCTGCGTCTCCGTCATGGAGGGCGGCGAAGCGACCGTCATTCCCAACGCGGAAGGTCATCGCACCACCCCGTCCGTCGTCGCGTTCTCCAAGACCGGCGAGCGTATGGTCGGCCAGGTGGCAAAGCGTCAGGCCGTCACGAACCCGGACCGCACGATCAGCTCGATCAAGCGCGAAATGGGCTCGGATTATAAAGTCACCATTGACGGCAAGAAGTACACCCCGCAGGAGATCAGCGCCATGATTCTGCAGAAGCTGAAGGCGGATGCGGAAGCTTACCTCGGCGAGCCCGTGACCGAAGCCGTCATCACCGTGCCGGCCTACTTCACCGACGCGCAGCGCCAGGCGACGAAGGACGCCGGCAAGATCGCCGGCCTCGACGTCAAGCGTATCATCAACGAGCCGACGGCGGCCGCGCTGGCTTACGGCCTCGATAAGGAGACCGACCAGAAGATCATGGTCTACGACCTCGGCGGCGGCACGTTCGACGTCTCCGTGCTGGAGATCGGCGACGGTGTCATCGAAGTGCTGGCCACGGCCGGCAACAACCGCCTTGGCGGCGACGACTTTGACCAGTGCATCACCAACTACCTCGTGCAGGAGTTCAAGAAGAGCGACGGCATCGACCTGTCCGGCGACCGCGTGGCCATGCAGCGCCTGAAAGAGGCTGCCGAGAAGGCGAAGATCGAGCTGTCCGGCGTGACGAGCACGAACATCAACCTGCCGTATATCACGGCGGACGCGACCGGCCCGAAGCACCTGGACGTGACGCTCACGCGCGCCAAATTCAATGAACTGACCGCCCACCTCGTCGAAAAGACCGCGGGCCCGGTGCGTCAGGCCATGAGTGACGCCGGCATCAGCGCGTCCGACCTGACGAAGGTCCTGCTCGTCGGCGGCTCCAGCCGTGTCCCGGCCGTGCAGGAAATGGTCAAGAAGCTCACCGGCAAGGAAGGCTTCAAGGGCATCAACCCCGATGAGTGCGTGGCCGACGGTGCTGCCATTCAGGGCGGCGTGCTCGGTGGCGACGTCGCGGGTGTGGTCCTGCTCGACGTGACCCCGCTGTCCCTCGGCATCGAGACCCTCGGCGGCGTGTGCACGAAGCTCATCGAGCGCAACACCACCATCCCGACCAAGAAGAGCCAGGTGTTCTCCACTGCGGCCGATAACCAGACCTCCGTTGAGGTCAATGTCCTGCAGGGCGAGCGCGAGATGGCCGCTTACAACAAGAGCCTCGGCCGCTTCCAGCTCGACGGCATTGCCCCGGCCCGCCGCGGCGTGCCGCAGATCGAGGTCACGTTCGACATCGACGCCAACGGCATCGTGAACGTCTCCGCCAAGGACCTCGGCACCGGCAAGGAGCAGCACATCACCATCACTTCTTCGACCAATATGTCCAAGGAGGACGTGGAGAAGGCTGTCCACGAGGCCGAGCAGTACGCCGCCGAGGACGCCAAGCGCAAGGAGGAGATCGACACCCGCAACCAGGGCGACCAGATGGTCTACCAGACCGAGCGCACGCTCGAGGAGCTGGGCGACAAGGTCGACGGCGCGGAGAAGGCCGAAGTCGAGAGCAAGCTCAACGAGCTCAAGGAGACCCTCAAGGGCAGCGACACCGCAGCCATCAAGGCCGCGACCGAGGCGCTGACGCAGGTGTTCTACAAGCTCAGCGAGAAGATGTATCAGCAGGCCAACCCGCAGGGCCAGCCGGGCGCGAACCCGGGCTGTGACCCGAACTGCCAGGGCGGCGACTGCGGCAACGGCGGCGACAACGGCCAGCAGTACTACGATGCGGACTACACCGTCGTCGACGACGACAAGAAGTAAACACCCCGCCCCCGACACGGGCAAAGCAACGCGGGCGCGCCGAACAAGCGCGCCCGCATTTGGAGCTTTCTGACCCCCGCGCGGGGGAATCCATAGACAGTTGAGGTTCATGTATGGCTGAAAAACGAGATTATTATGAAGTGCTCGGCGTCGAAAAGGGCGCATCCGAGGACGAGATCAAAAAAGCCTACCGCAAGTTGGCCAAGGCCAACCACCCGGACCTGCATCCGGGCGATAAGGAATGCGAGGAGCGCTTTAAGGAGATCAATGAGGCCTACGAGGTGCTGTCCGATCCCGACAAGCGCGCGAAGTATGACCAGTTCGGCCATGCGGCGTTCGACCCGTCCGCCGGCGGCTCCGGCGGCGCCGGTTTCGGCGGCTTCGGCGGCTTTGGGGACATTTTCGGCGGCGGCTTCGGGGATATCTTCGGGGATATCTTTGGCGGCGGCTTCGGCGGCGGTCAGAGCCAGCGCAGCGGCCCGCGCCGGGGTGAAAACCTGCGTGTGCGCCTGAACATCACCTTTGAAGAGGCGGCGTTCGGCTGCGAGAAGGAAATCAACGTCGGCCGCGTCGAGCAGTGCCCGGACTGCAAGGGCACCGGCTGCGCTCCCGGCACCACGCCGGAGGTCTGCCCGGACTGCAACGGCACCGGCAGCGTGCGCACCACCCCGTTCGGCATGGTGCAGACCAGCGGCGCGTGCAAGAAGTGCGGCGGCCGCGGCAAGATCATCCACCAGCCGTGCCCGCGCTGCGGCGGCCGCGGCGCCGTGCGCAAGAATCAGACCATCAAGGTCAAGATCCCGGCCGGCATTGACGACGGCCAGACGCTGAATCTGCGCGGCAAGGGCAATGCCGGGCTCGACGGCGGACCGGCGGGCGATCTGCTCATCACGGTCTTTGTCAAGCCGCACCCGCTCTTCGAGCGCGACGGCAACTCCGTGCTCATGGAGATGCCGGTGTCGTTTGCACAGGCGGCGCTCGGCGCCGAGATCGAGGTGCCGACTATCGACGGCCGCGTCAAGCTCACCATCCCTGAGGGAACGCAGCCGGGCAGCGTGTTCCGTCTGCGCGGCAAAGGCATCCCGTACCTGCAGAGCAAGGGCGGCGGCCGCGGCGACCAGTTCGTCACGATCACGGTCACGGTGCCGAAGAACATGACGGCCGAGCAGAAGGAGCGCCTGCGCGCCTATGCCGAGGCGATGAACGAATCGGTCAGCGAGGGCCGCAGCGGCATCTTCGGCAATAAGAAAAAGCGCTGAGCAAGCAGCGCTGAATAAAAACATAGCAAAGCCAGCCACGGCCTTCGCCGCGGCTGGCTTTGCTGCGCGCTTGCGGGGTCTGCGCTGCCGTCGAAAGCCTGCCCCTTGAGGGGAAGGTGGCGCGGCGGCACGCCGCGACGGATGAGGTGTCATTTGACACGCACCGTATTACCGGTGCCACCGGAGGAAACCGCAGCACTTCCGCCGCATTCGACACAGTTCCGGCCAAGAGGATGCAGAAACGGAATTGTCATGGTGCGTATCGTCAGGAAACACCTCATCCGCCTCGCTATGCCCGGCGTCAAGGCACACTCACCCCTACTGCGCCAGCCGCGGGATGTCTCCCACGCCGTCGAGCACGACGCTCGGCCGGTAGGCAAACTCGTCCAATGTCGCGCGCGTGGACACGCCGCTGAGCACGAGCACGGTGGACATGCCGCTCTCCATGCCGGAGATGACGTCGGTGTCCATGCGGTCGCCGATCATCACGGCCTCGCCCGAGTGGCAGCCGAGGATGCGCAGTCCGGTGCGCATCATGAGCGGGTTCGGCTTGCCGCAGAAATACGCCTGCTTGCCGGTGGCGATCTCGACCGGGGCGATGAGCGCGCGGCACGCGGGAGCGATGCCCTCGTCCGTCGGGCCGCAGGTGTCGGAGTTCGCGCCGATGAGCTTCGCGCCCGCGAGTACGAGATTCGTCGCCTTCGTGAGTGTGTCGAGCGAGTAGGCCCGCGCCTCACCGATCACGACGTAGTCCGGATTGACATCGTTCATGGTGATGCCGCGGTCATAGAGCGCATTGAGCAGCCCCGCCTCACCGAGCGCGTACACCGAGCACCCGGGCGTCTGGTCGGCCAGGAAGGCCGCCGTGGCCAGCGCGCTGGTGTAAAAGTGCTCCTCCGGCACGTCGAGCCCCATGCGCCCGAGCTTCTGGTGCAGCTCGCGCGGGGTCATGCCGCTGTTGTTGGTCAAAAACAGATATTCCTTGTGCGTGTCCTGCAGCCAGTGGATGAACTCCGCCGCGCCGGGCAGGATGTGGTTGCCGTGATAGATCACGCCGTCCATATCGCACAGGAAGCCTTTTTTCGCGTTGAAATCGATCATTTCCATGTCTGTTCTCCTTATCCTTGCTTCTGCTCTCAGCTTACCACGCATCCCACCGCCGGGCAAGCGGCAGGTACGTCAAATTTGCGTAAAGTCACAGGTCCAGCCGCAGGAAGATCGTCGTGTCCAGCGGGCTGTCGTTGTAGGGCGGGATGTCATAAAAGCCCAGCGCACGGTACATCCGGATCGCGCTCGTGAGAAACGGCAGCGTGTCGAGCAGCATGACCGTGTAGCCGATGGCACGGGCATCATCGAGAATGCGCTGCATCATCACCCCGGCGATGCCCCGGCCGCGAAACGCGGGACGCACGTACAGCCGCTTGAGCTCGCACGTCGTGCCGTCCAGCCGGCGCAGCGCGATGCACCCGGCCGGCTGCCCATCGTACCATGCAACGTAGAGCCGCCCGTCCGGCATGCCGTACTTTTTCGTCAGGTCGGCGACCTCGGCGTCGTAATGCTGCAGGTCGAGATAGACCTGAAAATGCGGGTCGTTCTCGACGAGCATGTGCGTGTACTCCGCAAACAGCTCCCGCACCGCCTCCGGTGTGTCATAGCCCGGCTTGAGCTCCATGCGTATCCCCTCCCGGTATCTCGATACCATTATTTTACCGCATCTGCGCCCCACGTCAAGCCCCGCAAGGCACGGCGCGGGGGGGCATTGACGTGCGCGGGCAAAGCGGCTAAACTAGACCTCAGTTTCTTTTCTCGGAGGCGCCTATGAAAACGACAACCACTCCCACCGGCACCGGCCGCGCGCGGCTGGGCCTGATCGTGTCCATGACCGTGTTCGGCACGATCGGCCTGTTCGTGCGCCGGATCGAGATCACGTCGGCCGAGCTCGCGCTCTGCCGCGCGGGGCTCGCAGCCGTGTTTCTGCTGCTGTCTTTTCTCGTCACGCGCAGACGGCTGTGCCTGAGCGAAATCAAAAAGTCGCTCTGGCTGCTGCTGGCCTCGGGCGCGGCTATGGGCATCAACTGGATGCTGCTGTTCGAGGCGTATCAATACACGACCATTTCGCTGGCCACGCTCAGCTACTATCTCGCGCCCGTGATCGTCACGGCGCTGTGCCCGCTGCTGTTTCATGAGAAGATGACGCGCGCGCAGTTCGTCTGCTTTCTCATGTCCACGCTCGGCGTCGCACTCATCATCGGCTCCGGCAGCGTGTATGGCGGCGCGTCGGACGTGCGCGGCATCTGCTTCGGCGTGAGCGCTGCGGTGTTTTATGCCGCCGTCATCCTGCTCAACAAGTATATCACCGGCGTTCCGGCGCTCGAGCGCGCGTTCGTGCAGTTTCTCGCGGCCATTCTGGTGCTCGCGCCGTATGTCGCGCTCACGTCGGGCTTTCACCCGGGCGTGATGTCCGCGGCCGGGTGGGTGAATTTGCTCATCGTCGGCCTTGTACACACAGGTCTGACGTACTGCATGTATTTCTCCGCCATCCGGGCGCTGCCGGGGCAGGAGTCATCGCTGCTGAGCTATATCGACCCCATCGTGTCCGTGCTCGTGTCGGTGCTGCTGCTCGGTGAGCCGCTCGCCCCGGTGCAGATCGTCGGCGTCGTGCTGTTTCTCGGCTTTGCCATCGCAAATGAGCTCACGCACAAGAGCGCGCAGACCACATGAGCGCCCAAAACAGAAAAACGCCGGCCTGCGGAAGTTTCCGCGGGCCGGCGGCCGTTTTTATCCGATATCACAAAACCATCAGCAGTGTCCCCGCGCCGATGAGCAGACAGCCGATCAGGGACTTGGGCGTGAAGCGCTCGTGCAGGAACACGAACGCCAGCACGAGCGTGATGACCACGCTGAGCTTGTCGATCGGCACGACCTTCGACGCCTCCCCAATCTGCAGCGCGCGGTAGTAGCACAGCCACGATGCGCCTGTCGCCAGACCCGAGAGGATCAGAAACAGCCAGCTCTTCCTGCTGATGTCCGTGAGTCCGCCCTGCGTGTTGGTCACGAACACCATACCCCACGCCATCACCAGCACGACCACCGTGCGGATGGCGGTCGCAAGGTTGGAGTTCACGCCCTCGATGCCCACCTTAGCAAGAATGGACGTCAGCGCCGCGAACACGGCCGAGAGCAGGGCAAATACGAACCACATACCGTTCCCTCCGTTTTCCGCGCGGCTCACGCGTGCAGCACCGCCGCCCGCAGGCGGTCGCGATCGTCCGCATCGGGGTACGTGCGCGCACGGTCGAAGTTTTCGATCAGCGCGTCCAGATTCTCCGGCGGCGCCGGCAGGGCGCGCATCGCCTCATAGCGCGCACGCACCGACGGCGGCATCTTGCCCTGACACATATACGTGCCGATGACGGTGTTGCTACCGTCCGGCACCGCCTGAACACGCGCGAGGATCGCGTCAAAGTACGCGGTGTCGACACCGAACCCCGCCGCCCTGCACAGATCGGCCGCAGTGTGTGCTTGGTCAGGGTCTATTCTCCAGAATTCCTCGTCATTTTAATATCCGGAAATTCGTGCTGGATATTTTGTCACTGCAAAGGTATACTGTTATTAGCGCCGATGAGTTGCAGCGCGCATTGCATAGGCTGACTTAATATACCGTCTTAGAGGAGGGGAGTTTCATGGCAAAATGCAGCACAGACACATGTTGCCTGACACTGCCTTTAAGACTGGAAAAATGGCAGGAAGACCGCCTCGCGAAACGGTTTGAGATTGCCCGGCAGATTTATAACACCATGGTTCGCGCCGAACTCAAAAAACTGCGAGCAATTGAACAGTCCGAACCATATAAAGCAAATCAGGAAAAGATCCAAGCACTTGACTGGAAAACACAAGCAGACAAGCAAGCGCTGAAAGCGCTCTACAAAGAACGAGATAAGCTCTTACGAGACGGCGGATTTTCGGAATATGGCTTCAAGTCTGATATCAAGAATTATTACAAGCACTTTAACAACAACATTGGTTCCAGCGTCGCCGTCCACGGGATCGCGCCTCAAGTTTGGGCTGCATTTGAAAAAATGCTTTTCAAAAAAGAAGGGAAAAAAGCCCACTTCAAGAAAAAAGGGGACATACGTTCCCTGCGCGGATATTCTGTAGCCGGAAAAAGCGGCGGCGTTGAGATGATTTTCCGAGAAACATATATTGAATGGAAAGGGCTCAAATTGCCGCTAAAGCTTTCACCGGACAATATCTACGAAACGCAGATGCTGAGTTATCGGGTCAAATATGTTCGTTTACTCAGAAAACCCGGAAAACGCAAAGACCGCTGGTACGCACAGCTCTCGCTTGAAGGAAAGCCGGTGATCAAATATAACCCCAAAACCGGAGAAGTACGGCATCCCATTGGAAAGGGCGCTGTTGGTCTGGACATTGGTCCACAAACGCTTGCTTATTCTGCAGCCACCGGGGCGGACTTGGTGGAGCTCGCCAATCAGGTGCAGAATGTTGAGCAGGAAAAGCGCCGCCTACAGCGAAAATTAGATCGCAGTAGACGAGCTACCAACCCAGGTAATTACGCGGATGATGGAACAATTCGACGCGGAATAGCATTGACACACAATAAATCGAAGCGCTATCTAAGAACACAGCAGGAATTAAAATATCTCCAGCATCAGCAAGCTGAAATTCGAAAGCGGCAGCACACAGAACTGGCTAATCATCTACTCTCATTGGGTGACTGCTTCTATGTGGAAAAAATGGCGTGGACTTCCCTCACGCATCGTGCGAAAGAAACCGAAATATCCGAAAAAACCGGAAAAATCAAAAGGAAAAAGAGGTTCGGGAAATCCGTCGCTAACAAAGCTCCAGCCACGCTAATCGGAATACTGCAGCGAAAAAGCGCAGCCCTCGGCATTCCCGGTGTAATTGAAGTTCCTACCTCCGTCAAGGCAAGCCAATACAATCATCAATCCGGCACATATACACCCAAGCCACTGTCACAGCGCTGGAACAACATGCCTGACGGGGAACGCATCCAGCGAGATCTCTACTCCGCATTTTTATTACAGCATTACGACCCGCAAACAAACACTTTTGACGCCAATTCCCTTCATCAAGACTACCCTCAGTTTGTCCAATACCATCACGATGCGGTGTTGCGGCTGTACGCAATGCCAAAGACCCCCTCCAGTATGGGAATTAAAAGAAGCCTTCGTTAGTGCGAAGGTGTTTTGATCAGAAAAAACGGTGCAGTTCGCACCACAAAACCGGTCGATTGTCCGTCCGGGGCTGCCGATAATGGCGATATGGATCGCTTTGGCAGCAGAAGAGTTTGGGAAAATAGTCAGCGCGGGTGTCTTATTCTCCGACACCCGAAAAGCTATCTACCAACTCACAGCGTAATCCACAAAAGTGCGATCCGCGTTTTGGCTATATTTACCGATGCAAGCCGCACAGGCTACGCTGAGGCAAAGCGTCTGCTCCACGGCCAAAGTCGGTAGCGTATCATCGATGCAAGCCGCACAGGCTACGCTGAGGCAAAGATGCGTCGTCCTCCTTTTGGCTCTCTCGCTGCGGGATGCAAGCCGCACAGGCTACGCTGAGGAAAGGGCGGCCTCGATCTGCTCAGTCAGACTCGCGGCAGATGCAAGCCGCACAGGCTACGCTGAGGCAAAGATGTCCGAAAAATGGAAGCCCTCCATCATCGTCGATGCAAGCCGCACAGGCTACGCTGAGGCAAAGATACAAGTCTGCGAAAGTGTGGTATCCGTCTGACAGATGCAAGCCGCACAGGCTACGCTGAGGCAAAGGATCGGCGGCTCAGTGTGCAGTGTAAACAGTCCCGATGCAAGCCGCACAGGCTACTGTGCAAGGCAAAAGCAAACGTCTGCCGCAAGGCAGGAAATATTTGAATGCGTTGAAAAACAGAACCAATGGCACTAACTATGAAAACGCAAAACCACCCCGCCGATGGCGGGGTGGTTTCCTATCCGATGATCAGATCTTCGTGACGATCTTGATGCCGGGGCCCATGGTGGACGCCGTGACGCAGGACTTGATGTACTGGCCCTTCGCGGCGGCCGGCTTGGCCTTGATGATCGCGCCGATGAGCGCGTCATAGTTCTCGGTGAGCTTCTCAGCGCCAAAGCTGACCTTGCCGATCGGGCAGTGGATGATGTTGGTCTTGTCGAGACGGTACTCGATCTTACCGGCTTTGGCTTCCTTGATGGCGTTGGCAATGTTCGGCGTGACCGTGCCGGCCTTCGGGGACGGCATCAGGCCCTTGGGGCCGAGCACTTTGCCGAGACGGCCGACGACGCCCATCATGTTGGGAGAAGCGATGACGGTGTCGAACTCGAACCAGTTCTCGCCCTGGATCTTCGCGACGAGATCCTGGCCGCCGGCGTAATCGGCTCCGGCGTCGAGCGCTTCCTGGACCTGCTCTTCCTTGCAGAAGACGAGCACGCGGGTGACTTTGCCGGTGCCGTGGGGCAGGACGATGGCGCCGCGGACCTGCTGATCGGCGTGACGGGAGTCAACGCCCAGCTTCACGTGCAGCTCGACGGTCTCGTCGAACTTGGCCTTGGCGGTCTTGGTGATGAGCTCGAAGGCTTCCTGCGGCTCGTACTGAGCCTGCTTATCAATGAGCTTAGCGCTCTCTTTATAATTTTTACCTCTGAACAATTCAGTTTCCTCCTAATAAAGTGGTTCGTCGGATGGATGATCCTCCCACGATCAGGGAGCGAAATCTGACGGCTTATTCGCCGACCAGAACGCCCATGCTGCGGCAAGTGCCAGCGATCATGCTCATAGCAGACTCGATGCTGGAGCAGTTGAGATCGGGCATCTTCTGCTCTGCGATCTTGCGCAGGTCTTCCTTGCTGATGGTCGCGACCTTATCTCTCTGGGGCACGCCGGAAGCATGCTCGATGCCGCAGGCCTTCTTGATAAGCAGGGCTGCCGGGGGCGTCTTGGTAATGAACGAGAAGCTGCGGTCGGCATACACGGTGATGACGACCGGGATCATCATGCCCATGTCGCCCTTGGTGCGCTCGTTGAAGTCCTTGGTGAACTGGCCGATGTTGATGCCATACTGGCCGAGCGCGGGGCCGACCGGGGGAGCCGGCGTTGCCTTGCCGGCGGGAACCTGGAATCTGACGTATCCAACTATTTTCTGTGCCACTTGAAAGCACCTCTTTCTTGTAAGATTTTAATCCTTGATTGCTTCGACCTGATCAAGCTCGAGATCGACGGGTGTCTCTCTGCCGAACATGGAAACGACGACGCGGACACGATCCTTATCGGGCTCGAGCTCGTCCACCGTGCCGATGAAGCCCTCGAGCGGGCCGTCAGTGATCTTGACGGAGTCGCCGAGCTCATAGCCGACCACCACTTCGTGGTGCTCGACGCCGAGGTCGTAGATTTCCTGTTCTGTCAGGGGGATCGCCTTCCCGTCGGAGCCGACGAAGCCCGCGGCGCCGCGCACGTTGTGCACGAGGTGCCAGCTCTCATCGGTCAGCACCATCTTCACGAGCACATAGCCCGGAAAGACCTTGCGCTCGACGGTCTTTTCACCGGAATCGGTGATTTCCTTGACCGTCTCCATCGGGATGTTGACTTCCTGGATCAGATCCTGCATTTTGCGATTTTCCGCAGCCTTGAGGATGTTTGCGGCCACGCTGTTTTCGTAGCCGGAGTAGGTATGGACAACATACCATTTTGCAAGTTCAGACATGTTATCCACCCAGCTTCAGCAGAAGCTGCACACCCTGATCGGCCAGCGAATCGAAGCCCCACAGAACCAGTGCGGAGACGAACATGACCACCAGGCAGACTGCGGTGTTGTTTGCCGTCTGCTTCGGCGTCGGCCACACGACCTTTTTGAGCTCGCTCTTCATGTCGCGGAACCATTTGCCGATGCGTTTGAAAAACGGGAGTTTTTTATCGACTTTCTTGACGGCTTCGGTGGAAGTTTCTTTCTTTTCCGGTTTCTTATCAGCCATGAATCATTCCGTCCTTTCGAAAGTCTTATTTGGTTTCAACGTGCTTGGTGTGCTTGCGGCAGAAGGGGCAATACTTACTCAGTTCCAGCTTTTCGGTAGTGTTCTTCTTGTTCTTCATGGTGTTGTAGTTCCGCTGCTTGCACTCTGCGCATCTGAGCGTCACCTTGACGCGGGATCCAGCTTTAGCCATATTTTTCGGCACCTCCTTATTGATTTCGTCCCTGTCGGGACGTGATTGCCTCCCTGTATGGGCCGAAAGGGCATAAAAAGGGAACCTCTCGACTGACAGGTAGATTCACTATACCACACTCCCTGTCAAAGGTCAAGCCTTTTTGCAGCAGGGAAAAAGGGTAAAAAGCGCCGCCTCCGAATCTCCGGAGGCGGCGCGCAAAATTGCGGTTTTTATGCCTTTCAGGCCACGTCCTCGAAGCCGGGCAGCGGCTTCTTGGCGGTGATGGCGCGGATGACGAACAGAGCCGCAAGCACGAGCACGACACCGATGGCGAGGCAGATGTAAACGTTCTGGATGAAGCCCGCCAGAATGTAGTTGACAAAGCAGATGATACCGACGGTGGCGGCATACGGCAGCTGCGTGGACACGTGGTTGACGTGGTTGCACATCGCACCGGCAGAGGCCATGATGGTCGTGTCGGAGATGGGCGAGCAGTGGTCGCCGAGCACGGCGCCGGCCAGGCACGCGGACACGCCGATGATGAACAGCTCACTCGTCGGGTCGAACACGTAGGTGACGATCGGCAGCAGGATGCCGAACGTGCCCCAGCTCGTACCGGTAGAGAAGCTCAGCACACCGGCAACCAGGAAGATGATCGCCGGCAGGAAGCTGAACAGCGACCCGGCCGCGGAGTTCATGACGGAAGCGACGAAGTACTTGCCGCCGAGCAGGCCGGTCATGTTCTTGAGCGAGGTGGCGAAGGTCAGGATCGTGATGGCGGGGACCATGTTGATGAAGCCCTTCGGCAGGCAGTCCATGGCGGCCTTGAAGCTGATGAGGCGGCGGCACAGGAAGTAGATGATTGTGAACACGAGCGCGATCAGCGAGCCCCAGGGCAGCGCGGCGAAGGCGTCGGTGTTGCCGAAAGCGCCGACAAAGTCGTGATAGTAATCACCGGCAGCGTCCCAGTAACCGCCGACATAGACCAGACCGGCAAAGCAGGTCACGATCAGCACGGCGACGGGCAGGATCAGGTCGATGACGCGGCCGTTCTGGTTGCATTCAATGGCATCGCTGTTGGCATCGGCGCGGTCGCCGGTGGTGTAGAGATCGTCCTTGAAGCGGGCGTTCATCTCGTGCAGGCGCATCGGGCCGTAATCGAACTTCATGAGGATGAGCGCGACAATGAACACGAACGTGAGCAGCGAGTAGAAATTGTACGGGATGGCGCGCACGAACAGGTCAAAGCCGTTGTAGTCCTCGACGACGCCGGACACGGCGGCCGCCCAGGAGGAGATCGGCGCGATCATGCACACGGGCGCGGCCGTGGCGTCGATAAGATAGGCGAGCTTGGCGCGGGAGATCTTGTGCCGGTCGGTGACGGGCAGCATGACCGAGCCGACGGTCAGGCAGTTGAAGTAGTCGTCGACGAAGATGAGCACGCCGAGCAGAAAGGTGGCGAACATGGCGCCGACGCGGGTCTTGATGTGGGTCTCGGCCCAGCGGCCGAAGGCGGCGGAGCCGCCGGCGCGGTTGATAAGCGCGACCATGGCGCCGAGGATGACAAGGAAGAGCATGATACCGGCGTTGTCGGCAACGGCGGGCACCATGCCGTCGTTGATGATAGCGTCAAGGCCGGTGATCGGGTTGAAGTTGGAGTAAAACAGTGCGCCGAGCAGGATGCCCACGAACAGCGACGAGTAAACTTCCTTCGTGATGAGCGCGAGGATGATGGCGACGATCGGCGGCACAAGGGCCCAGAACGAAAACGCCATGCGGCTGGTGGATGTGATCACGCCGGTGCCCTCGCAGACACCGCATTCCTCACCCTGCGAGATGCCGGTGCCGTTGCACGTAGTGCAGGTGATGGACTTGGCCACGTCGTCCCCGTCGTCGGCGGCGAGCGCGCACACACTCAGCAGCGACACGGCCAGCACGACGAGCAGCAGCACGGCCAGGATCTTGCGTCTGGAATTCATAGTGAAATTCCTCCCATAAAAAAATGTCATGAACAGAGCATACTGTTCATGACACTTGAAACACTCGTACCGGTCAATGACAGCGCTCCGCATATTGCGGCAGTCCGGCGGATATTCTCCGACGGCCCAGGCAATCCCACGGCAGGCACCTGCGGGACCCTTCGGCGGCCGCCCCTTTTCCCTCCCGGTGACCTGCCGGTGAGCGAGGGTACTGATGACGTCCGCACCTCTATCATGCTTTGTTCAGCAATACTCAGTATACGGTCGTGTACACAGAATGTCAACCAATTCTGCAAATTTTGTGCATTTTTGCGTTTCCCACAAAATCTTAGCGGCGTCTTTATGCATCCATACAAAAAAACGCCCGCCGGAGCTTCCGGCGGGCGTTTGGCTGGCTGTTTTTTCTCAGCGGCTGCCCTTATCGTAGGGGATGCCCTCGGCCTTGGGGGCGCGGGAGCTCTTGGACGTAAAGGCGAGCACGATGATCGTGATGAGGTAGGGCAGCATCTGGTAGAAATGCGCACTGATGCCGATCTGCGCGAGCAGATACACGCCGTCGCCGTTGATGTCCAGGCTGGTATAGGCCGCGGCGATGCATTTGAACAGGCCGAACAGCAGCGACGCACCCGCGATATTCAGCGGCTTCCAGTTGCCGAAAATCATAACGGCGAGCGCCAGGAAGCCGAAGCCTGCCACGTCGCCGTTGGACGAGCAGTTGGCGGTGGTCAGCGCATAGACGAAGCCGCCCATACCGGCCAGCGCGCCGGAGATGGTCGTGCCGGCGTAGCGCATCTTGTAGACGTTGATACCGAGCGAGTCGGCCGCCTGCGGATTTTCGCCGCACGCGCGCAGACGCAGGCCAAAGCGTGTCTTGTACAGCAGGATCGACAGAATGATGAACAGCAGGATGCACACATAGGTGGCCAGATACACCTTATTGACAAAGGTCTCGCCGAAGAAGCCGAGGTCGGCGGACTTGTCGATGCCGAGCGTGCTCTTTTTGATCATGAACCAGCTGGCCGAATCGCCGCTGGCCATATTGAGGGTGTTCTGGTTGGCGATGATGCGAATGAAGAACAGCACCAGCGCAGGCGCCAGCAGGTTGAGCGCCGTGCCGCCGATGGTCTGATCGGCACGCAGGTTGATCGACGCGAACGACAACAGCAGCGAGAACAGCGCGCCCATAGCCGCCGACACGAGCATGGCCAGCAGCACGAGACCCTGCAGCGTGCCCCAGTCACCGGCCGCTTTGGCGGCGATGAAGGTATCCACACCCTGCATCTGGCGCACGAAGAGCACGCCGATGAACGCACCGAAGATCATAATGCCCTCAAGTGCGAGGTTGATGATGCCGCTGCGCTCGGCAAACACGCCGGCGAGCGCCACGATCATGAGCGGGACGGCATAGATCAGTGTCTGTTGGATGAGAAAGCTCATGCCTGCTCGCCTCCTTCCGCGACGGGCGCATCCGCGTCCGGGTCTGTGATGGCCGGGTCCGGATGCAGATCCGGGTCTCCGAGCGACTGCGCGGGCTCGACGGGCTGATCGTCCGCCGGCGTGCCGCCGGACTTGCGCTTTTTCTTCCGGCCGTCGAGCAGCATGCGGATCACGAGCGAGAACGCGCTCAGATACACGATGGCTGCGATGATGACGTCCGTGATGTATTCGTTATACGCCGTGAGGTTGGTCAGCTGCAGGCCAGCGATGTCCAGCACGGACATGAAGATGGCCGTGAAGATGACGGCGATGGGGTTGTTGACCGCGAGCAGGGCGACCGGGATGCCGTTGAAGCCCTCGGCCGGGAGTGTCTGATACGTGCTCCAGAAAAACTCCGTGTTGCCGGACAGGTAGTACAGCGCGGCGCCGCCGCCGGCGAGCCCGCCCGCGATGGCCATGGACAGGACGATGTTGCGCTTGTCGCGGATGCCGGCATAGCGGGCGCTGTGGCGGTTCATGCCGCAGGCCTTGAGCTCGTAGCCGAGCGTCGTCTTGTTCATGAGGATGTACATGCCGATGGCGAAGAGGATCGCCACGAGGATACCGGCGTTGACCTGCGAGTTCGGGAAGAGCTTGTCGAGGCCGAGCTTCGCCGTGGCCACGTCGTTATAGGTCGTCTTGTAGATGTAGCCGGACTTGGTGTTCTCGACCAGGTTCTTGAAATTGCTGATGTCGAACATCCATGTCACGAGGTTTGCCGCCAGCCAGTTGGTCATAATGCTCGCGAGCACCTCGTTGATGTTCAAAAACGCCTTGAGCGCGCCGGGGATGGCACCCCAGACCGCACCGGCGGCCACGCCGCCGAGGAACGCGATGATCCAGATCAGCCACGGGGCGACGCTGGTCGACGGGATGCCGAGTGCGATGCACAGCGACACGAGCGTGCCCATGAGGTACTGGCCGGGCGCACCGATGTTGAACAGGCCGGTCTTGAACGCCACGGCGACGGACAGGCCCGTCATAATCAGCGGCGTGGCGCGGAAGAGCATATTGCCGAAGTTCGTGGAGTTGAAGCCCCAGGTGAGCACGCCGGAGGCGGTGCGGCCGGTGCTGAACAGGCCGGCGAACACGAGGCGAAAGCCGTCCCAGACGCTCGACGCGCCGAGCTCCGGATTCGAGAAGCCGACGGCGGCGATGATGACGCTGCCGACGACGAGACCGATGAGGATCGACAGCAGGGACGCGAGGATCTTCTTGGTCATGTCCTTTTCATAAAGGGTGCGGAGTTTGTTCTGCTTCATGCCGATTCACCGTCCTTCCCGCTGCGCTTGGCGCCGGACATATACAGGCCGAGCTCCTGCACGGTCGTCTGCTTCGGGTCAAGCTCGCCGACGATCTGTCCCTCGTACATGACGAGGATGCGGTCGGACAGGTTCATGACCTCATCCAGCTCGAGGCTGACCAGCAGGACAGCTTTGCCCTTGTCG
>ERZ772991.1521-NODE-1521-length-19920-cov-13.048981_pt1 | contig 19920 bp, 19 predicted proteins | sample MGYA00511128_ERZ772991 | MGnify/ENA primary metagenome ERZ772991 (study PRJEB29015, sample SAMEA2737655) | human gut metagenome | biome: human gut; feature: human-associated habitat; material: faeces | place: China | collected 2012 ... | reverse complement strand
CCAACAGCGATTTCAAGTCCGACTTCCTCGGTGGCCAGAACCACATCGCGCTGTTTGCAGAGGCTGCAGCCAAGATCGATATGTCCAACGCCGGCCCCTACGATCAGGGCCTGAACGAGAGCTTCCAGACCGCCTTCAAGGATTACTTCACCGGCAACGTGAAGGAGGATGCCGCCAAGGCAAACTTCGAGACCGCCATCAAGGAGAAGTACCCCGAGCTGACCGACGTGGTATGGCCCGCATAAGCGGTTTTACTCCGAACTGAAAATCAAAGCAAAGGGGCGGGCGGCGTATCTCGCCCGCCCCTTTGCTTTTGCTGTGACCCGGCAGGAGGGAGGATCTCATGGGAGAGAAAACAAAAAAGAAAGGGTCGATCAGCTACGCGAAATGGGGCTATATCTTCATTGCACCGTTCTTTATCATCTTCGCGGTATTCCAGCTGGTCCCTCTGGCATCCACCATCTATTACAGCTTTTTTGAGTATTACCGCAGCGGCCTGAAGATCATCGGACCCAATTTTGTGGGCCTGAAAAACTACATCACCCTGTTAGCCACCGACCTGCCCAAGTATTTTGGCAACACGCTGATCCTGTGGATCATCGGTTTCGTCCCGCAGATCATCGTCTCGCTGCTGCTGGCGGCATGGTTCACCGACCTGCGGCTGAAGCTGAAGGGGCAGACCTTCTTCAAGACGGTCATCTATATGCCCAACCTGATCATGGCTTCGGCCTTCGCCATGCTGTTCTTCGCCCTGTTCTCGGATAACGGCCCGGTGAACGCGGTGCTGCTGAGCATGGGCTGGATCAAGACACCCATCAGCTTTTTGAATACCGTGTGGGGCAACCGTGGTCTTGTGGGCCTGATGAACTTCCTGATGTGGTTTGGCAACACCACCATCATGCTGATGGCAGCCATCATGGGTGTGGACCCCACCCTGTACGAGGCTGCGGAGCTGGACGGCTGCACCCCGAACCAGATGTTCTGGAAGATCACCCTGCCGCTCATCCGTCCCATTCTGGTCTATGTCATGATCACCTCCATGATCGGCGGCCTGCAGATGTTCGATGTGCCGCAGATCCTGACCAACGGCAAGGGCGGCCCCGACCGTACCTCCACCACCATGATCATGTACCTGAACAACCACCTGTTCAGCAAGAACTACGGCATGGCCGGTGCAGTATCTGTGGTGCTGTTCCTTGTGTGTGCGGTGCTGTGCGTCATCGTGTACTTCTCGCTGACCAAGGAGGATGACGGCCTGACAAAGGCGCAGCGCAAGGAACTGAAGGCAACCAAAAAGGCTGCTGCCAAAGGAGGGAAATAAGTATGGCACATACGCCTAAAAACCAGTCCGAAAAGGCGATCTTGACCGCCCGCCGTGCGTGGTGCTATCTGGTGCTGGTGCTGATCAGCTTTCTGTGCCTGTTCTTCTTCTATGTGCTGATCATCAACTCCACCCGCACCCACTTCGAGATCCAGAAGGGCTTCTCGCTGATGCCGGGCAAGTCCATCATCACAAACTTCCGCAATGTGCTTACGGACGCCAACATCCCTGTGGTGAGCGGCATCCGCAACAGCCTGCTGGTGTCTGCCTGCTCGGCAGCGCTCAGCGTTTACTTCTCGGCTCTGACGGCCTACGGCATCTACGCCTATAACTTCAAATTCAAAAAGGCTGCCTTTGCCCTGATCCTGCTCATCATGACCATGCCCACACAGGTGTCCGCACTGGGCTTTCTGCAGTTGATCTCCAAGATGGGCCTGAAAAACAGCTTCATCCCCCTGATCGTTCCCAGCATTGCGGCACCCACTGTGTTCTTCTTCATGAAGCAGTATCTGGACGCCTCCCTTCCCATGGAGATCGTGGAGGCCGCCCGCATTGACGGTGCAGGCGAGTTCTATACCTTTAATAAGATCGTGCTGCCCATCATGAAGCCGGCTCTGGCTGTGCAGGCCATCTTCTCCTTCGTGGCCAGCTGGAACAACTACTTCATCCCGGCTCTGGTGTTGGACACTGCCGACAAAAAGACCCTGCCGATCCTGATCGCTCAGCTGCGCAGCGCGGACTTCCTGAAGTTCGATATGGGCAAGGTGTACATGATGGTGGCCATCGCCATTCTGCCGGTCATCGTCGTCTACCTGCTGCTGTCCAAGTTTATCGTCCGTGGCGTTGCGCTTGGCGGTGTCAAAGGCTAAAATTGCGACATCTCTGTTACAGCATAGCAAAGCCCCCGGGGGTCACACCCTCGGGGGCTTTGTGCGTGGTAAAAAACTTAAATCAAGATCCCATCGCAATGGTCGATCTCGTGCTGGATGATCTGTGCCGTCCAGCCGGTAAAGGTCTTGATGCGCGGTTTGCCGTCCATGGTCTGGTACTGCACCTTGATGCTCTGGTAGCGCTTTGTTTTCCGCACGCCTTCCAGCGAAAGACAGCCCTCCTCGGCTTCGTACTGGCCGGATTTTTTCAGGATGACCGGGTTGAACAGCACCAGATACCCGTCCTCAGCTTCCACTGCAATGATGCGCTTGAGCACGCCGATCATGTTGGCAGCCATGCCTACACAGCCATCGGCGTGGGTGGTTAGGGTCTCCAGTAAGTCCCGCGCGACAGGGGCATCCTTCGGGGTGGCAGGGGCGGACTTCTGCGCCAGAAACAGCGGGTCGTGCATGATAGGCTGGATCATAGTAATATCTCCTTTATTCTTCAGTGCAGCTTAAAAAGATGCCTGCCAGCAGCCCGATGACCGCCGGGAGCACCCAGCCAAAGCCCAACGCCGCCAGCGGCAGGGCGTTGGCAAGAGCAGAAAGCGGGCCAAGCGGCAGCGCGGCGGCAATGCTCTGCACGGCAGTGCAGCCGATGCACAGCGGATAGACCCGGCGGCGCTGTTCCAACCCGGGCACGAAGGAAAGCGTAATCAGCACAATGGCTACCGGGTACAGGGCGTTGAGCACCGGGACGGATAACCGTAGGATATCTGCCAGCCCCAGATTTGCGATCAGCATACTGGCAGCGGCAAAAAAGGCGGCAAGAGCAGGGTAGGGGATGCGGGAAAGCAGGGTGTGGAAATACTCCCCCACACAAGCGATCAGCCCCACACAGGTGTTGAAGCAGGCCAGCATAAAGATGGCGGCAAGAAGCACCAGTCCCGCTTTGCCGAACATCCGCTCGGCCAGCACGGTCAGTACCTCGGCACCGGTGGCAAGGCCGGGCGCGGCGGCACCGGTCAGTGCTCCGGCGTGTCCCAGCATGGCATAGACCGCCAGCAGCAGCCCGCCCGCTATAAACCCGGCACGGATGGCACTGCGCTGCACGTCCTGCTCCCGGACAACACCCTGCGCCCGGATGTTCATGGCAATGACCGCACCAAAGTTCAGCGCTGCAAGGGCGTCCATGGTCTGGTAGCCGTACAATACGCCCTGTAATACGACTGCGGAACGATACGTCTCGGTGGGCGCAGCGTACTGCGCCGCCAGCGGGTGCAGCAGACAGCCGCCGAACAGGATCAGAATCAGAACCAGCAGGCAGGGGCAGAGCAGTCTGCCCAGCCAGCGGGTGAGCCTGTCCGGGCGCAACGCCACCAGAAAGGCCACGCCGAAGAACAGCACGGAGTACCCCAGTTGAAGCCCGGCACTGCTGCCCAGCAGCGGGGTGAGCATGGCAAAGGAGGTGCTTGCGGTGCGCGGAATAGCCAGACACGGCCCGATGGACAGGTAGATCAAAATCATGAACACCTGTGCGAACACCGGATGCACCCGCCCGGCCAGCTTGTCCAGACCGTCTGCCCGTGCCACCGCGATGACCCCCGCAACCGGCAGACCTACGGCGCTGATAGCAAGCCCCAGAAAGGCGGGCCAGAGGTTTACCCCGGCCTTTGCACCCAGATCGGGCGGGAAGATCAGGTTGCCCGCCCCGAAAAACATGGAAAATAACGTAAAACCGACAAGCAGCAGCTTGCGGCCCTTGAGCGCTTTTGTCAATACCGTCCTCTCTTTCCTGCGCCGGCGCAAAGATGCACCGTATACTGTACCCAGTTTACACTGGATGCAAATTCATGTCAAGCATACGACGGTTGAATAAAAGTATATACAAAGCGAGCCGACCCGCCGCAGGTGGTGCACAGGTCATTCCCCTTTGCGGGACGGTATGGTATACTATACCTTATAATAGGAAGCGGAAGAGGGCAGTTTATGAAGCAGAACAAGCAGTTTTTTCGCCGTCTGCTGGCGGTGGCGTTCTGGCTGGCGGTCTGGCAGGCCGCAGCCATGGCCATCGGGCAGGAGGTGTTTTTGGTATCGCCGGTGCAGGCGCTGCGCACTTTGGTGCAATTGCTGCCAAGGGCAGATTTCTGGCAGCGGGTGGGCTTCAGCTCCGGGCGCATTTTGCTGGGTTTTGTGCTGGGCGCAGTGGTCAGCGTGGTGCTGGCGGTGTGCGCCGCCCGGTGGAGCGCCGCCGATGCACTGCTGGCTCCGGTGATGCAGCTGGTCAAGGCCACGCCGGTGGCAAGCTTTATCATTCTGGCGCTGGTCTGGGTGCGGGGCAGTGCGCTTTCGGTGCTTATCAGCTTTTTGATGGTGCTGCCGGTGCTGTACGGCGCGGTGCGCACCGGCATTGCCGGTGCAGACGTGCAGCTGCTGGAAATGGCAGCGGTGTTCCGTCTGCCGCCGGGTCGCCGCCTGCGGTCAATCTGGTTGCCTGCGGTGCTTCCGGCCTTCCGGCAGGGGTGCAGCGTGGCGCTGGGCATCTGCTGGAAAAGCGGTGTGGCAGCCGAGGTCATCGGCCTGCCCAACGGCAGCATCGGCGATGCGCTCTACCGCGCTAAGATCACCCTTTCCACAGGGGAGCTGTTTGCGTGGACCTTTGTCATCATCCTGCTGAGCGCAGGCTTTGAAAAGCTGTTCCTGCTTGCACTGGATAAAGCCGTGGGCGCAGTGCTGGGAGAGGAGGGGACAAAATGCTGAAGCTTCAACATCTGACAAAACAGTTCGGCGCAGCGCCGCTCTTCACCGACCTGTGCATGGAGGTGGATGCTCCCGTGGTGCTGTGGGCACCCAGCGGCTGGGGCAAGACCACCCTGCTGCGCATCCTGATGGGGCTGGAACGCCCCACCACCGGCAGCGTGGAGGGCGTAGGCCGGGTGGCGGCGGTCTTTCAGGAAGACCGCCTTTGTCCTCAGCTGAACGCGGTGCAGAACGTCACCTTGGTGCTGCCGGGGGCGGAAAACCAGTACAAAGAGCAAATTACAAGCGATTTTCAACAGCTTGGAATGGGCACTGCCGCCTTGCAGCTGCCCGCCCGCAGGCTTTCCGGCGGGCAAAAGCGGCGGGTGGCGCTGCTGCGGGCGCTGTGGGCACCCAGCGACACCCTGCTGTTGGACGAGCCCTTTACCGGCATGGACCCGGACACCCTGCAGCGGGCGGCGGCGCTGCTGCGGCAGCGCTGCGCGGGCAAGCCGGTGTTGCTGGCTACGCACGATAAAAGCGCTATCCGCGCCCTTGGCTGGCCGGTAGTGGAGCTGAAAAAGCTGGGACGCTCTTGAATGCCCTCCGCTTTGCTCTGGGCATGATTTATGGAATTTTTGTTTGTTCAATATAGCTTTTGTCGCGCTCTGCGGAGCGCGACAAAAGCTGCTTGTTTTAAAATTACCTAAAAAGCAAGGACGTGCAGCCCGCGGGCTGCACGTCCTTGCTTATAGAACATTCTTTAACTGAACAGGCTTTTAGTGTTGTGAGAGTATACGGATAGTACTAAACCGACACAGATATACAGCATAAGCACCGAGCTACCGCCTGCGGAGTAGAAGGGCAGGGTGACACCGATGACCGGCAGCACCCGCAGGTTCATGCCCACGTTCACCGCGATCTGCGCCATCAGGGCACCTCCGATACCGGCGCAGATGTAGCTGCCCAGCAGATCTTCGCTGCGGGCACCGGTGGCAAAGGTCTTGATCACCAGCGCCAGCAGAACGCCCAGCACCACGCAGCAGCCCACAAAGCCCGCCACGTTGCCGATCCAGCTGAGGATGAAGTCATTGTGGGCGTTGGGCACGCTGTAATACCTGCCGGTGAATAGGCCGTTGCCAAAGATGCCGCCGGAGCCCAGCGCGATCTCGCCGCGCTGCTGCTGGTAGATGATGTTCTTCCATACCGTCTCGCTGGGGGCCCAACCGGTGGTGTTTTCCGGGTCCAGCACCGCCAGAATGCGGTACCACTGGTACCCCTTGCCGATCTTATCGCTGAAAAAGGCAAAGGCCACCGCCACGGCAGCGCCCGCCGCCGCAAAGGCTGCAAAGATATACTTCCAGCTCAGCCCCGCCGCAAACATCATGCAGCAGCCGATGATGCCGTAGATGATGGCCGTACCGTCATCGCCCTGCACATGGATGATGGCAATGGGCACCAGCAGATGCAGCAGCAGCTTTGCCAGCTCTTTTGGCTCGTTGATGCGGCTGCGCACGTTGTTCAGGTGCATGGCAAAGGTCAGGATAAAGCTGATCTTTGCCAGCTCTGTGGGCTGAAAGGTAAAGCCGCCCAGTTTATACCAGGAGTAGTTGTCGGTATCACCGGCGTTGTAGCCGATGGTCAGCGGGCCGATGGACACGTTGCGGATGACCAGCGTGGGCAGCACCAGACCCCACGTCAGCACAACGTGCACCGGCCACACCTTTACAAGGCTGCGGTAGTCCACGCAGGAGAGCAGCAGCGCAATCACGATGCCAATGGCGGCAGCGCCCGCCTGCACCAGTGCGCGGCGGTAGTCGCCAATGCCGATGATGGCGCCGGTCACCTCGTCGGTGGCAAAGCCGTTGCCCTGCTTGGCTGCCCAGGAGGACAGCGCCAGCACCGCCATCACGCTGCTGAAAATGCACAGTAGAAGATACATCTTATCGGTGCGCTTAAAATATTGTCGAATGCTATCCAAAGAAAGCACCGCCTTTCGTCAGAACAGTCTGCCGGGGCGTGCCTGTGTACAGGCGATAAAAACCCAGCATACTGCTATTATACACAAACCTTTGCGCCAATGCAATGCGCCGGGTGTGACGGAATGGTAAAACATTGCCGGGGTGCTTGACAAAGCCCCGGTTGCATCCTACAATGAACCTGTGGGCGCAGCCTTGCGCACAACAGCCCCGGCGGTGTGCCGGGGGAGAGGAACGGAAAAGAAGAAATGGAACATACGTTTTATCGCCGTCTACTCAGCGCGGTGTGTGCCATTGCGCTGGCCTTTACAGCAGTGTGCCCGGCAGTGGCTGCCGCGCCGGAGGAAACCACCGGCACCCCCCAGACCCTGACCGCTTCCGAGGTAAAGGAGATGCAGCAGACAGATGCCGCCGTCACCGCCCTGACCGACAGCGCCGCTTACGCCGGAATGTCGGAGGAAGAGCGTCAGGTGGCTGCGCTGGCGCAGCTGGACGAACTGGTGGCGCAGGGGCTTGTGAAAAAAGACAGCATCTATGTGGATGCGAAAAACGGCATGGTAAGCTTTACTTACAGCTGCGGCGCACTGGGCGGTATTCTGCTCACCGATACCGAGAGCGAGGCGGACGCCGCCCTGCCCGGGCCGGAGATGGAGGATGCGCCCGCCCTGCTCGCTGCCGAAAACGGCACCGTGGGCAATGCGGTCATCTACTATGCTTTTGATAATGGCGTCAACAGTAACCGCTACCCCTACTATTCTTATATGAAGGACTACTGGAACGGCTATGGGCTGGACACCCATCTGGACATGATGGTGACTGTCTCCGACCTGAAGCGGATGGCAGACTACGACCTTGCCGTCCTCAGCGCCCACGGCGCGTACTATACCTATGAGTACGGCTGGCTGTGGAAAAAGCAGGCCACCGCGCCCATCATCCTGCTGCTGGAAAAATCTGATTTCTGGAACGACCTGCGCTACGGCTTGGAGCTGCTCAGCCACCGGGTCATCAAGGTGAACGGCTGCTACGCCGTCACCGGGGACTTTTTCGGCAATGCCTACCGGGGCGGTAAGCTGAACGGCACCATCGTGCTCTCGGAGACCTGCGAGTTCTACGGACGCAGCGGCCATGTGGACACCGCCCTTTCGGACGGGCTGCTCTCCGGCGGGGCAAAGGCCGTGGCGGGCTTTGTGAACAACGTGTACAGCGTGTACTCTCGCAGTATGCTGTGGGCGACCGTGAACCGCCTGATCGAGGGCGAGACCTTGCAGCAGGCCATTGATTACGGCCTTGAGGTCTACGGCGAAAACGACATCGTGTGGTATCTCAACCAGAACACCGGACGGCGTCCCCACGCGGCGGCGTCCTATCCCATCATTCAGGGCGATGCCGCTGCCCGGCTCACCGCGCCCGGCACGTTGACGAACGGCGCTGCGGCGCAGCAGACCCCTGCCGCCGCCTGACCATTGCACTTTTGTGTGTTTTATATTATACTTAGGGATGGCAGAGTGTCTGCCATCCCTTTTTTGAAACGATGAGGTAACCTTCATGTCAGAATATATCACCCATTCCCGCACCGAAACGGTGGCGCTGGGCAAGCGGATGGCCGCTGTGCTGGCTCCCGGGGCGCTGATCGCCTTTACCGGCGGTCTGGGCGCTGGCAAGACCGCCTTTACCGAGGGTCTTGCCGAGGGTCTGGGCTGCACCGACCCGGTGTCCAGCCCCACCTTTGCTATCGTGAACTACTACCGGGGCCCGCGCCCGCTGGCGCACTTTGACCTGTACCGCATTTCTACCGAGAACGATCTGTGCGCGGCAGGCTTCTACGATTATCTGGATCAGGGCGCTGTGGTGGCGGCAGAGTGGAGCGAGAACTTTGCCGACCTGCTGGCGCTGGAAAACCCCATCCGGGTGAACATCGAACGTCTGGACGATACCACCCGCAAGATCACCATTGAGGGGGTGACGGTATGAATATTCTGGCCGTGGATACGGCGGGCAAGACCGCCGGTGTGGCTCTGCTGCAGGATGATCGCCTGCTGTACGAGGTATATCTGGACGGCGGCATGACCCACAGCGAAACGCTGATGCCCATGATCGACAGCTGCTTAAAGATGTGCGGGCTGACCTGTGCGGACATCGACCTGTACGCCGTCAACGCAGGCCCGGGCAGCTTTACCGGCCTGCGCATCGGGCTGGCCGCCGTCAAGGGGTTGGCCTTCCCGCGCGAGACGCTGTGTGCCCCGGTGTCTACCCTGGAAGCGCTGGCCGCTGCCCACACCGGCGAGGGTACGGTGCTCTGTGCACTGGACGCCCGCCGTGCACAGGTGTACAGTGCTGCATTTGACCTTGCCACCCACACCCGTCTGCTGGACGATGACGCCCGGGCGGTGACAGATCTGGCGGATTTTGTAGAAAATTGCAAAAAGCCTCTGTTTTTTGTTGGTGATGGCGCGGGTCTGTGCTATAATAAATACAGCAATGTGCCGGGCGTGCTGCAAACACCCCCGGCGCTGCGGGGCGGCCGTGCCGCTGCCGTAGCACTTGTGGCAAAGCAGATGGCCGCAGCCGGGCAGGCTGTGCTGCCGGAGGCGCTGCTGCCGGACTACCACCGTCTCAGTCAGGCGGAGCGGGAGCGGGCGGAGCGTCTGGCTGCCGAAGCCGCAGCAAACAAACAATAAAAGCGGAACTGTGACCACTCACAGGGAAAGGACGTTTTTCCATGGCAAAACCCATCGCACTTGCCGCCGACCACGGCGGATTTGAACTGAAAGAGGCTGTCAAGGCACATCTGGAAGAGCTTGGTCTGGAGTATATCGACTTTGGCACCCACAGCACCGACAGCGTGGACTACCCCGATATGGCTGTGCCCGCCTGTGACGCAGTGGTGAGCGGCCAGTGCGAGAAGGCACTGCTGTTCTGCGGCACCGGTGTGGGCATCAGCATGGCAGCCAACAAGATCAAGGGCATCCGCGCCTGCTGCTGCTCCGACAGCTTCAGCTGCGAGTATACCCGCCGCCACAACGACGCCAACGCCCTGTGCATGGGCGGCCGCGTCGTCGGCCCCGGCCTCGCCTGCCAGCTGGTGGACCTCTTCCTCAACACCGAGTTCGAGGGCGGCCGCCACGAGAAGCGCATCGCAAAGCTGATGGCGATCGAGAACCGGTAAACCTTAGTATTCCAATATCTATTCACAATATAAGGAGAGTGTATTATGACCCCTATGATCGTTGAGCATCCGCTGCTGCAGCACAAACTGAGCATTCTGCGCAACAAGCAGACCGGCACCAAGGAGTTCCGTGACCTCGTGGGCGAGATCGCCACTCTGCTGTGCTATGAGGCTACCCGTGACCTGCCTCTGGAAGAGGTGGAGATCGAGACTCCCATCACCATGGCAAAGACCAAGGTGCTGGCAGGCCGCAAGCTGGCTCTGGTGCCGATCCTCCGCGCCGGTATGGGTATGCTGGATGGTATGCTGACCCTGCTGCCCGCCGCTAAAGTCGGCTTCATCGGCCTGTACCGCGACGAGGAGACCCTGCAGCCCGTGGAGTATTTCTGCAAGCTGCCGAAGGACATCGCCGAGCGCGACGTTCTGGTGCTTGACCCGATGCTGGCTACCGGCGGCAGCGCCATCGACGCCATCACCCAGATCAAGAAGCACGGCGCAAAGCACATCAAGTTCATCGGCCTCATCGCTGCTCCGGAAGGCATCAAGGCCCTGCACGAGGCACATCCCGATGTGGACATCTACCTCGGCGCACAGGACGACCATCTGAACGAGAACGGCTACATCGTCCCCGGCCTGGGTGACGCAGGCGACCGTATCTACGGCACCAAGTAAATCTCTGTATAACGGAAAAGTGCTCTGCCGGCCGGCAGAGCACTTTTTGCGTCTTGAAGCTTATTTTCTGCGTTTCAGGATCTCATCCAAAATGGAATCCGCCACATCATCCTTGCTCATCAGGGGCAGCTCACGGGCGCCGTCCGGCGTGATGAAGGTGACAACATTGGTATCCACGCCAAACCCGGCACCGGCGACCTTCAGATTGTTGGCCACCACCATGTCGAGGTTCTTTTTTTCGAGCTTGGCCGAGGAGTTGGCCAGCATATCCCGCGTCTCCATCGAGAAGCCGCAGAGGAACTGCCCCTTCTTCTTGGGGCCGATGGTGCCGAGGATGTCGGGCGTCCGCTCCACGGCGATGGAGAGGTCGCCGTCCTTCTTCTTGATCTTGTCGTCGGCCACGGCGGCGGGGCGGTAATCGGCCACGGCAGCGGCCATGACCAGAACGTCCATCTCGTCGAAGCGGCTGGTCACGGCCTCGTACATCTGCTGGGCTGTCGTGATGGGGACATCCTCGGTGAACCGCACCGGCTGCAGGGCCGTCGGGCCGTGGATGAGGGTGACGTCGGCACCCCGCATCGCGGCAGCACGGGCCACGGCATAGCCCATCTTGCCGGTGGAGTGGTTGGTCAGGTAGCGCACAGGGTCCAGCGGCTCCTGAGTGGGGCCGGCCGTGACGGCAATGCGCAGACCGGCGAGGTCCTTCGGCTTTGCGATGGCGCGGAAGATGTAGTCCAGCAGGACATCCTCTTTCGGCAGGCGTCCGCTGCCCACGTCCTTGCAGGCCAGCACGCCGCTCTCGGAGGGGATGACCGTGAAGCCGTACTTTTCCAGTGTGGCGATGTTGTCCTGGGTGATGGGGTTCTCCAGCATCCCGGTGTTCATGGCAGGGGAGACGAGTTTGGGACACTTGGCCGCGAGAACGACGGTGGTGAGCATATCGTCGGCGATGCCGTGGGCCATCTTGGCAATGATGTTGGCGGTGGCCGGGGCCACGAGGATGACGTCGGCCTTCTTTGCCAGCGAGATATGGGTGACTTCGAACTTGAAATCCCGGTCGAAGGTGTCTACCATGCACTTGTGGCCCGTCAGGGTCTCGAACGTGATAGGGGTGATGAACTGGGTGGCGTTTTTGGTCATGATGACCTCCACGTCGGCCCCCAGCTTGCGCAGTGCGCTGGCCACATTGGCCATTTTATAGGCGGCAATGCCGCCGCTGACGCCCAGAAGGACGCATTTTCCCTTCAGATCCATCCAAAATACCTCCTATAAATAGGGATAATATAACTACAGTATAATGCAAAACGGCCCAGAGCACAACAAAATCTTTGATGGGGGTTGTATCTTGGCCCAAAATGCGGTAAAATACAGCTTGACTTATACAAAAAAGCTCTCTGTCAGCGCTGGCGCACACAAGCCTCTCCCTTTGGGAGAGGTGTCACCGAAGGTGACGGAGAGGGCAAGGACGCTGACAGGAAACCGCAGACACGGCGACAGCATCGCTCTGACAAAGAGGCTGCTTATCGCTGGGTAAGAGTCCTGTCGTACTGGCCTTGCCCTCTCAGGCGCTTCGCGCCAGCTCCCCCAGAGGGGGGAGCCTTTTGCGGAGAGGTTCGACCCTGCGAGGAACTGAATTATGATTTTAGCCATTGATATAGGCAACACCACCGTCGCCCTCGGGGGCATCCGGGACGGACGTGTATGCTTTGTGGCCCACATGGACACGGTGCGCACCCGCACAGCGGCGGAGTACCGTGCCGAGATGGAAAAGGTGTTCTCTCATCGGAGACACCCGGAAAAGCCCATCCGCTTCGAGGGCGCTGTCCTCACCAGCGTCGTCCCCCAGATCACGGGGGCTCTGGCCGAGTGCGCCCGCCACTACACCGGCAAAAAGCCGGTCATCGTCTCGCCCGACATCCGCACCGGCCTCACGATGGGGGTGCCTGACCCTCACGCCGTCGGCAAAGACCGCCTTGTGGATGCGGCCTACGCGGCGGCGAACTTCCCCCTGCCGGTGGTCACGGTAGACCTCGGCACCGCCACCACGTTCAACGTGATAGATGAGAATAAGGTCTTCCGGGGCGGCGTCATCTGCCCCGGACTTTCCACTGGTCTGCGGGCGCTGGGGGAGCGGTGCGCCCAGCTGCCGCAGGTACATCTTTCTTCGCCCAAAAGCGCGATCGGCGTCGATACCGAGAAGTGTATGCTCTCCGGCTCTGTGCTGGGGACGGCTGTCCTGCTGGACGGCATCACGCAGCGCATCGAGGAAGAACTGGGCCGTCCGGCCACGCTGGTGGTCACGGGCGGTCTGGCAAAGTATGTCATTCCGCTCTGCCGTCACCCGCTCACCTATGACCCCGAGCTGCTGCTGAAGGGACTGGCTCTCCTTTACCAGCTCAATGCGCCGCAGCATGAGCGTCACCACGAGCCGCGCAGCGACGGTGAACACCGCCGTCCCCGCCCGGCAGGCAGACGCCCTTACAACAACGGCAGCAGCCCCCGCCGCCGCAGCCACAATAACCGCCGTCCCCGCCGGGACGATGAGGCCAAAGCGGGCTGAGCCCTGAAAGGAGAGACCTTATGATGAAATTAGGCATTCTCGGCGCAGGCATGATCGTCCGGGAGTTCCTGCCCTGGCTCACCGGGCCGGAAAGTCCCTTCAAGGTCGAGGCCCTTTGCAGCACGGAGCGGAGCGCCGGTGCAGCACAGGCTCTCTGTGACCAGTACGGTGTGCCGCGCCACACCACCAGCTACGACGAACTGCTGAGCTGGGTGGACGTTGTGTATATCGCCGTACCGAATATCCTGCACGTAAAATATACCCGTGCCGCTCTGGAAGCGGGCCGCCACGTCATCGTCGAAAAGCCGATGGCCCCCACGGCGGCGCTGGCCGAAGAGCTGGCCGAGCTGGCCCGGAGCAAAAAGCTCTTCCTCTTCGAGGCGGTCACCACGCAGTATCAGGACAACTACGCCAAGATCCGTGAGGTGCTGCCCAAGGTAGGCGCCGTCACGATGGTGCAGTGTAATTTCAGCCAGTATTCCAGCCGGTATCATGATTTCTGCGCCGGCAAGGTCTGGCCGTCCTTTGACCCGGCCTGCGCCGGCGGCGCGCTGATGGACCTGGGCGTCTACAATGTCAGCTATGTGGTGGGCCTCTTCGGCTCGCCCAACAAGGTCCACTATGCGGCCAACATCACCCGGGGCATCGACACCAGCGGCGTGCTGACGATGGAGTATCGCAGCTTCAAGGCCGTGAGCATCAATGCCAAGGACAGCAGTTCCCCGGCCCGGTACATCATTCAGGGTACCAAGGGGTATCTGCTCCAGAAATCCACCGCCAACTTCTGCGGCGGCGTCACCTTCCACCCCTATAAGGGAAAGGAAGAGCATTTCAACCTCAGCGCAGGCCGTCCCCGGCAGGCGGCGGAGTTCCACGCCTTTGCCCGCGCCATCGAGAGCGAGGATATGGAGCTTTGCAGCCGGATGCTGGACACCTCGGTGGCCGTCAGCCGTGTGCTGGAAACGGCCCGCCGCGATGCGGGCATCCGCTTCACCACGGATCTATAATGCTATCCCCGGGAGTTCCCTGACAAAACATCCCGTATATTTCAGACTGTATTCTACAAAAGACCCCGTGTATTTCACGGGCAGGTTTGCGCCGTATCCGACAATTTAGGGCGGAACGGCAGCAAGGAGGAAAACTGAATTATGAAAAAGAATGACATTCGCACCCTCACCCGGCTGGCACTGCTGGTCGCCATTGAGCTGGTCATGAAGGCCGTCGGCCTGGGCAGTGTCCCTGTAGGCCCGCTTTACATGAGCTTTTTGACCCTGCCGATCGCCGTGGGTGCCATCACCATGGGTCCCGCCGCAGGCGCTATCCTCGGCGGCGTGTTCGGCGCCGTGAGCTTCTATGACGCCGTCACCGGCGCTTCCGCCATGACCGGTGCGCTGTTCCAGGTCAGCCCCGTCAACACCTTCATCCTCTGTGTGGGTATGCGTGTGCTGATGGGCGTGTGCGTCGGCCTTATCTTCAACGCTGTCAAGAATTTCGATAAGCCCGGTACCTGGAGCTACCTTGTCAGCGCCATGTGCGCCCCGGCCCTCAACACCCTGTTCTTCATGGGTTACATCGTGCTGGCCTTCTACGGCTGCGATTACGTCCAGAACCTCGTGTCCGTCAAGGGCGCAGCCAACCCCCTGATGTTCGTCGTCCTGCTGGTCGGCGTGCAGGGCGTGGCCGAGTTCCTTGTCTCCGGCATCCTGGGCGGCATCGTCGCCCGCGCTGTCCACAAGTTTTTGAAGTAACAGGCGGTGTCGGTCAGGGACATCCGCTGATAAACCTCTCCGTCACGGCTGACGCCGTGCCACTGCCCGGGTTGCGGCACCCAGCATCCGCAGCGCTTTGCTTGCGTCTTGCTGGCCGCGGCCCCAACAGCGACTCCCTGTTTCCGCCACTGGCGGCGGTCGTCGTTGTTGCTCCTATCAAGGGGAGGCTGAAAGGAAAGATCATATAATAGGCCCCTCCCACGGCAAAAATGCTGAGGGAGGGGCTTTTGTGTTGATTTTAGCCTACCGGTGCGGTATACTTATCATACTTTATTCAAAAGAAGGAGGCGGCGGAAAATGCCCATCGGCCCCAGCAGACCCCTGAATTTAGCAAAGCCGGAGTCCATCGACATCCGGCAGGCCGCGCGGTATTTCGGCGCGCGGGGCGAGGCTGACAGCGCTACCCTCACCCTTCTGGAAAAGTGCGCTGCGCCCCTTCTCGCCGCCGCCACGCCCCGGGCCGTCTGGCTCGAGGCCGACGTGGAGAGCCTCACGCAGGCCGGTATTTTGAAGGGGGAGGACATCTTCCGGCATCTGGAAGGGTGCAGCGAGGCCCTGCTTCTGGCTGTGACGGTCGGCCCCGGCGTGGACGGACAGATACGCCGGGCCGGTGTGGGCGACATCGCCGCCGGTGTGGCGTCGGACGCCATCGGCTCTGTGCTGGCCGAACAGGCCGCGGACGCCGCCGAGGCCGAGCTGCGGCAGTGGGCCGCAGAGCAGGACAAGTACCTCACGGGCCGCTTCTCGCCGGGCTACGGCGACTGGCCCATCGGGGTGCAGCCGCTGGTGGCGGCGGCACTGGACACCGCCCGCCGGGCCGGGCTCTGCGTGACCGAAAATGACCTGATGACGCCCCGCAAGAGCGTGACCGCTCTGCTGGGCCTGAGCGACCACCCGGTGAAAGGACGTCTTGCCGGGTGCGGACACTGCGTGCTGAACACGCGGTGCGAATATAGAAAGAGGGGCAAGACCTGTGCAAGCGAATGAACTGTTTACCCAGCCGAATACCATCCTTCTCGACGGCGGCATGGGGACCATGCTGCAGGCGGCGGGCCTGAAGCTGGGCGCACGGCCTGAGGAACTGAACATCACCGACCCACAGCTCATCGAGAGCATCCACAGCCGGTACGCCGCCGCAGGAAGCCGCATCATCAATGCCAACACCTTCGGCGCGTCGGCCCATAAGCTGGCGGGCAGCGAATACACGCTGGAAGAGATCATTGCGGCGGGCATCGCCAACTGCAAGCGGGCCTGCGCCCCCTATGGCGCACTGGCCGCGCTGGACGTCGGCCCGCTGGGCGAACTGCTGGAGCCCAACGGCACGCTGGCCTTTGAAGACGCCGTGGCCGAGTATGGCCGCATCGTCCGGGCGGGTGTCGCCGCCGGGGCCGATCTCGTCTTCTTTGAGACCTTCACCGACCTCTACGAGCTGAAAGCCGCTCTGCTGGCCGCGAAAGAGAACTGTGACCTGCCCATCCTCGCCAGCATGAGCTTTGAGGCGGGCGGACGCACCTTCACCGGCTGCACCGTCGAGAGCTTCGCCGTCACGGCCCGGGGCCTCGGGGCCAACGCCGTGGGCATCAACTGCTCCCTCGGCCCGAAAGAAATTTTCCCCATGGCAAAGCGGCTGGCCGAGGCTCTGCCCGGCGATTTCCCGGTCTTTGTCAAGCCGAATGCAGGCCTGCCCCGGGCCGACGGCAGCGGCTACGACATCACGCCCCAGCTCTTTGCCATGGAGATGAAGCCCTACCGCGATTTGAAGCTCTTTGCGGCGGGCGGCTGCTGCGGCACCACCCCCGAGTTCATCAAGCTGCTGAACGGCGTCTTCGCCGACTGCAAGCCGGGCCGCCCCGCCCACGCCATGCCCTCGGTGCTCTGCTCGCCGATGGACTTCGTCACCGTGGACGGCATCACCGTGGTGGGCGAGCGCATCAACCCCACCGGCAAAAAGCGGTTCCAGCAGGCCCTGCGCGAGGGCGACATGAACTACATCCTCGAGCAGGCCGTCAGCCAGTCCGAGGCCGGAGCGCAGGTGCTGGACGTCAACGTGGGCGCGCCCGGCGTGGACGAGCCCGCCGTCATGGAGCAGGTGGTGAAGGCTTTACAAAGTGTCGTCAGCCTGCCCTTGCAGCTGGATTCCTCCCACGCAGACGCCCTCGAGCGGGGCCTGCGGGTCTACAACGGCAAGCCCATCGTCAACTCGGTGAACGGCGAGACCGAAGTGCTGGAGCGTGTCCTGCCCCTCTGCAAAAAGTACGGCGCGGCCATCGTCGGCCTTGCCATCGACGAGCGGGGCATCCAGCCCAGCGCCGACGCCCGGTTTGAGATCGCAAAGCGGGTGGTGGACGCGGCGCTGGCCCACGGCATCCCCCGGGAAGATATTTATATCGACTGCCTGACCCTCACCGCCAGCGCCCAGCAGCAGGACGTTCTGGCCACCGTGGAGGCGCTGGCCCGCTGCAAGACGGAGCTGGGCGTCCGCACCATCCTCGGTGTGTCCAACATCAGCTTCGGCCTGCCCTGCCGCCCCTACCTGAACACCACCTTCCTCACCATGGCCATGTACGCGGGCCTCGACCTCGCCATCATGAATCCTTCCAGCGAAGAGATGATGGCGGCGGTCTACTCTTACAACGTCCTCACCAACCGTGATAAGCAGAGCATGGCCTACATCGCCCGCTATGCCGATAAAGTCCCTGCCAGCGCCGCGTTGAAGCAGGCCCAGACGGCCCAGGCGTCTCAGACGTCAAACACCCCGGCGGAGGCGGATGCAGCTCACAGCGGCCCTTTTGCCGCGCTGATGCAGGCGGTGGAAAAGGGCCTCAAGGGGGAAGCCGCCGCCCGCACCCACACCCTGCTGGACGAAAACGAGCCCCTGACGCTGGTGGACGAGGCCCTCATCCCGGCGCTGGACGTCGTGGGTGAAAAGTACGAGAAGGGCAGGCTCTTCCTGCCCCAGCTGTTACAGGCCGCCAGCGCCGCACAGGCCGCCTTTGAAGAGATCAAGACTGCCATCGCCAAGCGGGGCGGGGCCGGGGCCAGCAAGGGCCGCATCGTCCTCGCCACCGTCAAGGGCGATGTCCACGACATCGGCAAGAACATCGTCCGCGTCATCCTCGAGAACTACGGCTTCGAGGTCATCGACCTTGGCCGCGATGTGCCGGTGGAGACGGTGGTGGACACTGTCCGGGAGAAGGATGTCCACCTCGTGGGGCTCTCGGCCCTGATGACCACCACCCTCAAGAGCATGGAGGAGACCATCGCGGCCCTCCATGCAGCAAAGCTCGACTGCAAGGTGATGGTGGGCGGCGCTGTCCTGACGCCCGAGTACGCCGAGAAGATCGGCGCGGACTGGTACGCCAAGGATGCCAAGCAGAGCGCCGATATTGCCAAGAAATTCTTCGGCGAGTCATAAAAACAGAGCAAGAGCCGGTGCAGGATGCACCGGCTCTTTTGGCGTTTACTGTTCATATTGGCTATGATCCACCAGCGCCATGATGCGCTCCGGCGGGGCGGAGAGGCAGGCCGGGGCGTCGGGTTCGGCCACGGAGAGGGTCGTCTTGCTCACTTTCCACCACAGACGGGTGGTGCCGTCCGGCAGCTGGAAGATGAGGTTCCAGTCGAAAGGGTTCTCGCTGGCCGAGAGAAGCTCCACCGGCAGGGCGTTCTCTGCGCCCGGGGCGGAGGGCGCGAAGTCGTGGGCGCGGATGCCCACGGCGGTGCAGCCCTCCGGCACCTCAGCGGCCAGATGCAGCAGACTCTCACAGCCTGCGAGGCGGACGCTGTGGGCGTCCACCCGGGTGCAGGGCAGGATGTTCTTGCAGCCGGTCAGCCGGGCCGCAGCGGTGCTGCGGGGGTCGGCAAAGACCTCTTTCGTGGTGCCGGTGCGGAGCACCTGCCCGCCGTCCATGACGATCATGTCCCGGCACAGGCGGTAAGCCTCGTCCCGGTTGTGGGTGACAAGCAGGGCTGTGCCGTCGAAACCCGCCAGCAGGCTGCCCACTTCGCCCTCCACCTCCTCGCGGAGGTAGCTGTCCAGTGCGCTGAACGGCTCGTCCAGCATCAAGATCTTCGGCTTGCCCACAAGGATACGGGCCAGCGCGGTGCGCTGCTGCTGTCCGCCGGAAAGCTCTGCCGGGCGGCGGTCAGCCAGATCTTCCAGCCGCAAGGCTCGCAGCATCCCGGCGCAGCGGGCCTTGCGGGCGGCTTTGTCCCTTTCGGCTTTCAGGCCGCAGAGGATGTTCTGCTCCACGGTCATATTCGGGAAGAGGGCGTAGTTCTGGAAGAGCAGGCCCACGCCGCTGAGAAGTTTTTGGCGCTCGCTTTCGGTCCCGGCCCAAAAGTCCTGTCCCCTGTAGAGCACTTGCCCCTTTGTAGGCTGGAGCAGGCCCACGAGGACGCGCAGGAGCGTGCTTTTGCCGCATCCGCTCGGCCCCATGATGATGAATACGTCCTGACGGTTTATCGTGAAGTTGAGATCCTTCTGCACGACGTAGCTGCCGTAGCCGACCGTAAGGTCCCGCGCTTCGATGATGGGTGTGGAGGTATTCATATATTCAAAATATTGCAGAGGATGGTGAGGACAGCCGTGGACAGCACGATGCCCACGATGGAATAGACCACGGCCGAGGTGGTCGCCTTGCCGACTGCTTCGGCATTGCGGCCGCAGCGCAGGCCCTGGTAACAGCCGGTTATGGCGATGAGCATACCGTAGACCGCGCCGTGCACCATGCCCACCCAGAGGTTGTTGATGTTGAACCCTTTCTGGGTAAATGTATAGTATTCCATGGGATCAAGGCCGAGTATCCCGACGCCGACGATGAAGCCGCCCATGATGCCCAT
>ERZ772991.1484-NODE-1484-length-20308-cov-4.005234_pt1 | contig 20308 bp, 16 predicted proteins | sample MGYA00511128_ERZ772991 | MGnify/ENA primary metagenome ERZ772991 (study PRJEB29015, sample SAMEA2737655) | human gut metagenome | biome: human gut; feature: human-associated habitat; material: faeces | place: China | collected 2012 ... | reverse complement strand
TATATCATAATCTGAAAATAGATTAAAAATAAATATTTCTCGGCTCAATACGTTCGTTATAGCTTCTAATAGAAATTCAAACGAGCCTCTCGCAAAACGCGCCCTCATTTAAATTTAATAAGAAGCTATACACTCACTCCAATCACATTCGAAATATTGATTTTTAATTATTGTTCAGATTTTATAAAAAATTAATGTCAAACGTTGTAGGGGTCGGCGTCACCGACGACCCGCAATATAAAATTTGTGATATAAGCCAAAATAATAAATTAATCATAAATGAAAAAACATAATTATAATGAAATTTATTCAATTCCTCGGCGGCATTACGTATTAAAAGAAATTGTAAAATTGTAACAAACGAGCCTCTCGCTGCTCTTGCTACGCAAGCCATCGCTTCCTCATTTGTTACAATAAAACAATTTCTAATAACACTCCAATTGCATTCGTCATTTCATAAATTTATTATAATTATGTTAAAAAAATTAATGTCAAACGTTGTAGGGGTCGGCGTCCTTAGGGCGACCCGATAAATAATAAATTAATCTAAAATTTCACCGTTTGTACCGATTGTATAAACTTGCCACGGAATGAATTTACCGCTGTTTTGCAACGCTGTTTTTGCGGCATACTCAATACCGCCGCAACACGGAACTTCCATACGAACTATCGTAACGCTCTTAATGTTGTTGCTTTCGATAATCGCTTGCAATTTTTCAGTATAGTCAATATCGTCAAGCTTCGGACAACCGATTAGTGTAATTCTGTTTTTTATAAACTTGTTGTGAAAATTGCCGTAAGCGTATGCACTGCAATCTGCCGCAATAAGAAGATTGGCATTGTCAAAATACGGTGCGTTGACAGGTACAAGTTTGATTTGTACCGGCCATTGTGAAAGTTGGCTCGTTGAAACAGGCGTGCTTGTTTCGGTATTGTGCTTTATAGCCTTTGCCATACTGCCCGGACAGACAAACGCAGGCTTTTCTTGTTCTTTTGCTTTCTGCATATTTTGCTTTACCGCATCTTCATCAAATGCGGCGGCTTCACGGGTTTCAAAAGAAATCGCATTAGTCGGACAGGTAGGTAAGCAGTTTCCTAAACCGTCACAGTAATCGTCACGCAAAAGCTTTGCCTTGCCGTCAACAATCCCTATTGCACCTTCTTGACAGGCATCGGCACAAATACCGCAACCTGTACATTTATCTTCATCTATTTTTATAACTTGTCTTATCATAATAATCCTCCGTTTTAATATGTTTTTTCGATAATCACTATTATAATACAAAAATCAATAAAAGTCCACTATTTTAGTGTAAATTTTAAAGAAATATTATACCATTCCAAAAAGCATATAAATCAACGTTCCGACAACACCACTGCCAAGAATAATTGTAATTGCGTTCGTTTTAAATTTTCTGAGTAAAAACAGCGCCACAAGAAATATACCGAGTTCGACAAAACGAATATCTTTTAACGATGCAGAAAAAATATCGGTTTGGAAAAGTGCGAGCATTAGTATAGATGTGCCTGCGGAGGTTATAAGTGCGACAACAGCAGGACGAAGGGCAGATAAAACCGTCTGAACTCCGCCGACAGTGCGGTATTTATAGTAGAAATACGCGAGTATAAAGCATATGACAAATGACGGAATGATACATCCGAGCGAGCAAAGCAACACACCGCCTATACCGGCGATACGCATACCGACAAATGTTGATGAATTTATGGATATAGGACCCGGGGTCATTTCCGCAACAGTGATAAGGTCGGAAAATTCCTCCATAGTCATAAGGTGGTGTATGTTTACTATTTGTTCCTGAATAAGCGGAATTGCGGCATAACCGCCACCGACGCTGAACAGACCGACTTGTATAAATGAAAAAAATAATTTCAGTAAAAGCATTATCTAATCTCCTTTTTATGTTTCTCTTTTAAAACCGACACAAGTAAATCGAGTAGGCCTATTCCAAGACATACGAGTATGACTATCATAGCGCTTACCCCTAAAAAATAAGTACATACAAACGCAATAATCATCATTGCGATATATAAAATTCTGCGGGCTTTGAATACGTTTTTCGCAAGATTTATAACAACGTCAAATATAACTGCCGCAACGCCTGCACGCATAACTTGAAGTGCAACGGCTATGTATTTGTTTGTTCGGAATTGGTTATAGAACAGAGATATGATTGAAAGTACAATCATAGGAGGCAATATTGTGCCGAAAACGGCGGAAAGTGAGCCTAAAATTCCCGCCATTCTGTAACCGATTATAACAGACGCGTTGACGGGCAGCGGACCGGGTGCAGACTGAGTTATTGCGGTCACGTCAAGCATTTCGTCCTCATCAAGCCATTGCAGCTCCTCAACAAATTTTTTCTTCATTAATGAAACAATTACAAATCCGCCGCCGAATGTACATGAGCTTAAAACAAACATAGACTTAAATAATGTCCATAATATCCACGCTTTACTTTTTTTCATTATGTAAATTCTCTCCTATTTTATTTTTAACGATTATATTATATCATTCTTTTTTGTGTTTGTAAATTCATAGGTCAGAATAAGATTTTAATAAATTAAAAAAAATTATAAAAAAATATTGTTTTTTGAAATAAAATCTGATAAAATGTAAGGCGGAATTAATTTTTAAAACAATGGAGTGATACAAATGGCAATTAAAATAGGTATATTGGGATACGGCAATCTTGGCCGCGGTATTGAATGTGCAATCAAGCAAAACGATGATGTTGAGCTTGCTGGTGTATTCACAAGACGTGATCCGTCAACTGTTAAGATTATGACAGAGGGTGTTAAGGTTTATTCGGTTGATGACGCTCCTAAGATGAAGGACGAAATCGATGTTATGATTCTTTGCGGCGGAAGTGCGACAGACCTTCCGAAACAAACACCGGAATATGTTAAGTATTTCAATGTTATAGACAGTTTTGATACACACGCAAAAATTCCTGAACATTTTGCGGCAGTTGACGCAGCTGCAAAGGCTAACGGCAACGTTGGTATAATTTCAGTAGGTTGGGACCCGGGTATGTTCTCACTTAACCGTCTTTATGCAAATGCTATACTTTCAGACGGTAAGGACTATACTTTCTGGGGCAAAGGCGTGAGCCAAGGTCACTCAGACGCTATCAGAAGAATTGACGGAGTTAAGGACGCAAAGCAATATACAGTTCCTGTTGACTCTGCACTTAAGGCAGTAAGAAACGGTGAAAACCCTGAACTTACAACTCGTCAAAAGCATACGCGTGAATGTTATGTTGTAGCGGAAGAAGGCGCAGATAAGGCTCGTATAGAAAATGAAATCAAGACAATGCCTAACTATTTCTCAGATTATGATACAACTGTAAACTTCATTTCAGAAGAAGAATTAAAGGCTAACCACAGCGGTATTCCTCACGGTGGATTTGTTATCAGATGTGGTAAGACAGGTTGGAACGGTGAAAATAGTCACATTATTGAATACAGCCTAAAGCTTGATTCAAACCCTGAATTTACTTCATCAGTGCTTATTGCATATGCAAGAGCCGCATATCGTATGAGCAAAGAGGGACAAAGCGGTTGTAAGACTGTATTTGACGTTGCACCGGCTTACCTTAGCAAGTTAAGCGGAGAAGAACTTCGCAAGAATCTTCTATAATAAATAACACAAGCAAAAGCCGTCTTAGGACGGCTTTTTTATCTGAGAGGGAATATGATTTTAGTAATAGCCGAGAAACCGTCATTGGGCAGAGATATTGCGGACGCACTGCCGGGACAGGTTACAGAGAGAAATAACAGATTTATACGAAAAGGCGACTATGCGGTCACATGGGTATTCGGTCATATGCTGAGTCTGAAAGAACCGGAAGACTATGATATGAAATATAAAAAGTGGTCGCTTGACGATTTACCGATATATTTCGACAGTTGGGAACTCAAAATGGGTGAGGACAGTAAATCAAACAGAAATTACGAAACCAAAGCACAGCGTGTCGGACTTATAGGCGAGTTGCTCGAAGAATCGGAATCTGTTATACATGCAGGCGATCCCGACGAAGAAGGACAGCTTTTAATTGATGAAATTCTTAGGTGGTTTGATTATAAAAAGCCTGTTAAAAGACTTAATACCGGTGATACGACACGCGGAGGTCTTGTAAAGGCACTGTCACATATGACGGATAACGATGACAGCTTGAATGAGGGGTGGTCGGCATATGCGAGAAGTGTCGCAGACCTTATGATCGGCGTCAATATGAGCCGCTTTTTCACATGCTCAAATTCGGGTGTTTTGCTTGCGGTCGGTCGTGTTCAGACACCGACTTTGGGACTTGTCGTAAAACGTGATATGCAGATTGAGGGACATATAAAGACTGTATATTATGATATTTTTGCCGATGTAAATGTTGAAACGGCTGACGGAAATAAAACCGTTACCGCAAAATATACAAAGAAGAAACAAAAGGGTGCTGAAAATAAGCAAATAACTGAGCTTGACGAGGCGGAAAAGATAAAAAATGACCTTATAAACAAACGGTTTGACAATATTAAAATCGAAAAGAAAGTCGTAAATGAAGACCCGCCGTTGCCGTTTAACCTTGTAAAATTGCAAAGTTATTGCAGCAGCCACTTTGGGTATAACCCTGCAGATGTTATGGATATTACGCAGTCACTTCGTGAAACGCATACGGCGATAACGTATAACCGTTCGGATTGTCAGTATCTGTCGGAGGAACATTTTAAAGAAGCTCCGAAAACACTTGCACAAGTTGTGCAGAATATTAAATTCAAGCCGAGTGAGCTTGATCCGACAATTCATTCAAAGTGTTTTAACGATAAAAACATAACCGCACATTTTGCGATAATTCCGACAAATAACAAGGTCGATTTGAACAAGCTTACCGAACGTGAGAAAAATGTATATCTTGCGGTGTGTAAATATTATATGGCACAATTTTTGCCTAAGGCTGTCAAAGAAAAAACTAAAATGACGATTGAACTTGACGGAGAATATACGCTTGCGGCATATTCGACAGTCGTTTTGAAAAAAGGATATACGGCGATATTCAAGGATATAAAAGCCGAAGAAGTTACGGAACTTAGCACTATTGCGGACGGTATGTATTCAGGGACTGCGATTGACGCGCGGCTTGAGGAAAAAGAAACAAAGCCGCCGTCACGATACACAAAGGCGACCTTGAATGAAGATATGACAAGGATTGCGAAGTATGTAACTGATCCCGAGGTCAAGAAAATGCTTTTGGAAAAGGATAAGGATAAAAAAGGTGAAAACGGCTCAATCGGAACTTCCGCAACGCGAAGTACGATTATTGACAGCCTTATAACAAAAGGCTATGTTGCCGAAGACGGAAAACGGCTTATTTCAACGGAGCTTGGACGTGAACTGTACCGCATATTGCCCGATGAAATCAAGAAAGCTGATATGACGGCAAAATGGTGGGCGATACAAGAGGATATTCGTTCCGGAGATAAGACGTATAAATCGCTTACGGACAATGTGCTTGATACGATAAAAACAGTAATTTCTAATTCATATCCTGCGGTAAATCAAGCCGTTATGACAAAGGCGGTAACGGAAAAATATCACGAAGTAATCGGAACTTGTCCGCTTTGCGGCGGTAACGTTATAGAGGGAACAAGGGGATTTGGGTGTAGTAATTGGCGTGAGCCGATGAACTGTAAATTCACTGTTTGGAAAAATCAAACAAAAGGTATGTTCTCAAATGTCACAATAACTTTGCCTATGGCTAAAAAATTGCTTGCGGGTAAAAGTGTCAGAATGAAAAAACTGTTGAAAAACGACGGCACGACATTTGACGCTGATGTTGAATTAAAAGTAGATAAAGAATCGCAATATCCGGTACAATTTGTTTTTGCACCGCCGAAACCGCTCGGAAAATGTCCGAAGTGTAACGGTGACGTTGTGGAAAGTATGAAAGCATTTTCGTGCAATAATAACTGCGGATTTATTATATGGAAGAAATCCGATAGAGGATTGTTTAAGAAAACAACGATAACTCAAACAATGGTCAAAAAATGGCTTGCGGGTGACAAGGTGCGATGTAATAAGCTTATGGGTAAAAACGATACGGAATTTAAAGCGGACGTAACTATGAAATATAACCCCGACAGCGTGTATAACGCACCAGATTTTACATTGGAATTTGTGAATGACGAGAAAAAAGACGCACCTCAGTAAAATGAGATGCGTCTTTAATTTTACATTAAAACAGAATGACCACAGAATTTTGTGACCTTTTCATTAAGTGTATGAGCAAGGTCTAAAATAAGATTTTTTTGTCGGTACTGATAAACGGAAAATTTCATGCCGTTTTTTAAACCTATTTCAAGTTTGTGATTTATCGAAAGGTATATAAAAATTATCGGAAGAATAACCGTTATACAGGTTGCGATTGCATAGAATAGATATAACCAAGACAGCTGGATTTTGACTTTTGCATAAGCTATGTCATCATATTTTACTACCGGTACTCTGTTGTATCGTTGTGGAACGATTATAAATTCTGCACGGTCGTTTTTGACATAGACAGTTGACATAATTGTTGTATCAAAGAATCCCATGCGTATGCCCTTTGATGAGGAAAGAGTGTACATCGTAGCAGGTTCTTCTTCATTCTGCTCCGCAGCTTCGATATAAGAAGCGTTTTCGTAAGCCAAAGGGTCTGTGTTTATGTATAAGTCACGCAGTAGATTTAGTATTAACGGTTGGTTTGGCACTAAATTTTTCTGTGACAGTGCAAAGGGATATTCATAATCATTGTCTGTCTTATCGATTTTAAATGTATCGCCTTTCAGAGTTATATCTTTTATGTTTTCGATAGGGATGAATTTTTCTGATACATTTTTGAAAAATATTCCTCTTGAACAAGCGATAAAACCAAGAGCGGCATTTCCGTTTTTTTCGCTGACTGTTGCAAAGTAAACAATACTGTTATTTAACAGTGAAAGATATTCTTCGTTTTTAGAATACAAAAGTCCTGCAAAATCATTTATACCTGTTCTTACTGATGGTTTTTCGGGATATTCAAAATAAATCTCAGGTATGCCTTTATATTTGCTGATAATATCATCATATATCGGGTGGTGTACGGTTTTGGCAAATTTTATTATATTGTTTTCTCCGATTTGAAAAGCAATATTTGCTCGATTACCGCTTAGTTGTATTCCCCCTAAATCCAAAATGTTCATTTTAAATCCTTCTTTCATTTATATTTGTTAAAATTATAATACCATATTTGAAGAATTTAGTAATGGACTTAAAGTGATAAAAAACGAGCCTATCGACATTTGTCGACAGACTCATGTGTTTAGTATAAATTTTATTTCAAAGCATTTTCGATTGCGTTAAGTTCGTCTTGTGTGAAGTCAAGATTATTTAGTGAGTTGACATTCTCAATAATCTGAGAAGCTTTTGACGCGCCAAGAAGAACACTTGTAAGTTTGCCGCCTCTCAAGTTCCATGCACAAGCCATTTGAGCAAGTGACTGACCTCTGTTTTCGGCAATCTTATTCAGCTTAATAATCTTTTCGATTTTATCGGCTGTAATGCCCTCTTTTGTAAGGAACGGAGAACTTTTTGCGGCTCTTGAGTCGGCAGGAATACCGTTTATGTATTTATTTGTAAGAAGTCCCTGTGCAAGCGGACAGAATGAGATTGAACCTATACCCTTGTCTTGCAGTACGTCCTGCAGGCCGTTTTCAATCCAACGTTCAAACATATTGTAACGCGGTTGATGAATAACAAGCGGAGTGCCAAGTGACTTCATAATTTCAGCCATTTGCTTTGTCTGTTCTGCGTTGTAGTTTGAAATACCTACATAAAGCGCCTTACCGCTTCTTACGATATGGTCAAGTGCCGACGCTGTTTCTTCCATAGGTGTGTCAGGATCGGGACGGTGATGATAGAAAATATCGACATATTCAAGTCCCATACGTTTCAAACTTTGGTCAAGACTTGCGATAAGGTATTTTCTTGAACCGTGGTCGCCGTAAGGTCCGTCCCACATACCGTAGCCTGCTTTGGTTGAGATGATTAATTCATCACGATACGGCGCAAGTTCGTGTTTCAAAACCTTGCCGAAGTTTTCTTCGGCACTGCCCGGATACGGACCGTAATTGTTGGCAAGGTCGAAGTGAGTAATGCCAAGGTCGAAAGCTGTTGTAAGCAAATCAACCATATTGTCGTAACTGTCGTTACTGCCGAAGTTGTGCCATAAACCAAGCGAAAAAGCAGAAAGTAACAGGCCGCTCTTTCCGCAACGGTTATATTTCATTGTTTCATATCTTTCTTTGTTTGCAATATACATTTTCAAAATCCTTTCTTATTTTATATGTTGACTTTTGCGGAGTTTCTTGCAATAATGTTTTGTTCGATTATCGAAGAAACAGCATTTTTTTTATTAATTAAATCCATCAGCATTGAAAAACAACGCTTTGCCAATTCGTCGATGTTTTGACTTACTGTAGTGATTGATGGGATAAAGTACGCAGATGAAAGCGAATCGTCAAAACCTGTGATTTGCATATCGTTTGGAATGTTAATTCTGTTTTCGTATGCGGCGCTTATAATTCCCTGTGCAATTAAATCGTTGGATGTAATAATTACATCGGGGAGTGAGGTTATAATTTTCTTTGTGAACAGTCTTCTTGCGGTTTTCAGTTTGTCACCGTGCAGGCTTTCTTCTAAAAATATCACCGAAGTTGTGTCGTTGTATTTTTTTAATGCATCGGTATATCCGTTGTATCTGTCCCAAAGATTGCTTTGACCGGTCAGAGTTTCACCAACATACATAAATTTTCTGCAACCAGATTTATAAAGTGAATCAACCATTTCTTGAACGGTTTCCCTGTTGTTGAAAGTAACAGACGGAATATTGTCGACTGTTCGGTCGCCTGTAACTATAGGAATAGATTGTGCGGCAATGCTTTGAATAAGCGGAATGTCGGAGTTGTCACCGATAAAAATGATACCGTCAATGCGTCGCTCCAAAAGTGCTTTTATACCGTCCTTCTCTGCTTTTATATTATGTCCGCTTTCGGTAAAAAGTACGGTATAGTCAGACATACGAGCGTATTTGAGTATCGCTGACGCACACGTTGCGTAAAATTCACCTGAAATGTCGGGGAATACAACACCTATACTTTTGCTTTTTTCACAACGCAGACTTCTTGCAGTTGTGTTGGGTGTGTAATGCAGTTCTTTTACGGCGTTTTTTACGCGTTTGCAAGTATCGTCCGAAATTGAAGGATTACCTGAAAGTACGCGTGAAACGGTTGAAGGCGATACTTTTGCGAGTTTTGCCACATCTTTTATTGTTACTTTTTGCAATATTTCACCTCCTGTGCAATCGTTTGCGTAAATAGGCGTTTAAAATGCACAGATTAAATTTTGTATCTGTGCAATCGTTTGCATAAATAATATCATATGATTTCTAAATTGTCAACAGTTTTTATGAAAGTGTATATTTTTAGAATATATCGTCAATCATTTAAAATGGTTAATATTTTCACAATATTTATCAAATATTGTGAAAATAAAACGATCTGATATATTTTTAAAAATAATTACAAAAATACTTGATTTAATAGAAAATGGGTGATATAATGACAACAACATTTATAAGAAAAATAATGAAAGGAAAGAAAATAATGCAAAAGGAAACTAAGAAAGAAAGATTTGACAGAATTTCAGAGGCAAGAAAAATTAAAATACTTGACGGAATTCGACTGCTTGAAAACTGCTCAAACAAATCAAATTACGAATACACAAATGATGAAATAGAAAACATATTTGCAGACATTGAAAAAGCCTTACATTCGGCAAAAGCAAAATTTACGGCAGATACAAAGCAACAACGTATAGATATGTTTAAATCTGAGTTTGAAAGAGAATATACGTGGCTTAACGGATTTATGAGAAATGTTTACAGATTTGCAGATAAAGAGGCTATGATTTCTCCCGAAACAAAGACTGCTTGGACATATTCTGAACTTAATTCAGAAGCAAACCGTTTTTCAAATGCGATTTTGGACGCCGGAATAATAAAAGGCGGAGTAGTGATGTTCCAACTTTTGAATTGCCCGGAATTTGCGTTTGCATATATCGCTTGTCATAAAACAGGTACAGTAAGTTGTCCGATAAATTTCAGATTGTCAGCCGGTGAAATTGCAATAACTATTGAGGACAGCAGACCGACAGTATTTATATATGAATCAATCAACAAAGACGCTGTTGAACAGGCACTGAAACTTTCAAAATTCACACCGAAAATGATAATTATGGTGGACGAAGAAGGAGCGGCTCCTATACCTGGTACGGTAAAATATTCGGATTTTGTGAAGAATGCATCGGCAGAAAATCCGAATTTGAATTGGAATCTTTCTATATATGATGAAACGACAAGACTTTATACATCGGGAACAACAGGCAGACCAAAGGGTGTTTGTATAACAAGTATTAACGAAGTGCTTTCGGCGCACGATGTTATGATACATTTCCCGTTCTCGTCAGAGGATAAGTCTATGAATACAACACCTTGGTTCCACAGAGGCGGTTTGCATTCGGGCGGTCTTACACCGACATTTTATGCGGGTGGCTGTGTTACGATAATGCGTAAATTTGACGCGGCTTTGACGCTTAAATATGTGGAAGATTATAAGCTTTCGTTCATAATCGGTGTACCGGCTGTTTTGGAACGTCTTACGGAGGCTCAGGAGAGAAACGGCAGAGATTTGAGTACACTTCACGGTATCGTTACAATGGGTTCGCCGCTTGAACGTGCGGCTTGTATGCGTTATCAGAGAGTGCTTACACCGAAAATATTCAATGGCTACGGAACAACCGAAACTTTCTGGAATACATTTCTTAGACCGAACGATTTACCTGAAATGGCGGGTACAGCGGGCAGAGCTTGTACTGATGATGACGTGCGAGTAGTAAAGGTATTTGAGGACAGACGTGCCGAACCTCACGAAATTGTTGCTAAAGATAATTGTGAAGTGGGTGAAGTGATTATCCGCTCACACGCAAAATCAGCGTATTTCTACTATAATAATGAGGGTGAAACGGAGCGTAAATTCCATAACGGATATTTGTACACAAACGACCTTGGTACTTGGGACGAAAATCATTTTATTACTATTGCCGGAAGAAAAGACGATATGATTATTTCACAGGGTGAAAATATTTATCCTACGCAGATTGAAGAAGTGCTTAATTCACATCCGAAAGTTGCGGACAGTATCGTTACAGCCGTTCCCGATAAAGCACACGGCGAAATTGTTACGGCTTATATCGTAAAAGCAGATGAATCGCTTACTGTTGACGAACTTGAAGAATTTTGTAAAAACAGTCCTATGATTTCAAACTATAAACGTCCGAGATATTATAGATTTACAGCGACTATACCGACAAACGTTACGGGTAAGAAACTTCATTATAAAATTAAGGAAATGGCAAAGAATGATCTTATAAACGGACTTTTAATTCGTGCATAAAATAAGGGTGGTGTAATACCACCTTTATTTTTTTCGGTAATTTACAATTTATTTACAAAATATCAAATAATATTGTAATTTAGTGGTATATGTTGTATTATATAACATAGGGGGGAGAAAGGACTAATATACAATATGTATACAATTTTGCAAGAAGAAAAGAATATTGAGGGAGTGGTAAAGACTACATACGGCATCAAATGTGAGGAAATGGCTGTTAATGACGTGTCACCAAATAAAAAAGAGGTGACAGAATTAATCGGAAGACTGAACAAATACGAATTGTCACCCTGTCATCTGCAAGATGTAATTGAAGATTTTATCTAACAGAAAAAGCAAGCATTGTTTGTAGCAGTAGCTTGCTTTTTTTGTAACTTTAATCGGAGGTGTTTGTTACTCGAGATACTAAACAGTCGCTCATTGACGGAAGGGGAAATGTATGATACAATTCAATATAGATTTCTTGTATCGCATAACGTCACATTCTGTCAGAAAAGCTAGCTGACAAATAAAATTGAGAAAGGGATTTGTTTAATGATGGATACAACTATAATTTATAACGATTACCTTTCGGGCGATGCAAAGGCTCTTGAAAGGCTTATGGAGATTTACGGTGACAAGCTTACGCTGTATATAAACGGATATATAAAAAATCTCCACGATTCGGAGGACTTGTTGATAGAAGTTTTTGCGTATCTGATCAGCAAACGGCCGAATATTAAAAGCAGTTTTGAAAGTTACATATATAAAGCGGCTCGAAATCATGCACTGATGTTTTTGAGAAAAGCAAAAAGACATATCATTCTTACAGAGGAAGAAATGAATTTTTGCATAGAAAATACATTTGAAGATGAAGTGTGCATTGCGGAGCGAAACAAGCGGATTTATGACTGTATGGAATATTTGCCGTCCGCTCAAAAAGAGGCTCTTTATCTTGTATACATTGAGGGAATGAGTTACAAAGAAGCCGCTGCTGTTTTAAGAAAGTCGGCAAAACAGATTGATAAGCTGTTGCAACTCGGCAAAAAGAAATTAAGACCGTTACTTGAAACGGAGGGGATAAAAAGTGCGTTCAACGACTGAAAGAATAAAACTGGCGAAAAAACAGGCTGATGAAATAAAAAAACAGCGCAACGAAAAAAGACATAGACTGGCGGTCATCTCGTGCTATTCGTTTGGCATTGCTTTAATCGTAGTTATATCGGCACTTGTATGTAATTTGAATTTTGCGGGATTTGAGCATACGCCGATGCATGACACAGCCAGTATTTTTGCCAACAAAGGCTTTTTGGGGTATGTTGTTGTAGGGATTTTGGCGTTTTTACTTGGCATTTCGGTAACTTTGATGTGTGACATTCTTCATAAAAGAAATAAAGAGAGGAATGAGGGAAATGACAGAACTGACAGATAATCTTTTACAGCTTTTCTGCGTTTTTATCTGCGGATGCTGCTCCTGTATTTCGGCAATACGAAACAGAAGTTACAATCGCCTTTTGGTATTGCTTTTTTACCTGAGTTTCGGAATGGGTCTTGCCTATTGGGTACTGTACCTTATATTGTTAGGCACTTCTCCGCTTGTGTTCTGTGTTTCGGAACTGAGCTGGACGGCATCGTATATTTTTCTTACTTTACGTCTTTATGCAGATGTACCGAAAGAAAAACATAAAAAGAAAGCAATATTTTGGATTTTACCGTTGTTTTCTCTGGGTATGGGTATTTTCTTTTGTTTGCGAGGCAGTTATTTTGAGAACATCTTAATGGGCACAGCAATGGGAATATTGGGCTTTTATGCGGTAAAAGGTATATATTTTGCAAAAATTCAAAAACAGACGGGTAAGCTGTGGATTTTTGCGGCGGCTTTGATTTTTTATGCGGCAGAATATCTTTTGTGGGGTTCTTCGTATTTTATTGCGGAAAACACCTTTATAAATCCGTATTATTTGGTTGACATATTTATAATGAATCCGGCTCTTATTCTGATAGCCGTTGCACAGAGCAGGGAGGAAAAGCTATGCCGTACAATATAGAAAATATATTTATATGCCTTGCGGCTCCGTTTTTGCTTGCCGCACTCGGTACAAATACCGGTAACAGAAAAAATTATATTTTTATAGTTCTCGGATTTGTCTGCTGTATTATATCCGCCTATTTGAATACATTTTTTTCGGTACTTTACGGTGCACAGGAAACATCTGCTGTATTGGAAATATCACCTGTTATAGAGGAAACGGTAAAACTCATTCCTCTTTTGTTTGGTTTGATTGTTTTTGAACTTCAACCGCATGAAGGGGATAATATTATTTTTAATATTGCGGTGGGATTTGCCACCTTTGAAAATATCTGTTACCTTTTGGAACACGGAACAGGTAATTTGTTTTATTTATTAGTGCGAGGTTTTTCAACCGGAGCTATGCACATTACATGTGCTTTTATAATCGGGTACGGACTGAGAGTATTCCGCCGACCTGCTGCGTTAAAGGCATCCGGCATTTTTGCACTGTTGTGCGTCGCGATTACATTTCACGCAATGTTTAATATGCTTATGAAAACCGACGGTTTAATAAAGCAATTTGGATATGCGGTTCCGATTGTTTCTTGCCTTATTCTGTTTCTGCTGAAATACCGTTTCAGAAAAATAACTGATTCAAAATAACTCTGTTTTATTCAGACCGGAAAAAATCCGGTCTTTTTTGTTTTTTTAGGGGGAAATTTTATATTTTCAAGCACCTATATAATAAAAGGGTGGATTGAGGAGGTGTGTGAATTGAAATCTAATGCGGAAAGAATGAATTTAGTTTTCGCACGTGCGAAAAAGATAAAACATTGCAGGGAGATAAAAAAGCTGAATTTCTGCAAAGTGGCAACCGCCCTGCTTTCCGTTCTTTTGCTGTGCTGCACCGCATTATTTCCGACATCGTACAAAAGTGCGGCGGTTGCCGGTTACTGCGGTGCAATTCTGCTGATTGACGGAATGTGCGGATATGTGCTGACAGCAGTTGTGACTTTTATAATAGCAACGGTGTTTACCGTAATTTGTATCAAAATAAAAAACAGGAGGGACAGAAAATGAGCAAAAAAATAGTGTCGGTGATATTATCACTTTGCATCATAGTTTGTGCGCTGCCGATGAATATTCTTGCGGCGCCCGAGCAAAACGAAACACTTACCTTTAACGGCGGTAAAACGCTTCTTCTGCAAAACGATTACATAAGCTTTTATTTCTACGATTTGCAGTATCAAACCTATACGGCAACGGTTCCGAGGGCAATCGCAAAGGAAACAGGCGAGGTTTTTACACAGGATATTCAAGCCCCAGACTGCCAACTTAATGTTTATACCGGCGGGGGAAATAAGAAGAAAATTCATCCGTATGTCACACTGCAAAAAGCGGAGTTTGTGTCAGAAACACCGAACGGAAAAAATAACGCAATTAAGGCAGAATACAACATGGAAATGGTTCTGAACGATATTCCCGGAACTCCGTACGGCACAATAATACCGGCAAAAGCAACGGTTTATCACGAGCTTGTATGTCTTGACAAAAAGGATAAAACGGCTTGGGGCGTTTTGACAACCGTCAGTGAAATACAAATGAACAGAGATGATTTCCCCGAACATGATTTGTACTTTGAGTGGCGGTATGTGATGAACAATTTTACCGGAATGGGTCACAGTGAAACCGCAAACAGCTCCGGAGGCCCGGCGATTAAGATGGATCGCACAACAGTAACCGAAAGCGGCGAAAGAACGGCGAAAAGTTCGGTTGTAACAGGCAAAATCGACGATATGTCAACAAAGCACGTTCCAAAAGGGTATACCTTGTGGGGCGATGTAGACGGAGTTTATGTTAATGAAATTTACACAGATGCATATCCGTGGGCAAATCCGTTTGTCGGTTTGTCCGATTACTACGATAACTTCGATATTGTGTACTGCGGAGATTCTCCGCTGCGTGTAAGCTTGCCACAGACAGTTACAGTGAAGCCGAACGATTTTCCTGTTCTTACATGGGTGGAAAGCAAAAGCTACTGTGGCTTTGACCTTGACGCAAATACCGAAATGTCGGTCGGTGCGCAGTATCTGTGGGGTTATCGTAATCTGAAAACACTGAGCGAGGAGCTTCCGACAAAACCTGACGAAATATCATCAAGTTTTTCCGCAAAGCGTCTTGCGGTATTTGAGTCAAACGGTGCAATTACCGTTGAATATGTCTCAGATGACGCCACACTTGAAAGTTTAAAAAAGAAATATAATGCGTCTCCTGTTGCACAAATAGCCGGCGAGTATAAAAGCACAAACGGTTCTTCTTTTGAATTTACCGGCGGAGCGGCAACGCTTTCTCCGTCTGTGACGGCAACGTGGGACGAAAATAATGGCGGAAAGTTGATTGTTTACAAAGACGGAAGAATTGAACAGCACGGCGTTAATTTGAACGCTCCGTCATTTAAATTCTATCAGCCGCAAAACGGTGCGGAAGACTCTTTGAAAATTACAATGTCAAAAGAAGGCCTTTCGTTTGATATTGAACCCGACAAAAACGACGCAGTGATTTTTGTCGATATTCCGTATGCAACGACAAAGTTGGAAAAAGCAACCGCCGATGCGGACGGCAACCTTGTTTTTAACGGTGAAATCGGATTTAAAACAGTATTTGACGGTGCTGAATTTTCGCTTGAAAAGTTGGGTTACGGTTTAGAAGAAAAGACAGTAAACGGCAAAAAGAAATATGAATTTAAGGTAAACGGCGTAAAAGCAAAAGGCAGCTTTGATACCGCCGATTTAATGGCGTTGGAACTTGCAAAGGTTGAGGGAGAAGTAAACACATTTAAGGGCGAGGAGCGATATGCGTTCAGTCTTGAACTGAATGCCTTTGACCTCTTTGAAACCGAGGCGGCACTTGCCCTTGAACGCAGCAATAACGGCGCTCTTATCCCTGACGAGTTATGGTTTTATGTAAAATCATCACCGGGAATTGTACTTGTTCCGCCTGTTCCGATAGGACAGCTTAACGGCGGCGGTGCCGGTTTTAAGGATCTTGCCGCAACGGTAAATGGCAATTATCTTGCCATTCCTCCTATTAAATTACGCGGTGCATTGACGGGAACATATCTGCATCTTATTGAAGGAACAGGTAACGTTATTATAGGACCGAGCGAGATTTCACTAAAAGCGACCGATGTTAACCTTGTAGGTGCAGGGGCGGCAACGCAGATTGTCGACAGCTTCGGCTATTCCTTAAAATTAAATGGACAGGAACGCAGTTATAAAGGTAATACATATGAAGGCATTTATTTCGGCGGCTCAAAGGAGCTTGCATTAAATCTGCCGAGTAAACAGATAGACGTTATAACGTTTGATTCTTCTATTGAATTGGGTGCTTTCGGCGGAGTGAATAACAGTAAGGATTATCTGTATCTTGCAATCGGTGCAAACGGCACGGTTGCAGGCAGAGTTCAGATTCCAAAAAGTAGTCCTGTTCTTGCCGGCAAAGGGTTTAACGTCGGAAATATTAATCTGATCGTAGGCGGTCAGACGGCATTCCCAATCAGAAACGTCACAGTTGAGGAGGGTATGAAGCAAGCCTTCCAAAATGTCGATGTGTACCTCGGCGTGGTGGCTGAGGTGGGCGGTTGGTTAGCCAGCGCGCGAGCATGGGTACTTGTGCCGAAAATCGTAGAGACCGACTTCCGCAAAGGCGGCGGCTGGGATATTGAGTTTAAGATGTTAGGTTATATGCCTGAATGGAACTGGGCGGATAAAGGTGTGTCACCGGTTGTAAGTATGCTTGCGGAAGACAGCGATGCGAATTTTGCGGCGGTGCGTGATGAGAACTTTGTGCTTGCAAACACCGGCGTGAGTCGGACGGAAATCTCAGCAAGTGCCGGTACAGACGAAGCGCCGTATATCGTACTTGCCTTTGACGGAAATCTAACCGAGGAGCAGATCAAAGAGAACCTAAAGATTTTCAATGACAGCAACGCTGAGCTTAATATCGACTGGATGACTGATGACAGTCAGTTTAATCCTGACGAAGATGTCAGCGCGACAACTATTGCAGATATGGAAAAAACAAACGCTGACGGCAAAAAATATCGTCTGGCTCTTCTGCGACTTAAAGAAGGTGGCAAGTATATCGTTGATGCAGGCGGGTTGACTTTTACCGATGAAAAAACATTTTCTGTTGAGCCGTTTGAGAAGTTGGCTCTGACACTGACTGACAATCAAATTTCCGGCAAGGTGAAGTATGCCGTGGATAATACGCCTTACGTTATCCGCACTTATTTTTCAAACGAAGAAGGCGGAGCGGACTATATGATTTCAGAACAGGAAATCAGTGATACCTCAAATATTGAACTTTCCGTTCCTACATCGGGTGCGATAGCACCGACAGGTGAATATTATGTGACAGCCTTTCTTATGACGAAAAAGCAAGCAGATCTTAACGGTGACGGTAAGGAGGAAGACGCACTTATTGCTATTGATAATCAAGCGTTTAATACAAAAGCTGCATATACCAATGTAAACGAACCATCCGCACCGACAGATGTTACTCTGCAAACGTCAGGAAATGAGGTAATGCGTGCGGAGTGGAATGCGTCAGACAATGTTGACGGTTATAATGTGAGAATTTATGAGGAAAAAGACGGCGAATGGACAGACACAGGATTTGGATATGATTTGGATAAAAACACGACAGCGGTTGATATGGCACTAACTGTCGGAGGAAACGGCGTTCGTGTAAATGAAAACGGAAATACCGCGGAGTCTGTTCCTGCCGAGAATTTGTTGCCTGATAAGACATATAAAGTCGGTGTTCGTGCATACAAAAAATCGGAAAACGGAAAGTATTACAGTAAGGAAACCGAATCTACAGGCGAATTTCTTCCTAAATATACACCTATGGATATAGCACTTTCGATGAACGGTAACGAATGCACTGCCGATGAAAACGGCGTTTATCACGCATATATCGGCGGCGGTGACAATACTTTGTCTGTAAGCGGATCGGACGCTGATGCGACATTTAAACTGACAAGAATGGACACAAATGACCAAATACCAAACGAAAACGGTGAAAACACCTTTGCAATTCCGGAATTTGAGGGGAGTTTGATGTTCAAGATTGACGGTATTTCCGGCAAGGATGTAACAAGTGTATTCCTACTTATTAATATGGATAAAGAACCGCCTGTTCTGACGCTTTCATCTGATATATTTTATGCAGACAATGAAAGCGGCGATTATACGATAACAGGAATATCAGATGCGGGTAGCAGAATTATGTACGGCGATAATGAAGAAGTTGTTGCAGGCAGTGACGGTAAGTTTGCTGTTTCTGGAAACCTTGATGAAAGTCAAACAAGCAGTGTTATTATGCTTTGTGCACAGGATTTTGCCGAAAATACTTCAATACCACAGACTGCACTTGTTATAAAGAAAATATCGAACACCGTAACGGTAAATGACAGCTATGCGGAGAATTCGGGTAGCGGAGAGTATTCAGAGGGCGAAACGGTAACGATTAAGGCCGGCGAACGCAGCGGATATAAATTCAGCGGTTGGACGACAGACGACAGTGTACAGTTTGCGGACAGCAAGTCGGCGGAAACAACATTTACAATGCCGAGTAAAGCCGTAACCGTAACCGCTAACTGGACGAAATCAAGTGGCGGTAACGGAGGCGGAGGCGGCAATGTGTGTTATACCGTTTCATTTGAAACAAACGGCGGTAATGATATTGCAAGCAAAACCGTTACGAGAAACAGTGTTATAAAAGAGCCGGAAACACCGATAAAGGACGGATTTGACTTTGAGGGCTGGTATACCGATAAGGGACTCAAAACAAAATATGATTTTACTGAAAAGGTAACAAAGAACTTCACGCTATATGCAAAATGGACGGAAAAGGATAACGGTGAATGGAAAAATCCGTTTACCGATGTTAAGGAAAATGACTGGTTTTACGATTCGGTGAAATACGCGTATGAAAATGACTTGATGAAGGGCATATCAAACACAGAATTTGCACCGGACAGTGATGTTACCAGAGCAATGTTTGTGACGGTTATCTATCGTATGGAAAATGAGCCACAGACGGGAAAATGTGCTTTTACTGATGTTGAAAGCGGTAGCTATTACGAAAATGCAGTTGCTTGGGCGAATGAAAACGGCATTGTTTCGGGTATTTCTGAAGAGTGTTTTGCTCCGAACGAGCCAATTACACGTGAACAGATGGCGGCTATTATCTATCGTTATGCAGCGTTTAAAGGATATGACATAACTACAAGCAGCAGCACATCTTATACGGATAACGATAATATTTCGGATTATGCAAAGAATGCTGTAATATGGGCGGCTGAAAAGTCCGTTATGACAGGTAATACAGACGGAAGCTTTGCACCGAAAGCAAACACGACAAGAGCACAGGTTGCGTCAGTATTTATGCGTATGGTTGAAAACATAAAATAAAATATTGAAATTTCTCTAATAAATAATGAGAAAAAAGACCGCTCGGAATAGAGGTGAAATGCCTTTATTGACGAGCGGTTTTTTGTTTGCGGTAAATTTACAAAGTAGTTGGATTGCCTGATACCGGAAAATCCTCATACTAAAAAAACAATAAAAAAACCGAGTGACATACAAAAACTTTAAAGTTCTGTAAGAACACTCGGTATGGTGCAGATGAAGGGACTTGAACCCCCACGTCGGTGACACTAGATCCTAAGTCTAGCGCGTCTGCCAATTCCGCCACATCTGCAAACAACATAAT
>ERZ772991.1482-NODE-1482-length-20346-cov-5.147356_pt1 | contig 20346 bp, 17 predicted proteins | sample MGYA00511128_ERZ772991 | MGnify/ENA primary metagenome ERZ772991 (study PRJEB29015, sample SAMEA2737655) | human gut metagenome | biome: human gut; feature: human-associated habitat; material: faeces | place: China | collected 2012 ... | reverse complement strand
ATTACGAATCGAAAAGCCGACAGGCTTTGCCGGACGGCGTTTTCGGGCATTTCAACGCCCGAAAATCATACCCCTTTATCCTGCTTTAAAATCGACGGCTTGAAATTCGCTCCAAAATCCACTCAAAAGCCATCAATTTTCGTTTCAAAAATCATAAAATTTCCAAATCAAAGCCTTTCATATTCTTCGTCGATAAACCCTAAAGCGCGGTGCATTAAATTTTGTTGACCGTGTATAGATTGCTCTTTTGCTCGCCGCCGATAAACCGCTTTGAGATCGTTATGTACCCACCGCTTTCAAGCGAATGCAAAACTTTTCTGCAAGTGGATGCACACATCGAACAGCTTTTCGCAATCATAGGCACCGACCAAAAACTTTGCCCCGCCGAGTCCTTTGCACGAACGAGAAAAGAATAAACAATAAATTCATTTGGCGATAACCGTTCATCAAAAATTCTGTTCGGCAAAAGAAAAAATTGACCGCTGCAATTTTTACGCATACGAAAACCTCCTTCCAAATTATTCGAGAGAATATTTTTATAAAGTGAAAACCAAAAAGAAAAAGTGCTTAGAAAAAACTCCCTCTACTATACGGAGAAAAATTCCCATTTTGTTCGGGTGTTTTTCAAAATTTTTTACACCTTGTTTACATTTAATTTCACGATGGAAAAAATATCCCTCTATAATACAGAGAAAAATTCAAGTTTTGTTGATGTGTTTTCAAAAAAGTTTATAAAAAAATAACCTGCACTTTAAAAAATGCAGGTTGTGAATAAATAAAGAGATTATTGTTTAATAAGCTGAATACTTAACTGATTGCTTACTGGTCGAATGATAAATACTACTTTTTGAAAAAATATGAAGGTGTTATAACAACAACGCAAACAAGGTTTTAATAAATAAATTTTATAAAGATAACGAAAGGGAACAGTCAATTTGACTGATCCCTTTCATCAACAAGAAAAGTTATAAATATATGTTTATTGTTTGATTTTCTTAAACACAAAAATATATTCGTGCTTAAACAAATAAAAATCACTTGCTAATGCTCTATAACGCCAAATTGCTTTTTGATTTGCTTTGCCATTTATTTATAACGTTATGATTGATTATGCAAAAGTGTTGAAATATGTTAGCTCTATAACATTTCTTTTGCAATAATATAAATACACGTTTTATTACTTATGAGTATATAATTATTTTTATGAATAAGGTTATTGAATTTTTATAAGAATCTTGCGCTAAATTATAATTATCAATTTGACTTGATTTTTTCAATTTCAACATCTAATTCGCTATTGAATTTTAGAATAGTATTGTTTCTAATGCTCTCGAAAAACGCATTATAACTTTTAGGAGTAAGCATGGTGAATTTATATCTTTCTTCGTTAAGATATTGATTAATTAACCTAACATGTTCAACACCGGCCATATGTTTGCCTACATTTTCGGGATGCGGAGAAGATATTTCTTCATCACCCTTAATTTCTACAATAATTATGTTATTATTTACTTTGATGAAGAAATCCGGATTGAATTTTTCATATCTTATGGCTTCACCGTGTCGAGGGTTTTTCTTCCACGAAAAATCTATAGAATAAAAGCCTTTTGAAGTAGATTTCACCCACGAAGTTATAATATCAGAACTAGCAATTAATTCATCTATAAATTTCTTTTCAGGTTCATGATTAGAAAAGCAAAACGATGTTACCGTCTTAAAAGTATTTTTATTTGATACCTTTTTCTGTCTGTATCCATTACTTGTGTCTATTATTTCGTTAAAAAATTCAATTTCTTCATCAGATAATGAATTTTTTGTATTATCAGTCCAAAATAAAGTATTGTTGCTTTTTAATCCGCTCGCACTTGTGGATTCGCAACCCATATTTTTTGTTGATACTTCGAAAAAATCATCAGGTTTAGTATTATAAGTGACATATGTTGAACCCTGTCGCCAAGCAGTAGACATTGAAGCAATGAATTTGTTCGCAAGAGAGTCGGTGATTACAGTATTACCGCTTTCTTTAAGCGAACGTTTGATAATTACCTCTAATTTTTCAACTGGATACTTATCTTGATATTGTTCTGCTAAACCCAAATTATCATCATCCGGGATATCTCTAAACCTATCCCACATTTTATAGGCCATATCCTCAACGCTGATTGTATTATGAGTAAGTTTCGTCTTCCATGTTTTGCTTTCATTCTTTAAATTGGAAAGTTCAATTTCAACGTTTTCCTCAGGTAGGGTTGTTGGTAGGGTTATATATCCTTTGTCAAATAAATTATATAAACCTACTTTTTGTTTTGTTTGGGGCGAAGCAATAGGAACCTTTTTGTATTCGCAATTAATAATCTCAAAATGATAATCAGACTCTTGCAAAACTTTAGTAGAAATACGGCGTTCTATCTCTAAAATTTCATCAACAAGCTTTTTGACAGCAAAAGCCCATTTTTCATGGTTAAAAACTATAACTTCAGGTTTGCCAAACGAAAAATTCCAATTCGACGGAATGCGCAGACCCCTACCTAACACTTGTGAAATCAAAAGTTTAGAATTAAAAGCCCTCTCCTCATCAGGGATAATTTGAAATACTCGTTTTACATCCCAGCCCTCAGTAAGCATAGAAACAGAAAAAATCCACTCAACTTTAGAATTTGTTGAATCCACATCTTTCAATCGTGCTCTATCTGCTGCTACATTAGGTTTAGAATGAACAACTAAGACTCTTTCATTGACTTCATCATCAGTTAAATTGTAATTCGTTTTCAAATATGTTTTAAATCTTTTTGCTAACGAATCACAAGAAGATGTTTTTTCTGTAACTACGATAGAAATTGGCAAAATGCTTTTAGAACTTAATTTTTCCTTAATTTCATTATGTGAGTTAATAATAACTTGCCATTGATCCTCTTTTTTTGTTGGCATATTTTCTTTTACAATATATGAAACATTTTTAACCCATCTATCATCTATTGCTTGTTTTAAAGAGTATCGGTAGATAACATCTATAAAATAATCATTATCCTTATAGTAGCAAGTGCCAGACACCCCTATATTATATTTAGGATTAATGGTTTCTATAAAGTTTTTCCATTGATTTTGCTCAGTGTAGTAAATATGATGTGACTCATCACTCAACACAAGCGTTTTTTCACCCTTTCCGATTAAACTATCCGTTATTGAACTGCGAGAATTTTTATAAATAGCATCTCTATTTTCTACACAGATACATCCTTTGACAACACTTTCATCGCCAGCAATAATTCTAGGAGGAGGTGTGAATAAGCAACTATTTAATTTGTTATCAGCAGCGAAAGTTTCAAATTTGTTTTTTAATTCACGCTCTATAGTGATACTTGGTACAAGAACAAGAACTTGATCAACAAATCCTGCACTTAACATTATTGTGGCGAGTCCATATAATACCCAACTTTTTCCTGTGCCTGTTGCTAAATCCAAGTTTGCAGTATAAGTGTTTTTAAAAAACAACTTATTAATGAAATTTTTCTCTGTGGAGTATTTGTCTTTAAGATGATAATTATTAGAATAATTTTCTTTTGCTAAATCTTCAATATTCCTATATTGATTACCGCACATAAATCGTAACGCTGTATAAATAGCTTCTTCTTGATATTTTCGACCATCTGTTAAAGTTAAAACAAATTTATCGTATTTACTTTCATCCCATTTGTTTATATCTACATTGTTAGCAACATTTAACACCAGTTCTTGTTCTTTAATTCTAATCTTATTTCGTTCCATCAATTACCACCCTTTTTTCATTGCCAGCATTGTCGACAAAAATGAACATTGCTTTCTTATCAATAGTCTTAATCTTAATAGATTTTTTTAGTTGCTTCTTTTTTGTTTTAATATTTGTTTCGTATAGATCTTTATTGTAAAATACTTTATCTATATTAAAAACTTCTCCATTATAATCATAATCTATTAGTATCATTGCCAATTCTGTTTTTTGTTCGCCTTTTAATCTACTATTACTCCTGAAATTTTTAATTTGCAAGGTGTTTTTTGTGGTTTTGAAATCAACATAAGGTGGCTGAACAAAATCGAACCCAACGGAGTCTACAATTTCATTTACAGAATCGCTATCACGAGGCTGTTTAGGTGGAGTGAAATTTTCAGTAAATTTGGCGAGCATAGAATAAGGAACACGCAAAATATGATATATTCTATCTTTTATTTCTACCTCATCTTCGGCAAATGTAAACTGTCCTTGTGGTGCTATTATGAAAATCTCATTACCAACATTACCGCCAAGAATTACATCTATTTCATTAATTGTTTCATATGAAATCTTCATATTGTCTTTTCTTAATTCTTGAGGTGAATATACTTTAACTAAACAATTATCTTTCTCTCCATCAAACTCCAATCCCCGAATTGTATTTTTTACCACTTGACAATTCCATAATTGAAGTGCAAACAATTTCCAGTTTTCATTATCAAATTTGTTTAATTTTTCAGCATCGTATAAACCGCCAGAATACAACATAAACGGACGAATATTATTTATTTGTAACAAGCGCTTTTGTATTGTATAAATAGAATATTTACCAACATCTACAGCTATCCAACGACGTCCTAGTTTTTCAGCTACAGCAGGCGTTGTACCGCTACCAGCAAAAAAGTCTAAAACCAAATCGCCTATATTCGTAGTTGAATTAATAACTCTATACAATAATTTTTCTGGCTTTTGAGTCGGGTAATTTACTATTTCAGGTGAATTTACAATTGTTTGAAAACTTGCGATATCTTGCCAAACATCTGAAACAGGAACACCTTTTGCTGTATCCAAATATAACCGTTTTTCTTTAGTAATACTTTTATATCGGCGACCATCTTCATCAACCGAAGAAAATCTTTTTAATTGTTTTTCTGAGTACGGTAAAAACTCCTTATTAAATATTCTATTATTAGATTTAGAATAATATAATATTGTATCATGGCCTCGTACAAAATTCTCAGCTAAACTTTTAAATCCAGAAACACCACTTAATTGCCAAATAATTTCTCTTTGAAAATTATTTTTTCCAAACACTTCATCCATAATTACTTTTATATAATGAACCATTTTGTTGTCTAAATGAACAAAAATACTTCCATCATCTGTCAATAATTCTTTAGCTAGTATTAATCGCTTACGTATAAATTCTATAAATGCAGCACCTGATAATTTATCAGCATACGCCACCTGTTCTTCACCATTCACTTTAAACTCCTGTTTTGTAGCAAACGGAGGATCGATGTATATTAATCTAACGCCATCTGTTCCATCTGTATTCTTAAGTTTCCCATCCTTTTTCATTTGAATTAGGGTTTTTAAAATTTGTAGATTTTCTCCGAAAATCAATTTGTTAATCCATTCGTTAGAATTAACTGTTGCATTTGGAGGGAAAATTCTATCTTCTTGCAACGGGACGGGAATGGTTTGTGACAAAATTTGTTCTCGGCTTTCTTTTCCCCAATATGTTAATTCATATTCGCGTTTTTCGGGTGGAAAAAGAACGCGTGAAAGTTCATTTGGGATTTCTTGATTGTTTTCTATATACTCTCTTGCCACTTCAAGTGCTTGCAGTTGTATTGCTTTTTTATTTTGATTAGTATAACTCATTGTTTATTCCTCCAATAACCGTGTTTTATGTTTAAAGTGTTTTACGTTATTTTAAACACTTAATGGTTATTTCGCATTTTTATTTTATGTGTTCTATAATAGAATTTGTCTGTTATTTACATTTATAGATTCTTAAATTGAAAAAGAATCTATAAACTTGAAATTATTAATTAAATTAATTATAACATTATATGACTTTTTTTTCAATGGGAGCAGTGATTTGTGTTAAATTATGTATATTACTATTATTACTTGATATTATCACGGAATACCGTTATAATTCAATAAGGGTGGTGATAGCGTGAATGTTAATTATTTAGTTGCCGAAAAGCAAATTTCTAAATACAATTTATCAAAATCAACAGGCATACCGTACTCTACTATAAGCGATATTTGCAATGGGAAAACTACGCTTGAAAATTGCAACGCTAAAACCGTTTATGAGCTGTCAAAATTCTTTGATGTTTCGATGGAAGATTTGCTTTATAAAGACAATGATGTTCGTTATGATTTCGAGGCTTTTAAGAGTAATATTCGCCATCAGCTTAAAGAATTGGGATTCAAAAAATTCATTGTGTTTGTTTTGAAAACTGATAAAGTTACCGCTTATATGGACAAAAAATGGTATCCTGAAGCATTGTATCTATTGGCAATGCTTGATTATGTCAGCAGGATAAATAATATTCCTATTTGCAAAAAATACAATTCATATCGTTCCGCAAAGCTTAGTGAAGTTATTTACCCGGCAAGTGTTGTAGCTGAGGCAAAGGTTATGAATGATGAGAGCATTTTGAAGGATTCTATTACTAATTCTATACCCGAATTTATTCGTTTTAATATTGTTGAAAGCGAAGTGTTTGATGTTGCATAATGATATTCAAAAAAATATGGTTGACATATATCTCAACGAACTTTCAAAGGAATTCAATTTGAAGAAAAGTATGAAAATGTCCTAAACGAAGATAATGCAGATGACATTATAAATAAATTAATTGATTAAAAAAAGAGCCGAGAGGGGACACCTCTTTGCTCTTTTTTATGGTTGTGCAAGGTTCATTTAATTTTGAAACTATTTTTTCTTTTTCGCCGCTTCCTGTTGTGTTCAACCTCATTAGTGGTAAGTCATATTTGGCGAAAAGGTTGTCTTTTAAAATATCCATTTGATAAGATTATACACAAGGTTTTAGGAATCATAATAAGAAACTTTGGAGTTTGAAGAGTGGCTTGAGAGTAGTTTTCCGAATAGAATCTAGAAAAACAAATAACTATAATTAACCTTACGGAGCCGTTCGAGTAACAGTTCCGTTTTATTTTGATTTTTTCTTGCTTTTCCCTTATAAATCCGCAATAATCATTGATTTTAAGCGTTCTGTGTGATATACTAAACTTGTATAATTGTAACTATCTGAAAGCGAGGAAAATCTAATGGATTCTAACATCGAGCGCTGGTACTCAATGAAAGAAATATGCGAATATCTTGGCGTCAGCCGTGATACCGTACTTGATTGGATAGAAAGAAGAAATATGCCCGCAGCAAAAATCGGACGTCTTTGGAAATTCAAAGTCAGCGAAATTGACGCTTGGGTGAAATCCGGTATTGCAGTGGATAAATAATAATTTCGGAGGCATATATGAGTTTTATTGAATCTTACAAGCATCTTGATAAAATATGCGGAGAAATGTTTGAAACTCAATATGGAGTATCCGCCTATATAGAGGAAATGCTAAACAATCCTCATGGTTCTTTTCTTGTCAGAGGATGGGAAAATGATTTAAAACAACTAAAGCACTATCGTTGGATTAGGAATCAAATAGTACACGAACCCGATTGCTACGAAGAAACTATGTGCGAAGCCGGAGACGATGAATGGCTTGATGATTTTTATGAAAGAATAATAAATCAAACTGATCCGCTTGCAATGTATTTTCAAGCAACAAAACCACATCCTGTTGCAAAATCCGCACAAAATCACGAACCGGCTCAACTGCAATATACATATTCTAAACAACCTAACCGGCCGAAACATAAATCAAAAAAGGTCGTAAGATGGATTGTGTTTTCAATTATCGTGGCTATTGTTCTACTGTACTTAGTACTTAAATACTTTATCAATTGATTTTGGAGGTGCAAATATGCCGGATAAGAATTGGCAATTTGAACTTGAAGAATATATAAAACAAGGCGAACCCGACAAAGCCGAAAAAAGTGAAGCGTGGCAAACAGCCATCGGTTTGCAGGCTGTTGACGGGCTGAATACATCTGACTATTTGTTAGACACCGCCAAAGAGCATATTGAAGGTAAAATCACCATTGACGAGGCTCAAAAGCGTATTCACAGTTACTATGAGCAGCGTTGCGTACGCACCGAAACGGAAAATGAAACCAAAGAAGCGGACATTGTTTCGGCAAGAATCGCAAAGTTGTTGGGAGAAAAAGCGTTTCAGTTTTCCCCTGCCGAGTGGCTTTCGATTCATCGCAGATTGTTCGAGGGCGTGTTCAGTCACGCAGGACAAGTTAGGCAGTACAATATCACAAAGAAAGAGTGGGTACTAAACGGCGATACTGTTACCTATGCGGATTGGAACAGTATTAAGGAAACTTTGGATTACGACTTTTCCACAGAAAAGCAATTTTCTTATGATGGCTTGTCAGTTGATGCGGCTGTAAAGCATTTGGCAAAATTTGCTTCAGATATTTGGCAAATTCACCCATTCAGCGAAGGAAACACCCGTGCTACTGCCGTATTTATGATAAAATATATGAAAACATTCGGCTTTAGCGTAAATAACGACGCATTCGAGAAAAATTCTTGGTATTTTCGTAATGCGTTGGTTCGTGCAAATTACAATAATTTGCAAAAAGGCGTCCATTCAACAACTAAGTTTTTGGAAATGTTCTTTTCAAATCTTTTGTTAGATACGCATTATGAGCTAAAAAACAGATATATGCACATTGATTATGCAGAGAGCAATTCCCAAAGTATCAGCCCAAAAGTTCTAAAGTATCAATTTGATACTTTAGACTGCACTTTAGAAGAACTTGCAGTTTTAGAATTGGTCGCAAAGAATCCGACAATAAAACAGCAAGAGCTTGCAAAAGCTACCGGAAAATCCATTGCAACCATAAAGCGAATTATGAAATCCCTGCAGGATAAAAACTATATCCGCCGAGAAAGCGGCAAGAGATATGGTAAGTGGGAAGTATTGGTTTAAAATATAAAAATTAAAATTTTATTATCTCGAATATATTTTTTTAATTCACAGTTCATTGGCACCACTAATGCTAAATTTGTAAATTATGATAGATATTATAAAATAAGGAGTTGACCAAAATGGTATCAAATATTTGGAATAAGAACATTCCTGTAGAAAAAAGTTCTTATTTATGTGATAATGACATCACATTCTTCAATCTTGATGGATTCAAGCATGACAAAAACAAACTAACTATGATTGATTTATTTTGCATCCTAACAATGCTAATGGCCAAAAGAATAAAGACTCAATTATTCCCGATATAGTAGCTGTGAAAAACAATATATCTTTATTTTTCGAAAACAAAGATAGGTATTATTTCCCAGACTATGAAAAGGTCAATGAATTGATTGTAGATAACCAATATACAAACGCCATAAATAAATTACTTTCTAATTATAATATAGACAGTATATTCTATGGAATTGGTCTGCCAACAGATAAACATAAAGAAAAATCCAAAGAATCCGCTCATTTAATAAACTTTATATTATTTGTAAATACCGATAAGTCTATCGAGATTTTATACAACCCAAAGAAGATAGTTTTATAAGGAATATTAACAATTTTTACATGTTGTTAAAAAGCAAAAATGTTATATAACGTTTTTTATAGTTAAATAAATGTGTATAAGTCATATCAGGTAGATCCTACATTATTGGCAAGTATGTGTAATTCTTCTGAAATCCTAAATAATTACAAAATAAAAAGGATCACCGCTTTATGAATACTTACATTACAATAGTTTCTTAATGATTATGATTTACCACTAAAACTCTACTTGATGAAGTATATAAACAAAGCAACAATAGCATTATTAAAAGATAGCAAAAAGCATTATGGCAGCAATTATATGCCAAATAATAAAGAGCATTTAAATAAACTAATGGTATTATTAGAGAATCGAAAGAGTTAGGTTTTATAGATGTTAAATGGATTGATAATGTTTCATACTACCGTTATTATATAATTCAGATCACATATAGTAAAATTTAAAATATCATGAAAAAGCGAGGAATCAAAATAATTTGGAATCATCAAACAATTCAAAAATATTCATAAGCCATCGTTCATCGGATGGTGCAATAGCCAATGCCTTATTTGACTTCTTCGTGGCAACTGGTATTTCAAGGGACAAAATTTTTTGCTCTTCACTTCCCGGAAATGATGTAAAAGAAAAGATTTCTGCTGAAGTAAAAGAGACTATGAATAACAGTTGTCTAAATATAGCTATTCTTTCGGATGAATACTACAAAAGTGCATATTGTCTTAATGAAGCAGGAATCCTGTGGTTTCAAGATATTCCTGTTATACCCATTGCACTACCTGAAATTCAACCCACAGATATGATTGGCTTTCTGAATGATGATTATAAGATCAGAAGACTGGATAATGCTGATGATATTGCATATATTTACGATACAGTTTGTGCAGCGAGCACTTCCAAGCAAGCAAAAGCAAGTGTTGTTACAGCGGAAACACGTAAAATTATAATCAAATATCAACAGTTGATTTCCACTCGGACCTATCTTCAGAATCCTACCACCGAAATATCTTTAAGTATTACTACAGATGACGAACGAATTGTACTATATTATTTGATTTTAAAGCAGGTTCGCAAAGTAACCAAGAGTACAATTTTACGCTGGCTACAGGATATGGAAATATATAATGTTAATGTCGATAATGCTTTCGATTTATTATCAACATTAGAGAATGGCTGTATTGTGGATGGAACACTTGAATTAAGTAATGCTATATTTAGGGAATATTTGTCAAAATCAGAACAAATAATTGAAGAATTACAACCAGTTATAAATTCTCACATTGATTTGAGTTCTGAAAGATTCAAAAGAATGTGGAACACTTCAAAATTTGATGATATTGTCAAACTTTTTATTGCGTATATAGTAGACGAAAAAATCAATAAATTCGGTGATCGTTGGATGGCTGAAGGACAAATAGAAGATATTAAAAAATGGGAAGATAAATATGTACTTGATTCTACGCTATCCTCTAATTACGGCAAGTGTTTATCCCTATTTATACATAATCGATTTGTATATGAAAGTGATTGGACAAGTTATGGCAATGCACGAGCATATACATTGTACTCATCTCTGAATGAATTATTATTTGATGCTCCCGCTGCGATTGTTGAAGAATTAATAAAAATTAAAGAAACATATTATTATGAGTTGCCATTTTAGTCTTTGTTAAAAAGGAGGTCATAAAATGTTAAAAATCGACAATGCTATTTATGACACAAACAAAGTAATATGTCGAAATATTTCTGTGTTTGATACCTCTGAACGAGGTTTGTTATCACAGAATATCTTGGCTCAGCTTAGAAATTTTATAGAGTATATCGTTCAGAAGGTTTATTCAAACGGTGTTGATACCGATCCCAATGATTATCAGAACAAAAAAGCTGCTTGGGAGTTTGTGAAAACCAAGGGAGATTTGCGATTCTTAAGCAAATTTCATAATCTTCTTCAAAAATCAGTATCTCACTATACATTTGACGAAGGCGGATCTGAAAGATTGATGCTTAAATATTACGAATACCTTCTTAAAATCAAGGTGTTTCTCAAAAGCAAGTATAGAATGGATGTTCTTGAAAACATTGACGATTTCCCATTAAACTTGGATGACAATTTAATGGAGTACTATAAAAAGATTGCCGTTCGCATTGTTAAACCAAGTCATTATGCAACACAGAATCCGTATAATGACCGTGCGTACATACAGAAAATTAAACCTTTTTTTGTAAAGCATCATATTTTCTACGAAGTAACCTTCACGGTAGCAAGTGATAAAGCGAGCAAATTTGATAGAGTAATCGCATTTACCTCACTTGATCTTTCTGACAATTACGCAGTAAAACTTTCCATACACAATGATGCAATCGATGTGCTTGGAAAAGTTATGCCTATTCAAATTATTGACAGTTGGGAAGTCTCCATAAGACCTTGTGAGGTTAATCGGTTTGCTGATTTTTTTGGCAGTCACGCTCAAATCGGAACCAGTAATAACGAATTTCGCAATTTGATGAGGTTCCTTACAATTACTCGATTGAGCCTTGTTGATTTGGTTGTCTCGTCAGATTCATATTATTCTTGGGCAAAAGCTAAATGTACTAAAGAAGCTAAAGTTACTCACATTTTTGATCTTCTTGACAAATCTCGTGACCTTATAAAAAACAACGCGCCGGGAAGCAACATTATTCGTTACTTTCTCCACAAAATGAATAACAAAGTTATGAGACATCAGTATAGCAGAGAATCGTGCGAAAGGTTGTCTAATTTACATCTGTGCTGGGGTTGTATTCCTTTTGATCAAATGCCCTATGCAACATCTTTGATTAAACATAATCCACGAATTTATGATTTATTTGAATGTATCAACTCAAGCAATAGAGAATATGAATTCCTTGCTCGTACGATACAGAACAATACCGAACAAGGTGGTGTTCTATTTACACCATTAAGCGAATTGGAACGATTTGAAGATATTAATGATTTAATAAGAAAATACAACTCTCTTGTATATGCAAAAAAACACGCTGAGCGGTATCTTAAAATTTACAAAGACCATCTATATATGAAAGGGTATGTTGACGATACCACAAAAATTATTGAAAAGCTAAAAGAACTCTCTTCAACCGGAATGTCCGGTTATAGTAATTTTGTAAAATCATGGCTTTCCCAAAATCCCTCTTATAGAATTGATAGTAAAGAAAAACTCAATGCCCTTAAAACGATATTCTCAGATTCTCATGTTGCACTAATTTATGGTTCGGCTGGAACTGGGAAATCGACACTTATTAATCACATTTCAAACCTGTATAACGATCGCAAAAAGTTTTATTTAGCAAACACAAATCCTGCGGTAGATAATATGCGTAGAAAAGTAAATGCAGGTAATTGTGAATTTAAAACAATTGCAAAATTTTTATCAAATTATAACACCAATACAAAATGCGACATCTTATTTATTGACGAATGTAGTACTGTAAGTAATAAAGATATGAGAAACATTCTGGAAAAGGCTACCTTTAAACTTCTTGTGTTAGTCGGTGATGTGTTCCAGATTGAGGCAATATTGTTTGGAAATTGGTTTAGCATCGCACGTACGTTCATGCCAGAAACATCGGTTTCTGAATTATCCAAACCATACAGAAGCACAAACGAACGATTGCTCACCATATGGGATAGAGTTCGAAAACTTCAAGACGATATTCTTGAGCCAATGGTCAAAGGAAAATATACCGTGAAATTAGATGAATCAATTTTTGAGCACTCAGAACAAGATGAAATTATTCTGTGCTTAAATTATGATGGACTTTATGGTATTAATAATGTCAATAGGTTCTTACAAAGTAGCAATCCTAATCCCGAAATAGTTTGGGGAATCAATACATACAAAATTGGCGATCCGATTCTTTTTAACGAATCAGACAGATTTTCACCTTTGATTTATAACAACATGAAGGGGCGCATAAAGGATATCGAGCCAACAGAGGATAAAATCCGGTTTGATGTCGAATTGGATATTGCCATTACTGAATGGGAAGCGGAGGACTATGACTTTACTTTAGTCGGCACTTCTGAAAAAGGAAATTCCATCATTAGTTTTTGGGTAGATAAGTATCGTAGTACAGATGATGACGATGATTCTTCTGATGCAATTGTGCCTTTCCAAGTGGCATATGCTGTTTCTATTCACAAAGCACAAGGTTTAGAGTATAAATCAGTCAAGATTGTTATTACAAACGAAGTGGAAGAACTTATTACCCACAATATTTTTTATACTGCTATCACTCGTGCAAAAGAAGATTTAAAAATTTATTGGACTCCGGAAACGGAGAAAAAGATTCTTGAAGGATTGTCATTAAGGAACTATAGAAAAGATGCAGCTCTACTTGCAGCAATGCAAAACTTATAATAGAAAGGAATCGATATGAATAATAATTTTCAAATTTTCAACTCAACAATGAATCTTGATGAATATTTTTCCGTTAACTCTATTTCGGAAGATGCTCAAAACAAATTCAACTCCACGGATTTTTTGATTGTGCCTTCAAAGTATAAAGATGATAAATATTATTTTGCTCAGGAATCAATTAGTTTTATAAAATTTTGTCGTCAAAAGAATGCTGAAAATTCTATTGATCTACTAGCAGATTCTGATATTCAAATACGTTCATTGCACTCCTTTGATATTTGGATGCCTATAATTTGGGTTGCTGAGTTCGTTTTGTTACCTATTGCTATTAATCTTGTTTCAGACTACATAAAAGACAAGTTAAAAGGGCGAGAAAAAGAAGAGGCAAAAGTCGATGTTTCCTTTGTTGTCAAATGTGACGGTGAAGAAAAAAAGCTTCATTATTCCGGAGATGCTAAAACTTTCAAAGAATCATTTGAAAAGATTGATTTGAACAAGATGTGAGGCTAAGGAAATAAATGATTAAATATTTTCTTCAAAACAAAGATATAGAACAAATCAGTAAAGTATGCGATCTTCTCAATAAAACCAAGCACAAACTATTAAATGATAATTGGGAAAATCCTTCAGAATATTTTGAGAGTAGTAGCAACCTTTTTTCAGAAATTAAAGATATTGCAATTCAAAGAAATGACGAAAAGCTTGCTAATGCACAATTCATTTTCAAGAATTATTTCAAGTTGTTTTGTAACCTTCTTCGATATTTTGACATGCTTGAGAAACGTCAATATAAAGATTCTTGGGGGAAACTTCAGGATTGCCTTGATGCTATAAAGTATATTGGACATTTTACAGAGATTGATGACAGATTAGAACTTAATAACCTATATGATCTATTGGTTCAATATGAAGAATTGTACCCATACAAAATTTTTGCTAGTAGCGAATATGTAATTTCAAAATCTCATTGCAGTATATGTGGGAAATCAATGCAGAGTTTAGATTGCCCACATATTAAAGGTGAGCTTTATTGGGGCGAACCCGCTATTGAATGCATAGACCAGATTGATTATTTTCAAGCGGTTTGTATTGTATCACATCCAGAAGATAAACGTTGTGTAATGGAATTATCTAATGATACTCGATCTGAAAAAGAAAAGTTTCTTATGCTAGATCAATATTTAGAGCTTAAACAACCATATCTGCAAAAGGTTACAATAAAGGAAATTAAAGAACAGCGAATACGTGAAGATATTGAAATAGTTGGAAGAAAGCAACCCTGCCCGTGTGGAAGCGGGAAAAGATTTAAACATTGTTGTGGGAAAAATATGTATTATGAGCATACACGATATGTTGTAACACCATTATCTGTAGTTGATATAATAATGGTTTAACAAATAGCAACAGGCACGAGAGTTACCTCCCGTGCCTGTTGCTATTTTATGTATTTAATTATTAGTTCATCAACGCCGTCGGTATATTTGCCTTGGGATATGAGCTTATTATGATATTCGAGAAGGAATTGAATGATAAAGCGGTGTTCGACTTTGGTTAAGTACAAATAGTATTTTCGTTTTCTCATACGAACACCACATCTTTACAGACTGTCTCTGTTGCGGCTGCACGGATGCTATTCATCTTTTGCACCCACTTCATTTGGTCGGTAACTTTGAGTTGTTCGGTAACGCCTTCTTTTTCGGAGAGTTTTTTACTAACCGAAGAAAAAAGGATTGTGCTTGTTCCTCGATGTCTACGAGGTGGGAGTGTAGTTTACCACTTGTCAAAAGGTTGTAATACAAAACTTTGCGATGGTGCTTTAAGTAGTTTAAGCTGCGTTGTCCCCATACTCCGATATAACTGGTTGCTTCTTCTGCCGGTAAAATTAAATTTGGCAAAAGATAGTCGCCTTGTTTAGTATATGTGCCACCGAATTTTTCAAATAATGTGTTTTCCATAGTAAAACCTCCTTTGATACTCAAATTGTACCAAAGGAGGTTTTCTTTTGCGAATGTGCGATTTATAGATTTATAAATCTAGTTCGTGCTAAAAATTACAACGAACTTTTGCTATCTGTGCCACTTTTTACAGCGAATAATGTGTGTTCCAGATTTATTCGTTATTTTCGTTATATTCGTTTGGTATTCGTTATATTTACTTTTTCATTTACCACTAATTTCGCTTAAATATGAAAATGATTTGTCGGGATTGAATTTTACAGAAAATAATAATTGACACAAATTATGATGCATAATTAAAAACGTTGGAGACCTGATTTCTCCAATGCTTTCGTTTTATATTTCCTTCATAAAAATATTATCGATATCACCGTCATAATTTTTGAGTTCATCGATCTTGCAAAATCCGTATTTTTCGTAAAGACCGATTATATTTGACGGAATATATACTTTATCAAATCTAAACTTGCGAGCGTGATTTATTGCAGATTGGATAAGCTTTTCACTGATTCGATTTCCTCGATATTCTTCATCAACAAAAATTGAACTTATCCAAGGAAAATAGAGATTTTCGGGATAGTAGTCCGTTTCAAGAAAAGTACAAAATCCGATAATATTATTACCACTCAATGCTATAAAAACGCCTTCAAAATCTTGAAAATCATCTTGTTCCAATAGCTTGGCTAAATGCTTCCCGACATTCCAAGAGCAATTATTTGCATAGGCAATCGTTTGATTCCAAAGGTTACTGTTACTTTGCAGTTTTTCGATTTTAATTTCAAAATACTCATGTCGTTCGTGTTTCATATAAAAAATTTGTATTAATTCAATTCTTTCTTTGCAGTTTTTTCTATTTGCTTAATAGTCTGCAAATACGCTTCTTCTACGGGCGAAAGATTTTGATTCACATATTTTTTGTATTCCTCGTTTGCTTTTTCAAGTGCTTGCTTGTGGCTGATTTTTCCTGCATTATCAAGCACTTTTCCGCCTGTTACTTGAATCAAATTATCAAGTTGGTCAACATAATCGCTCATATATACGGGATTGTGACGCATAGCTTGAATTTCTGCAAAATCGAAATATCCTGAAACAATATTATTGAGCACTTTTAATTCATCTTCATTAAGATAATTTTTAGCAACACAAATGTCTTTGGCAGTTGGAAAATCGCCGTCAAAAGCCTTCATTCCCATAAACGGCTTATTTGCATCTACACGCTCGTAAACAATTTCGGCGGCAGTATGACCGTGTGCCGCATAATGTAATTTGTTTTGAACCATTTTGAAAAAAGCAATAGTTTCGCTGCTTTTCGGATTATAGTCAACACTTGTCGCATAAAGGTCAAGGACTTGACGATACATAACTTTTTCGGAAGAACGAATATCTCTGATTCTGTCTAAAAGTTCTTTCCAATAATTTCCACCACCGAGATTTTTAAGCCTTTCATCATCCATGGTGAAACCTTTTATCATATATTCCTTTAAGCGTTCAGTTGCCCAACGACGAAATTGAGTGGCAGTGATTGATTTGATTCGGTAACCAAGCGAAATAATCATATCGAGATTATAATATGAAACGTTATAATTTTTACCGTCACTCGCAGTTGTTCGGAATTTCCGAACAACTGAACTTTCTTCAAGTTCGCCCTCTTCAAAAATATTTTTAATATGCTCACTTACATTTGATTTGCTCGTTTGGTAAAGTTCACATAATTGTGCCTGCGTCAACCATACCGTTTCATCAACAAATCGAACATCAATTTTTGTATCACCATCATCAGTTTGATAAATAACTATTTCGCCTTGATTGTTATCTTTATTCATTTCTTTAAGATCAATTTTTTGTTCTTTCATAGCGATTTATCCTCCTATTATCATAGTACCATAATTGGCTTTTATATACAACATTTTCTTGTCAGCACAATTTGGGGCAGTTCACATCAGATGGTGTTCATTGTATTTACTATTTGTAGCTTTTGTATGTTGTTCTTAATTAAATCAATTGAAACGGTTTTGTATGTTTTTGTTGTGTGCAGTGGGCTTTTATACCGCTATGCAAAATTCGTATGTAATCGGCTGAAGTTGGTTATTTTTAGCCCAATTTGTACGCTGAAATTGCACAGTTCGTACAGGACACATTACATTAACCATCTGGCCGCCGACAGAACCGGCTTGCTTTGAAGTAAGGTCGCCGTTGTAGCCCTGCTTGAGATTTACACCAACCTCTCAGTGCGTATGTTTACATATTAAAATGCACTGATTTTGGCAAGATATTCGACTAACTTGCTATATCTTGTCTATTAAATATATTTTCTTGAAAATTGCCGATAAATCGGTAATAGATTGTGATTTTTTGCTTGTAAGGTACATTTTTGCCTGCGATTTTTTTATTTTCTGGCAGTACCTTTTCTTCGATTTCAATTCTCTCTATGAAAGTGCGAACGATTTCTTCCGTCAGTTCATCAATATGCTCATACTGATTTACGAGTGCAAAGAATTTTTCATAATTGTTTGTTATCTCGTTTCCGTTTGACTGCTTGCGTTCAATTTCGGATAGCTGTTTTTTCAGCTTTGCAATTTCGTCGGACATTTTCGACGCCGTTGCATTCAGTACATCTTCCGAGATTGTTCCCGCTGCATAGTCGTTGTAGAGTTTCATAATGATTCTGTCGATTGTATCGATTCTTCCCTCGATAGCAGATTTATTGTCCTCTGAATTTTCGTAAATATTAACTTGTCCCGACCTTTGAATTGCCTGTTTGATAATCTCTTTTTTGTCCTTGTCGGACAGAGAAATCAGCTGGTTAAGGTCGGCTTTTATTATTTCAAGCAAGTCTGTGTATTTTATTCTCGCTCCGTGTTCGCAGCGATTTTTGGAACGCTTTGGAATATTGTTGCACGAAAGATACCAATATTTCATTCGCTCGCCTTTATACACTGTTCCCGACGAACACATTGCACCGCCGCAATGCGCACAGAAGGTTAAGCCGTTGAAAATGCTTGAACGGCATTTTTCATAGCCCTGCCAATTCTTTGTGTTCATTCCCATAAAGTAGGCGGCTTGGTCAAACTGCTCTTTGGTAACAAGCGGTGTGTGCGTATTTTCTGTGATAAACCAATTTTCTTCCGGCACGGCAAGTTTCTTTTTTGATTTGAGGCTTGCCTTTTTTGTTTTGCCGAGAATTGTGTGCCCAAGGTAAACCGGATTTTTCAGTATTCGCTTTACCGTTGTGTAATTCCAGTCATCAACAGCTCTCGCAGCACCTCTTTCACCGAAGTTATCACGATACAGCACACGGTATTTCAACGGTGTTATGTCGCCGTTTTCGGTGAGCGCCGTTGCTATGGCTCTGGCAGATTTTCCGTCATGTGCCATGGCAAATATCTTTTGCACTATCGGAGCAGTTTTCGGGTCAGGCTCAAGCGCCGTGCCATCTTTATTCTTCATATAGCCGAACGGAGGGCAGGCACAGTATTCTCCTTTTGTCCTTTTTTGATTTATGACTTGCTTGATTTTCCGTGAGGTGTCTCGCAGATAAACATCGTTCATCGCAAATTGGAACGGAGCCATAATGTTAACTTCGTTTGAGTCGAAGTTGTCGCTGATTGCAATATAATGAATTTGATTTTCGGGAAAATAGGTTTCCGCATAGTAGCTCGACTCGGTCATATCTCTGCCGAGTCTTGACAAGTCCTTGGTGATAACCATGTTTGCAAACCCGTCTTTAAGGTGAGCAATCATTTGGCTAAAGCCCGGTCTGTCAAAATTTGAGCCTGAGAAACCGTCGTCAACAAATTCTTTTACAATGGTAATACCGTTGTCCTCACAGTATTGCCTGACGATACTTCGTTGGTTTGTGATACTCGATGATTCACCGCCGTTGGCCTCCTCAACGGATAGTCTGTAGTATGCATCGGCTAATTTCAAGTTCGTTTTCATTGGTGAAACCTCCTTGAAAAAAGGATTACATACCCAACACGGAGTATATCACAGGAGGGTTTGAATATCAATTAAAAACCTCCTTATTCTTTGCAGAAATATTTTCCTCTATCAAAGATTTAATATCCCTGTTCTTATCAAATATGCGAACCACTTCGTAATGACTGTTGTTGATGTCGTATGATGTTGTTTGCATCACTTTAGAATTATCTTCCATTGACGCACCTCCAACAGTATTATGCGTTTTGTTCGTACTGTTTATTACTTTGTTTTTTGCTGCCATAAGGCAACACGCTAACTATGATTTTATATCTGCCTCCTTTAATTTGATTTGCCTTTCGTTGTAAATTTGTAGTTCATATTAACCTCCGTTTTGACTCACAGGCTCGCACAAATCGCCTGTAAGCCGTTTTTAGTTTTAGTCCGACGAGTTAACTCTATTTCAGAGCAACTCGTCAATTTTTGCTTACAGCGTTGCCAAAATCCTTTGATTTTTAATCATCATACCGCAACGCTCACATGAATACGCAAAAGTCTTGATTTTCTGCGAAAAACACCCTTTACTGCATACGAATTTGGAATCATACGCAAAAGTATTACGAATCGAAAAGCCGA